>JAANMV010000824.1_pt1 | contig 37109 bp, 30 predicted proteins | sample 7279661 | NCBI WGS metagenome assembly JAANMV01 (sample SAMN14094540, study PRJNA606508) | bioreactor metagenome | isolation source: A lab-scale SPAN reactor treating ammonium-rich wastewater day 121 | place: Ireland: Galway | collected 2017-05-16
GGCCTGACCGCCGCGGTCACCGCCGGACGAGCCGCCGCCCTTCTTGGCCTGACCGCCGCGGTCACCGCCGGACGAGCCGCCGCCCTTCTTGGCCTGACCCGAACCGTGCTTGTCGCGGGTGGTGGCGCCGCTCTGGCTCTTCTTGGCCTCACCGCCTCGGCTCTGGCTCTTCTTGGCCTCACCGCCTCGGCTCTGGCTCTTCTTGGCCTCGCCGCCTCGGCTCTGGCTCTTCTTGGCCTCGCCGCCTCGGCTCTGGCTCTTCTTGGCCTCGCCGCCAGGAGCCTTCTGGCCTGGGCCGGCGTCACGCTGGCCGTGATCCTTGCCGTCCTTGCCCGGGCCGGAGTCCTGCCCGTCGCCAACGCTCCGGCTGCGACCGTGCTCAGTCTTCAGCTTGCTCTGCTTGACCTCCGCGTCCTGCAGGGCCAGGTGCGCGATCCGGACCGGCTCCGTCCGCGGCGTCGAGCGCAGCACGATCTCGTCGACCGCGCGGTTGATGACGATCTTCTTCGGCCCCTTGACCTTCAGCAGCGGGGCGAAGTTGAAGTCGGCGTAGCTGCGGCCGACGGTCACATAGACCGTATCCAGCCGCGCCGGCTCGATCACCCGGACATCGACCGGGTAGTAGACGGTCTGGCGGACCAACAGCCGGACGCTGGCCTCGGTGTAGAAGGTCACGTCCTGGTAGACCACTCCGGTCACCAGCCGCCGCATCATGAACACCGGGTCGCCCACGACCAGGATCAGCCCCGGGCCGACTACGTAAGTCGGTGGCGCGACCAGGACGTAGTGCCCGTAGGGGTCGGTGTTGGTGACCACAATCGGCGCGCCGATCGGCTCCGCCCGTTCGTTGCTGTCCCACAGCGCCACGGTCACGTTGCCGATGGAGACCAGACCGCCCAACGCGTAGGCGGGCGAGATCAGCAGGTCATCCAGCAGCCCGCGAGGTCGACGGGCGGTCTGCTGGTCGAACACGCCCGGCGGCGCCTTGACCACACCGCTGATCGGCGTGCCCGCCTTCTTGGCGACGGCCGTACCGCCTTCGGCCGGCTTGGCCGCCTGCTCTTGCGGGTTGGCTGCCTCCTCGGTGGGCTTGGTCAGATCAGGCTGCTCGCAGCCGACCAGCAGCAGCGCCCAGGCGACTGCCAGCAGCGGTACGCTTCCTTGCCTGAGCCGTATCCTCATCGGTCCTCTCCGTCCCCGGTCCGAAACCGGTCCAGTGCCCGGTGATTCGCTCTTGCCCGAAGGCTGTGACGCGCCGGTTGCGCACTTTCGGCACGATGGTTGAGTTGCTGCGAAACGCTGACACCGGATCGCCGCCGCCGGGCGCCGCGGATTTGACTTGCCCTCCGGAATCGGCTACAACAACTGTCCAGGTTGTCGCCCGGGCCATCACGGCCCTGGCAGCGCGGCGGAGGGGCGGGTGCGTCACCTGGCGTCCAGATGACGCCGGAGAGGCTATGACCGGGCGAGCGCTCCACGCTCGCCGGTCCGAGAGGAGTCCGAGTTGAGAACCAACACCCCGCGCCAAGCGTTCACGCTGATCGAGTTGCTGGTCGTCATCGCCATCATCGCGATTCTGGCGGCGATTCTGTTTCCGGTGTTCGCCAAGGCGCGCGAGAAGGCACGGCAGTCGAGCTGCCAGTCGAACGTCAAACAGATCACCTTGTCGATCATCCAGTACACCCAGGACTACGACGAGACCCTGCCGTTCGGGCAGATGGACACCTCCCCGGTGACCTACGCGGTGCCCGGCATCGTCGACGGCACCAGCGTCCTGTCGCCGTACATCAAGAACAAGCAGATCGGCTACTGCCCGTCCTACCAGACGGCCCGCGGCTACGGCTGGGGTCATACCCACCAGCCGTACCGCTCCGGCGCCTCGACCCCAATGTCCCTGGCCCAGGTCAACTACCCGGCCGAGGCGATGCTGTTCGCCGACAGCAACAACTACAACTGGGTCTACTGCCCCCACGTCACCGGCCATACCAATCAGGAACTGGCGCCGGACCGGCACAACGGCGGCGCCAACTGCGGCTTCATCGACGGCCACGTCAAATGGCTGAAGATGGAAGCGATGATCGGCGACGTGGTCAACAACACCAGCATCGGCCGGCTCTGGATGCACCTGAACTGAGGCCGGCAGGTCGCTTCCGCCATCACACTTGAGCAAACGGGCCGGGCAGGGCGCCCGGCCCGTTGCTTTGGGTGGCCCGGACGCGGAGCCCGGCCGGTTACATTTCCGTCACCCTGGCACGCGGCTTGCATTGCCTCGCGGGTGGGTGTGGAACGGGCCTGGCGGGGACGCCGGCCATAAAGGGACGACCATGGCGACGCTGGTGCCTCTGCCCACGCGGCGGGGCTCCATACTGACGATGAAGCGGGTCCTGATCGTCGACGGTCACCCGACCGTCGGGGCGGTCATGGCCGAATCCTTGACTTCCGTAGGCTACCACGCGGTCCACTGCACGGCCGCCGATGAGGCGCTGCGCCAGTGCCGGTCCGGGCTGGTCGACGCGGTGCTGATCGAAGTCGGGCTGCGGACCGAGTCCGGGCGGAGCCTGGCGACGGCGCTGTCGCAGGATCATCCGGACCTGCCGGTGGCCGTCTTGACCGCCTGGCTGGACCACCCGGAGACCGCCTACATCGACGGTCGCGGCGTGCGCATGGTGCTGCGCAAGCCGCTCCGTATCGAGGATCTCGATCTCGCCGTGCGCGCCCTGATCGACGGTTTCCGGACCGGCTGCAAGGATGGGACGCGGGAGTCTTGATCGACTCAGCGGACCAGTCCCCCAGACGGCTCGACCGTCCCTCCAGGCGTCGCTAGCCCGACGCCTTCTGAGCCGGCCCGGCTCCACACCGCGGCCCGACTCCCGCTTCCCATGAACTTCGACGCCCGCTGACCCGCACCCATTCCGCTCGCTTCTTTCGGGGAAGTGAACGCTCGCGGCAGGAGCCGGTCGCCGCGGCGGGAAACCCGACCCGCTCAGCGCAGACTGGGGAGACTCGGCATGAACGGCTCGCGCATCGTGCTCCTGGCGGCGTTGCTCGGCACCGCGGCAGCCGCGGACATCGTCAAGAACCCGGACTTCGCCGCGGTCGCCGGCTGGGACTTGCCGGCCGGCGGCGCCTGGCGGCGGGAGGCCAAAGGCGGGCTCAAGGACGGCCCGTGCCTGGTCTTCGATGGGAACTCGACTGAGCCGGTGACCCAGACCTGCGACTTCACCCGGCCCGGCACCGACCACACGCTGGCCGCCATGGTCCGCACCGATGGTCAACTCAAGCCGGTGATCGTCGTGCTCGACGCCCACTCGCGCAAGGAGCTGGCGGTGGTCAACGTGCCGCCCGACCCGCAGTGGCGCTCGGTCAGCGCGACCTTCAAGTCCGACAGCGCCGATCTGGCCCTGGTCATCTACGCCGACGCCGCCCAGCGCGACCGCCGCGGCGCGCGCGGCAAGGTCTGGCTCGGGAGCGTGCGCCTCACCGCCGCGCAGGCCGCCGGCGAGCAGCGCCTCCCGGATCTTGGCGAGAACGTGGCGCTGCGCAAGCCGTACACCATGAAACCCGCGCCCGAGTACGCGTTGTGTACCGACCCCGACGACAAGATCCAGTTGACCGACGGCGCCTACACCCAGGGCCACTTCTGGACGCGGAAGACCACCGTCGGCTGGGGCGGCAGCTCGTTGCGCTACGTGACCATCGATCTCGGCGCCGACGTCCCGCTCAAGGGCGCCTCCTTCAGCACCGCCGCCGGCGTCGCCTATGTCGCCTGGCCGAGCTACATCCTGGTCTTCGTCAGCTCCGACAACCAGGAGTGGCACGAGGTCGGCGAGTTGGTCTCGCTGTCCGCCGAGCGCGAGCCGCTGCCCGCCTACGGCGAGTACCACGCCCGGCGGATCTGGTCGGACAAGCTGCGCACCCACGGCCGCTGGGTGACCTTGGCCATCGAACCCGGCAAGGATTACGTCTTCTGCGACGAGATCGAGCTCTACCGGGGCGATGATGCCTGGCTCAAGGAGCCCTATCCCGGAAAGGCCGTGAGCTCGGTCGAGGAGCTGGTCTCCGACCGGGTCACGCTGAACCTGATCCGCGCCCAGTACCAGCGCGACCTGGCCGCCGCCACAGACGATCTGGCCGCCCTGCCGGCCGACCGCGCCAAGCCGCTCCAGGCGCGCGCGGCCGAGTTGGCCAAGGACATCGCCGGCATGTCCCCGGTGCCCATGGACGGCTTCCGGGCCGTGCTGCCCATGTCCAACCTGGAGCGGGAGATCTTCCGCTTCCAGGCCGCCGTCTGGCGGGCTCAGAACCAACCCGCGCTGCGCGTCTGGTCCTCGCCCCGCTGGGATCCGCTGGAGCCGTCGGCCGAGCCCGAGGCCCAGGCCGCGCCGGCGGTCGAGATCCACACCATGTCCCGCGAGCACCGGGCCGGGGTGTTCAACCTGACCAACGCCGGCCCCGGCGATCTCCAGGTTCAGGTCAAGGTCACCGGCCTGCCGGGCGGGGACGACCCGGACTACGTCAAGATCCACCAGGTCCTGTGCGTCGGCACGCGGCGGTTCGTGGCCGTCTCGGCGGCCCTGCCCGAGGCGCGGCGGGAGGGCGGCCGGTGGCTGCTCGACGTGCCCTCGGGCATGACCCGGCAGGTCTGGCTCGACACCTACCCCACGCAGGTCCCGGCCGGCACCCACCAGGGCGCCGTGGTGGTCTCCGGCCAGGGCGTGACCGAGACCCGCGTGCCGCTCAAGCTGGTCGTCTACCCGCTGCGCTTCCCCGACGAGACCACGCTCCACCTGGGCGGCTGGGAGTACTCGAACGCCGCCAAGCAGTACGGCATCACGGTGGAGAACAAGACGGTCCTCATCGCCCACCTGCAGGACCACTTGATCAACACGCCTTGGGCCACCAGCGCGGCGATGCCGCCCGGCTCCTACGACGACTCGGGGAAGATGGTCAAGGAGCCTGATACCAGCAACTTCGACGCCTGGGTCAACCTGTGGCCGAAGGCGAAGCGGTACATGGTCTTCAACGCCGTCGGCCAGGCCTTCGCCGGGTCGCCCATGGGCAGCGAGCTGTTCAACCTCAAGGTGGGCAACTGGGCGAAGTTCTGGGTCAAGCACCTGGAGGACCTGAAGCTGGACCCGGCGCAGCTCGGTTTGCTGCTGGTCGACGAGCCGTCCCACAAGGAGCAGTACGACGTCATCACCGCCTGGGCCAAGGCCATCAACGCGGCGGCGCCGGCGCTGACCCTGTACGAGGACCCGCAGCCCGGCGAGGACAAGCAGTGCCGGGAGATGTTCAGCCAGGTGGACATCATCTGCCCCTACCGCAACAACTACCTGACCCGGCCGGAATGGTTCGGGAAGATGATGGAAGAAGAGCGGCAGCAGGGCCGGGAGCTGTGGTTCTACAGCGCCGACGGCCCGGCCCGTAGCTTCGACCCGTTCTCGTATTACCTGCTCCAGGCCTGGCACGCCTTCAAGGTCGGCGCCACCGGGTCCCATTTTTGGGCCTTCGCCGACAACGGCGGCGTCTCGTGCTGGAACGAGTACCCGGCGCGCGGCAAGGGCCCCTACTGCCCCAGCTACATCGACGACACGACCGTGACCACCTCGAAGTACATGGAAGCCTGCCGCGAAAGCGCCCAGGACTACGAGTGCCTGGTGATGCTCCGCGACCGGATCGCCGAGTTGGAGGCCAAGGGCGCCCCGGCGGCCAGTCTGAAGGCCGCCAAGACCCTCCTCGCCGGCGCCTGCGACCGGGTCCTGGTGGGGGAGAAGGGCGCCAATTACACCTGGGACCAGCCCAAGGACCGGACGGTCACGGACCAGGTGCGGGTCGAGATCCTCCAGGCGCTGACGGAATTGGGCAAGGCCGGATAGCCGCTGGGCAAGGCCCTCGCCGCGGAGAACCAACTCGCAGCGCGGACACTCGGGCTGGCGAGCTTGACCCGGGAACGCCCGGCTGATATAACTCCGCTGATGGTCAGCTCCGAGGGGCCATGATCGACGAGCAAGTGCTTCAGAACGCGGTCGAGCGGATCGTCGCAGTCGCACGTCCCAGTCGGGTGGTATTGTTCGGGTCGCAGGCGCGCGGCGAGGCGGGGCCGGATGCCGACCTGGACCTGATGGTGATCAAGCCGCGCGTGGACGACCGATTCGAGGAGATGGTGAGGCTCCGGCAAGCGGTTGGCCAAGTTGGCATCGGAGTCGATGTCCTGGTTTACTCGGAAGCCGATGTCGAGGAGCGCCGCGACTGGTGTACCAGCCCCATCTATTGGGCGCTCCGCGAGGGCCGGACGCTCTATGCCGCACCATAGCCCGCCACCTGTCACGCCCGAAGCACGTGCGCTGCTCGCAGCCGCCGATCTCGACCTTAGAGCGGTCGAGATTCTCACCGGCCACCCCGACCCACCGGCGCCCGTGGTATGCTTCCACGCGCAGCAGTTCATCGAGCAGGTGATCAAGGCGGTCCTGGTAACCCACGGCGTGGTGTTCCGACGGACTCACGACCTCGGCGAGCTGGCCGGGTTGTTGCACGAGCACCGGCTGCCACCGCCGTTGCCCGTGGAAACTATGTCACGGCTCAACCCGTTCGCCGTGACCTTGCGTTACGAAGCCCTGGAGACGGACCCGGTGCCCGTCGAACAGGTGATCCACGCGATCTCGCAGACCGCCATCTGGCTGGGGGAGCAGATCGATCGCTGACGCTCGCCGGCCCTGGCGGCGAGCCTACCGAGCACCGCGGAGACCCGACATGTTCATCGACGTCCACTGCCACGCGTATCGCAAACGACCGCCGTTCGTCTGTCCGTTCTGCAACGCCGAGGAAGTCATCGAGCGGTATGACCAACTCGGTATCGAGCGCGGGGCGCTGCTGCCCATCGTCAGTCCGGAGATCTACTTCCCGCAGGCCAACGAGGACATCCTCGAAATGGTCGAGCAGCACCCGGATCGGCTGATCCCGTTCTGCAACGTCGATCCCCGCGTGCTGACCAACTCCGATCACGCCCCGCTGGGCAAGGTGCTGCGGCACTACAAGGACCAGGGCTGCAAGGGGCTCGGCGAGGTGATGCTCAACATCCCCCTCATGCACCCGATGATCCAGAACCTGTTCATGCACGCCGAGGATGTCGGGCTGCCGGTGACCTGGGACGGCTCGGACCAGGTCGGCGGGGACTTCGGCTTGTACGACGATCCCGGCCTGCCGCAGTTGGAACACACCCTGCGCAAGTTCCCCAGACTCAAGATGTTCGGGCACGGGCCGGTCTTCTGGGCCGAGATCTCCAAGCTGGAGACGCCGGCCGACCGGAGCTACGTGTTCCGCCCCGACGGCGGGCAGGTCGGCCGGCTGCCGACCTACCCCATCAAGGAAGAGGGCGTGGTGCCCATCCTCCTGCGCCGCTACGAGAACCTGTACGGCGATCTGTCCGACGGCACCGCCTACAACGCCTTGGCGCGCGATCCCGACTACGGCCCCAAGTTCGTGACCGAGTTCCAGGACCGCCTGATGTATGGCACCGACATCTGCGGGTACGACATGCCGGTGCTGCTGGGCGACCTGCTGGTCGGCTGGCGCGACCAGGGCAAGATCACCGAGGAGGTCTTCCAGAAAGTCGCGCGAGAGAACGCCATCCGGTTGCTCGAACTGGACTGAGCGTCGTCGCGCGGGCTACAGGTTGAACCGCTCGTAGACGGTGTGCAGCGACTTCAGGTGGTGCGCCGGGTCGAAGCAGGCGTCCAGCTCTTCCGGCTTCAGATGCCGGCGGACGGTGGTGTCCTGGTCCAGCAGCTCGCGGTACGACCGGCGCTCGTTCCAGGCCTGCAAGGCATACTTCTGAGCGATGTCGTAAGCCTCGTCGTAGCTCAGGCCGCGCTCGCTGAGGGCCAGGCGGACCTGCTGCGAGTAGATCACGCCCTGCGTCAGTTCGACGTTCCGCTGCATCGCGTCTTCGTGGACGTTGAGCCCACGGACGATGGCCAGGAAGCGGTGGACCATCCAGTCGACCAGCAGGAAGCTGTCCGGGATGATGATCCGCTCGACGCTGCTGTTGGCCAAATCGCGCTCGTGCCAGGTGACCAGGTTCTCCAGCGCCGGGACGAGGTTCCCGCGGACCACGCGCGCCAGTCCCGAGACCGTCTCGCAGCGCCATGGGTTGCGCTTGTGCGGCATCGCCGACGAGCCGCGCTGGCCCTTCTTGAACGGCTCCGAGAGCTCCAGCAGCTCGGTCCGCTGCAGGTTCCGGACTTCGGTCGCCATGCGTTCGAGCTGCCCGGCCAGCAGGGCCAGGGCGCAGACCACCTCGGCGTGCACGTCGCGCGAGATGATCTGCGTGCTGACCGGCGCGGGCTTGAGGCCCAGCCTCATGCAGACCAGCCGCTCGACCCGCGGATCGACATTGGCATAGGTCCCCACCGCGCCGGAGATCTTGCCGACCTTGGCCCGCTCGGTGGCTTGGTCGAGCCGCTCGAGGCTGCGGTCCAGGTCGTCCATCCAGACGCATAGCTTGAAGGCGAGGGTGATGGGCTCGGCGTGGACGCCGTGGGTGCGGCCCATCATCACCGTCCCTTTGTGCCGCCGGGCCAGCTCCCAGATCGCCCGGCGCAACTCGACCACGCCGGAGCGGACCAGCGCCAGGGCCTTGACCAGCCGCAGCGCCGTGGCCGTGTCCTCGATGTCGTAGGAGGTCACTCCGAAATGGAAGTGGGCGCCCTCGTCGCCCATCTGCTCGGTGATGGACTTGACGAAAGCGATCAGATCGTGATCGACTTCGGCCTCGATCTCCTTGATCCGGTCGACTCGAATCTCGAGCTCGGCCCGCTCGATGGCCGCGAAGTCCTGTCGCGAGACGACGCCCAGCTCGGCCCAGGCGCCGCAGACGGCCACCTCCACCTCCAGCCAGGAGGCGAACTTGGCCGACTCGCTCCAGATCGACGACATCTCCGCACGGCAGTAGCGCTCGATCATGCCTCGGCTCCGCGCAGCTCCCGAGCGGCTTCCTGCACCTTCTCGTTCTTGGCCGCGTTGCCGCGCAACAGCTCGCCCTTGAGATGCTCCAGCTTGGGCCGTAGCGCGTTGTCGCCGACGGCGAGGATCTGGACGGCCAGGATGCCGGCGTTCCGCGCGGCGTTGAGGCCGACGGTGGCCACCGGCACGCCGGGCGGCATCTGCACGATGGAGTAGAGCGAGTCGGCGCCGGCCAGCGACTTGCTCAAGATGGGCACGCCGATCACCGGGACGGTGGTGCTGGCGGCCAGCACGCCGGGCAGGTGGGCGGCCCCGCCGGCGCCGGCGATGATCACCTTCACCCCACGCCCCGCCGCGGAGCGCGCGTAGTCTCGCGCGCCCTCGGGATCGCGGTGCGCCGAGAGCACCCGCAGCTCCCACTCGACCCCGAACTCCTGCAGCGCCTCAGCCGCCTGGCGCATCACCTCGAGATCGGAATCGCTGCCCATCAGGATCCCGACGCGAACGTCCTTCATGGCGTCCTGCCTGTCTACCGGGCCGCCGGACTCAGCCGGTCCCAGTCGGACTTGATCATCATCTCGACCAGATGCGGGAGATCGACTTCGGTCTGCCACCCCAGCTCACGCCGCGCCTTGGCGGGGTCCGAGAGCAGCAGGTTGACCTCCGCCGGCCGGAAGTAGCGCTCGTCGATCCGCACCCGGACCTTGCCGGACGCCTGTTCGACGCCGCACTCGCCCATGCCTTCGCCCCGCCACTCGAGGCCCAGGCCCAGGGCCGCGAAGCTCAGCTCGACGAACGACCGGACCGAATGCGTCTCGCCGGTGCCGACCACGAAGTCGTCCGGCCGGTCCTGCTGGAGCATCTTCCACATCGCCTTGACGTAGTCCCCGGCGAACCCCCAGTCGCGCTGCGCGTCGAGATTGCCCAGGCGCAGCTCGTCGACCAGGCCGAGCCTGATCCGCACCGCCCCGTCGGTGATCTTGCGGGTCACGAACTCCAGCCCGCGGCGGGGCGACTCGTGGTTGAAGAGGATCCCGCTGCAGGCGAACAGGTCGTAGCTCTCGCGGTAGTTGAGCGTGCAGTAATGGCCGTAGACCTTGGCCACGCCGTACGGACTGCGCGGGTGGAACGGCGTCTGCTCGTTCTGCGGCGTCTCCCGGACCTGGCCGAACATCTCGCTGGAGCTGGCCTGATAGAACCTGGCTCCCGGTGCGGCGAGGCGGATGGCCTCGAGCATCCTGGTCACGCCCAGGGCGGTGAACTCGCCGGTCAGCACGGGCTGGTTCCAGGAGGTCTGCACGAACGACTGGGCCGCCAGATTGTAGACCTCGTCGGGCCGCGACCGCTGCACCGCGTCGATCAGCGAGTTGAGGTCGAGCAGGTCGCCCGGCAGCAGCGCGAGCTGGTCCTGGATGTGCTCGATGCGGTGGAAGTTGATGGTGCTGCTGCGGCGCACGAGCCCGTAGACCTCGTACCCGCGCCCCAACAACAGCTCGGCCAGGTAGCTCCCATCCTGGCCGGTGATGCCGGTAACCAAAGCGCGCTTCGGCATGGACGAACCCTCTCCGTCGCTTGTGAAGCCGCTTTCGGCGCGCGGCGGGGGGATCCTGCCTGGGGCGTGGCGGCGCGGTGAGGCAGGCGCCATCCAACTCGCCCCTCCCCATTCCCCACTCCCCGCCGTGGGTCAGTCGCGGGTCTTGAGCACCACCACCGCGCGGCGGGGCAGGCCGGGCTCGACCACCGGCAGGTACTCGGCGTCGACGTGAGTCTCGCCGCCGGTGGCATTGGTCACCACGTAGCTCTGGGTGACCGGCTCGACGTTCATCATCGAGCACAGGCCCGGACAGGAGGCCTTGGCGATGGGCGTGCCGTCGGCGTCGTCGGCGTGGCAGCCGAACAGCTCGCTGCACAACGGCCCGTGCCGCATCTCGCGGACGGACAAACCGATCAGCCGCTCGGCGGCGGCGTTGCAGGTCAGGACGCGGCGCCGCTCGTCGATCAGGAAGGCCGGCTGCGGGCTGTTCAGCAGCTCCCGCGGCAGCCGCGGATGCCGGGCCTCGTCGCCGGCGCGGAGGATCGCCTCGTAGCGGTCCCCGTCCTCGAGTTCGTCCAGCTCGGCGGCATTGGCCATGCGGATCGCCACCAGCCAGCCGCGGCCGAGCGGATCGTCGTTGACCAGGTGCGGCTCGGCCCACAGGGCTTCGTTGATGGCGATCACCTCGCCCTGGACCGGGGGAAACAACTGCGTCAGGCCATACCCGGCCGACTGCAGGTAGCCGAACGGCATGCCGAAGGCGACCGGCGCGCCCAGCGCTGGCAGGCCGACGTAGTAGATCCGCCCGTGGCGCTCCTGGCCGTGTTGGGTCAGGCCGATCATGGCCTCGCCCTGCTCGTCCTTCACCCACAAGTGGCTGGGGGTGTACCGCAACTCCGGCGGAAACGTGTAACCCTCCACGATCGACTCCTTGACACGGCATTCCCGACCCAAGGCTCTGCAACCAGTTGGCCGCGGCCGGGCGGCACTCCTCCACGCTCGGCGCGGCGCGTTGACGACCACTTCCGGGCGGTGCTAGACTGCGCCATCCGGGGCCGGAGGACCACCGCGATGAGCAACCAGACCGACGCCTTCTCCTACCTCGCCGAGCGCTGTGCCGCGCGCGGGATCGATCTCGGGGCGGTCAAGGACCGGCTCAAGGCCCAGACCATCGAGACGCCGAGCTGGGGCTACGCCGACAGCGGCACCCGCTTCGGTAGTTTCAAGCAACCGGGCGCCGCCGTCACCATCGCCGAAAAACTCGCCGACGCCGGACAAGTCCACCGCTACACCGGCATCGCGCCGAAGGTCGCCATGCACGTGCTCTGGGACCTGCCCGACGCCGCCGCGCTGCGGACCGTGCCGGAGGCCGCCGCCGAGGCCGGGGTGGTGATCGGCAGCATCAACCCCAACGTCTTCCAGGATCAGGAGTACAAGCTGGGCAGCTTCTGCAGCCCCTTCGCCGACGTCCGGAGACAGGCCGTCGAGCACTGTCTCGACTGCCTTCGCATCGCCGGCGAGGTGGACAGCACGGTGCTCAGCATCTGGCTCGCCGACGGCACGAACTTCCCCGGCCAGGACAGCTTCATCGACCGCAAGCACCGCCTCCAGGCTGGGCTGCGCCAGGTCTACGAGGCGATGCCGCCCGAGATGACCGTGCTGGTCGAGTACAAGTTCTTCGAGCCGGCCTTCTACCACACCGATCTGTGCGACTGGGGCCAGGCCCTGCTGGTCTGCCGGCACCTCGGCCCGCAGGCCAAGGTCTTGGTCGACCTCGGCCACCACGCGCCGGGCGTGAACATCGAGCACATCGTCGCCACGCTGCTCGACGAGCACATCCTGGGCGGGTTCCACTTCAACAACCGCAAGTACGCCGACGACGATCTGACCGTCGGGGCCATCAACCCCTACGAGTTCTATCTGATCCATGTCGAGCTGGCCGCGGCCGAGGACGATCCGCAGCTCAACGAGCCGATCGAGTACATGGTCGACCAGGCGCACAACCTGAAGCTCAAGATCCCGGCCATGATTCAGACCATCACCAGCATCCAGACCGCCTACGCCAAGGCCCTCCTGGTCGACCGAGCCGAGCTCGACGCGGCCCGGCAGGAGGGCGACGTTCAGGCCGCGGAAATGGTTCTGGTGGAGGCCTACGAGACCGACGTCCGGCCGCTCTTGCGGCAGGTGCGCGAGGAGATGGGCCTCGATCCCGACCCGCTCCGGGCGTACTTCGCCGGCGGGTACCAGGAGAAGATCGAGGCCGAGCGCGGCCGGCGCCAGGGCACCGGCGGCCTGGGCACCTGATGATCTCGTTCGGCCCACGACCGCACGAGGCGCCGGCCAGTCCCTGGCCGGCCGTGCTCCAAGGCGCCGTGGTGGGCGTCATGGCGTACGCCCTGGGACCGCAACTGGGCTTGGTCCTGCCCTGGTCGCTACGCACCTGGACCCCGGCGGTCTATGTCCTGGTCGGCGTGGCCGCGCTGGCCGGCCGGCCCTGGCAGCGGCGGTTGGCTTGGGGCCTCCTGGTGGCCGAGGCGGCCCTGTTCGTGATCGTTTCGCAGACGCCCCTGGCGCCCCGGCTGCTCGACCTGTGGGTGCTCGCCGATGAGCCGGCGCCGGGCGACGCGATTGTGGTCCTGAGCGCCTCGACCCACACCGACAGCCTGTCCGACCGGTCCCTGGAGCGGCTGATGGGTGGCCTGGCCCTCCTCCACCTGGGCGCCGCGCCGCGGATCGTGTTCACCGGCGATCCGCTGGCTCGTGAGAACCGGTTCGAGGTGCTGGCCCCCGAGGCGATGCGCCGGATCGGGCTGGAGGTCGACCAGGTCGTGCCGTTCGAGGGACTCGGCGTGACGCCCATGACCACCCACCTGGAAGCGGTGGCGGTGAGCCGGATGGCGGCACGGAACGGGTGGCGCAAGGTGGTCCTGGTCACCTCGCCCAGCCACTCCCGCCGGGCCGCGGCGACGTTCCGCAGGGAGGGCCTGGAGGTGGTCATGGTGCCGTCCGAGCCGACCGACTACGATGCCGCCGCACCGCACGACTCCTACTCGCGGCGCCGAATGTTCGCCTATTGGCTGTACGAGGTGACCGCGCTCGTGATATACCAAGCGCGGGGTTGGGCCTAGAGGTGCGACCATGAAACGCCTCGTGCCATGGCTGCTGCCCGTCTGCCTGGTCGGCTGCCAGCGCCGACCGGAGCCGGTGACGCTGACCATCTTCGCCGCCTCGTCGCTGGCCAAGGTGGTGCCGGAGCTCAACGCCGCGTTCGGGCGCACCCACCCGGATGTCCGCACGGTGGTCAACACCGGCGGGTCGCAGGTGCTGCGGACGCAGATCGAGGCCGCCGGCGGCGGGGACGTGTTCCTCTGCGCCAACGCCGATCACACCCTCCGGCTGAGCCAGCTCGGGCTGGTCGGCGAGCCGCGCGAGCTGTGCCGCAACAGCCTGGTGATCGCCGGCACGGCGCACAACCAGGTGGTCACCCGGTTCGACGACCTGGCCGCGCCGAACGTCAAGCTGGTCTTCTGCGCGCGCACCGTGCCGTGCGGGCAGTACACCGAAATCGCCTTGCAGAAGCTGGTCTCCGCCGGCCGGCGCGACGCCTACCAGGCCATCCGCCGGAACGTCGTCTCCGAGGAGTCCGACGTGGCCGCGGCCGTGGCCAAGCTCGAGCTGGGCGAGGGAGACGCCGGGATCGTCTACCGGACCGACCTGCGGGGCACCTCGCTACGGGAGATCCCGCTGCCCGCCTCGCTCCAGGTCGAGGCGGTCTACACCATGGCCAAGATCGCCGCCGGGACGAGCGGCGCCCTCGCCGACGCGTATCTGGATTGCCTCGCCTCGCCCGAGGGGCAGGAAGTCCTGCGCGCGGCCGGGTTCGTGGTCCCGGGCGGCGGCAAGTGACCGATCGCTGGTTCCGCCGCTTGCTGTTCCTCCCGGCGGCGGCCTACGCCGGGTTCATGCTGGTGCCTTTGGCCGCCCTGCTGGGCAGTGCGGCACCGGGCCGGGTGTCGACCGCGCTGCGCTCCGCCGAGCTGTGGTCGGCGGTGGGTCTGAGCCTGCTCGCCGCCACCGCGGCGACCGGGCTGGCGGTGCTCGGCGCCGGGGCCGCGGCCTACCTTCTGGTCGGGGCGGCCGGCCGCCTGGCCCGGCTGATGGCGACCATCCTCGAATTGCCCCTGGTGCTCCCGCCGGCGGTGGCCGGACTGGCGCTCATCCTGGCTTTCGGACGCTACCAGCCGCTGGGCCGCGCCCTGGCCGCGGTCGGTCTGCCGCAACTCGCGCTGACGCCGGCGGCGGTGGTCCTGGCCCAGCTCCTGGTGGCCTCGCCGCTGTTCTTCCGCGCCGCGCGGACCGCCTTCGCCGGAGTGCCGGAACGAGTCCGTCAATCGTCGGCGGTGCTCGGCGCTTCCGAGTGGACGACGTTGCGGCGGGTGGTGCTGCCGCTGGCCAGGGAAGGTCTGGCCGGCGGCGCGCTGCTGACCTGGTCCCGCGCCGTCGGGGAATTGGGCGCCACGTTGCTCTTCGCCGGCTCGCTGCCGGGGCGGACTCTGACCATGCCGACGGCCATCTTCGTCACCTGGCAGTCGGACATGCCGGCGGCGGTGGGTTTGTCGGTGATCCTGTTGCTGTGCTCGATGGGCGCCCTGTGGCTCGCGCGGCGGGCGGTGGAGCGGGCATGAAACTGTCCGCCGACCTGGCCCTGTCCCACGGCGAGTTCCGGCTCGAAGCCGCGTTCGAGCTGGACGGCCACGCCGCACTGGTCGGCCCGAACGGGAGCGGCAAGACCTCGCTGCTCGACGCCCTGGCCGGCCTGGTCCGTCCGGAGCGCGGGCGAGTCGCGCTGGGCGAGCGGGTGCTGTCCGACGCCGCCGTGTTCGTCCCGCCGGCCGAGCGCGGCTTGGGTTACGTGTTCCAGGACGGCGCCCTGTTCCCGCATCTGACCGTGGCGGCCAATGTAGCCTACCCGACCGAGGTCCGCCGCGGCCGCGACCGGTCGGCGCCGGCACAGTTGCTGGAGCGGTTCGAGCTGACCCGTCTGGCGGACCGGCTGCCCGCTCAGCTCAGCGCCGGCGAGCGGCAGCGGGTGGCGCTGGCCCGGGCGGTGGCCGCCGAGCCGCGGTGGCTGCTCTTGGACGAGCCGTTCGCGACCATCGACGCCGCCGCGCGGCCGGATCTGCGGGCGATGATGCTGGACATCCTGACCGAGCGAGGCGTTCCGGCGCTGTGGGTCACCCACGATCCGGAAGAGGCGCTCGGCCTGGCCGGCGACGTGCTGGTGCTGACCGGCGGCCGGCTGGTCGAGCATGGTCCGGCCGAAGAGCTGCTCCATCGGCCGACCTCCGCCTTCGCCGCCGCGCTGGCCGGGCTGAACCATTACCTGGGCACGGTCGAGGCGTCGGCCGACGGTCTGTTGACGGTCCGGGTCGGCGCGGCCCGTTTGGCCGTCCGCGGCGAGCGCCGGGTCGGCGACCAGGTGGCGGTGGTGGTCTCGCCGGGCGAGGTGATCCTGTCAGTCGAGACGCCGCACACCTCGGCCCGGAACGCCTACCGGCTTGAGGTGGAGCAGCTCGTCCGCGAAGCTGACGGCTGTCGGGTGCGGCTGGCCGGCGAGTTGACCATCGCCGCCCGCATCACCCTCGCCTCGGCGGCGGAGCTGGGGTTGGCCGAGGGAGCCGAGGTCACGGCCTTCTTCAAGGTGACGGCGGCGAGACTGTGCTAGGGCAGTCGGCAGGAGCCGACGCGGAGAGCATCGCATGAGCCTTACGGAGCCGAAGCAGGGGCGTGGACGACAGTACTGCCTGCCGCCGGTGGCGGGCTTCGCCAACGGTGAGATGGCGGCCATGGTCGCGGGTCTGGACGAGCTGCTGGCGCGGCATCGGGATCTGCTCGAGGACCTGCCGGGCGAGGCCCTGACGCTCTTGCCACCTGGCTTCGGCAACCACCTCGCCTGGCTCACCCGGCATCTCGCCGAGGGGGACTGCAACTGGCTCTCGAAGCTGGCCGAGAGGGAGCCGCCGGCCGACCTCCTGCAAGCCCTGCGCAGCGATGCCGACGACCGTTCGGCCGCCGCGCTGCTGGCGCTCTGCGACCGGGTCCGCCAGGAGGTGACCAAGCCGATCCTGGCGCCGATCACCGACCTGGAGCGGTCAGTCGTGGCGCCGGACGGCCGGGTTCTGACGCCGCGCGGGGTGGTCCAGCACCTGCTCTGGCACTGGACCTACCACGGCGGTCAATGCGGGATCCTGCGTCGGCTGACCGGCCACACCTACCGCTGGAGCTTCGCCCCGCGCGGGCTGGCGCCGGCCGGCGATGCGCCACCGTAGCGGCGCCCGTCGCGGCACTGTGGTCCCTTCGGGCACTGCCCTACCGCACCAGCGGGCCGAGGGGCGCGGCCGGGGCCGGCGGCCCGAGGATGACAAAGTCGTGCTGGCCGGCGTTCTCCAGCCGCGGGTTCTGCGACTCGCGCACGCGCGCGGCCCAGGCCGGGACCTTGGTCTCGACATAAGACGCCAGCCGCTTCAGCCGCACCGCGCCGTCGTCGTCCCGAGCGGCGCCGGTGAGCCCCTCCAGCAGGTAGGCGGTCATCGCGCCGTGCCCCGCCGAGGGCATCTCCCAAGCGCGCTCGCCCACGTCGCAGGCCCGCAGCATCGCCGGCTGAGGGAGCTCCTCGGCGTCGGTCAGCCGCTCGGCGGCGTCGAGCGGGCCGGACGCCGGCAGGCCGCGCCCGCCCCGGCCGCGCCGCGCCTCGGGATCGTCGCGGCAGGCGTCGATAATGAACAGCAGGTTGCTCGCCCGCAGCCCGCGCAGCCCGTCCCTGAGCGCGTCCAGCGACATTCCGCCGGCGCGCAGCGCCTTGCGGCGGGTCTCCACGGGCAGCAGGTAGGTCTGCTCGCCCTGCTGCATCCCGTGGCCCGAGAACATGAAGATGACGGTGTCGCCAGCTTCGGCGGCATCCCGGACGTCGTCCAGGGCGCGGAAGATGTTGGCGCGGGTCGGCCGCCGGTGATGGTCAGGATGAGCAGTGGTCAGGACCTGGAGGTTGGCGTCCGGCACGCCGGCGGTGCGGAAGGCGTCGGCCACCGCGACCACGTCGGCCACGGCATACTCCAGCGGCTCGATGCGGACGTCGTCATACCGCTCCACGCCGGCGGCCACGAGGTAGGTCTCGGCCCCGCAGGGCAGCGCGGCCAGCAGCAAGACGCACAGCATTCTCCTCATATCGTGCCTCGGCACATTGGACACCTCCCTATCGGCTTATAGGGTTATACCATACTCAGGGCCGTCGTCGCCACTCTTCTCGGGTTCGTGCAACGGTTCTTCCGCCAACCCGCCGACAGGTCCCCCTACGCCCGTTGGCGACGCCGCTTCACCAGGATCCGGTACGCAGTTCGAGGCCCCCCGGTTCAGCGCCAACGTAACGGCTGAATGACGGGGCCAGCGGGCAGTGGAACCCATCCCGCCGGAGCTGAGGTGGTCAAGGGCCGGGTACCGCGAGAGCCCGCTCGACACGAGGATGCCGGTGCGCGCGGCCCGCGACAAGCTCGGGGGCTACGACGTCCCCGGCGCCAGTCCCCGGCCGTATACCTCTTGCGCCGCTCATGTGGCTGCGGTAACATGGTTGCATTCAGACGTGCTACGGCGATCTGGCCATGCATCTGCCCGATGGGTTTTTGAGCGTGCCGGTCAGTACGGGGCTGCTCCTGGCCTCGTCCGGGGCCGTGGCGGCGGCGGTCAAGCGTTCATCGCCGGCCGGTGAGGAGCCCTCCGGCGCCGCGGCGCTGCCGCTCATGGCCGTCCTCTCCGCCTTCCTGTTCGCGGCCCAGATGTTCAACTTCCCCATCGCCGCCGGGACCACCGGCCACCTCCTCGGCGCCGCGCTGGCCACCGCCCTGGTCGGCCCCTGGCGCGGGTTGATGGTGGTCACCGTGGTGCTGCTCATCCAGGCCTTCGGCTTCGCCGACGGCGGGGTCCTGGCGCTGGGCGCCAACGTCTTCAACATGGCCGTCGCCGGCTGCCTGGTCAGTGGGCTGGTGCTGGCGGCGACGCGCAAGCTGGCCGGCGGGAGGCAGTGGTGGTCGCTGGCCGGGCTGGCCGTCGCCGCCTGGCTCAGCGTCATGGCCGCGGCCGGGCTGACGGCGGTGGAGCTGGCCCTGTCCGGCACCGTCCCGGCCCGGATCGTGCTCCCGGCCATGCTCTCCGTCCACGCGCTGATCGGGCTGGGTGAGGCGGCGTTGACGGTGACGGCCTACAGCCTGGTCGCCGGCCGCCGGCCCGACCTGGTCGCCGCGGCGCGGGACGGCGGGCTGCGCGGCGCCGAGATGTGGCGTCTGGCGGCGGTCCTCGGGCTCGGGCTGGTGGTGGTCAGGCTGGCCGTGCCCAATCCCGACGGGCTGGAGCGCGTGGCGGAAGCGCTGGGCTTCGCCGGTCGGGCGGCGGCCGGGTTCTCCGCCGCGCCGCTGCCCGACTATGCCTTGCCCGGCGCCGCCGTTGCCGGTTTCGACTGGCTCGGCAGCTACCTCAGCGCCGGAGTCGGCATGGCCGTCTGCGGCCTCCTGATGTTCGCCGTCGGCGCCGGGCTGCGGCGACCCGCTCCGGTCCCGGTCCGGGCGGACGATCACCCGTCGTGACGCCCTGGCCAGCCGCCGCCGCGGTGCTCCTGCTGGCTGCGTCGATGGTCTCCTGGAGCCGCGCCGTGTACCGCTCCGGCGCGGTGCGCGGCGGGCTCCTGACCAGCAGGATCCAGGCCGGCGGGCCGCTGACCGACCTCTCGCCTCGGCTCAAGCTGCTCGGCGTGGTGGCGGTGGCGGCGGCCGCCTCGCTCACCCCGGTGTCGCGGCTGTGGGTCCCGCTGCTGCTCCTGGCTGTCTTGACCTGGACCGCGCGCGTGCCGCCGCGGGAGGTCGCCGGGCGGTTCGCCGAGCTGGCGCCGTTCGCGGTGATCGCCGCGGTGGGCGGGCTGTTCGGCGGCGACCCGTGGCGCTTCGTGGCGGTCATGGCCCGGGCGCTGGCGACGGTCTGGGCGCTGGTGCTCCTGCTGGCCACCACGGCCTTGCCCGACCTGCTGGCGGCAGCCCGGCGGCTGGGTTGCCCCCGGCTGATGGTGACCATGCTGGGCTTGGCGCTGCGCTACCTGGAAGTGCTGGTCGAGGAAGCCTCCCGGATGAGCCTGGGCTTCACCCTCCGCGCGGTCGGGCCGCGGAACCATCGCCTGCTGAAACCCCTCGGCCGGCTGGTCGGCTCGCTGGCGGTCCGCACCATCGAGCGCGGCGAGCGGGTCTACGGCGCGATGCTGCTGCGCGGGTACGTCGGGGACTTGCCTTCGTGCGGCGGGGCGGACAGGCTGACCGCCGGAGCGCTGGCGGGCTTCGCGCTGTGGCTGGCGGCGCTCGCCGCCGGGGCGGGATGGCGCTGATGGGCGATCCGGCCATCCGCATCACGGACCTTTCGTACACCTACCCCGACGGCACCGCGGCGCTGTCCGAGGTCTGTTTCGAGCTGGGCCAGGGCGAGCGCGTCGGTCTGGTCGGGCCGAACGGCGCCGGCAAGTCGACCCTCCTGCTCCACGCCGTCGGGCTGCTGCCTGGCAAGGGCCAGGTGACCGTCCACGGCCTCGACCCCGACCGCCGCCCGCGCGAGGTCCGCGCCCGGGTCGGGTTGCTGTTCCAGGATCCCGACGACCAGTTGTTCATGCCCACGGTGGCCGAGGATGTGGCCTTCGGCCCGCTCAATCAGGGCCTGCCCCGCGAGCAGGTCGAGGCCCGGCTGAGCGAGTCCCTGGCCGAGGTCGGTCTGGGCGGGCAGGGCGGCCGGATGCCGCAACATCTCAGCCTCGGCCAGCGCCGCCGGGCCGCGCTGGCGACGGTGTTGGCCATGGGCTGCCGGACGCTGCTCCTGGACGAGCCCACCGCCAACCTCGACCCCGGCGGCCGGCGCGAGCTACTGGCGCTCCTGGCCACCCTCGAAGGCGAACTCCTCCTGGCCACCCACGACCTGGACGCGGTGGTCCAGCTCTGCGGTCGCACGGTCCTCCTGGCCGCCGGCCGGGTGATCGCCGACGGTCCGACCGAGGTCATTCTGTCCGACGAAGACCTGATGACCCGCCACGCGTTGGAGGTGCCGTGGCGGTATCGGTAGAGCGCGAACAGACAGGGAGGGAGGGACGGAAAGGACCACGGCCCGCTCCCCCGCCGTGCCCCCGACTCCCGACTGCCGCGCGTCCCACCTGCCTGCTGCCGGCCGCCCCGTCAGTCCGCCGCCTCCGACTTGGCTTGCTTGGTGCTGGTCAGCCGCTGCAGCAGAAGCCGGGCGCCGGCGCCTAGTTTGGCTTCGCCCAGGGGGGCCTGAGACAGGGCCAGGCGGATGAACTCCTCCTGGCTGTTGATCTCGGGTTGATCCGCCGGCCGCGTCACCCTCGCCCAGCTACCGTCCGAGCGCAGCTCGCGAGCCTTGACCGTGTCCGCCAGGTGCAGGCCGAGGATCTCGTTGATGATCCGGTCGCGAAGCGCCGGAGCCTGGACCGGGAACATGGTCTCTATCCGCCGGTTCAGGTTCCGATCCATCCAGTCCGCGCTGGCCAGGAACACCTTCGGATCGCCGTCGTTGCCGAAGTAGAAGATCCGCGAGTGCTCCAGGAACCGGCCGACGATGCTGCGGATGCGGATGGTCTCGCTGACTTCGGGCACGCCGGGCACCAGGCCGCAGATGCCGCGGCAGATGATGTCGATCCGGACCCCGGCCCGCGACGCCTTGTACAGGGCGCGGATCACCTCCGGCTCGATCAGAGCGTTGACCTTGGCGATCACCCGACCCGGCCGCTTGGCCTTGGCCAGCTCCGCTTCGTGCTCGATGAGCTGAATCACCCGTCGCTTCAGGTCGCGCGGCGCGACGGCGATCTTGCGCCACTTCGGAAACTCGCTGTAGCCGGTGAGGATGTTGAACAACTGGGTGACGTCCTCGCCGATCTCCGGATCGCAGGTAAGCAGGCCGAGGTCGGTATACAGCTTGGCCGTGGACGGGTGGTAGTTGCCGGTGCCGAGGTGGCAGTAGAGGCGGATCCCGTCACGCTCGCGGCGGACCACGCCGAGCACCTTGCAGTGCGTCTTGAGCCCCAGCAACCCGTAGACCACGTGGACGCCGGCCTCTTCCAGTTGCCGGGCCCAGTTGATGTTGGCGCCCTCGTCGAACCTGGCCTTGAGCTCGACCAGGGCGCTGACCTGCTTGCCGTTCTCGGCGGCCAACTGCAGGGCCCGGACGATGGGCGAATCGCCGCTGGTCCGGTAGAGCGTCATCTTGACCGCCATGACCTCCGGATCGACCGCCGCCTGCTCGACGAAATCGACCACGCTGGAGAAGCTCTCGTAGGGGTGGTGGAGGAGGATGTCGCCGCGTCGGATGCGGGCGAAGATGTCCTCGCCGGTCTCGCGCAGGGCCGGCACCACCGGCGGCACGAAGGGCCGGAAGCGCAGCTCGTCGAAGCCGGGCAGGCCGGACAGGGCGAAGAAGTCCTTGAGGTTGAGCGGTCCGTCGATCAGGTGGACGTCCTCCCGCGAGAGGCCCATCTCGCGGAGCAGGAAGCCCATCGCCATGGGATCGCAGCCGGCTTGGACCTCGATCCGGACCGGGTTGCCGCGGTCGCGCTCGCGCAGTTCCTGCTCGATGGCGCGGAGCAGGTCCTCGGCCTCGTCCTCGGCCAGGTTCAGGTCGGCGTTGCGGGTGATCCGGAAGGGGACGCAGCTCAGCACCTGGTAACCCAAGAAGAGCTGACCGACGCGCGGCGCGATGAGGTCCTCCAGGAGGATGAAGTCCCGCCCGCCGTCGCGCCCGGAGGGCAGCGGCACGAATCGGTCGAGGACCTTGGGCACCTCGACCAGGGCCATCAGCGGCGGCGCGCCGGTGACCCACGGCTGGCGCAGTGTGACCACCAGGTTCAGGCTGAGGTTGCGCAGCTCGGGCAGCGGGTGGCCCGGGTCGATGGCCAACGGGGTCAGGATCGGGAACACCTCCGAGGCGAAGTAGCGCTCGATCTCGGCGGTTTGGATATCGTTCAACTCGTCCGACTTGAGCAACCGGATGCCGGCCCGCCGCAGCCGGGGCAAGACCGTCTCGCGGGCGATCTGGTACTGCTCGGCGACCATCCGCTGGCAGCGCGCGCGGAGGCGTTCGAGCAGCTCGACCGGGCGGCACCCGTCCTGCTTGTTGTCGTCCACCCCGGCCGAGACCTGTTGCTGAACGCCGGCCACCCGGACCATGAAGAACTCGTCCAGGTTCGAGGACACGATGGCCAGGAACTTGAGCCGCTCGAGGAGAGGATTCTCCTCGGCCATGGCTTCGTCCAGTACGCGCTGGTTGAACTCCAGCCAGCTCAGCTCCCGGTTGATGTATAGCGACGGGGACTTGAGATCCATCGCGGCCCTCCACCCCAGCATTATGCCTGAAGCCCACCGCCGGTGGCAATGGACGGATGCCTGTGGAAACGGCGCGCTGGCAGTTGCGGCGGTCGCCGGCAGGTGGTATGGTCCGGCCGCAGGAGAGCCGCCATGTCGCGTGCCCGTGTCGCAATCCTCGGTCTCGGGCGGATGGGCTCGACCATCGATCAGGAAGTGGTCGACTACCCGCCGGTCACCCTCCCCTACAGCATCGCCGGCGCCTGCCGCGCCAGCCAGCGCGTCGAGCTGGTCGCCGGCTGCGATCTGCTGCCCGAAAAGCGCCAGGCGTTCGGCGAGAAGTGGGGCGTGACCGCGCTCTACGAAGACTTCGCCGAGATGATCTCCGCCGCGTCGCCGGACATCGTCGCCATCTGTACCCGTGGCGAAAACCACGCCGAGCTGACCGTGGCCGTGGCCGGCATGGGCGTCAAGGGGATCTACTGCGAGAAGGCCATCGCCTGCAGCCTGACCGAGGCCGACGCCGCGCTGGAGGCCGTCTCGTCGCGCGGCATCGCCTTCGCCACCGGGGTCCTGCGGCGGTACGACAACCGCTATGCCCAGGTCCGCGAGTTGATCGCCGACGGCGCCATCGGCAAGCCCACCGCGGCGGTGCACTACGCCTCGACCAACCTGCTCCACGGCCACAGCCACAGCGTGGACACCTTGCTCTACCTGCTGGGCGATCCCCAGGTGGCGGCCATCCGCGGCGAGCTGCGGCCGCGTGGCCTGGTGGTCGACGACCGGATCGACCAGGATCCGTCGGCGGTCTATCAGTTCGAAACGGATTCGGGTCTGTCGTGCTGGAGCGTGCCGGCCGGCGGTTGGGAGTTCGAGGTGCTGGGCAGCGAAGGCATCCTGCGCACCACCGACAACGGCGCCAACGGCCTCTATCGCCGCAAGCAACAGGTCACCGGCCGCTACGCACCGTTCCTGCCGGCCGACCTCCCGCCGGTGGCACCCGCCTCGCCCACGCTGACCATCATCGACGAGTTGGCCGGGGCAGTCCTCGACGGCGCCCCCCTGCGCGAAGGCATCGAGCGCGCCCATCACGTCACCGAAGCCTGCCTGGCCGTGGCCGACTCCCACCGCCAGGGCGGCTCCTGGCTGACCCTCCCCGCCACCCGCCCAGGAGTCTACGTCTACCACGTCTAGAAAACCGGGGACGCTCGACCTATTTCCGGCTGCGCGTGGCAAGGGACGGAAGGGACGGATGGGACTCAAGCGACGGCGCCGCAAAGCAGATTGGGGAGACCCACCGTTTCTTGGCGCTGTCCCTTGCGTCCCTTCCGTCCCTTGCGTCCCTTGCCAGGTGCGGCCAGAAATAGGTCGAGCGTCCCCGGTTTTTTGGAAATAGGCCGAGCGTCCCCGGTTTTTCGTGCAGGAGTGGCGGCGGTGAGGGACAATGAGCGGGGAGGTGAAGCGCCATGGACATCTACTTCCTGCGCCACGGGATCGCCGAGGATCAGGCGGCCACCGACTTCGACCGGCGGTTGACCGAGGAGGGCCGGGCCAAGTGCGTCGAGGAGGCCCGGGGAATCAAGGCGCTGGGCCTGACCTTCAGCCATGTCTGGACCAGCCCGCTGGTCCGCTCCCGCGAGACCGCCGAGCTGGTCGTGCCGGACCAGGCCGCCGAGGTCCACGACGTGCTCGCCAACGAGCCGCCGACGAAGCTGATCGAGGAGTTGGCCAGGCTGCCGCGCAACGCCTCCGTGCTGCTGGTCGGCCACGAGCCGCAGATGAGCTGCACTATCGAGCAACTGCTGAAGATCAACCTGGGTCAGGGTCAGATCAAGATGCGCAAGGGCGGGCTGGCGCTGGTCGTCACCGAGCCGCGCAACTGGCCGCAGACGCCCACCGTGCTGGAGTTCCTGCTGACCCCGAAGCAACTTCGCCTGATGGGCGGCGTGGGCGGCGACGATTGACCACCGGCCGCGTCGGGTAGAACCGGGTCACTCGACCTGAAAGGTCCACGCCGATGAGCGATCGCGAGCCGTACAACCTCGACGCGCCGGCCACCGGCGAGCGCAAGAAGCGGAGGCGGACCCCGCTGGCCGCGCGGGTCGGCAAGGTCTGGCTGGTGGAGACCTTGCCCCGCCTGCTGCTCGGTCTGCTGGTGCTGTGGCTGGTGCTTCTGTTCCACACCTTGTTCACCGAGCGAGCCGAGTTCGCGGCGGTGGTGGCCCAGCGGCGGGGGCGGGATTCCTACATGATGGTGCCCGGCTCGGCGGCGCCGTCGGCCGCGCATCGGTGGACGCTGCCGGTGCTCGATCGGGCCGTGATGACCGGTGACTCGCTGCGCACCGGCAACGACGGGAGCATCACCGTGCGCTTCTTCGAGGGCAGTTCGGTGCGGGTCAACCCGAACTCCTCGGCGCGCATCCATGCCTGCTCGCTCCACCGCGCCTCCGGAGCCCGGGTGCGGATCATCACCCTGGCCGCGGGCTCGCTCTACGTCGACGCGGCAACCCCGGCCAGCGATGCCTCGCAGTTCATCATCCGCATGGGCAACGGCAACGTCTCGGGGTTCAACGCCTTCTACTTCGTCTCGGGCAACAAGGTCACCGTGGTCGAGGGCGAGGTGTTCGTCAAGGCCGGGGCGCGCGGGTACCCGGTGACGCTGGGGAAGACCTTCGACTTCGCCACCCGGAAGGTCCGCAACACGACGCCGGCCGAGCAGAAGACGGCGGCCGCGGTGGGGCGGCAGATGCCCGAGATCGAGTTCCCCGACAAGGTCAAGTTCGCGCTGGTCAACCTGGAGGAGCGGATCGTCCTCAAGAACTCGGGCTGGCTGCTCGACCTGCTGCACCTGGAGCCGGGCGCCGGGAACCCGTTCGCCGGTTTGAGCGTGTTCAACTCCAGCCGCCGCGCCCAGGCCGAGCAGCGGCTGGCCGATCTGCACCAGGCCATGGCCGGGATCACGCCGCCGCGCTCGGTCCGCCTCGACGACTTCGGCACGCTGGGCGTGAGCACCGACAAGCTGCCATTGATGCGCCAGGCCTTCTACCGCGGGCAGTTGATGACCTACCAGGCGAAGGGCGAGGAATACCGCATCACCGCCCGGGCCAACGACCGGCAACACACGCTGATCACGCTGACTCAGAGCGGGGTGGTGAAGATCGACCGGTAGCGGGGAACGTCTCGGGGAGAAGTGATGTCCAGCCGACCGGAGCGGCCGAACTTCGTCCTGATCATGACCGATCAGCAGCGCGGCGACTGCCTCTCGCTGGCCCGCCACCCGGCCCTGCTGACGCCGAACATGGACAGCATCGGCGGGCAGGGGATGCACTTCACCGCCGCCTACTCGACCTGTCCGAGCTGCATCCCGGCGAGGCGGACGTTGATGACCGGCCAGTCCCCGCAGACCCACGGCATGGTCGGCTTCCGCGACGGGGTCGAGTGGAACGCGCCGCCGACCTTGCCGCAGGTGCTGCGCGAGGCCGGGTACCACACCGCCCTGGTCGGACGCAGCATGCACCTCTACCCGCGGCGCAAGCGTTACGGGTTCGACGAGATGGTCAGCCACGAGAGCGAATACCGGCAGTACGTGGCCGACAATCAATCCGGCGACCGAGCCGACCACTTCGCCCATGGCATCTCCGGCAACGGCTGGACAGCCCGGCCCTGGCACCTCGACGAGAAGCTGCACGAGACCACCTGGTCGGTGACCGAGGCACTGCGCTTCCTCGACCGGCGCGATCCGTCGGGCCCCTACTTCCTGGTCGTCTCGATCGTCGCGCCGCACCCGCCGCTGGTCCCGCCGGCCTTCTACCTCGAACGCTACCTGCGCTGCGAGCTGCCCGAGCCCAGCCTCGGCGACTGGGCAGTGCCGCCGGCGAACGACGGGCTGGGGTTGGACGTCCAAGCCGACCAGGTCCAGCTCACCGGCGAGGCGCTGCGGTCGGCGCGGGCCGGGTACTACGGCCTGATCAACCACGTCGATGACCAGTTGTACCGCCTGCTGGGCGGCCACACCGGCATCGGCAACGCGCCGCGGCGAGACACCTACGTCCTGTTCACCTCCGACCACGGCGAGATGCTGGGCGACCACCACCTGTTCCGCAAGTGCTATCCGTACCAGGGCTCGGCGCACATCCCGCTGCTCTGGCGCGGCCCCGACATCCCCGCCGGCGGAGTCTGCTCGGAGGCGGTCTGCCTGGAGGACGTGATGCCGACCATTCTCGACCTGGCCGGCTGCGCCATCCCCGAGACGGTCGACGGCGTCAGCCTGGCGCCGGTCCTCCGGGGCGAGCGCGAGAGCCTCGACCGGGCGTTCATCCACGGCGAGCACGCCACCTGCTACCGCTACGAGCGGCAGGCCAACCACTACCTGACCGACGGTCGCTGGAAGTACGTCTGGCTGACGGCCTGCGGCACCGAGCAGCTCTTCGACGTGGTCCACGACCCCGGCGAGCTGCACAACCGCGCCACCGACCCGGACCACGCCGACGAGCTGGCCCTCTGGCGCACCCGCCTGATCGACCGCCTCCGCGACCGGCCCGAGGGCTTCGTGGCCAACGGGCAACTGGTCGCCGGCAGACCGCACGACGCGCTCCTGCCGCATGCCGGCGGAGCGGCTCATGGCGCGTGACGAAGCAGCAGTGGGGTCGAGTTGGGCGGCAGGTCCAGCCATGGCGTGCCGCCACAGGAGCCCAGGGAGCCCTGGCGTATCTGGCCACGTTATACTGCGCAGTCCCGTGTCTACTCAAACATTCGTGGTAACCAGACCTTGTGTCCTTGCCGTGACCACCCGCCCGGTGGGTTGGTTGGTTCAGGGCTTGGCGGGCTTGGCTCCGGCGACTGCCCCGGCAGGGCGTCTTCCGCTGGTGATGACCGCGGAAGGTGGCTGGCACGCTGCGGCCGACCGTCGCGCAGGTGAGCCAGCGACGGGTCGCCGACTGCCGACCCGTGCGCCGCGAACGCCCCCGCCTCGGACGGGTCCCCCGGCATCTGCTGTAGCCGGTGCCGCGCCATGCATGCACAGCACGGCACCCTCTTCGCGCTGCCTGGTTGCGGCACCCAGGCGCTCGCGTGTCAGTTCGCCCTGCCGCTGTGCTGCCAGCACCGCCGCCCCACGCCGGCCGCGGTCCAACGCACTGCCTCCGCTCGCTAAGCAGGTCATAGGGCACTTCACGATCGTTGATCGCGCTGGGCAGCGAGGGTTCACGATCCACAGGCCGTTGGTTCGGTGGAGGACTAGGTAGCATGCTTGTCGTCTGGTCGGTCATCGCGCTACTGATCGGCGTCAATGCGGTGTATGTGGCGGCCGAGTTCGCCACGGTCGGCGTTCGTCGCAGCCAGATCCAGCACTTGGCCGCGCAGGGCAACCACCTGGCGGCCCGGCTGCTGCCCGTGCTGCGCGACGCGGCGCGGCTTGACCGTTACATCGCCGCGTGCCAAATCGGCATCACTCTGTCCAGCCTGGTGCTCGGCGCCTATGGCCAGGCCCATCTGGCGACTGCTTTGTCGCCGCTGTTCGAGCGCTGGGGAGGGCTGCAAGCGGTCGCAGCGCAGTCGGCCTCGGCGCTCGTGGTGCTGCTGGCGCTGACCACGCTTCAGGTGGTGCTGGGCGAGTTGGTGCCGAAGTCCCTGGCCCTGCAGTACCCCACGCAGACGGCGCTCTACACGGTCTTGCCGATGCGCTGGTCGCTGGTGCTGTTCTCTTGGTTCATCGCCGTCCTCAACGGCAGCGGGCTGCTCATCCTGCGGCTCCTCGGCGTTTGCTACGGCGGCCACCGCCACATCCACTCGCCCGACGAGATCGCCATGCTGATCGCCGAGAGCCGCGACGGCGGCCTGCTGGAGCCCGACGCGCAGCAGCGCCTCCAGGGGGCGCTCAAGCTCCCGGTCCGGCCAGCCCGACGGCTGATGGTTCCCCGCCAGGACGTGGTGGCTGTGGAGGCCAGTGCGCCCGTGGAAGAGGTGCTGGAACTGCTGACCGCCAGCCCTTACACCCGCCTGCCCGTCTATCGCGGCTCTATCGACAGCATCGTCGGCCTGCTCCACACGAAGGACGTGGTGGGGCGGCTCGTCGAAGATGGCGGCGTGCCGGCGGTCGAGGAGGTCATGCGCCCAGTGCCGCATGTCCTCGAGTCCGTCACCGCCGACGACCTCCTCCGCCTGATGCGCGAGCAGCGCAGCCACCAGGCCATCGTCGTCGACGAGCACGGCGGCACCGAGGGGCTGGTCACTCTGGAGGACGTGCTCAGCGAGATGCTGGGCGAGCTCGGCGACGAGTTCAAGGCGCCCGACGAAGCGCCGCTGGAGCGGCTGCCCGACGGCCGCGTGCGCCTGCCGGGCCGGACCTATCTCGACGACGCAGCCGAGTGGGTCGGGGTGCCCTGGAGGGGCGAATCGGAGACGGTCGGCGGCTTGGTGCTGGAGACCCTCTGCCGACCGCCGGAGGCCGGCGAGCGGCTGGTCATCGAGGGCGTGGCGGTCGAAGTCGAGGCCGTCGACGGCCGCGCGGTGCGAAGCGTCATCGTGACCCCCCTCGGCGAGGAGCAGCACCGCGATGGATAGCCTGGTGCCGGTCGCGATCATCGTCGTCCTAATCCTGCTCAACGGGCTGTTCGTGGCCGCCGAGTTCGCCATCGTTGGCGCCCCGCGGATGACCATCGAGCGGCTGGCCGCGCAGGGCAACCGCGTCGCGCGCACCGTCCTGCGACTGCTGGAGGAGCCGGTGCTGCAGGACCGCTACATCGCCACCGCTCAGCTCGGCATCACCTTCGCCAGCCTGGGCCTGGGCATGTACGGCGAGCATGTGCTGGCCGCGTGGCTGGCCCACCAGCTAGAAGCGATGGGCGCCGCGCGCTGGATCGCGGCCCACTCCGTGGCCAGTGTCCTGGCGGTGGCCATCTTGACCTACTTTCACATCGTGGTCGGCGAGATGGTGCCCAAGTCACTGGCGCTTCAATACGCCGACCGCACCGCGCTGCGGGTCACGCCGGCGATGATGTGGATCACGATCGCGCTCTACCCGCTGGTGCTGGCGCTGAACGCGCTGGGTAACTCCGTACTCCGACTGTTCGGCATTGTCCGCTCCATGGAGGCCGGCCACCATCACGCTCCCGCGGAGCTGCGGTACGTCATCCACGAAAGCCAGGAGGGCGGGCTGCTGCGCAAGCAGGCGGGGCAGGTGCTGGAGGACCTGTTCCGCTTCGGCGAGCTCACCGCGGGAGAGGCGATGGTGCCTCGGGTGCGCGTCGTCGGTCTGCCCGTCGACGCCGACGCCGCGACCTGCCGCGAGCTGCTGAGGACGTCGCGGCACACGCGCTACCCAGTCTACCGCGGCGACCTCGACCATATCGAGGGGGTGGTGCACATCAAGGACCTTCTGCGGCTGTTGCTGCGCGACCAGCGGCTCAACTCCGACCACGCGTGGCCGGCGACCCACGTACCCGAATCCATGCTTCTGGGCCAGGTGCTGGGCACGATGCGCCGCGAGCGCAGCCATCTGGTGGTGGTCATGGACGAGCACGGCGGCACGGCGGGGATCCTCACCGTCGAGGACCTGTTCGAGGAGGTGGTTGGCGACATCGAAGAGGGCGTGGGCGTCGAGGCGAAGCTGACCAGGGACGAATCCGGAGCGCTCGTCGTCGACGGCACGGTCCGCCTCGACGAGTTGAGCGACGGCCTCGGCCGCGTGATCGAGCACGACGAGGTCGAGACGGTCAGTGGGTTGGTCTTGGCGAAGCTGGGCCGGGCGCCCCTTGCAGGTGACCGGATTGAGTACGGCGGCATGACGTTCGAGGTGCTTGCTGTCAGCGGCCATGGCGTTGGCACCTGCCGGGTCGGGCCTACCGACGATTCCGCCGCCCCGACCCAGATCTAGGGGACCGCCAGTCGCGTCACCGTGGGAGCTGCAGGCGCGGATCGGGCAGGCGCGGATCCGTGCTGCCGCCGATGGTACAGCCCATCGATCGATTCGCGGTGAGGACCTCAACGCAGGCGGGCCAGGCCCGCTTCCGATGGCTTCCCGCCGGGGGCCACAGGCGGTCCAATCCGCGGCTTGATCCCGGGCCAACTGTAACAGCCCCGTTCCGTCCCGGGCACGCCTCAGGCGCTCGTATCGGGCCTTGATGGCCAGCGTCTCCGGCACTCGTTGCACGGTCTTCGGGCCGCAACGATCGGAGGACGGGCAGCCCTCCCAGCCACCTGGTCTTGCCGCCCGGTCGACGGCCTCGGCCAACGTCACCAGCACTCGACCCGCCACGGTCGACAGAACCGTCGGCTCGTCCGGCTCGAATTGGTCGGCGGCCGGCTCGCTCGGCGCCTCGCGGGCGCTGTAACACCGGTCCAGAGCCCGCCATGCTGCCAGGTGGTAGAGTGCCCTGGCGCACTGCAACGTGGACGATCCCGCAAGCGACACAAACGCGCCACCGATCTCGCTCACGCCCCGGAACTGGCCCTCTGGCGCACCCGCCTGCTCGACCGCCTCCGCGACCGGCCCGAGGGCTTCGTGGCCAACGGGCAACTGGTCGCCGGCAGACCGCACGACGCTTTACTTCCGCATGCCGGCGGCACGGCTCACGGCGCCTGACGCAGGAGTAGCGTGGTCGAGTTGGGCGGCAAGTCGATGGTGACTGTCGTGCCGAGGCCGACGACCTTGCCGGTCAGACCGTCGGTCAGTCGCTCCGCCTTGGGCAGGCGAAGCTCATAGCGGCCGCCGACCGCCGTGTGGAGGGACAAGAGGTCTGAATCCGCGCGGACGATCACCTCCTGACCGGCGACGTAGCGGTGGACTCCGGCGTCGTCCATGAGGTTGACCAGCAGTTGGCGTGAGACCGCCGGGAGGACGCTCAAGATCTGGCGGCGGCCCGGCTCGCCGCGGGCGGCCACCAGAGTGCGCCTGGTCTCCGGGTCGTGGCCCAGCGGGGTGCAGCCGACCGGGTCGATGGTCAGGCACGGGACCGTGACCGCCGTTTCGGCCACCCGGACCACTGACACGCGGGTCGCCTCGCCGTCGAGCATCGCCAGGTCCGAGACGATCAACTCGCCAGACTGCGGGCCGGCCAGACCGTCCACCACCAGCTTCAGCCCGGTCAGCGGCAGCGTCGGGCGATCCCGCTCGCCCTTCGACCGCGGCGCCCGGTCCAGGCCGGCCAGCGGGTAGACCCGCTCCTTCGGCTGCGCGGTGAGGGCTACCCGCTCGCCGACGAACTCGCCGTCCGCGCACTTGACCACCAGCCGGAGTGACTTGCCGAGCAGCGACCCGGTAGCCGCGAACCGGGCGCCGACCGCGTCGCCGCGCAGCTCGCCGGTCTTCAGATGGATGTCGCTCCAGGCGTGGCGCGTGGCCAGCTTCCAGTGCAGCGCCCCGCCGGCCGCGGTCACCTCGTAGGTCACGTACGCCTCCTCCATGACCTTGGCGGTGCGGGGATTGAACCAGCTCTCGGCCTGCCCCGCGTCCGCCACCGGCCGGCGCGCGCGGGTGGTGAAGCGGTATCGGGCCGTGGCCGGCAGGCCGGCCAGCAGCGCGTGGCGCGATTCGGTTACCGCCTCGCCGGCGACCACGCCGCCGTCCAGGGCGACCTTGAACCCGGTCAGGTCGGCGGTCAGGGATGGGTCCATACGCCGGCCGTCGGTGATGCCGGGCGACCAGAGCCAGAGCACCGACCGGCCCGCCACGGCCCTGGCCACCACCGGGCGCAGCTCGGGCGTGACGCACAACGTGTCGAGAAACACCAGCAGCTTGTACCGGCTCAGGTCGGCCTGCCCGAGCTGATCGAGTAGGAAGAAGTCGAACGGCGCGCCGGAGCGGTACAACGAGTCGAGCGTGCCGCCGACCAGATTCAGGTGCGCCCGCATCGCCTGCCCGTCCTCAAGGTAGGTGCAGCTCGGCGGATCGGCGATCAGTGCGACCTGCGCCACAGGCTCCGCCGGCCGCTTCAGACGTTCGGCGGCGAAGCGGACCATCCGCGCGACCTCGCCGATCAACGCCGGGCGGTCGTACCAACCGCCGTTGAGGCCGGGTCCGAAGTCGCACCACCACAGGCCGCAGCGGTCGATCAGCGCCGTCGCCACCTCGCGGCGGATGGCGGCCACGCTGGCGCCCTCGTCGGGCAGCCGGCCGTGCTCGTTGCGCGGGTGGAGGAAGGTCCGGGTATCGGCCTCGACCACGTGCGTCTTGCCGGCCAGCGAGTACGCCTGGGCCGCCACCCGCAGCCGGCCGTCGTCGCCCATCAGCCGATGGCTGTAGGAGTAGGGCGCGGAGAGCAGATCCACGGACGGACTGGCCAGGACCCGGGCCAGCTCCAGGTGGCCGCCCTGATTCTGTGGGTGGACACCTTCGTAGTAGCCGTAGAACGTCCCGGTCAGCGCCCGGCCGCCGGTGGCCTCCTTGGCCGCGGCGCAGAAGGCTTCGATGTCTTCCGCGGTGACCGCCTGCTGGCAGCGGTAGTAGTCGATCACCCGCCCCTGTGCCACCGGCTCGCGCAGGCCCAGCACGCCGGCCGTCAGGCGGTCGCGAACCCCCGGCACGGTAGCCGTGTCGAACTCGGCCGCCGGCTCGCCCCAGGCGGCGCGCAGCCGGCCCACCTCGCCGTACTTGCGCCGCAGCCAGTCGCGGAAGTACCGGGTCATGGCCGGGCCGGTGTCCGGCATCTCGCCGGCCCAGCTCCCGTAGTAGTGCCACTCGCCGTAGATCCCATTGACCGGCAGGTAGGCGATGATCCGCTTGCCCCAGGGCTGAGCCTCCAGATGCTCGATGGTCCGGCGCCAGACGCGCCGCGTGTCGTCCCGCCAGGCGGCCGAGGCGAACGACGGCCGGCGCACGCGGCCGGCCTCGTCGTGAGTGTTGTAGTCCTTGCCGGTGGCGTACTCGACCAACTCGCCGGGATGACCGTCCATCCACCAGGTCGGCGGAACGAGCCGCATCATCAGCATCACCCGCGCCTGCGGATCGGCGCTCAGGTACGCTCGGAGCGCCTCGTCGAGGTAATCGAAGCTCAATTCGCCGTCACTCTTCCAGACCTCGGACAGCGGCCAGTAGGCGCAGTAGAGGTGGACCCCCGCGTCGCGGAACAGCTCGATCTGCCGCCGGCCGTGGTCGGTCAGGGGGTCGACCACGCCGCGGTAGATCAGCGCCGGCCGGTGATGCCCGTCGAGATCCAGGCACCGCTGCCCGTTGACGGTCACGAACCGCGCCCTGGCCGGCTGCTCGTCGACCAGGCCGGCGGGCACAGCAATCCTGGCCTGGTGCCAGCGCCGCCAGCGGTCCAGCTCCTCGGCGGTGATGAACGGCGTCATGTCGAACGACGGGTGCCGGAACCAGGGCGGCGCGAAGGCGTCGCCGACCACTCCCGCCGCGGGCCAGCTCCGGTCGTCGAAGCCCGGCCGGTCCCAACCCTCGACCGGCGCCTTCCAGGCGCGGAACGAGGTGTCGGAGACCAGGGCCACGGTCCGGCCCCCGGCGACCACCTCGCCGGTGAGGATCAGCCCGCCCTTGCCGGCGGCGTTGAAGATGGCGAAAGCCAGCACGTTGCGGCCCTTGGTCAGCACTCCGGTCAGGTCGTAGACGGACCCGCCGGCCCCCCCCTCCCGCGGCTCCGAGGCGGGCGTGCCGTTGATGGTGAAGACCACCCCGTCATCGGCCCGGAGCCGGACGACGGCCCGGGTCGGGGCATCCGGCAGGTCGATCACCCGGCGCAGGTAGCGGGTCTCCCCCACCCCTTCGGCGACCACGTCCTCCGGGTACCAAACCCATTTCGCCGCCGTGGTCGGCGCGGGCTCGGCGGCAGACAGCGTGGCCGCCAGCAGAGAGATCAAGAAGACCGGCATGAGTCACTCCTCGCGCCGCGCCGTCGCGACCCTTCACGTTTCCGAATCGGTCCGCCGGCTCCTGTCCCGGCGTGGGATTCGGCCGGCCCCGCCGCTTGACACCGGCCGGGCGCCGGGGGCAGACTCTGCGAGGGGCGCAGTCGCCCGTCGGGCGGGGAGGATGGTGATGGACACGGTAGCGGAATGGGATGCCGCTCGCGCGGAGCTCAAGGCCAAGCATTTCGAGGCCGCGGCCGAGCATCTCCTGGTCGTGATCGAGGAGGATGACGAGGACGCCGACGCCTACTGCTACCTCGGCGCCTGTTACGGACAGCTCGGGCGGTTCGTGGAGTCGGAATTCTATCTCTCCAAGGCCTGTGAACTGAGGCCCGACATGGCTCAGGCCCACTTCAACCTGGGCCGCTGTTTCCAGGCGCGCAGACGCATCGAGATGGCCATTCGGTGCTACGAGAACGCGCTGCGCGCCGACGCCGACTATGTCCCGGCGCGCAACGCGTTGAAGGAGCTTCATGCCGTCCTGTCGCCGGACGTGCGCGGCGCGGAGGACGAAGAGGAGCAGGTCGACGAGACCGAGCAGGAGACCCACAGCACGTCCGACTGACCGCTTCGCGGCGGGTCCGGTCCGATGAGCGCCGAACGGCTGGAGAGCGCCGGCGCGGCGTTGCGTGACGGCCGATACCAGGACGCCGAGGAGCTTCTCCTGGACGCCCTGGCCGAACGGCCGGCGGAGCCGAAGGCGACCCTTTACCTGGGCATCGCCCTGGGCCGCCAGAACCGGCTCGAAGAGGCCGAGGCGGTCCTCCGCCGGGCCTGCGAGCTGGCCCCCATCGACGCCCTGCCCTGGTACAACCTGGGCCGCATCCACCAACTCGCCGGCCGAGCCGAGGAGGCTGCCGACTGTTTCCGCGAGGCGTTGCGCCGAGACCCTCTGCACGAGCCGAGCAGCCAGCGGCTGCGCGAGGTCGCCGCCGATCCGGCCGCCGGCGCCGGGCTGCCGACTCCCGACCGCGACCAGTGTTTGCGCTCGGTCGACGTCGCCTCGGCCCTCAAGTTGGGACTGGCCTTCGGGCTGGTCTACGGCCTGTTGGCGCTGCTGATCTCGGCCGTGGTGGCGGGCATCTACGAGGAGAGCGAGGCCCTGCTGGCCGGGGCCGGGATCGGCGTGATGGCCTTGATCAGCGTGGTCCTCAGCTCGTTGATCGCCGCGGTCGCCTACAACGTGGTGGCGCACTGGCTCGGTCCGGTCGGGCTGGAGCTGGTGCCGGTCGGCCGGATGCTGTCCATCCGCGAAGTCGACCCCTACGCCTCGGCGCGCATCAACGCCGCGCAGGCGGTGGCGCAAGCGTTGTTGAGCAGTCTGGTCACGGTGCCGTTCTACCTGCTGATGATGGCCTCGGCGGCGGCCTTCGGCGGCGGGGGCGGAGCCGCGGCGGGGATGGCCGGGATGCTCGGCGTGCACCTCCTCCAGCAGGTGCTGATCGTCGGCTGCGTGTTCGTCGGCGCGGTGCTCCAGGTGCAGGTCTACAACTGGGCCGCCCTCCGCTGCGGCGGGATGGTGTTCGAGCATCGCTACACCCAGCGCCAGTCCGAGCTGGTCCGGTTCGCCATCTGGCGGACGAGTCTCACGCTGGCCTCGTGTACCGCCACCTTCCTGCTCCCGCCCGCGGTGCTGCTGGCCTTGGGCACGGTGGTCGAGGCGCCGCGGTGGGGGCTCGGCCTGCTCGGCGCGGCGGCGTTGATCGTGGTCGTGCTGCCCTTCAGCCACGTCGTCTTCTACAACCTGGTCGCGACCCGCTACGGCGGCCTGCTGTTGGAGTTCCAGGCGGAATGAGAACCTCCCGCTGGACAAGGAGTCCGCGATGATCACGGGGATGCTGCTGCTGTGTACGGTCTCGGCCGGCGCGCCACCGACCCAGCCGATCACAGGCGACGACGCCGCGCGGTGGCTGCGGTGGGTCGTCCCGCTGCCCAAGGAAGCGCGGCTCACGGGCATTTGGCGACTGCCGCCAGGCTCGGTCGTGGTGGAGGTCGACGGGACCGACGGGCTCGCTCCGGCCGCCGCGGCCGGCCAGCTCCGGGAGATGCTGGGCGCCGGGAATGGGCGGCCGGCCGAGGTGAGGATCCTGCTGCTTCGGCTGGCCCGCGCCGCGGACGACCCGCTGGCCCGGAAGCTGAGCACGCTGGCCTGCCAGGACCAGGCCTACCTGATTGTCGCCGACGAGCGCGGACTGGTGGTGGCCGCGCTGGCGGACGCCGGGCTGTACTACGGCGCGCAGACCCTGCGCCAACTGATCGAGGGCCGGCGGACCGAGACCGGGGTCGATCTGCCGGTGCTCGGGGTGGTCGACTGGCCGGACCTGGAAGAGCGCGGCGAGTGGGGCGGCAGCTCGGTGGCCGACATCGAG
>JAANMV010000826.1_pt1 | contig 36978 bp, 36 predicted proteins | sample 7279661 | NCBI WGS metagenome assembly JAANMV01 (sample SAMN14094540, study PRJNA606508) | bioreactor metagenome | isolation source: A lab-scale SPAN reactor treating ammonium-rich wastewater day 121 | place: Ireland: Galway | collected 2017-05-16
TGTTTAACAAAACAGGATTATTGTCATATAATATTATTAAAAAAATTTAAAATTCAGCATTTATTAATCATAATTACCAAAAAATAATAAAAAACAGCTTTTAACAAACAATTTAAAAAATCTTTGGCATTTATTGAATTATAAACTATTTTTACCTGAGAAATTTAAATTGTTTTTTAAGTGTTTAAGCATATATAAAAGGTACTTTAAAAGCTCTTGCTGGTGTTGTTGCCGGGGTTAACGTCAAGTTCCAAAGGCGTCAACGGAGGTAATATAATGGATCTGCATTAACCCCGGTTTGAACTTATTAGCATCTGAATTTTGTTTAGATTATAAAGCGCAGCAGCCTCTGTCTTGATTCATTGATCTCTTCTGAAGGGCGGGAGAAACAATTGTGATCACTGCAGTTAGGGAAGCTGCGCTAAGTATTTATCGCCCTCTGTTAGACCTAGCTATTTATAAAAAGCAGCCAACTTATGGCTGCTTTTTTAATTAACCGAACCAGTTAATTATAGGACTTGACAATAGTTTAAATATATTTTATATTGCAGTAGCTTTAAACTACAGCAATATTGAATAAGGAATTTTTAATAGAAAAACTTAAGTCGCTCGGGTTCAAGGAATATGAATCCAAAGTACTTTTAGTACTGCTAAGCGGTAACCCTATGAGTGCATCAGAAATTGCCAAAGATGCGAAGATCATAAGGAACTCGATATATGATATTCTGAAATCATTTGTTGATAAAGGATATTGCAACGAAATTGAGACCAATACAATTCTTAACTACCAGATAATAGACCCTGCGATAATTCTTGATAAAATTATCAGCGATTATAAAAAAAGTTTTAACAGCAAGCTTTCCAGCTTGAATGAAACATTCGGAGAGCTTCAGCAGATCTATAAAAGTGAATCTGCAAAAACAGATACACCGGATAAAAACATACAGCTTATCCGGGGCTTCAACAAACACCGCGTAGCCAGGTATATGGAGCTTGTATTGGCTTCAAAGTCAGAGATACTGGGTATGTACAGCCCAAGAAGGGTTGTAGTTGAAGAACTTAGCCGGGATGCGCAGAACTTCATCAAAAAAGGCGGTATAATAAGATCCATTTACCAGGTCAACGGAGATAAAGATCTGAACGATGAATTGATAGCAGCATGTGAATTATTTCAAAAAGGCGGTGAAAAAGTAAAACTTGCTGATTTTAAAATACCAAATGTTTCAATTTTTGATACAGAAAATGTTTTTATAAATCTATCGGCAGATAAAAACGTTCCGAAACATAAACAGGCAGATCTTATCATAAAAAATTCAGATTATGCAGGGCATATGAAAGACTTGTTCAATACATACTGGGAGAAAGCATCAACTTTGGAAGAATTTATTAAAATTAAATAATACAGCCATGGAATTTAAAATTAAATTTTCATTGAGCGGGATAATCAGCCTGTTTTTTATATTCATTTTATTATTGTTGATTATTTGAAAACAGAAAATCTTTGAAAAACTTTGAATTTTAGAGTATTTTTATGCTTTTTATCAGTTTAAGTGGTTTGCAGTTAGTTTAACCGGTGATATTTATTTTTGTGCTTTTATTTTTGTAAATTACTGTTAAATTACGTATGAATGGGTAGTTATAGATATTAAATCCATACTACCAGTTTTTACCAGAATTTTATAATTGAGGAAAAAATGAAAAATAAAAACATACATATTATATTCATTTGGATTATATGTGTTTTGTTTGTTATGCCCGGCCGCCTCATTTCTCAAAATGGCTGGTATCCTTTACAATCAGGCACAGAAAACGTATTGAAGTCCGTATTCTTTGTTAACGTCAATACCGGCTTTATGTCAGGCAATGGAATTATCCTTAAAACAATGAATGGCGGTACAAACTGGCTTGTAATTTCCAATGCATTCAGCGGTTCATCAATACACTTTTCAACAATTACTACCGGTTATATTTGTGAAGGTACGGTTTTTAAAACAACAGATGGCGGAATAAGCTGGTTGGATTTGAATCAATCCGCTTTGCTTGCTGTTAATTTTGCAGACCTTAACACCGGGTTTGCAGTTGGTTATAACAGCAAAATTGTTAAAACTACTAATGCCGGAAGCAACTGGGAGCTTCAGTTTGTAAGCATGTATGGGAATAAGTTCAATTCTGTTAACTTCCGAAATCCCATAACCGGTTTTATTGCAGGCGGAAAAATGACTGAGCCATACAGCGGTGTAATTTACAAGACCATTAACGGCGGTAATTCATGGTACGAAGTATCACCTCAATCAGCTGATATTGATTTCAGAAGCATACATTTCCCGAATGATGCTGTAGGTTATGCAGTTGGCGGTTATGAATACGGCTCTTCAGGGGTGATATATAAATCGACCAATGGCGGTGAAACCTGGGTTCAGCAGGGAATTGTGAATAAGGATTTGAATTCAGTACATTTTCATGATTCATATACCGGGTATACAGTTGGTGAAGACGGGATCATCCTTAAAACCACAAACGGCGGATCAATCTGGAATTCACAGGTATCTAGTACAGAAAAAGATCTGAATTCAGTTTTCTTTCTTGGAAACAACCTGGGGTATACAGTCGGTTCAGCAGGTTCAGTACAAAAAACACTTAATGGAGGTGTATTTGGTCCTCCTTTTGCTGTATCAGGCAAAGTTACATATCCGGGCGGTTCTCCTGTAAGCAGCGGTATGGTAAAGGCATTAAAGTATGACCCGCAGCAAAATGCTGTGATTGTTCTGGATACTGCTTCAATCCAGCCTAACGGTGATTATATACTAAGGAATCTGCACATTGATAGTGTGGATATTATGGCATATCCGGATGATGAAGATGAAAATGCAATGCCTCCGGCATTTGTACCAACTTATTATGGAGGAACTTCAACAAGTACAATAAGCTGGGTATTATCAAGAACTTTATACACAAACAATAATATCTTTAATATTAATTTCAATGTATATCCTATAACCGGTTCCGGCGGTAATTCATTTATCAGCGGTGGTGTTTATGTGGCTCCTCCTCAAACAGGCGGGCTGCAGAACGCAATTGTATATGCTATGAACGGGAACGAATTCAAGGGATTCAGTATATCCAGAAGCAGCGGCCCGTATGATATAAATAATTTATCTCAGGGTACATACAGGGTTATTTGTGACAGGTTTGGTTACTGGCAGGCAGAAAAGAACGTTGTTGTAGGTAGTGTCAGCCCGGACACAATCAATTTTTATATGACAGGCATCAATGTTATCGGTATTGAACCAATTTCCGGTTTAATTCCCAAAACTTATTCAATCAGCCAGAATTATCCGAATCCATTCAATCCTGCGACAAAGATAGATCTGGATCTGCCGAAAAATACGATGGTAAAAGTTGCTGTTTATGATATGTTAGGCAGGGAAGTAGAAGTGCTGGTAAACAGCCAGCTTAATGCCGGCTCGTATAAGCTGGACTGGAATGCTGTTAAATATTCCAGCGGAATTTATTTTTATAAAATAATTACTTCAGAGTTTACCGATACCAAAAAAATGATATTGGTGAAATAACATCATGCTGGATTTTTCCTGAATTTTCTCCTCCTTTAGAAAAGGCTGACATTCTCGTACCTCCGTAGAATGACAGCCTTTTGTTTATACTTAAATCTGATTTATCTGAAATATTTTTATAATATTTTTTATTCATCCATCAAAAATTTATTTAAAAATTTAATGTCAAATATTTTAAAGGCAGCTTTCTTTTCAATTACTGTAATTTTTATTTCATATCAATTTTCCGGCTGCGGAGATGAAACAACTGTAATTGGCGGTATTAATACACCTATGTTCGGAGGTTATGACCAAAACGAAGCCGGGGTGATGATGACACTTTCAGCTTTATGCTACGTAGCCGAAGGCAGCACTAATGCCCTTCAGATAAGGGACTCAATCAATATTCAGCTTGCTGACTCAAATTATGCTACGGGTGGTAACTGGAAAATTTGCTGGGGACCGGGAATAAGTCCAACAGGAAATAACCTGGTTTATATGGCAGTTGATTCTACCGGAGATTCTCTCCAATACGCTATTTGTGTCAGGGGGACTGTATTTAACTTTGCCAATATTGTAGAAGATATTGAAGTATGGGATATGGAAAAATGGCCTTTTTCCGGAAACGGGGATTCAATTGCTCTGGGTTCCTACAAAGGTTTGGATACTTTGCTCAATACAACTGACCCTGTAACTTTGATGGGTTTACAGTCATATTTAACTACACTTAATGCCCCAAAGCAAAAGATGTTTATAACGGGTCACTCTCTTGGAGGAGCTATGGCGACACTAATAACAAAATGGTTTCTTGATTTGGGTTTTACAGCAAGTTTTAAGCTTGAAACATATACATTTGCAGCCCCCACTGTTGGAAATACAAATTTTGTTAATTCTTATCATTCTCAAATGCTTGTTACAGGAAGCCAGTCTCACAGGTGTGTAAATACCAAGGATGTTGTACCTTATGCCTGGGCAGGTTTGCCGAATATAATATCTGAAAATATTCCCACTACAGTACCGCCGTTGGTAGCTGCAGTTATCCAGACTGCTCATGACTATTTAAAGGACAGCATAATTTATAAACATGTAGAAACAAAACAGCCACTGGGTTCTTTTGACCCTGTAAATTGCGGCTCACCGGGCGAAGACAGCACATATTTCTGCTGGGTAGGATTTGAACATGCTTCAAATACATATTTAAGGCTGCTGAATGCAGATACAATTATTTGGATCAGAAATCGATGACATTGCAGAATAATGTAATGTTTTTCATTTTAAGGATAATGAATTTTAGCTATTTTTGAAAAACTAACAAATTACTGATATGTCTGAAAGATCTGAAAAATATTATCAAATGCTGGAAGGCTGGCTAAAGTATTATGGTTTTGAAACATTAAATGTTAATAAAGATGCAGGTACTGATAAAGTATATAAACGCAGCAGGGTAGAGGTTACAAAATTCGGAAAAGTTGACTGTTATGTGTGCGCTAAATACATGCCCGAAGGTGCAACCGGTGAAGAGCTGCGTTTATACAGTGATAAAATGTTCAGCCTTGCAAACAGGCACAGAACCGGGGCTCCCCTGGGATTTGGGGCTATGCTTGTTGTTTATCCCTTAGTTATAACTGAAAATATTACTTCAGAACTTGCAGCTTTTTTGAATCAATATTGTCCAAAACATTTTGCAGCTGCAGAGTTTCCCAGTACATTGGATCTGAATACAGGATATTTATATTATTACCCAAATACGCCTGTATGGGGTTATGCATATTATGCAAATTACCGCAGGGAATCATATAGTTATTTTTCCCCAAAAGCCTGGGAAGAATTTTCGAAACAACAGTCTGTAAAGTAAAAATGCGGTTTCAGTTAAAACTGAAACCGCATTATAAATTATTAATACCGGATTATTTTAACAGAACCATTTTACTTTTCAGGTAAACATCCCCAATATCAACAATATAAAAATATACTCCTGAAGCAGCTTTATGACCGTTATTAAGATCTCCGTTCCAGGTAACTTCATATATACCTTTTCCATTAATTTTGAACTCGATAATTTTTATTAACTGACCAATTGAATTGTAAATTCTGATATAAGCTGTTCTGAAAATATTTTTATTTACAATTAATTTAATATTGGTCGATGGGTTGAATGGATTCGGATAATTTCCGGCAAGTTTATATGTTTCAGAGACTTCGGTTATTTCATTATTTATTTCAGATGTACCCGTAATTGTGCCATAACTTGTAAATGGAGAAAGTACTCCATAAGATATACTTATCTGAATAATTTGATTTTTTAATGCAATAGCAACAGGGTCATTTGGATTAAGTGCATAATATAAAACTAGCAGATATTCAATTTTTTGTTTAGCCCATAACTTAGTAAGAAACTGATATCTTGAATCAGCGCTATCAACCCTGTTAAAACTGTATTGATATGTAACCGGATGGTTAAAGGCAAATCCGCTTAAAGTTACGTTTACAGGACCCGGCTGTAAATACCTTCCGGATACGATCATCTGCTGCCCTTTATACAGATTAGGCAGCGGTGATGGATAAACTTCAATAACATTTGAGGGATTAAATGTAATAGTTGGTGTGAGTAAAACAGGGTTCCTGATCCGGAGATAAAAATCTGTAATTCTGCTGTAAAGCTCATCGTTTCCCAAAAATTCTGTTAAGCCGTTATTCTGAGCGCCCATTAAAGTAAGCAACTGTACATTAACATCAGAGCCAATTCCAAAACAATACAGAAAGATATTTGTTTCTGTGCTGATAATTAAATTCCTGATATGCAAAAGCAGCTGGGTTGTATTTGTTATACCGGCAGTCGGCTGTCCGTCTGTGAAAAATATGATAATATTTGCAGTGCTGTCATTAGCAGAAGAAAACTGCGGAACAGCCAGGCTGAAAGCCCCTGAAATATTAGTTAAACCATTTGCCTGCAGAGCATTTATATAAGAAATTGCAGAATCTTTGGAATTTAGATAATAATTTACATGGTATGGCCTGAATGCATATGCATAATCCATAAAATCAACAATGTTGAATTTATCACCTTCATTAAGATTGTTGACAATAAATTTTGCGGCATCTTTTGCCTGTATCATTTTATTGCCTGACATGCTTCCCGAACGGTCAATTATTAATGTGAAAACTTTTTTAATGATCTGAGTATTAGCACTAGGATCAGGCTCTGCTATAAAAGTAAAAAAACCACCCAATGAATCAGGCAACTGATTTTGGGGGATCAAAGTACTGTAACTATAAAGCCCCAATTGATTAAGGTTAAGAGAATACTTTAATGAATAATTCAAAGTTGCTGCACTTTCATATATCTCACTTTTTATATGAGCATAATTACCATTGTTAGAAAATTCTGTTACCGGGTGTGTACTTAATAAACGAATACTGTCTATTGTTCTTGGTGATGTAAGATTGAAATCAAGAATTTGTGAAGCTAGCGGCAACGACTGGATCAGTGTATATGCATTGGGATACGAAAAATTTACATTTCCAAATGAATAAGGAAGCAGTTTAACATACTTAAGTTCGATAATGAGTACTGAATCTTTTTTGACTGTTTGAGGAATTGTAAAAAAGAGCGGTGTTGAACCTAAATGAGTCCGTAAATTTGCATTCATATTCCCGCCGGGTAAACCAGTATCCTGCGCACTGGGATTTATCTGAGCCTGGTACCAAATGCCGTTTATTTTCCACCTTAATCCTGTAGCACTCGCTCCATCCTGAAGCGGGAATGCATATTTGACATTTTTGTCTTCCGTTAAGTTATTTAAAAATTTCTGAGTAGCAGTTACTATTGATACCTGGCTTTCGCAGTTAACATGAACATAGCTGTCAGTTAGTTTTAGATAAACTCCAGTCGCTGCATTTACTACTGAAACTCCGTTGGAATAAATATTAATATTAAAAAGCAGGGTTAGGATGATGGTAACATAGCCAAAAAGAGCTGATTTTTTCATAATTAACACTCCTTTCGTACTACAAATATAATACACTTTCCCCCGAATTGTTCTTTTAATACTTTATATACAAATATTTTCAGTTCAAATTATCAAAAATTTACATAATTTCGTTCAAAATTAAATAATTTTGTTATTTACTATGTTAATTGATAAAATACGCAAGGATATGCAGCAGGCAAAAATTGCCAAAGAAACAGTGAAGTCTAACCTTTTATCTACACTTTACGCTGAAATTTTCACCCAATCAAAAAGCGGAAAGGAAATAACAGAAGATGATGAGTTTAAAATTATCCGAAAATTCATTAAAAATGCCGATGAAACACTATCCTTTGATATAACAGAAGAGGCGCGGGGAAAACTAACAGAAGAAAAGAGGATACTGGAAGCATACCTTCCAGCGCAGCTTTCTAAAGATGAAATTGAAAAGATAGTTTCAAGCCTGGTTGCAGAAGGAAAAACCATGAAAGAAATTATGCCGTATTTTAAAGAAAAATATAACGGATTGTATGACGGCAGAACCGTAAGTGAGCTGGTTAAATCCAAAACAGCATAATTTAATATCATTTAATGATACACATTGTAAAATATTATTTGTTATTATTGTTCACTGCTTCTGTGGTATATGCGCAGGAATCCGAAATTCTTTTTAAGACCGGGGAGGAATATTTTCAGCAGGGCAGGTTTGCCGATGCATTTTTCAGCTTTTCAAAGTATATTGAGTATAACCCTGACAGCTCAAAAGGATATATTGCCCGCGGTAATGCATATATTTTTCTTAAAAAGCCCAAAGATGCGCTGAATGACTTTAAGAAAGCCTGTGAACTTGATCCTGATAACTATAAAACTTACAGCGGTCTTGGTACTGCTTATGTATATCTTCAAAACGGCGATGAAGCATTGATAAATTACAATAAAGCGCTGAAGTTAAATCCCGCAGATGTTGTTACTATGAATTCGATAGCAGTTATATATTACGGTGAAGGAAAAGTTACAGAAGCCTTAGCTTACCTTAATAAAGCAATTGAAATTGACCCGGGTAATACTGATTCATACAAGAACAGGGGCTCTATGAGGCTGTTCACCGGCGATACAGCAGGCGCATTAAGCGATATGAACAAAGCTGTTGAGCTGGGTCCCAACAGGGTGGATGTTTATAATGCCAGGGGGGCAGTTTACAGGGAAATGAACATGTTTGATGAAGCCATAAGTGACTTTAAAAAAGCGCTTGAGCTTGACCCGTTTTCTGCTGAAGCACATTGCCGGATAGGTATAGCATACCTGTACAAAGGTGAGTTTGACCTGGCAATTATTAATATGGAAAAAGGCCTGAATTTAGACCCGAATTTAAAATCATCAGTCGAAAAATACCTTGAAGAAGCAAGAAATAAAAAAAATAACAGGTAATGGATATAGTATTTTTGATAGCTGGTGCGTTTTTAGGAGTTTTGATTGGATATTTTATATCCAAAAGCAGGCAGTCTGCCCTTGAGTCAAAGCTTGAAGAAAAAGAGAAGGCTTTAATTGATAAGGACAGGATTATAAGTGAATCTGCAAGGGAAACTGAAACAGAACGCGCAAAAGTTATTGAGCTTGGGAATGAACTGGCATCATCCAAAGCTGATTACAGAAATCTGGAAAATAAGCTGGCTGAACAGAAAAAGGAAACAGAAGAACTTCAGTCAAAATTTACAAAAGAATTCGAAAACCTTGCTTCTAAAATACTGGAAGAAAAAAGCAGGAAGTTTACTGATCAGAATAAGGAAAACCTGGATATTATTTTAACCCCATTAAAAGAAAGAATCTCTGAATTTGAGAAGAAGGTAAATGAAGTATATATTTCTGAAACCAAAGAACGCTCTGCCCTGGCGGAACAGCTTAAATACTTGCACGAGCTCAATAAACAAATGTCAGAAGAAGCCAACAATCTTACCCGGGCATTAAAAGGAGATACTAAAACACAGGGTAACTGGGGTGAATTTATACTGGAAAGCATACTTGAAAAATCCGGCCTGGAAAAAGGCAGGGAGTTCGTCATCCAGTCAACTATAAGGTCAGATGACGGTTCAAACTTAAGGCCAGATGTAATTATTAATTTGCCTGATAATAAAAGCATGATAATTGACTCTAAAGTATCCCTGACTGCCTATGAATCATATTGTTCAGCTGAAGAAAACGGATTAAAAGAAAAATCAGCCAGTGAACACATTCATTCGATCAGAAGGCATATTAAAGGGTTAAGCCCGAAAGAATACCAGAACCTTTACGGTTTGAACAGCCTGGATTTTGTTTTAATGTTCATTCCTATCGAACCTGCTTTTGCGCTTGCGGTGCAGAATGATCCGGCTCTGTTTTACGATGCATTCGAAAAGAACATAGTAATTGTAAGTCCTTCAACATTACTTGCTACTTTAAGGACTATTTCAAGTATCTGGAAACAGGAAAAACAGAACAGGAATGCGCTTGAAATCGCCAAAAAAGGCGGCGAACTTTATGATAAATTATCAGGTTTTGTAGATGACCTGATTGAAGTAGGTACCAGAATGAAAAAAGCCAATGAAAGCTATGAAGGTGCAATGAAAAAGCTTTCCGAAGGCAGGGGAAATATTATCAGCCGTGCTGAAAATCTGAAATTGATGGGGGCAAAAGCATCAAAAGCAATCGATCAAAGAATAATTGACAGGGCTGCAAATGAAGATGAAGATGAAAATGAAAATATGAAATTGATCAATTAAAAATTACTTACATCCCTTCCGAAAACGAATGTTTTAAACCAGTCGAACAGCACAAGTATTTTATTCTTTAAGCTTACAAGCTTTGTTATATAAACACTCCGCCAGAATATCCATGTAGCAAACCCGCTCCCTTTGTACTGGTTGGTATTAGCCAGCGCTTTATGGCTGCCGATATATGCAAGCATTCCCAGATCTTTATATTTAAATGGCTTAATTTCTTTTCCTTTTGCAATTTTATTCAATGCCTTGCCAAGATATTTACCCTGCCTTTGAGCTGTTTGTGCAGTTACCGGAAAAGGTTCATCAGGTATTTCAGTGCAGTCACCTAATGCATATACATTTGCGGAACCGTTGACCTTCAGGTAATGGTCAATGATAAGCTTATTCCGGCTATTTTTCGGAAGTGTAGAGTTCCTGATAAGCTCTGTTGCAGTATTGCCTGCTGCCCAAACCAATAATCCGTAATTATAAATGCTTCCGTCATTTACAAATATTTCATTTTCAGTTACCCTGGTTATATAAGAATTTGTTTTAACGTTGATTTTCTGCCTTTTGAAAATTTTTAGCGTGTATTCGCTTAATTTTGCATCAAAAGAATTCAGGAGCTTATCGCCGGCTTCAATAAGAATAATTTCGATAAGTTTTTCAAATCCTCGGTATTTTTTCCTTACATCTTCTTCAATAAAGTCATGCAGCTCAGCTGCAAATTCAACACCCGTCGGGCCCCCGCCGCAAACAAAAAATCTCAGGAAATTTTTCTTTTCCTCTTCACTTAAGCCCGGCAATGAAGCATTTTCAAAACAATCAATTACTTTTATCCTGATTCTCCTGGCATCAGCAACTTCTCTCAGAAAATATGCGTATTTGTTTACCCCTTCTATATTGTATGAATTTGTAATTTCTCCCACAGAAATTACCAGTATGTCATACTTTATCTCAAATTCTTTCTTTGTATCGGTATCTTTGCAGTAAATTAAATTATTATTTTCGCTTATACCTGTGCAGTAAGCCTGAATGTATTCTGCATCTTTTATGTTCCTGATAGGTTCAATTATACTTCTGAACTCAATAGTTCCAACTGTAGTGCTTGGAAGTAAACAGGTAAACAGGAAATGATTTCTTGGACTGATTATTTTTACATTATAAAGGTTTGTATCTGTTTCTTTTAAAACGCTGAAAGCTCCGAATCCGCTGCCCAGTACGACTAAGTTTTTCTTCATGGATGAATGAATTATTTCTTTACAAAAATACATCACCTGAAATTCTGTTTAAATGCAGAAAAAATTAGCGTTTTAATATTTGGGAAAATTTAGTTAAATTTTGACTAAATAATGAAAAAAATATGAAATCATACCGAAAAGAGCTTTGGTTTAATCTTCCTTCCCGCAGGGCATATATAAATATTACGCCGGATATAGAAAAATGTTTAAAGGAAAGCGGTATTAAAGAAGGTATATTATTATGCAATGCCATGCATATTACCGCAAGTGTTTTTATCAACGATGATGAACGCGGGCTTCACAGGGATTTTGAAAAATGGCTTGAAAAACTTGCTCCTGAAAAACCTTATTCCCAATATGACCATAATAATACAGGTGAAGATAATGCTGATGCGCACTTAAAACGCTCGGTAATGGGCAGGGAAGTGGTAGCTGCTGTTACTGGAGGCAAGCTTGATTTTGGTCCCTGGGAACAGGTCTTTTACGGGGAATTTGACGGTAAAAGGAATAAAAGAGTTCTGGTGAAAATTATTGGTGAATAGTTCATTTTCTGGATTTATATACTGCTTCTTCAAAATCTATTTTAAATTCAACTCCTTTTCCTGGCTCTGAATAAACATTAAGCTCTCCGTTCAGCTGTTTGGTAAGCAATTTAACCAGCTGCATGCCAAGTGAATCTGATTTGGTAATTTTACCGGTATCATCTGTACCTGTTCCGTTATCTTTAACATTAAGCGTAAATTTTCTTGCTTCAGTATTTTTCAGAGAAATTTCAATGATACCTTCAGTGTTTTCACTGAAAGCATATTTTACGGCATTTGAAAGAAGCTCATTAAGGATCAAACCGCATGGTATAGCCGTATCTATATTAAGCTTAATGGAATCAATATTAATTATAAACTGTACTTTTCTCAGCCTGTAGCTGTAATTTCCCTGGAAGTTTTCTATAAGGTTTTTGGTATATTCACCGAAATTTATAAATTCATAATCTTTGGAATTGTAAATTTTAGTATGCACAATTGCCATTGACTGAATTCTGCTTCCTGTTTCTTTAAGAATTTCCAGCATTCTCTCTTCATTTATATATCTTGTCTGCAGCTTGATAAGGCTGGAAATGACCTGCAGGTTATTTTTTACCCTGTGGTGTACTTCCTGAAGCAGCATTTCTTTTTCCTTTAAAGAGCGTGTAACTTCTTCATATAAAAACGCATTTTCTAATGCTATCGCTGCCTGAGCGCTTACTGTTGTTAAAAAATCAAGCTGTCCTGCAGTAAACGAATTTTCTTCCCTGTAATCCTGTATTACTATAACGCCTAATACTTTATCGCCAGTGATAATTGGAGCTGCAATAAGTGACTTTGCCTCAAAATCAAGTATATTAATATCAAGCCCTTTAAGAGATTCTTTCAGGTTTTCGTTTATTATTAAACTTTTTCTGGACTTTATTATAAATTCAGTGAAATCTGTTCCGAAAGGCCTTGGTGAAATATTTTCCAGTTTCCGGTTCTGGTAAAAGTACGGGTAAGTAATTAATGAATTATTCTCATCATACAATGCAATATAAACATTTTCCCTGTCAAAGAATTTTACAAGCATATTGCCAATATCTTCGAGCAGTATACCCGGTTCATTAAGCTTGCTCAGGGTTCGGCTGAAATGATAAAGAGCTGAAAGTTCATTGTTTTTTCTTAAAATTTCCTCTTCAAAGATCTTTTTATCGGTAATATCCGTAATAAAACCTTCAGTGGCAATCAATTCATTGTTTTCGTTATATACGCCGCGTCCCTGTTCCCATACCCATTTAATATTACCACCGGCTGTGCTTATACGGTAATTGATCTGGTATGGTTTTTTTTCTGCCAGGGCCTTTGAGATGATTTCTTTGCCTGCTGCTTTATCAGCTTCATTTACCATCATTGCATAATACAGGACTTTATTTTTAACCAGTTCATCAGGTTTATGGCCGGTCAGATCGTAAACACCATCGCTTATATATTGAATTGACCATACATCGCCTTCTTTTACTACCCTGTAAACATAACCCGGCAAATTGCTTATCAAAGTTGAAAGAAACCGCCTGTTTTCCAGGAAATCCTTTTCTTTGTTCCTGCTGAAATCAATTTCAAGCGATGTTGAAATAAGTGTTGAAATTGCAGCTGTAAAATCAATTTCTTCACGCTTCCATTTTCTGATTTTATCCTGCTCTTCGTGACAAATTATACCTATAATTTCATTATTATAATATATAGGAATATCCAGCATAGAATGAATTCCTCGCGGTTCAAGGTATTTTTCAGATAATTCTTGAGTTGATTTATCATTACGAGCATCTTCAGCGGCAATAAAAAGGCTGGTTTTTATTGCTTTAAAATATTCCGGAAAATCTGTAACGCTCAATGTGGTTTCATTAACATACTCTCCGAATTTTTTAAGATATAAATAATCACAATAGATTGAAGTACGTCCTTCATCAAAAAACCAGATGGAAACCCTTTCTATATCAAGAGCATTTGCAACAGTATCCAGAACTTTCTTCATAAAAGCATGAAGGTCCCGTTTATCCATTTGTTTCAGATCAAGTAAAACAGAATGAAATGAGCTAGGCAGGTTTACGGAGCCTGAATTTATTGAGGTTGAATTAGAAAAGCCATTTAAATTATTTAAATCCATTTTTAACAGATCTAATTTTACTGCTGCAATATTTGCCGTACAGGGTATATCCGGTACCGGCAAAAAAAGAAGAGTGTTATCATAAAATAACACTCTTCTTTATAAAAGTAAACTGTGATACCGGTGATTTTTATTTTACAAGAAACATCTTTTTGGTTTCGGTAAATTCACCTGCAGTTAACCTGTAAAAATAAATACCGCTGCTGTAATTGGATGCATTCCAGTTTAATATATAAGTACCGGCTGATTTTTGCGAGTTTTCAAGTGTAGCAACCTCTTTACCCAGCACATCAAAGATCTTTAAAGTTACATTAGCATCCCTTGGAATAGAATATTCTATGGTAGTGCTTGGATTAAACGGATTCGGGTAATTCTGGCTTAGCTCAAAATTTTTAGGTATCATGTAATCATTAACTGAAGGAATAATACCGTTTGGAGCATCTAATTCATCCGCTATCAGATCAATAACACCATCTGCGCTGTATTGTAAAGCTCTGTTTGTAGGTGCATCAATCTGTAATGAATACCATAATATTGCTACCCTTGCCTTAAAGAGCACCATTTCAAAAATAGCCATTATTTTATATCCCTGGCTGTATCTTAATGCAGCCCTGTCAAGCCTGTATATCAGCTGGTTACCCTGTGATGATGATACTTCTTCGTCTGCAATAAGATCAATAACGCCATCGGTTAAATTACCAATAGTACCGCCAACATCAGCAGCTTTTGTCTTGAAATTAAAAAATGCAGATGGTTCGCTCCAGCCTTCGTTGCTGCAGGCAAAAACCCTCCAGTAATATCTGGTATTCAATTCTGTTTCTTCCAAAGGTACTTCAAAGTGTGATGTAGGAGCATTACATGTTCCTTCAAACTTATCAGGACTGGTAGTATCAGTATAAATTTCTACTTTATAGCAAATTGCCCCAGGAACGTCATCCCATTCCAGTATAATTGGTGTGATCGCAACGTCAACATCCTTAGGAGGCTCTACGAGTATAGGAGAGCCTGGCTGCGAAAAAATATTTAAGGCGAATAAAGAAATTAATGAAATGAAAAACAGTAAATTCTTTCTCATGATGTTCTTGTGTTAATTTTATCCCCTACTTAATCCTAATATAATTATAAATGTTCAAAAAACAAGTATAAATTACTCAAATTTCTAACGATAATACGTGATTTTTCAGGGTTTTTCAGGCACATAGCCTTCAGGCATTCTGTAATTATCCGAAAAAAAGAACTCTTCCGCCTTTTGTTCAAATACCTGGTCAGCCATTGGACTAGTAAGATCCAGCCTGTATTCGTTAATTACCATCTTAAAATGCTCAAGAAACTCAGCCCAGGCTTCTTTTGATACATTTTCGAAAATTCGCTGGCCCAGCTCGTTAGGCAGCGGGGGAGCGTCCAGTCCCGGTAATTCTGCCTTTAATCTCACACAATTCACTAATCTTTCACTCATATTTTTTGATTTTAATTGCCTCAATATTAAAATATTTATTGTTATTTTATATGAAATTATTTGTATAGTTAATTCAATAGGGTATTATTTATACAATTAATTATTAAAAAAATTTTAATCATTTTTGAAATTAATGCACCGGTATTTCTTAACTATTATATTATTTACACAAATGACATTTTCCCGGCAAATTCCCGTTGAATACTATGTTTCAATGCCAGAACCTGCTAAGCATATGCTGCATGTTAAAATTAAGATCAGCAACATCCCTTCTTATAAAAAAAATATAGAATTAAAAATGCCAGCGTGGCGCTCCGGAAGGTATTTTATATTTGATTTTGCCGGGGGTGTACAGGAATTTTCTGCATATAACAGCAAAAGCAAAAAACTGAATTACCAAAAAACTGATAAGCTTACCTGGGTTATTGAAAAACCATCAAATGAAATAACGGTTGAGTATAAGGTTTTTGCCGATGATCTTAATTCCCGGACAAGATCCCTGGATGAACAGCATGCTTTTATCAATAATACGGCAGTTTTTATGTTCGTTCCGTTGTTTTACAGTAAACCTTTAACAGTAAAGGTTGAACCTTTCAGCGGATGGCATGTTACAACGGGTATGGAAAATTTTAATAATGACCCGTTCACATTTTATGCCCCGGATTATGATTATTTTGCAGACTGCCCTATGGAAATTGGCACGCAAACAGACTTTGAGTTTGATGTTAGGGGATACAGGCATAAAATATCATTTTTTGGTGAAGCCAATTATGATAAAGCAAGGCTGATAAAAGACTTTACAACTATTATAGAAAAGAATTTTGATTTTTGGGGAACTGTACCGTATAAACATTATACTTTTATTGTTCACTGTACTCCGCAATCAGGCGGGGGAACTGAACACATAAATTCTACCGTAGTTGGTGTAAAACCCAATGCATTTGAAACAGCACAGGGTTATGAATCATTTTTAAGGTTAATATCCCATGAATTTTTCCATACCTGGAATGTAAAACAGCTTAAACCGGCGGGATTAACTCCATATGACTGGACAAAGGAAAACTATACATCAGAACTGTGGATTGCTGAAGGTGCTACCAGCTATTATGACGGTTTAATGCTGGTTAGAACAGGACAAATGAGCGTTGAAAGCTTTTACAAAGAAATCACAAACGGTGTAAATGATGAAAGGCGCAGACCGGGTAATCTTGTACAGCCTGTGGCTGAATCAAGCTTTGATGCGTGGATTAAGTTCTGGAAACGCTCCGGGAATTCCTATAATTCCGAATCAGATTATTATTCAAAAGGTTCATATGTATGTCTTGTGCTTGATCTTGAAATACGGAATTCATCAAAAAATAAATACTCACTTGATGATGTCTTCAGGTATATGCTGAGAAAATTCCCGCTGGATGTTAAAGGATATACCAATGATGATTTCCGCAAAGCCTGCGAAAAATTTGCAGGTAAAAACCTTAAACAGTTTTTTGCAGATTACGTTTTTGGCGTAAAGCCGATTGAATGGGAAAAATATCTATCATATGCAGGGCTGGAGCTGGAGCATTCTGATTCGGTTATCACACCTGTTGTGGGTTTATTCTGCTCAAAAAACGGAGATAAAATTATAGTGCAGGATGTAATTGAAAATTCCTCAGCACTTAAAGCCGGGCTGCAAAAAGGTGATGAAATTATTGCTTTAGACGGAAACCGTTTAAGTTATGAAGAGGCTGAAAAGAGGATAAAAGAACTGAAAACCGGTGACAGGGTAAAAGTTACTGTTTTCAGAAATAATAAAATAAGTGATTTTATTATTAGTCTGGAAGAAATAAAGTTATTTAACTATTCTTTAAAACGTCCGGATAATACTGCAAAACTTCAGGATAAAATTTATAACAGCTGGTTAGGACTGAAGAATTAAACTGAATTAATCCAGCCGTTCTTTATTGCTTCCTGTCCAGTTTATCAGGCCGGTCCGTACCTGTTCGCTTAACTGCAGCCAGCCAAAACGGGCTGGATTGTATTCATCGCCAAATAAAACATATTTCATCTGGTCATTTGCATCCCTTATATCTATAACAACTGTATATCTTTCCATTTTTGGTTCAATTCCAAGGTCATCCTGAAGCCTTACGAATATCGGGTCATCATCAGCATCTGCCAGAATGCGGAAATATTTTGAATTCTTAAGCGAGCTTGTATTTTTGGATATTTTTGTTCCAGAACATCCCAAAAGCGAAAAGGCTAAAGTAAAAAGTAAAAAATAAGTAATGGTTTTCATCGTTATAAAATAACTTATTAAAAGATTTTTTAATTAATCTTAAACTATAATGTTTAATTAACAATTAATTTGCATTTATCAACTATCAACTATCAACTATCAATTATAAACTATCTTTTATTCATTTACCAGTTTATCGATAATATCAGTCGACTTTATACCATCAGCTTCAGCATTAAAATTAGTAATAAGCCTGTGCCTTAGAACGGGTTTTGCTACTTTTTTAATATCATCAATTTCAGGGGAAAACCTGCCTTCAAGTATTGAATTAGTTTTTGCTCCAAGTATCAGGTACTGCGAAGCTCTCGGGCCTGCGCCCCACTCAAGCCAGTCTTTTACATATTTCGGAGTGCTTGCTCCGGCCGGCCGGGTTTTGTTTACAAGTCCTACTGTATATTCAATAACATTGTCAGCAACAGGCACTCTTTTTACAAGGTCCTGAAGCATATTTATTTCTTCCTTCTTCAATACAATATTCAGCTTAGGCTGGTACATGCTTGTAGTATATTTGATAATATCCATTTCTTCGCTTGCGGTTGGATAGTCCAGCCAGATATTGAACATAAACCTGTCAAGCTGCGCTTCAGGCAGGGGATACGTGCCTTCGTGCTCAATTGGATTCTGGGTTGCCAGAACAAAAAACGGCTCATCAAGTGTGTAGGTATTGCCGGCAGCGGTAACTTTATGCTCCTGCATAGCCTCCAGCAGGGCAGATTGTGTTTTTGGCGGAGTCCTGTTGATCTCATCAGCCAGTACCATATTTGCAAAAACAGGTCCGTGAATGAACTTAAATCTTTTTGTTCCGGTCTGCCTGTCATCCTCAAGGATCTCAGTGCCAACAATATCGCTTGGCATCAGGTCAGGGGTGAACTGAACCCTTGAAAACTTAAGCTCAAGAACATCAGCCAGGGTTTTTACAAGCAGTGTTTTTGCCAGTCCGGGCACACCTACCAGCAGGCAGTGGCCTTTGCTTAATATGGCTATGATTATCTGGTCAATAATAGCATCCTGACCTACTATAACTTTAGCTACTTCATTTTTAAGCTCCTTAAATTTAGAGTTCAGATATTTTACCATCTCAACATCATTCATTCCGGAACCGTTTGAGTTTATCGAAGGCTTTGAAGCTATTGTTTTATTTTCTTCCATTAAAAATTATTTTCTGCAAAAATCAAATTTTATTTTAAATATTATATACTGCTGATTCTAAAAAAATTTTACCGAGTATTTCCGTGTTCTTCTGCTTATATTCCTGTATAGTGATAATTGCTAATTGTAAATTGTTAGTTGATCTTATTGCCGTCAGCATCATAGATCTGCAAGTCCCCGAATTTTTTAAGCTTTTCAGAAATTACACCTGCATCACCTGATACAACAATATAAATTTTTTCCGGGTTTATATATTTTTTAGCCGAATTCAGAATATCATCCTTTGTAAGCGATGTAATCGATGAAATGTATTTATTATAATAATCTTTCGGCAAATTATATAGTTTCAGGTTAATGACCCTGGTTGCAACTGCATTTGCAGTTTCAAGCTGAAGCGGAAACACACCTGACATATAATTCTTGACTGTTTCAAGCTCTTCATCAGTAACATTTTCAGCAGTTATTTTTTTCAGCTCCTCCAGTATCAGGCTGATTGCAGTATCCGTTACTTCATTTCTTACGTCTGTATCGACTGAAAAATCGCCGGAATACAGATGCGGATTGAAATAGCTTCTGGCTCCGTAAGTAAACCCGTGTTTTTCCCTTAAAATATAATTGATCCTTGAACCGAAATATCCGCCAAGTATCGTATTCATTATTGTTACTGCAATGTAGTCCGGATTGTTCCTTGCAATACCGATATGCCCAATCCTTAAATTTGACTGAACAGCACCGGGTTTGTTGACAATATAAACATTTTTATAGCTTTCCGGGTCTGAATACTTAAACGTATTCGTTTTGTTCATCCCGTTTTCAGGAAGTTTTGAAAATTTATCTTCTGTGAATTTAAGGGCTTCATCAACTGTTATATCGCCGACAAATGCAATTATCAGGTTTGATGAAGTATAATAATTCCTGTAGAAATCCTGCAGATCAGCAGCCGTTATGTTTTTTATGGATTCTTCCGTTCCTTCAGGTGGATTGCCGTATGGCAGGTCGCCAAATACTATTTTATTGAACCGTTTATCGCTTAAATTTCCTGCATCATCTTTACCCTGTAAAATTGCCGAAAGCCGCTGTTCTTTGAACCTGGAAAGTTCATCATTTTCGAAAACGGGATTTTGCACTACATCACTCAGGATATCAATTCCTTTATTAAGATGTTTTTTAAGTACCGAAAGTGAAATATAACTTCCGTCCCAGTCACTGCCTGCATTCAGACTGCCGCCGAGAAAATCAATTTCCTCAGCAATTTCAGTTGCTTTCATGGATTTTGTGCCTTTGGTGAGCAATTCTGCTGTTAATGAGGTCAGGCCGAATTTGTTTCCGTCGTTAAATGAACCAGCATCTTTGAATACTAACCTGACTGATACCGCCGGAATTTTATTATTTTCAATTACAAGTACGTTAATCCCGTTTGGCAGTGTTGTATCAAAATATTCAGGAAACTTAACATCTTTTGGCGGACCGGCTTTGGGAGGTTTTGTTCTGTCCAGTTCTTTTTCCTGGGCTGTAATATTATTTATCATAATTAGTATTAATATGAACCATTTTAAGTGATAAAAAATTTTCATTTTTTCAGTTCTTTGGCAGGTAATTTAAAATTACCCTTCCTGCATTTAGAATATATTTTTCTGAATAATTCCTGATATCATTTATAGTTACATCCATATATTTATCAATATTGGTATTAATCAGCATAGGGTCATTATAAAAAGTTTTGTAATGAGAAAGCATATCAGCTTTTGAAAGATTTGTCTGAAGCTTGTATATATTCCTCGTTTCTGTCCTGTTCTTAACTTTTTCAATTTCCTTTTTGGAAATATTGCCTGTGCAAACATCAGAAATTATCCGGTCAATTTCTTTCTGAACAGTTTCAATGCTTACACCCGGAAGCAGAATAGCATAAAAATGAAGCAGCCCTGAACATTCTCTTCCTTCTACCCAGCAGCCGATATCGCTTACCAGCTGTTTATCGTATACCAGCTCGTTGTAAAGCCTTGAGCTTTCTCCGGTGGAAAGAATATCAGTCAGAATATCAAACGCATAGAACTCAGGTGAGTTTTCTTTTGGTATTTTATAGGCACCGAATATCCCCGGCAGCTGAATATTATCATATACGGTTTTAACTGTTTCTTCCTGTAAAATATTATCATTAAACGGGGTATTGCCGGGATACCTGTTGCCGTGAGAAATTGTTCCGAAATATTTTTCAACAAGTTTTATTGTAGAATCCGTATTTATATCCCCTGAAATGGTAAGTACTGCATTGCCGGGTGTATAATAAGATTCATAAAAATCCTTGATAACATCCAGTCCGGCATTCTTTAGGTCATTTACATCACCGATAGTATCCCAGCTGTAACCGTTGTTGCTGTAAAGCAGGGGAGCCATTTCAAGGCTTACAGTGCCGTACGGCCTGTTATCAAAGACCTGCTTTTTCTCTTCTATTACAACACCTTTCTGGATCTCAAGGCTTTCTTCGGTCACAGCAAATTCAAGCATTCTGTCAGATTCCAGCCAAAGGGCAAACTCAAGCTGGTGTATTGGAGCTAAAAGGTAATAATTTGTTTTATCTTCTGTTGTATATGCATTGTTCTCGCATCCTGCCTGCTGTGAAAGCCTGTCATAATCTCCTGGTTCAACATTTTTTGAACCTTCGAACATCAGATGTTCGAAAAGATGCGCATAGCCGCGTTTGCCCGGCACTTCATTTTTTGAACCGACATGGTAACAAATATTAATTGCTGCAGATGGTACTGACCGGTCTGTACTTAAAATTACTTTCAAACCGCTGGAAAGAGTAAATTCTTCAAAAGTTATGTTCATTGAAACATTTTTATCCGGAAATATATTCTGTTTTCTTTTCAATAATCAGTAATTTATTTATTATTACCCGGTTTAGGAAGGTAAGTAAGAACTACCCTGTTTTCATTTACAAGGTATTTTTTTGCAGCATTTCTCACATCTTCTGCCGTGATCTTCATATATTCATTTAAGGCTGTATTAATTAATCCTGTATTTTTAAAAAAAGTATAATAGTTTGCCAGCTCATCTGCTATTCTTAAGGTTGACTGCATCATATTGACATAATCATGCTCAATTGAATTCTTTGCTTTCTCCAGTTCTTTTTCTGTTATCCCTTCATCGGAAATTTTCTGAATATTTGCGGTAATATCGTTAAGCAAATTAACAGGGTCTGTATTTTTAAATGCAGATGCAGTCACAATCAGCATTCCTCCTATTTCATTATCCCATAAAAATGAACCGGCAGACCTTGCAGATTTTTTATTGTAAACGATATCATTATAGATCCTTGAGCTTTTACCGTCACCCAGCACCATGGTTAAAAGAGTTATGGCGTAAATATCATTATGTGTTGTGCCCGGAATTTTGTAGCCAATATATACTGCAGGCAGCTGAACATTATCGTAAATAGTATCGTTAATTTCGCCCTGGTTAAATATTATTTCTTCATATTTATTTTTAACAGTGCCTGCAGGCTTTAAGTCATCAAAATATTTCTTAATAAGCTTCTCTGCTGTTTCATATTCAAAATCTCCGGAAACAACCAGAACTGCATTATCGGGGGAATAATATTTTTTGTAAAAATTTTTGGCATAATCAAGATCAGCGCTGTTAAGGTCATCCATCGAGCCTATAGGCGTCCATTCATATGTCTGTTCCCTGAATAATCTTTTCATCATCTCTTCCCACCTGCTGCCATAAGGGGCGTTATCATATCTCTGCCGTTTTTCCTCTTTTACAACTTCCCGCTGGTTGTCAAAATTTTCCTGGGTTACCTGTAAAGTTGACATTCTGTCTGACTCCAGCCACAATAACAGCTCAAGCTGGTTGCTTGGAACCGATGCAAAGTAATTTGTCCGGTCCTGGTTTGTGGTTCCGTTAAGTGTACCGCCTGCTTTCTGTATGTAGTTGAAATGTTCTGTTTTACCGACATTGGCAGAACCCTGGAACATCATGTGTTCAAATAAATGTGCAAAACCTGTTCTTCCTGAATCCTCATCCTTTGCTCCCACATGATACCAAATGTTTACACTTACTATCGGGTTTGTATTATCTTTATATAAAATAACATGAAGGCCGTTTTTAAGGTCGTATTCTTTAAAATCAATTTGGGCAAAATTATTATTTTGACCGTAACTGAGAACAGACATAGTTAGTAATATTATAATTGAAAATATTGAATTTAAGAATTTTTTCATTTCGGGAAAAAATCAGCAATTTAGGCAAAATAGCTATGCTTTTTTTAATAAAAAAGCTAAAAAAATGAATTATTTTTAAATTTTAAGATTTGTATATTTGCAGAAGTAAACATATATTAAATATAGATTAAATCTACTTTCTTACATTAAATAATATTGATAATAAATACAGATAATTATAAAACAATTATTTTCGGTTTAATGTTCATAATTGAAAAACAATAATGAAAAAAGAAATATTTTATATTTCGAATATTATTAGTTTTTCAAGATTCATTTTACTTGCGGTGTGCCTGTTCTTTTTAATCAATGATAATTACCTTCTTACATGCGTTATGATAGCAGTGATCTGGCTGAGCGATCTGGCAGATGGCTATGTTGCCCGAAGAAGGAACGAGATATCTGAGCTTGGAAAGATAATAGACCCGATAGCAGATAAAGCTGTTATTATAACTCTGGTTATTTTCTTACTTATTGAGCAAAAAATTCCTACTTATTATGTGATAATCACCGTTTTACGTGATGCGCTGATATTAGGCGGGGGATTATATTTAAACTATAAAAAGAACATAGTATTACAATCAAACTGGCTTGGTAAAATTGCCGTATTTACAATTGGAAGTACTTTATTATTATCAATTGTTAAATCTGCAGCTGCAGCAGGAGAATTTGGAAGTTTTTTATTGTATCATAGTGAAATTACGGAACTTTTATACTCAATAATGTTTTTTATAAGTATAGCAATGATTGTATTATCATTAATATCATATTTTTACAGATTTTTACAAACTAAATAACAAATATTTCAAAAAATGGAGAGGGATATGGAATCAACCGAAAAGAAGCTGAGAGTAAGAACACTAACCAAAAAAGATATTGAGATCAAGCTGGCAAAAAAGTTTGAAGGCAGAAAAATCTCCGAAAAAACTGCCGTTGATGCTTTGTTTGACAGTATAAGGGAATTATTGATGACTGCCAGTCCGGACCTTAGGATAGAGATCCGGGATTTTGGAGTGTTTGAAGTTAAAACAACAAAACCAAAACCAAAAGCAAGGAATTTAAAAACCGGGGAATTTGTATTTGTTCCTGCAAGGAAAAAAATGCATTTTAAACCGGGCAAGCTTTTGAAAGAATTCCTGAAAAAGCCTTTAACCGATTAATATTTTCTTTAGTCTAAGTTTAGTACTCAAACTGCAGAAATATTCTATTTTGTATTCTGTTTTTGCAGTTTGGTACTGAATCTTTCCGGCTTAAACATTATTTTAAGCGAGTGATTTTCTATTCTCTCAATTTTCTGAATTCCTGCGGTAAATGTCAAAGATATTAGGTATAGATTATGGCAAAGTGAGAGTCGGGATTGCTGTTTCCGATGACTCTTCTACTATTGCTTTTGGCAGAAAAGTAATTGATAACAATAAACATCTTTACAATGAATTAAAAAAAATAATTACTGAAGAAAATATTTCGCAGATCGTTCTGGGTTATCCTTTAAATTTAAAAGGACAGAAAACACAGCAAACCCTTGAAACCGAAAAATTTGAAAATGAGCTTGTTGCCGTTTTGGCAGGAAATGCTGAAACAGCAGGTATTGCTGTTACAAGGTGGGATGAAAGATTCACATCAAGCCTGGCGGCTGATTCAATGTTAGAATCCGGAATGAAAAAGAAAAAAAGGCAGGATAAAGGAAACATTGATATTATTTCTGCAGCTTTAATGCTGCAAAGTTATCTGGATAGTGTTGTTAAAAAATGATTTTATTAAAAGATACTGAATTTGAAACGGAACTTTAAAAACAGGATTTCATTAATTGAAATAAATGAAATTATAGAAGGCGGTGAAAACCAGCATACTGAATTTAAACGGAAATTCACAGAGCCTGAAAAAATTGCAAAGGAAATGATAGCATTTGCTAATACCCACGGCGGAAGGATCCTGTTCGGGATTGATGATGATAAGTCCGTTGTTGGTGTTGAAAGCGAAAAGGGTGAAATTGAATATATCGACCTTGCTGCAAAATTTTTTTGCGACCCGCCGCTGGAATATACTGCCGATATAATCCATATTTTCCGGAAAGATGTGATTTTGGTAAATATACCGGAGAGTTTGCAGAAACCGCACAGGCTTATTGAAAACGGAAAATCTGATGATGATGATACTAAAGTTTACATAAGGGTGAAAGACCGTTCTGTACAGGCTTCGAAAGAAACAATAAAAGTATTAAAGAAACTGAGACAGGATGCACCTGCGCAGATAATTAACCTTGGTGATAAAGAAAAAGTACTGATCGATTATCTGGGTAAAAATGAAAAAATAACTTTGAAAGAATTCAGGGAAATGCTGAATCTTTCTAACAGGCGCGCAAGCAGGATACTTGTCAATCTGGTAAGAGCTGACCTGATAAGGCTGCATAACCACGAAAAAGAGGATTTTTATACTTTAAATTAAATAATTGATTTTTTTTATTGGAATAGAATAATTATATTTGAAACAGTAACAGGGGTGCTTCTTAATAAAGAGGCTGAGATCAAACCCTTGTCACACCGTTAAAAGTGTGACTGAAACCTGATCCGGGTAATGCCGGCGTAGGAAAACAGAATAAAACCGTTTATCCTGTATCTTTTTTCCTGTTCCGGAAATCAGAAATAAGATAAACGGTTTTTCATTTTTCTGTAAACAGCAGTATCTTTTAAACGAAATTAATAAAAATAAATATAATTTAAGTTTAACCGGAGTAAACATGAAAGAAACAAATAAAAACGGAAATGGAATTAATTCAAACGGTAATACTAATGGTAACGGAAGTTTGAACGGTAATAAAAACTACGAAGCATCTTCGCTTGATTATAAGCTTCCAAACAGCAAACGGGTATATGTTAAGGGAAAATTGTTTGAAGACGTAAATGTTCCGTTCCGCGAGATATCAATGTCTCCAACCAGACTTCATGACGGTACGCTTGAAGAGAACGGTACTATTAAGGTATATGATGCAAGCGGTTCCTGGGGTGATGAAAATTTAAAATGTAATTCCACAGAAGGATTGCCCGCTATAAGATTAAAATGGATAAAGGAGAGAAGTGATGTTGAGGAATATGAAGGCAGAATAATAAATCCGCTTGATAACGGCTATTCTTCACATGATGAAATGTCGATAGCTTCTAACGGCAAGAACGGCAAGCTTGAATACTATCCCGGCTTAAGAAGAAAACCATTAAAAGCAAAGAATGGCGGTGCTGTTACACAGATGTATTATGCCAAAAAAGGGATAATTACACCTGAAATGGAATATATCGCCATCCGGGAAAATTTAGGCAGGGAAGCTGCAATAAATTATTCATTAAACAATGACCTGAATAGAAATGAAATAAACTGGCAGCATAAAGGTGAACCTTTTGGCGCAAAGCTGCCTGAATATATTACTCCGGAATTTGTACGTGAAGAAGTGGCAAGGGGAAGAGCAATTATCCCGGCAAATATCAATCACCCTGAATCAGAACCAATGATAATCGGCAGGAATTTCCTTGTTAAAATTAATGCAAATATCGGAAACTCTGCTTTATCAAGCTCAATTGATGAAGAAGTGGAAAAGCTTCGCTGGGCAATTAAATGGGGTACTGATACTGTGATGGATCTTTCTACTGGTAAAAATATCCATGAAACAAGAGAGTGGATAATCCGTAACTCCCCCGTGCCTATTGGCACAGTGCCTATATACCAGGCACTGGAAAAAGTCGGCGGTAAAGCCGAAGACCTGACATGGGAAATCTACCGTGATACATTAATAGAGCAGGCTGAACAGGGAGTTGATTACTTTACTATTCATGCCGGAGTATTGTTAAGGTATATTCCGCTGACTGCAAACCGTTCATGCGGAATAGTTTCACGCGGCGGAAGCATAATGGCAAAATGGTGTCTGGCTCATCACAAAGAAAGCTTCTTATATACAAACTTCGGTGAAATATGCGAAATTATGCGGGCTTATGATGTTTCATTTTCACTTGGTGATGGTCTCAGGCCCGGCGCTATTGCTGATGCTAATGACCGCGCTCAGTTTGCCGAGCTGGAAACACTTGGAGAGCTTACTGATATTGCATGGGAAAATGACTGCCAGGTAATGATTGAAGGACCGGGACATATACCCATGCATATGATAAAGGAAAATATGGATAAACAGTTGGAAATATGCAAGGAAGCGCCATTTTATACTCTTGGACCATTAACAACAGATATTGCTCCGGGTTATGACCATATCACAAGCGCTATCGGAGCTGCTATGATTGGCTGGTATGGCACAGCAATGCTTTGCTATGTAACACCAAAAGAACACCTTGGATTGCCGAACAAAAAAGATGTTAAAGACGGCGTTATAACTTATAAGCTGGCTGCACATGCAGCTGACCTGGCAAAGGGGCACCCCGGCGCGCAAGTAAGGGATAATGTGCTCAGCAAAGCAAGGTTTGAGTTCCGCTGGGAAGACCAGTTCAATTTATCACTTGACCCTGAAACTGCACGTGAATTCCACGATGAAACGCTGCCTGCTGAAGGCGCAAAGCTTGCGCACTTTTGCAGTATGTGCGGGCCGCATTTCTGCTCTATGAAAATTACTGAAGATGTCCGTAAATATGCCAGGGAGGTCGGGTTAAAAGAAGAAGAAGCCATTGCAGCGGGAATGGAAGAAAAAAGTAAAGAATTCGTTGAATCAGGCGCAGAAGTATACGTGAAGTAGAAACTTAACTGCGAAGGCGCTAAGACGCAAAAAATAATTCAACACTATTCTTAATCATTTTACGAAGTGCATGTTAAATTGAAAGTGCAGGCAGCAAGGCGGGGATCAAATTTTGAAGTTTAAATATTTTATTTTAGAATTATATATTCTTGAAAATTTATTTTTAAATTATATTTAAACCGCTAAGACGCAAAGTCGCAAAGAAAATTATGAATTATAAAAACAAATTATTCTCTACTGAAAAAGAAAAGATGGAATATTTGTCTGCGGAAATACTTGATGCTTGTATTACAGTTCATAAAGAAATGGGTCCAGGTCTTTTAGAATCAGTATATGAATTTTGCTTAATGAAAGAATTTGAATTAAGGGGAATTCCCGCCAGAAATCAGGTTTTGTTACCTCTGTTTTATAAAGGGTTTTCAGTAGGGAAAGAATTAAAAATTGATATTTTGGTTGATGAACTAATAATAATGGAAAATAAATCTTGTGAAAAAATGATCCCTGTTTATCAGGCGCAAATTATTTCTTACCTTAAATTAACAAAACTAAAATTAGGATTTTTAGTGAATTTCAATGTTCCAATTTTAAAAGAAGGTTTTAAAAGATTTGTAAATAATTATTAAATTTTAGCGTCTTTGCGTCTCGGCGGTGAAGTTTATTAATTTAAAAATAAGAAACCAAATATATTTAAATCAGGATATAAGGCATTTAAGTAAAATTATGAATACTATAATTATCGGCGGCGGAATAATAGGGCTTTCAATAGGCTGGCAGCTTGCTAAAAAGGGTGTTAATGTTGAAATCCTTGAAAAAGGTAAAGCAGGCTTAAGCGCAAGCCGAGCTGCAGCCGGAATGCTGGCTCCGCAGGCTGAAATGGGCTTTGAAGATATCGAGCTGTTCTATTTATGCCGCAGCAGCCTGGATTTGTTCCCGCGTTTTACTGAGGAACTGTATAATGACAGCGGTATTAAAGTTGAGCTTGAAAGAACCGGCTGCATACTGCCCGGATTTGACAGGGATGATGCTGAAAGATTACGCAGGCTGTATGATTTCCGGGAAAAAATAGGGATGCCGGTACTTTGGCTTACAGGAAGCGAAGCAAGGGAAATTGAGCCTTTTCTTTCACCAAGGTGTACCGGTGCAATATGGATCGAGGATGATGCACAGATAAATAACCGCCTTTTGCTTGATGCGCTTAAAATTGCATTTGTAAAATGCGGCGGCAGGCTGTATGAAGACCACGAGGTTGAGGAAATAATCATTGAAGGTGATAAAGTAAAAGGAATTAAAGTTCACGGTACAAACTTAAATTTTAATAATGTTGTAGTTGCAGCCGGGTCATGGTCAAAACAGATTAAAGGATTGCCGGATAATTTATTGCCGCCGGTCAGACCCGTAAAAGGGCAGATCATAAACCTGAGGCTTAATGATAGCTGTAAAATATCTAAGGTTGTAAGGGCACCGGATGTATACCTGCTTCCTAAAAGTGACGGAAGGTTGATAGTCGGTGCAAGTGTTGAAGAACAGGGCTTCGATGTCAATCCAACTGCCGGAGAAATTTTCCGCCTGCTGGAAAGAGGCTGGGAAGCAGTTCCTTCCATTTATGACCTGCCAATCGAATCGATTGATGTTGGTTTAAGACCCGGAAGCCGTGACCACATGCCTATTGTGGGCGATTCTGAAGTTGAAGGGTTATATTTTGCTACAGGCCATTACCGCAACGGCATCCTTCTTACCCCGGTTACTGCATTTGAAATGGCTGAATGGATAAGTACAGGGATTAAAAGTGATGTTTTAAAAGGATTTGGTATTGAAAGATTTTATAAAGAAACTGTATAGAAAAATATGAACATTAAAATTAACGGTGAGTCAGTTCAGATAGCTGAGAAAATGAGCTTAGAAGAATTTGTAATTATGCGGCTGAATAAAAATGAACCGCGGGGGATTGCTGTTGCTGTAAATGATATGATAGTCCCAAAAAGCAAATGGAATGAAACAGCTGTAAATGAAAATGATAGTATTGAGATCGTCCATGCAGTACAAGGCGGATGAAAAGAGGCAAAATGCCAAATGCTAAAATCCAAATGTCAAAAAATTTTGTAAATTACAGAAAACAATGAATTGCCACTACCTTTAGGTCGTGGATAAGTGAACAAAAAAATATGGGCTTTCTCCAAAGGAGTGCCTTCGGCAAGCCCCTGATTAGGAATATAAATACACATGAGCAACTTAATAATAGCAGGAAAAGAATTCAAATCCAGATTGATAGTGGGTACATCAAGGTATCCGGATCCCCATACAATGCTGGAAGCTCTTGAAGCAAGCGGAACGGATTTTATAACTGTATCTATACGCAGGCTTAACCTGAATGCAGGGAACGGACAGGAAAGTATAATGAATATGATTGACAGGAATAAATATTCTATACTTCCCAATACAGCAGGCTGTTACACTGCAAAAGAAGCAGTTCTTACTGCGCAGTTAGCGCGTGAAGCGCTGGAAACCAACTGGGTGAAGCTTGAAGTTATAGGCGATGATGAAACACTTTTCCCTGATGTTACAGAGCTTCTTAAAGCTTCCGAGCAGCTTTTGAGGGATGGATTTATTGTATTGCCATACTGCAACGATGACCCTGTTACCTGCCGCAAGCTGGCTGATATGGGCTGCGCTGCTGTAATGCCTCTAGGGGCACCTATCGGGTCTGGTATGGGAATACGCAATCCGTATAATATCCAGATAATCAGGGAAATTATTGATATACCTGTTATTGTAGATGCAGGTGTAGGCACAGCAAGCGATGCTGCTCTTGCAATGGAGCTTGGCGTTGATGGTATCCTTATGAATACAGCAATTGCCGGTGCAGAACATCCTGTAAAAATGGCGCGTGCAATGAAGCTGGCAATTGAAGCAGGAAGGCTGGCATTTGAATCTGGCAGAATCCCAAAAAGACTGTATGCAAATGCATCAAGCCCGCTTGAAGGAATTATTAATTCGTAATCAGATATTATATGATAAAAAGCATTGTAATATTTTTAATGATTTTTTTTTCAGGTGTAATTTATTCACAGTCATTTACCGGTAACTATTTTGTGGGTGAGCAAAAAGTCACAATAACAATTGAGGATAATTTCTATTATATAATATATGAAGACGGCAATATCAAAAGACTGCTGCAGTATGAAGAAAATACTCCTGAAAATGACCAGATTTGGCTTGAATGGCAAAAAGTAAAACAAACTACCAGGCAAACCGGCACGCTGGTATTTAAACAGGATTACTCCGGCGGGATTTATACCGATTACAGAACCGGGCAGGAGTTTTATATAAAAAAACGGGATTAACAATTCTAAAACACTCAACAGTTAATAAACCAAATTTCCGGCTGCTGGTAATTACAGATAAAAAACTTGCCGGCAGAAATTATTTCAGAAAAATTTCAGCTCTTTCAGCCGCGGGAATTAAAGCTATCCAGTTAAGAGAAAAAGAAATGGTATCATCAGAACTTCTGGATACAGCTTTAAAATTAAAATCTGTTATAAAAAAAAATACTTTTCTGATAATTAATGACAGGATTGATATCGCATTATTAACGCAAGCTGATGGCATCCATTTACCGGGAAACAGTTTTACTCTTAAGCAGGTTAAGCAATTAATGCCCGGAGTTTTAACAGGAAAAAGTGTGCATTCAGTCAGCGAAGCAGTTAAAGCAGAAAATGATGGTGCGGATTATCTTTTATTCGGACCTGTTTTCAGAACTCCGGCAAAAATTAAGTACGGAAAGCCGCAGGGTCTGAAAAAATTGAAAAAAGTATGTGATAATGTAAATATCCCTGTTTATGCGGTTGGCGGAATTAATCCGATGAGAATTAAAAAGTGTACAGCTGCCGGAGCATATGGAATTGCAGGTATACGGGAATTTATGATTACGGGAAATATCAGGAAGACAATCAGTATTTACAGGAAAGAGCTTGGAGAGCTGTAATGAAGAAATTAGGAAGATTATATCTTATCACAGATACAGAAATCCAGAAGAAATATTCCCATTACGAAATTGCCAGGATAGCTGTTAAAGCCGGGGCAGATGTTATTCAGCTTCGTGATAAAAACAAACCATCCGGTTTGCTTGCAGAAGAGGCAATTAAGATTTCACGCCTGTGCAAAAAGAACAATATTACATTTATCATTAATGACAGGGTTGATATTGCAATGGTATCTGATGCTGACGGGGTTCATTTAGGCAGAACAGATTTGCCCATACGTGAAGCAAGAAAACTTCTGGGGAACAGAAAAATTATAGGGGGAACAGCACATAACCTTGCAGAAGCCTTATCATGCCAGGCACTGGGGGCTGATTATATAGGATACGGACATATTTATCCGACCAAAACAAAATTTAAACCTGAAAAACCAAAAGGAATTAAAAAATTATCTGAGATTGTTAAAAAAATTAAAATACCGGTTTATGCTATAGGGGGTATTGGTCCTGAAAATATAACAGATGTCATGTGTACTGAAGTTCACGGCGCAGCAGTTGCAGGCTCTGTTCTAAAAAGCAGCGATCCGGCAAAAACACTTAAGAATTTAAGAAAATTAATTTATGGCTGTTAATAGAAAAAAATGTGTATTAACAATTGCTGGGTCAGATTCCGGTGCCGGTGCAGGTATTCAATCTGACCTGAAGACATTTAAAAATCACGGTCTTTACGGATTATCTGTCATTACAGCAGTAACTGCGCAGAATACTAAAGGAGTACAGTCCTCATATACTTTGCCGCATAAAGCTGTTCTTGAGCAGCTGAAAAGCGTTTTCAGCGATTTTGATATTAAAGCGGTAAAAACAGGTATGCTGGCTAATGATAGAATTATTGATATTATTGCTGAAGTGCTGAACAAAGAAAGAAATTTGAAATTAATAATTGATCCTGTCATCCTTTCTAAAAATAAATTTGTGATGCTTAACAAAAAAGGAATCAATGCGTTAAAAAAACACCTGTTCCCGTTAACATTCCTTTTAACACCAAACATTCCGGAAGCAGAAATACTTACCGGACTTAAAATAGTTTCGCTTGATGACCTTGAAACCTCAGCAGTAATGCTGCATGATCTTGGCGCAAAAAACGTTCTTATCAAAGGCGGGCATTTAAAAGAATCGATTGGTTTACCATTGGGTACAGATGTGCTGTTTGACGGGAAAAAATTCTATATGTTCAGTACCAATTACATTTCAACCTCAAATACTCATGGTATAGGCTGTACACTTTCAGCTGCAATAACTTCTAATCTTGCTAATGGGTATAACCTCATCAGATCAATTGACCTGGCAAAAATGTATGTTGTAAAGTCATTAAAAAGAACCGTAAAGATAGGAAAAGGTTTCAGCCCTGTAGAACAATAATACTTTTAATATGGATAACAATCTCGATCTGAATAAAATACTTAAAGAAGTAACATATAATACTTCCCGCAGCGGAGGCAAAGGCGGCCAGAACGTCAACAAGGTGGAAACAAAAGTTGAGCTGGTTTTTAATGTGTTTAATTCACTTACAATATCCGGTGAAGTAAAAAAAACTTTATCCGTAAAGCTGGCCAAAAAGCTTGATTCAGAAGGAAATATCAGGATAGTTTCACAAACGGAAAGAACTCAGCTAGGCAATAAAAAGAAAACAATAGAAAAATTTGTAAAGCTGATTGATAATTCATTAAAAAAAGAAAAAATAAGGATAAAAACTGTTAAAAGCCTTTCTGTAAAAGAAAAAATTCTGGATCAAAAGAAAAAACAAAGCTTTAAAAAGAAAGAAAGAAAGTTTTCAGATTTTAATGACTATTAATATTTAATGAAAAAATATAAAAAGCGCTATATTTTTCAATATAAATTTTGTTTATTTTACTGCATCAAAATAATGTATTTATAATAATATGAAAATCAGACCGCTGTTAATTTCGCTTATTTTATTATCTTATTTAATCCCTTCTTCGTTAATTTCAAAAGATCATTTTATTTATTACCAGAGTAAAAAACATTTTTTAACAGCAATAGATAGTTATATTGCAGTTAAATTCAAAAATAATACATCTTCAGCTGAAATGAACAGGGTTACTAACCTATTCAGCACTTTTATTTCAGATAAAAACGATTTTACTGCTTCAGCCCATAATAATCAAAGATATGCTGTTTCAATCCTTGAATTTAATGATAAGGCTTCGGGCAATATGAATATTATTGCAGATATTAAACAAACACTCCGCAATAACAGCTCTGTTGAATATATAGGAGGGTGTTATAAATATAACGATAAAGTGCTGCATTTTTCAATGGGTGAAGTTATAGTTAAATTTAAAAATAATGTTTCAAAGTTTGATATCGATAATTTAAACCGGTTGTTTAAAACCACTGAACTTGAAAAAATAACCGGGTTTGAAAATACTTATCTTGTAAAAATATCTCCTGAAAGCTCTGATGATGTTTTTGAGCTTTCTAACCGATATGCTTTAACGCAGTTTGTTGAATTTGCCCATCCAAATTTTCTCCGTACCGGAATGCTGCTTGAAGTTGAAAACAATAAAAAACCGGAAAGTAAAAAACAGGGAAATAATAAACCCGGTAGCAGGATCAATAACAGCAGAGGCAATGATTATATGCCTAACGATACGCTGCTGCCAAGAATGTGGAATATCAGGAATACCGGAAACAACGTTCCGCAGGGTGTGCAGGGCACACCCGGATGTGACATGAACATGATAAATGCATGGGAAGTGAATTCAGGAAATCCAAACGTTATGATATCAATTGTTGATACGGGAATTGACACCAACCATACAGATCTGAAGCCGAATCTGTGTGACAGAAGGTTTTGGTACGATTTTTATGATAACGACCCTTACCCGTATGATGAATATTACCATGGAACCGGTGTCAGCGGCGCGCCTGCCGGCGTTGGAAATAATATTGCCGGTGTAGCAGGAATTGCTTACAGCAGTCACATTATGCCCGTAAGGGTTTTTGGACCTGCTCCAGCCGGTTTTACCACTGATTTAATATTATCAAAAGGCTTAAACTGGTCATGGCTTCATGGTGCAAGCGTTATTAACTGCAGCTGGGGCGGCGGTATTCCCGGTTCATTAATAACTTTTGCAGTTCAAAATGCTGTTAATTACGGAAGGAGCGGCAAAGGATGTGTAGTATTTGGCGGCGCCGGTAATGCTGATACCAACATTGTAATTTACCCTGCATCTATGCCGGAAGTAATAGGTGTCGGCGGTTTAAGTCCCTGCTTTGAAAGGAAAAGCCGCACAAGCTGCGATAATATCGGAGGTGTGCAGGATTGGGGCGCATGTTATGGTGAAGGAATGGAGCTTGTTGCGCCATGTACTTTTATTGGAACAACAGAACTTCTTGGAGGCTGGTGTATCTGCGGTAATGGAACGTCTGTTTCTTCACCTCTTGCGGCGGCAGTTGCAGCTTTAATGATCACAAAAAATATAAATATTTCAGGCGATTCTGTTAAAATGATAATGGAAACATATGCCAGAAAAGTAGGAAATTACAGTTATAATATCCCAAAAGAACATGGTATGTGGAATGAAGAAATGGGATATGGAATGATTGATGCAAAAATATGCCTGGATAACACTCCGCCCGGTCCAACAGAAATTTATGACCAGGTTGCCCCAATGATGACAATTTACCCTCCTGAATCCAATGTTTATACTTCATCAATAATTGTTGAAGCGGTTATAACTGATAATATTGGAATACAGACAGGTATTTATGGCCCGAAAATGTATTACAAGACCATGCAATCAAACAATATTCAGGTTATCAGCGGCGTTAGTATTTCACAGGATAGATACAGGTTTACTTTTCCGGTCATACCATACAGCGAAGGATTGTATTATTATCTGGCAGCTCAGGATGTGGTGCAGGTTCCCAATTATGTTACTTACCCGCTGGGAGGCGCAGGCGTTAATCCGCCTGGAAGCCTTGCGCCGCAGAAATTCATGTTCGTAAGAAATACTAATAAGTATGATACAGTTTTTGCCAGCTCAGATGTTCCGCTGGTTATAAGAGCTGATAAGGAAACATCATTCGTTTCTATTATGAATAATCCGGTTAATAAAACCATACTTGATGTAAATGTATTACTCAATGTTCAGCATACTTTTGATGCAGATCTATCATTCAGCCTTATTTCTCCTGCCGGAACTGAAATAATCCTTGCAGGCGGCGTTGGTGTAGATGGAGATAACTTTACGGACACATATTTTGATGATGAAGCATTAATTGCAATAGACAGCTCTGCAGCTTCTGCGCCATTTACCGGAGTCTTTAAGCCTGTAGAAAAACTCTGGCTGTTTGATGGTGAAAATTCACTTGGCCAGTGGAAGCTGCGCGTAACTGATAACGGAATTAATGACGGAGGAAGCCTGATGGGATGGAGTGTATATTTTAAATATTCAACCGAAGGAAATTATGTTAATATTCCCGGAAGCTTCAGTCTTGTAAAAAATTATCCTAACCCTTTTAATCCTAAAACCAGAATTGTTTTTAATGTACCAAGCACAGCGTTTATAAAAATTACAATTTACGATGCCAGAGGCAGGGAAGTTAAAACATTGCTGAATGAACAGCGCTCTCCGGCGCTTGAAGATTATATTGATTTTGATGCATCAGGGTTTGCCAGCGGTGTATATTTTTATAATATGCAGGCTGACGGTGAATTTATTGAAAGTAAAAAAATGGTTCTGCTTAAATAACTGTAAAACAAAAATTAATGAATATATTTAAGGCAGTAGTATATTTTATATACTACTGCTTTATTTTTTCAGAATAATTTTTATTTTTTTCCTAATTATTTTTCCCTTATAATTATATTAAAAAGTGTATAGTTATCATAAAATACTTAATTAATACTTTATACACAATTTAAAGTGGGCTTGCATTATTGTTTTTTTTAATATAGTTTTGTTGTAGTAAGAGCTAC
>JAANMV010000828.1_pt1 | contig 36793 bp, 30 predicted proteins | sample 7279661 | NCBI WGS metagenome assembly JAANMV01 (sample SAMN14094540, study PRJNA606508) | bioreactor metagenome | isolation source: A lab-scale SPAN reactor treating ammonium-rich wastewater day 121 | place: Ireland: Galway | collected 2017-05-16
TCCTGCCATCATTCAATCACCACGCCAACATTCGCAGGCTCAAATCGCTGCCAGACTCCATGCTGACGCACCGGTGGAAGGTTTATCTGCAAACACTATCAAGGGCGGCTGGATGAAGCCGGAACGCCAGCCAACGCGTCATACAACTTTGTGTTTAAGGTATTCGATGCTTCCGCAGGAGGCGGGCAGGTGGGATTCTCCACTTCACTCTATGATGTGCCGGTTACGGAAGGTCTGTTTACCGTGGAAGTTGATCCGGGGGCAGGCGTTTTCACTGGTCCTCCCCGGTGGCTGGAAATTCGCACCATCAATGCCATGCTGGGAGGCAATCCGGTAATCCTTGCCCCCCGGCAAAGCCTCACGCCAACGCCTTATAGTATTTGGGCGGGTTCGGCCGAGGCCGTTCCGCCCGGCGCGATCTCCACGGAAATGCTGGCGTCGTCTGCGATTACGGCGGACAAAATTGCTCCCGGGGCTGTCAGCCAGTTGGGAACCCCCGATGGACTTGTTCCCGGTGCCGTGCAGGTCACTAATGACCGCCGCATGGGAATAGACACAGCCAGTCCCGCAGCCACTCTGCATGTCGGCGGCGGCGTCCCGGTATTGCTGCCCGAAGTCTTATTTGTCGCCCGGGATGGAGACCCAAGTTATTCCCGCTTGGGCGGTCCTTCCGCAGTGGCCAGTTCCGGAAGTCTGCTGGCGGTAAACTCGGTCAACGAAAACGCCGCAACCTTGGTGAATTTATCCAATCCAAGTGCTCCGGATGCGGTGGGGCGCACTGCAAACGGTGTGGGAGGCTTTAGTGATCTGAGCTCGCCGGTTGACCTGGCATTGGAAGGCAGTTTACTTGCGGTCGCCGCCCAAGGCAGCCATGCCGTGACCTTGGCCACGGTTTCCGATCCCGCCGTCCCCGTGTTGCGCGCCGTGCTCAAGAATGGTGTGGGCGGTTTCGATTATCTCTTTAACCCGAGATCGGTGGTGCTCGGCGGCAACTTGCTGGCGGTGGCCGCCGGGAGTGCGGTCACCCTGGTGGACGTCAGCAATCCCTCCAGCCCGGTATTACGGTCGGTGTTACGAAATGGTTTCGACGGTTACAACGATCTGGCAGAACCAAGAGACCTCGCTCTGTCCGGCGGTTTGCTCGCCGTGGCCAGCAAGCCGGATGATGCAGTTACTTTGGTCAACGTCAGCAATCCGTCCAGCCCCCAGTTACTGGCCACCATGCGCGATGGCGACCCCGGATTTCGCAACCTGAATGGGGCCGAAGTGGTCCTCATTAGTGGTTCGACACTGTTCATCGCCGCCGGCGTGGATCGGGCAATCACTTTGGTGGACATCTCGTCGCCGGCCAATCCAAGCCCAATTGCCACGATTGACTTGACACCGTTGGTTGGTCCTGAAGTGGCTGGGGTGAGTGGCCTCGCCGTAAGCGGCAATTTGTTGGCGGTGTCTTTACCATTCCTAAACACGGTCGCCTTGAATGACTTCGGGGATCCTGCCAAGCCAGTGCTGAAAGGCCAATGGCGCAATGGCTTCCATGAGGTCAATACTTTGCATGAACCGGTCGGAATGCTGTTCCTCGGATCGGACTTGGTAGTGGCTGGCTATCGGAGTGACGCCTTTTCGATCCTTCGCCCCGTGGAGCGACCGGCCAGCATGGCGGTGGATCACTTCGTTGGCATGGGAACTACGGCGCCCATGGGGCCCCCCTGCATGTTGTGTGAAACGTCCTGGTAGATCGTGCCGAGGTGGTTGACTTCGACACCCACCGGTTTCAAGTCGGTAAGAATGCTTGGACCAGGACGTCCGGAAGCGTTGCCGTCGCAATGGGCGTGGATCTGGTTGCCAGCGGGAGCACGTCTGTTGCGTTGGGATATGGCACGACGGCTGCAGGCGGCGTGTCGTTGGCGGCGGGGCTGAACACCAGGGCCGACGGCCCCAATTCAACCGCCATTGGTGATTCCACCATTGCCAGTGGCAACACTTCAACGGCGATGGGTGCTTCTACTACCGCTGCCGGGAACTATTCAACCGCTGCCGGCCGCCGGGCCAAAGCCAACCACGGCGGCACTTTCGTTTGGGCCGACTCAATAAACGCCGATTTTACCTCCGACCGGGCCAACCAATTGAAGGTGCGCGCTGGCGGCGGGGTTCACTTGGTGACCGGCAGCTCGGGTTTGAATCCAGCCGGCCTGCGCGTCGAGCCGACCACGGCCAACGCGGTGGGCCTGTATGTCTTCCAAACCAGTTCGGATGCCGCCCTCGTGATCGAGAATCGCGGCACAGGGGTAAACAGCGATCAGATCAAGGCCTTCAACGGCCCCGGCAGCCAGGTCTTTCGCGTGGACAACGACGGCGACGTCACCGCCAAGAGCTTCAATCCCACCAGTGACCGCCATCGCAAGGAGAACTTCGCTCCGGTCTGTCCGCAGGAGATGCCGGCGAAGGTCGCCGCACTGCCCATCAGCCGTTGGAACTTCAAGGGCGACGAAGCCACCCCGCATGTCGGCCCGATGGCGCAGGATTTCCACGCCGCCTTCGGTCTGGGCGCCAACGACACCACCATCGCCACCGTGGACGCCGACGGCGTGGCGCTGGCGGCGATTCAAGGGTTGAACCAGAAACTCACGGAAGAACTAAGACGCCGAGACGCGGAGATCATGGAGTTGATGGCCCGGCTCGAAAAACTGGAACGACTCGTCTGCGAAAAAATCGAAACCCCTGCCCGGTGATCCCGCAAGCTTTCGGTGGACCATGGAACGACCCACCGCGTGCCCGGATTCGTCGCTGACTTCCCCACCGCATCCGAGAGGCCGACGTTGCGTACAATTCAGCTCGCTGCCCAAAGTCCACCGCATTGTCAGGTTTGGCACTTCCCGGACTGCGCTTTTTCGCTTTGTGCGGTTCCGCAAGGGAGTAGGCTCAAGCCACACGACTCGCATCTTCCCATGAAGAACACGTCCGCCCTGCTGATGGCGATGGTCGCGCTGGTTGCGTTTGGCGCCGGCGTACTCACGGCCCGTTACTTTCGCGCCGTGCCCGGCGAAACCGTCTTGGTTGAATCCGCCACGCCCGGCGCGCAGCCGGCCAACACCGCCAGTTCCAAACCGGCTATGGCCCGGGATGAATCCAGCGAACCTGGCGCCCGGCGGTGGACCCTCGACAAAATTGAAAATGTACTCTTGGAACTGACGACCCTGAGTGCTGCCAAACGTTGGCAGCGCATCAGCGAAATAGCCGCGCAGGTTGACCCGGCGGATATCCCGCGCGTGATGCCGTGGGTGGACGGCATCGCCTCGTCGCAGACCCGCGCTCAGGTCCGACACGCTCTGCTGGCGCGCTGGGCGGAGACCGACGTGCAGTCCGCCATGGCTTACGCCGAGGCAGTCCCCGGTTTTCAGAATCGCAACCAAGCGGTTCTGGCAGTCCTTCGGGGGTGGGCGAATCACGATGCCGAAGCGGCCGCGGCGTGGGTGCGACAACTCCCCGCGGGCCAACTCCGGCTGGAGGCCGCCAGCGCCGTGATCAGCGCCCTGGCACAGCAGAATCCTCAAGCGGCATTTACCCTGAGCGTAAGCTTGGGCAATTTGAACCGGCGCGCGAACTTGGTTTCTGAAATCTTTGATCTTTGGGCCGCCACGGACCCAATCGGCGCTGCCGCCAAGGCGACGCAGATTCGCAACGAGCAACAACGCCGCCAAGCGCTGCAATCAGTCGCACAGCGCTGGGCGGAAACAGATCCGCCAGCCGCGCTGGCCTGGGGGCGGACGTTGCCGGAGAACGCGGACAAACCCTACGCCGTTTCCCGCGTGGTGTCGGCCTGGGCCAGCACGGATCCACATGGCGCCGCGCAAGTGGCCCTATCCCTGCCTGCCGGTCGGACCCGCAACAACGCCATCAATGCGCTGGTAGCACAATGGGGCGCCAACGATCTCCCTGCTGCACTCGCTTGGGTGCAACAATTGCCCGAAGGCACCGCGCGTCAATCGGCGATGACCAGCCTGGGCCATCACTGGGCGCAAACCGATCCACAGAGCGCGCTGGCGTTTGCGCAAAGCCTCCCCGCGGGCCAGGCCCGCGACCAGTTGCTTGCGAATGTGGCTGGCCAGATAGCGCACCAGAACCCGGATACCGCCCTGGCTTGGGCACAATCCTTGCCCGCCGGGCCGGCGCGCAATCAGGCTTTGAATAACATCGTCTCCCGACTCGCCTGGCAGGACCCGCAAACCGCGGCGGCCTTTGCCCTGAGTCTGCCGGCGGGGCCAGCGCGCAATCAGGCCGTCTCCCAAGTGGTCAGCAGTTGGGTACATGCTGACCCGCAGACGGCAGCGGAGTGGATCAACACCTTGCCCGAAGGCCGGTCCAAGCGCGACGCGTTGCAGAGCTTTGCCTACGGACTTGCGCAATCCGATCCCCGGGCGGCGGCCGATTACGCGTTGTCGCAACCCGCTGGCCAGGGTCGGGATCACCTCATCAGTCGCGTGGCTTCGTCGTGGGCCAACCATGACTTGACCGAAGCGGTGGCGTGGGTGCAGCAATTGCCCGAGGGACAGACTAAACAAGACGCGCTCCTCAGGATCAGCCCTCAATGGATCCAGAACGATCCGCAGGCTGCTGCCGCTTTTGCGCAATCGCTCCCCGCCGGCCCCGATCAGAATAGCTTCGTCAGCAACCTCGCGCTCCACTGGGCGGGTAGCGATCCGGTCGCTGCCGTGGCGTGGGCCGATCAATTGCCTGAAGGGGCGGCCCGCGCGCAGGCGTTGGACAGCATCGCCTCTGGCTGGGCACAGAACTCGCCGGAGGAAGCCGCGAACTTCGTGGCCAAACTACCCGCCGGGGAGGCGCAGAACCGCGCCGCCATGAAAGTGATTTTCCAATGGACCAACGCCGACCCGGAATCCGCCGCTGGCTGGGCCGCGCAGTTTCCTGACGGCGAACTGCGCCAGAACGCGCTGCAAACCGTGGTTTCGCAATGGGCCTACAGCGATCCAACCGCCGCCGCGGTGTTCTTGCAGGCAATGCCGGCGGGCGCTTCGCGGGATTCCGCCTTCAACGCATTTTTCGGTCAGTTGTCCCACACCGAGCCGGCTCTGGCCGCGCAGTGGGTTGGGCAAATGAGCGACGAGCAACAGCGGCTCAACCAGATCAACAATATCGCCAGCCGCTGGCTACGCACCGATCGCGTGGCGGCGGAGGCGTGGATCAACGGCTTGAACCTGTCGGCGGAAGAGAAGAACAACCTGCTGAAAATGAAATGACGGATTGACGTGTCGTTGCTCACGGGACTAATTGTGAGTCGTCGCCCTGAACCGGGCCACATTCCCTGGCCAGTTGATCGTGGTGGGTGGAGACTCAGAAAACCCATCGCAAGCGGGCATGATCAAAGCGCGTTCGAAAAGTGAGAACTGTATGAGATGCAGGATTTATGCGTTCGCCGTCGCCGTTTTGTTGGCGTGGATGAAGTCCGCGAGTGCCCAGGGCACCTTCCAAAACCTGAGCTTCGAGGACGGCGTGTTGGTGCCGATTCCCGATGATCCCTTTGGCCGGGTGCAGTTCAGTGCGGCGATGCCGGGATGGACGGGTTACCTCGGTGACAATCAAATAGACTGGCTGCTCTACAACTTTTTGTTTTTGAGTGATGCCGGCATCGCCATCTGGGGTCCCAACCAGCCGCAAGCCGGTCTGTTTCACGGCGAGTTCTACCTCGTGATGCAGAATGCCTTTCCGGTGCCGACGGTCAGTCCCGCCATCGCCCAGATCGGCATCGTGCCCGCCACCGCGCAATCCCTCCGGTTTTATCTGGCCCAGGGGGACATGGTGGTTTCGTTCAATGGCCAGGCTCTGCCCTTGTCCGTTTTGGGCAGCGCGCCCACTGGCAACCTTTACGGTGCCGACATCTCGGCCTTCGCCGGCCAAACCGGGGAATTGCGCTTTCGTGGAGTGGGCTACCTGGACCACATCCAGTTTTCCGCCGAGCCCATCCCCGAGCCGGGCGTGTTGGGTTTGTTTGCCCTTGGCGTTTTGCTCCTCGGCTGGCAAATGCACCGACGGGTGGCGGGTTAGGATTCCATGATCACTTCCGCACCGCGTCCAGTTCATGGATGGCGTGTTTGAGCCGGCGGGCGATGGTTCTCTGGCGTTCCGCGGAAAGGATTTTCCCGCCGCCGATTTCCTGCACGTACAGGCTGTCAATGGCCGCGCCTTTCTCGGTGCAAATCCGCGCCGCCGAGATGTCCAGTTGCAGTTCCGCCAGCGTCTGGGCAATGGTGTAGAGCAGCCCGATGCGGTCCTCGGTTTCAATCTCCAGAAACGTGCGCGTGTCGGAGGCGTCGTTGTCGAAGACGATGTGCGTGGGGATGCGGTCGCCGGTGTAAGCCTGGTACAGCGGGCGGGTGATCTGTTGCCGCGCAATGCGCGCGGGCAGATCCACGTCTTCGCCAGTCAGCACGCTGCCGAGCAACTGCTCGAAGGTGTCGCGTTGGGCGGGAGAAGCGGGATTGCCGGTCACCGCATCAGTGACGAAGAACGTGTCGAGGACGATGCCATCGGTGCGGGAGAAAATCTGGGCGCTGAGGATGTTCAAGCCGGTGGCGCTGAGGGCGCCGGCAATTTTTCCGAACAACCCGGTGCGATCCCAGGTGCAGACACGCACGCGGCTGCAACCGCGATCCGGTTCGTTTTGCACGTTGACCACGGGCGCCAGGGCGTTTTGCTCGCCCAGAATCTGCAGCCGCATGAACCGGTGCGCCAGAATCAGGTCGTCGTGAATGCCGCGCGCGGTTTGAATCTGGAAATAGCGCGGCGGCAGGGTGGTGGCGTGCGCGGCCAGTTCTTCCGCGTCAAAGTCCGGCGGCAGCAACGCGCGCACTTCCGCCATCAGCGACTCGCGCTGTTTCTCCTCCGCGCGGACGAATTCCGTGCCGCCGGTCAGCAGCGGCATGGTGCGGAGGTGCAGCTCCCACAGCAACGCATCCTTGAAGCCGTTCCATAACTGGTCACTCGTGGCCTGCGCGTCCACGAAGGTGTGGAGCGTCAGCAAGGTCAGCGTTTCGGGAGTTTCCACCTGGCCGGCAAACTGCCGGATCACCGCCGGATCGTCCAGATCGCGCCGTTGCGAGACGTTGGCCATGAGCAGGTGGTGTTTGATGAGCAGGCACAGGAGCTTGGTGGCCGGTCCGTCCAAACCCAATCGCTGGGCCGCGCGCCGCGCCTTCCGTGCGCCAGTTTCGGAATGGTCGCCGCGTCCGTTGGCCTTGCCGGTGTCGTGGAGCAGCAACGCCAGGTACAGCAGAAACGGACGGTCCAGGCTTTGAAACAACGGCGCGTAAGCCTGGTAGGGCGGGGCTTGGGCTTCCCAGATGCGGTCGAGCTGTTCGACGCACATCAACGTATGTTCATCGGCGGCGTATTGGTGATAGAACTCGTGCTGCACCAGACAAGTCAATTTGCCGAATTCCGGCAGGTACTTGCCGAGAAAATCCACTTCATGCATGGCGCGCAGAATGGGCGCCACGTTGCCGCGTTGGTTCAGGATGGTGAGAAAGGTCTCGCGGATGTGTTCGTCTTCCAGGAACTCACGATCCACCAGGGTGAGTTGGTTGCGGAGGAGTTGCGCGAGATCGGGATGAAGCCGCAGGCCGCGCTGCTGGGCATGCAGGAAGACGCGCAGGAGGCGGCGCGGTTGGTCGCGGAAGACGTGCTCCGAGGCGGCGTGGATTTCGCCGTTCAGGAATTTGAATCCATCCACCGGCTCCGCCACCGGGACGCGGCCCTTGGGCAGGAAGGATCGGAGGGAAAGCAGCTTGTGCCGTTGCGGCAACAGGGCCAGGCGCTGCTCCAGCGTGCGGGTGATGAGATAGATGTTGCGCGAGTGGACATAGACGTCGCGCATGAATTTCTCAATGCGCCGGCTGGGCGAACGCTCGGTGTAGCCGAGATTGTGGGCGATGGCGGGTTGCAGGTTTTTCGTGAGGGCGTCCACCTGGCGGTTGGTGTGGTAATGCAGTTCCGTGCGCACGCGCAGGAGAAAATCGTAAGCTGCTCCCAGTTCCTTGCCTTCCTTTTCGGTCGCCAAGCGGTGCCGCTGAAGGTCCGCCAGCGAGCGCGTCTGGTATTTGAAGAACGACATCCAAAGCAGGTTCTGGAAATCGCGCAAACCGCCGCAGCCGTTCTTGATGTTCGGTTCCTGCATGCAGGCGGAGTTGCCGAATTTCGCGCGCCGCGCCGCCTGGTCTTCGATCCGCGCCCGGATGTATTTCTCCTCGTAACCCCGCACACAACGGTCCAGCACCCCTTTTTCAAACCGACTGAACAACTTGGCGTCGCCGACAATCAAGCGCGCCTCGATGAATGATGTTTTGGTTTCCACGCTGCGCGGATCGGCCTTGTCGTTGGCAACGGCAATGCACTCGGCCACGGTGCGCACGGAATGACCGGGCTTGAGTCCGAGATCGAACAACGGCAGCCAGACGCCGTCCATGATTTTTTCGAGTGGCGGCAGCGGCTTCGTGCGATGCGCCACCACCTGGCCTTCGTGTAGAAACATCAGGTCAATGTCGCTATGCGGATTGAGTTCGCTGCGGCCATAACCGCCCAGCGCGACGACGGCGATGGGCGGAAATTCCTTGCGCGCCTGGGCGGACAGACCCGCCAGCGCCGCCTCCCATAAACAGCGGATCACATGATCGAGGATGGCGGCACGAGCCTGGCAGATCATCACGCCGCCGGCCCCATTGCGGTGCGCCAGTTTGAGCCGGTGAGTTTCCACCTTCAGAAACGTGCGAAAGCGCGACCGATCCTGGTCAGCCGGGCGGCCCGGCGGCAGCGTCAAACGGGCCGCGGCATCTTCCGCAATCTTGTTGAGGAGTTTCTGCACGCGCGAGAGGTTGGTATCAAAGGCGGGGGAACGCAAGCGCCTGGGGGCTGACGGTCGTGATTCAAATTCTATCACCGGCAGAAACCTTGTGACGCCACCGGTGTTTGCCTAGATTCACAGCGGACATGCCCGCCAACCTCGATCCTGATGCCGCCCTGATGCTCCGCGTCAAGCAGGGTGACACGGCGGCCTTTGCGCAATTGGTGGACAAGTTCAAGCAGCCTGTGATCAACCTGGCCTACCGCACCTTGCATGACCTTACGGAAGCTGAGGACCTCGCGCAGAATGTGTTTGTGCAGGTTTACAAGTCGGCAGCGCGTTATGAACCTTCGGCCAAATTCTCGACGTGGCTCTTTACCATCGCGCGGAATCTCTGCCTCAATGAAATCCGCCGTCGCGCGCGGCATCCGGCCGATTCATTGGATCATCCAGCCGCCGAGACGGACGATCACCCGTTGCGCCAGGTGGAGGACAAAGGCGTGTCGTCGCCCCCTGACCAACTGTTGCGCGGCGAACTCGAGGAGAAAGTGGAGCGCGCCCTGGCGGAATTGCCGGAGAACCAGCGCACGGCACTGCTGCTCTGCCGCCAGGAGGAATTGAGTTATGAGGAAATCGCCGCAGTGCTGGGCTGTTCGCTGTCCGCCACCAAGTCGCTCATCCATCGTGCGCGCGAAACGCTCAAAGCCCGGCTTAAACCGTATCTCCAAACCGGTGCGTGGCGGAGGAATAAATGAGCGCAACTCCCGGGATTTTCCGGTTTTTAACCCTATGGTGATCTTATGAAACCTGACCCGGCTGACAATCAATGGCGCGAGATTGCATGGCGCCGGCCGCTCAATGCCAGCGAGGAGGCCGAATTCCGCGCCTGGCTCGCCGCGCATCCCGAGGCCCAGGCAGAATGGGAAACGGAGACACAACTGAGCGCCGCGCTGACGCAACTGCCCAACGCACCCGTTCCGTCGAATTTCACCGCCCGCGTGTTGCAGAGTGTCGAGTGCGAGAGCCGGCGGGAGTTGCAATCGTCCACCTCCCGACGGATGGGATGGTGGCGCGTATTCTTGCCACGGGTGGCCGTCGCGGTGGTTGTGGTGGGATTGGGATTGTTTGCCTACCATCGCCATCAAACTACGCGCCAGGTAGAGCAAACATTGCAGCTTGTCGAAATTCTGCCGGATCCCGAGGCGTTGGAGGATTTTGAAGCCATCTCGCGACTGAGCCTCGCCACGGTGGCGGATGAGGAATTGCTGGCGTTGAACGAGGAACTGCTGGCATTGACGCAATGAACCACAGGTTGCTCAAGGTGAATTGGCCCGCGACTGCGCTTGGCTTGGGCTGGCTGCTGGTTCTCCCTGCGTTCAGCCAGGTTGAAAGGAATACAACAGTTCCAACCACATTTTCCAATTCACGGAACGATTCCGTCGCGCCGCCGCTGCCGTTGACGCGTTCGCCCATTGAGTCGTTCCGCGAGCTGCTGGTCATGCCCGTGGAGGAACGCAACAAAGCGCTGGCCATCCGTCCGCCGGAAGCGCAACAGCGCATCCTGGCCAAGGTCCACGAATACACCGCCCTCAATCCGGAGGAACGCGAGTTGCGATTGCTGGCCACGGAACTGCAGTGGTACCTGCTCCATTTGATGAACGCACCGGCCACCAACCGTGCCGCGCAATTGGAGTTGATCCCGGCGCAGATGCGCGAACTGGTCAAAGACCGTCTGCAACGGTGGGATCTGCTCCCGCCGCCGTTACGCCAGCAGATGCGGGAAAGCGGGCACGCCGTCGCGTATTTCAGTCAGGTGAACGCAGGGGCGGGCCGGGAGCACGTCATCTCCGAAGACCAGCGCCGCAAGTTGACCGAGCGATTCAATCGGTTCATCGAACTGACACCCCGCGAACGCGAAAAGGCGCTGGGCACATTGTCCGATGCCGAACGCCGGCAGATGGAGAAAACACTCGATGCCTTCAGCGCCTTGACGCCCCGACAGCGGGACCAATGTCTGCGGTCGTTTGCCAGCTTTGCCGGACTGAGCCAGCCAGATCGCGAGCAATTTCTGCAGAACGCTGAACGTTGGGCGCAGATGTCACTCGCCGAACGTCAGGCGTGGCGCGAACTCGTCAGCCGCGTGCCGAAATTGCCGCCGCTGCCACCCGGCCTGATGCCAGCGTCGCTTCGCCCGCCCCCACTGCCCCCGGCGCCCGGCGCCGGCGCAGCCGTGGCGACGAATCGCAATTGATGATCGGGACTTACCTTGCCCGACGTGGAAATTGAATTTTCCAATTCGCTGCTTCCCCTCTAGCCTGCTCCGCGTGCGTCCGACGGCATTTCATCTCGGTCCGTTGCCCATCCACTGGTACGGTGTGATGGTCGCGCTGGCGTTCCTCATCGGCTTGTGGACCGCTGCCCGCCGGGCACCACAGGCCGGCATACACGGTGAACGCATCATGGACCTTGGCCCGTGGCTCATTCTGGGGGCCATTGTCGGCGCGCGGATTCTCTACGTCGTTTCCTACTGGCGGGAGTCCTTCGCCGGAGAACCCATTTGGGAAATCTTTATGGTGCAGCGCGGCGGACTCGTTTATTACGGCGGCCTCATCGGTGCGTCGCTGGCCTTCATCCTTTACGCCAGGGTGCGCAACCTCGAAATGTGGAAGCTGGCCGACGTTCTCGCCCCGAGCATCGCGCTGGGATACGTGTTCGGTCGCATTGGCTGTTTGCTCAACGGCTGCTGCTTCGGGCGCGCGTGCGAGTTGCCATGGGCCATCAAGTTCCCCGTGGGACACGAGACTGCCGGTGTGCCGGTGCATCCGACGCAAATCTATGATTCGCTCCTCAATCTTGTGCTGTATGCCGGACTGGCGTGGCTGCATCGCCGCAAGAAGTTTGATGGCCAGGTCTTCGCGCTTTACCTGGTTGGCTACGCCATCACGCGCTCCACGGTGGAACTGTTCCGGGGCGATTACTCCGCCGGCCATCTCCGGGGCGGCCTTACGCCGGCGCACTGGGTCAGCATCGGTATCCTCTTGACCGGCGTGGCGATGTTCTGGATACGCCGGCAACGCGCCGTGAAGCGCGGATAACGGCTGGAGAATCAGCGTGTCTTCCGCGCCTGTGAACCCTCTTCCATCCGCCATCCTCCGTTCTCAGCCCATCTTCCTCGCCGGCCCGACCGCCGTCGGCAAATCCGCCGTTGCCCTCGAACTCGCCGAACATCTCGGCGGCGAAATCATTTCCGTGGACTCGATGCAGGTTTATCGCGGCCTGGACATCGGCACGGCGAAACCCACTGCCGCCGAACGCGCGCGGGTACCGCATCACTTGATTGACGTGGTCGAGCTGGCTAAGCCATTCGACGCGGCGAAGTTTGTCGGGCTGGCGAATCAAGCCGTTGCGGACATTCAGTCGCGCGGGTGTGTGCCCATTTTCTGCGGCGGCACGGGACTTTATTTCAAGGCGTTACTGGATGGATTGGGCGAAGCGCCGCCAGCGAACATCGAGTTGCGGGCAGAACTTGAAGCCACACCCCTGCCAGAACTGCTGCGCGAATTGGAGGAGCGAGATCCGGCAACATACGAGAGAATTGACCGACATAACCCTCGCCGCATCATTCGAGCCGTGGAAGTGATTCGGCTCACCGGCAAACCGTTTTCCATCCAACGCGCCGATTGGTCTCACGCATCACGCATCACGCATCAACCAGCACGCCTCTTCTGTTTGACCCGTTCTACCGCCGACCTGCGCGCCCGCATTGACGCCCGCGTGGAAAAAATGTTCGCCTCCGGTTTGGTGGAAGAAACCAAGCGATTACTCGCACACGGCCTCGCCCAAAACAAAACCGCCATGCAGGCCCTCGGCTATCGGCAAGTCGTCGAACATCTGCGAGGTGAACGGTTACTGGCTGACACGATTGAACTGGTGAAAATCAGAACCCGCCAGTTCGCCAAGCGGCAGCTGACCTGGTTTCGGCGGCAGTTGCCAGTCGAGTGGATTGAACTGAAAGCCGACGATGAGATCGCCGCCACGGTCGCGCTTGTGCGGGCAAGACCCGCCGATTAGCCTGCCGCCATGGCCAAACGCCGATTCATACTTGTGGGCAAGCTCATGCTCGCACTCGTCGTCTTGTGTAGTGCCTTCCTCCTGTTCGAGCGGATTCGGGGGCAGATTGCACTCGCAAGCTTCAAGCGTGAACTGGCGTCCAAGGGAGAGAAGCTCACGCCTGAAGAGTTGAATGTGTCCGTGCCGGAGGCGGACAACGGCGCACCGGCTTTCCACGAGGCGGTCGGACAAATCCAGGAGGGGGTGGTGCTGCCGAGCCGTCCTCCGCCCAGGATGAGCATACTCCCCTCTGGACGTGCGATCGTCGGTTATCGAGAGGAGGAATGGGTGGAGGAGGAAACCACCAATCGTTGGGAACAGGTGGAATCGGATTTGCAGACCAACGCGCTCGCGCTCGCGAACGTTCGCGCAGCTTTGGAGATGCCGGCGTTCAACAACAATCTCGACTATGCACAAGGCGTGGACTTGCTGCTGCCGCATTTGGCCAGTTCTAGGTCTTTGTGTGTTTGGTTCGGCGCCGAGAGCCAACTGGCGATTCGACAGGGCAGAGGCCACGATGCACGGCGCAGTCTCGTTGCGCAGGCGCGACTTCCACGCCCAATGGAGACGGATCGTTTGCTTATTAGTGAACTTGTCCGTATCGCAGTTGGTGCGATTGCCAAGAGTTCGACCTGGGATGCGCTGCAATCCGATGTTCTGACGGAGGACGATTGGTTCGCAATTCAAGCGGCTTGGGAACAACAAACCTACGCGGACAACATGGCGAGCGCGCTGGAGGGGGACCGGATTTACAGCGATGTTTCATACGATTTGCTGCGTGGGTCGAACGAGAAAACTGTCCACGTATTTTATGGGCTGGAGGAATGGCTTCCAGTGGAGGACGACGAGCGACCATGGTGGGAGAGGAATCTGAGAGCGCTTCCTCTGGGAAAGGAACTCGCGGAGTTCTTAAAGAGACAGGTTTATTGTCGGCTCTGGCGGTTTGCGTGGTCCCATCAGGCCCAACTCCTTGGCATGAAGATGTATCATGGGCTGACGGAGATCACCCGGATCGGGGTTGAAAAGAAGTCGTTTTCGGATGTGCGGATTTTGGTCGAGCAATTGGAAGCGGAAATGGACTGCGGGAGCGATTACTTCCGACTGCGCTATCCCTTCCATAATCCGTTCTTCACGCTCTCCGCTTCCGTCAAGAGAGCCATGCAGGCTGAAACGGAACGCTCCCTCGTGCTCTGCGCCATCGCCCTCAAGCGTCATTTTCTCCGCCACGGTGAGCATCCCGAAACGCTTGACGCGCTGGTGCCGGAGTTTCTGTCCGCCGTGCCGATTGATTACATGGACGGCCAACTGCTGAAGTATCGTCGCAACACCGATGGAAGTTTCACGTTGTATTCCGTCGGCGAAGAGGGCGTGGACGACGGCGGCGACGCGCCGTTGCAGCCCGACCGGGAGAGTTTTCGCAATCTGTGGCATCGCAAGGACTTCGTCTGGCCGCAGCCCGCATTGCCCGAAGAGGTGGCGGCGTGGAGAAAGGAAGCGGGAAGAGATTAGCCGAAGTCTGGACGGCATGCCCCAAACTCCGGCTCGACAACGCTTCGGGCAGGGCTATCGTGATGCCATGAGCGCGACGGTTCAATACCTCACCGACAGCAAAGGCCGGAAAACGGCGGTGCTATTGCCGATTGAGGACTATGAAAAGCTGCAGGAAGACTTGGATGATCTCGCTGTCATCGCCGAGCGGCGGGAGGAAGCTACGATTCCGCACGCGGAATTCAAACGGAGCTTGAAACGGCATGGCCTATCGCGTTGAGTGGAAAAAATCCACGCGCAAGGATATGCGCCGACTTCCATCCGCCACTGTGGACCGTGTCATCAAGACTGTGGAAGCGCTCGCCGGGAATCCCTTCCCGCAAGGGGTGGAAAAACTCAGCGGTTCAGATCACGCCTTCCGAATTCGACTGGGAGATTACCGGATTGTTTACGAAGTGGTCGAAGCCACAAAGCTGGTTGAAATCCAGCGCGTCCGGCATCGGAAGGATGTCTATCGCTTTTAACTGCCCGCCCGTCACCGATTGAAAGCATTAGTCCAAACCAGAGACACACGAACCGAGCGGGTCTTCCTCGTTGGCGTGGAATTGAAAAACGGCAGCGCCGCCAATTTGCGCGAATCCTTGGATGAACTGGGGGAGTTGGCCACCACCGCGGGGGGCGAGGTCATCGGTGAGGGCACGCAGAAGGTGGAAACGCCCAATGCCGCCACCTACATCGGCAAGGGCAAGGCCGACGAGTTCGCGAAGTTCTGCGCGGAGCAAGACGTGGACACCGTCATCTTTGACGATGAGTTGTCTCCCGCCCAGACGCGGAACCTGGAGAAGATTTTCGAAGTCAAAATCCTCGACCGCACGGCGCTCATTCTCGACATCTTCTCGCGACGCGCCCGCACGCGCGAGGGCAAGCTCCAGATCGAGCTGGCGCAGTTGCAACATCTGCTGCCGCGCCTGACGCGGTTCTGGGGCCACTTGTCACGGCAGAAGGGCGGCATCGGCATGCGTGGCGGCGAAGGTGAATCGCAATTGGAGGCCGATCGCCGGAAGGTGAGCGAGCGCATTGACCGGATCGAGCGCGACCTCGATGCCGTGCGGCGCCAGCGGGAGACGCAGCGGGCGGGCCGGCTGCGGGCGCAATGGCCGCTGGCGTCCATTGTCGGCTACACCAACGCCGGCAAATCCACGTTGCTCAATCAACTCACCGGCGCGGCAGTGATGGCCAAGGACATTTTATTCGCTACGCTTGACCCGACGACGCGCCGGCTGCGACTGCCCACGAACCAGAACATTCTGCTCACCGACACCGTGGGGTTTATCCGCAAACTGCCGCACGGACTGGTCGAGGCGTTCAAGGCCACGCTGGAAGAAGTCGTACAGGCGGACCTGCTGTTGCACGTGGCGGATGTGAGCCACCCGCAGGCGGACGAACAAATCGCGGCGGTGAACGCGGTGTTGGATGAGATCGGCGCGGGTGAGAAGCCGACGTTGATGGTGTTCAACAAGGTGGACCAGTTGAACGGCGGCAACACGCTGATGCGGCTGCAGGAGTTGTATCCGAATTCGGTGGCGATCTCCGCCACGCAAGGCACGGGCGTCGAGGAATTGCTGGCGGCGATCGGCAGTCAGATCCGGCCCGAGCGCGAACTGTTGCAACTGAAAATTCCCCACGAACAATCGGCAGTCATTGCGCGGTTGCACAAGGTGGGTCAGGTGTTGGAGCGGCGTTATCTGGCGAAGACGACGAAGTTCAAGGCCCGCATCCCGCCACATCATCACGCGGAGTTTGCGTCCTTTATTCTGGAGTAAAAACCGCCCGCCCGCCGTCCACGTTGGTCGGTTTAGTATAACTGCGTGGATTCGTCTTCGCTGATAGGTTGCTCGAACTGATCGCTCTGCAATTGCACTTTGAAGCGGGCGTCATCGGGGTGGAGCGCTTTCACGATCACGCGCCAGGACGCCACCGCTTTTGGCGCCAGCACGGGCAGGGTATCCATGGTAATGGTGCGGTCCCGGGCCTCTGCCGCCGTCGCCCCTGTGCTGGAAACAAATTCCTGACTGGCGGGCAGGTGGCAGACCAGCCGGATGTTGGTGCCGGTGACACTGCCCTGGTTGGTGACTTTGATGTCGTAAATCACTTCCTCGCCGACTTCGATGGGGTCGGCGAGATCCACGGTTTCCAGCAGGATCGCGGACACACCGGAGATTTCCGTGGCGCAGTCGGATTCACGGGCGCCGGCACGGCTGCCTTTGGCGGTGGCGGCAATGGCCATGGTGCCCGGTCCGGCCGGCTGAAGCGTCGCGCAGACTTGTTTCCCCTTGTTGGGGAGCAGGTCGGGAATCTCCCACGTCAAGCGGTCTTCGGAGATTACTGCGCCATCGGTCTTGCTGCTGACGGTTGCTCCCGTAGGGAGAGTCAAAGTCAACGTTGTCGCCGGCTCGCTGGCGTTGCCAGTATTGATGACGGTAAGACAAATCTCGACAGGGCGACCCGCCGGCACTTTTGTGGGCACGTCGCACTTCAACAGGAGTGCGGGTTTGGGTTCCGGGCCCAGGTCTTCCAGGAAGAAGTTGCTACACGCCTTGGGGGTGACACAGCGATAACGCTGCCCGTTCGAGGTGAAGTTGAACGCGTAAGCCGGGGCCGGAGCATTGCCGGCCCACAAAACGTTGCGCAGACAGATGGGTCTGCCTTTGTCGCGTGAGGACATGAAGGGCATGGTGCTGCCGATGGGAATCGCTGTTTCGACAATTTCCGCAGTTTCTGCCGCGTGGAAGAGGTCCTCCAGTCTGCCGGTCCAGCCCCACTGTTCCAACACCGCCGCGAAATCCGGCTTCAACTTGGGATCGCGAAACCGCGAGCGTAGTTCTTCAGCGGTCTTGACCGGCGGAGCGAACCGGGTGGCCGGATTTCCCAGCCGCGTGGCGCGATGCTGTTCCGCCGTTGCCGCCGGAAGGAACAACAACACGAGACTGGCCGCGATGGCCGGCAAAGCGTGGAAGCGTTTCATGGATACCACATTCCAAGAAAACGCGATTCAAGGCCAGAGAATAAGCGGCTCCAGTGGCTGCCGCCGACGGTCGCGCTTTAGTACTTCAATCCAGAAGTTGTCGGGATTTTTTTTCGTGTGTTTGGCGCGTTGGATCGCTAAACCCTCCGCATGTCTCGCGTTCTACGCATCAAAGACCAACCCGCCAGCGAACGGCCGCGCGAACGGCTCGCCGCCAAAGGTCCGGGGGCGCTGACGGACGCGGAACTGATCGCGATTCTGTTGCGCACCGGCTTGCGCGGCGCCAACGCGGTGGAGATTGGCGCGCAGTTGCTCGGCAAGTTCGGTTCGTTGCAGGCGCTGGCCCGGGCGTCGGTGGATGATTTGCGCAAGGTCAAAGGCATCGGGCGCGACAAGGCGGTGACGTTGCTGGCGGCGTTCACGCTGGCGCGGAAGATGGCGGAGGAACTCCAGCGGGAATCGCCGGTGCTGGACAATCCCGAAGCCATCGTGGCGCTGCTCAAGGGACAAAACCTCATCAAGGATGTTGAAACCCTTCAAGTATTGTTGCTCAACACGCGCCGCCGGCTCATTCGCGTGGAAGAAGTGCTGGACGGAACTATTGACCAGTTGCTGGTGCATCCGCGCGAAGTTTTCAAGCGCGCCATTGCCGCGAACGCCGCGGCCATCGTGCTGGCGCATAATCATCCCAGCGGAGACCCCACCCCAAGCGAGGCGGACATCAAGGTGACGCGCGATTTGATTCGCGCCGGACAACTGCTGAAGATCGAGGTGCTGGACCACATTGTTCTCGGCCGGGCGACGCCCGAGCGGTCCAAGGATTATTCATCCTTGCGGGAGTTGGGCTATTTCTATTCGTGACGAAGGACTGAAACAATCAGATGCCCGGGCCGCCAAGATTCAGTGTCTGGGTGCTTGAGTATTTGGGTGATTGGAAACTTGGATTCCTGCGTCTGGGCCTTTAGATTTCACACCGCACATGATTCATCCGACTGCGGTTATTCATCCACAGGCAAAACTGGCCCCGACCGTCCGCGTCGGACCTTACGCCGTGATTGACGAAGGCGTGGAGTTGGGCGCGGAGTGCGTGGTCGGCCCGCATGTTTACCTGACCGGCCAGACCGTGATCGGGGCCAGAAACCGTTTCCACGCTGGATGTGTCATTGGCGATGCGCCGCAGGACGTGAAGTACGATGGCCAGCCGACCCGGTTGCGCATTGGCGATCACAACCAGTTTCGCGAACACGTGACGGTGCATCGTTCCAGCAAGCCCGGGAGCGAAACCCTCATCGGCTCGCACAATTTTCTCATGGCCAACTGTCATGTGGGTCACAACTGCCGATTGGGAGACCACACCATCATCGCCAACGGCGCGTTGCTGGGCGGGCACGCGGTCGTGCAGGATCGCGCGTTTATTTCGGGCAACTGTCTGGTGCATCAGCTCGCGCGCGTGGGTACGCTGGCCATCATGCAGGGCGGGGCCGCCGTTAGCATAGACGTGCCGCCGTTCACCGTGGCCATGCAGGTGAACGTGATTTGCGGGTTGAACATCGTGGGTCTGCGCCGGGCGGGATTCACCGCGGAGCAACGGCTCGAACTGAAACGGCTCTACCAAGCCCTTTTTCGCAGCGATCAGAATTTGCGCCAGGCTCTGGTCAAAGCCCGGGAAACCTTCACCAGCCCCGCGGCCAAAGTCATGCTGGATTTTGTGGCTGAGGCCAGGCGGGGCGTCTGTGCCGACGTCAGCCGGTGCGCCGGCTGAGTGGGAGACTCCGACTGGGGCGCTCACGCCGTCGTGATTTCGATTGCGCAAGCGCCGTCTATAATACAATGCGGAGACTTTGCGCAAAGATGGCAGAGAATCCCGGAAACGTCTGCCGGCTGTCTCTCTCCCAGCAGGAGAGGAAGTTTTGCCATCGCGCCCGAACATGGCGTCGTCCACTCTGGTTGCGGCGTCAGCCGCACTGTAAGTCTCGTCTCGAAAACAATCACAATGAGGCTTTGACGGAGCCGAGCGCTTGCATTACGCTGCTTGATCGAAGATGAGTATTCGCTGTCTGCAATTCGCCCTGCTCCCGGCCGCTTTGGTGCTGGGGATGTGCATTGCTGCCCAAGGCCAGCAATCGCTGCCCCAGCGCAGCCAGAAGATCATCTTCTCCGACCCCAAAGGCGATCCCGTAAGTTCAAATCTTAATTTCATTGCCACGCAAAAACTGAACCTCAAGAGCTTGGAGGATGAGTTTAAGAAGCCGTTCAGCATTTCCGGGCCGGGGGCGGCCGGCAGCACAGCCCCGTTGCCCTTGCACCTGCCGCAACCCAATTTGAACCGGCAGCAACTGCGGGAATTGTTCGAGCGGGAGCGGGACTGGATCTTCCAGTCCCCGGAAGACTATGAATCCGACCTGACGGCGGAGAAGATTTTCAAAATCCCCGAGTATGGCGAGGACGGCCAGGTGAAGCAGAAGGAGGGCGCCGTCGAGCGCTATTACCAACGGCTGGACGAAGAGCGCAACCGAGCCACGCTCTCACGGGAGGAAGCGGAATCCTCCACCCTGTTCAGGAATCAGGATTCCTTCGGATTCTCCGCCAGTCGCGACTTGCTCGAACTTCACCAGCTCAAACCTGGCGGCAACGTGTTGAACCGATCCGACGCCGGCCCGGCAGCAGGCGCGGCTTTCATTTCACCGGATGAAGTCATGCGCCGGCTCGCCAGTGGAAACAGCGATTCGCTGCTTCCTGGTGCGCTCATGTCCGCCGATCTTTCGGACCTTCTCAGCGCCGGCAAAGTGGAACTGCTTCCGCAGGCGGCGGCTCAACAGGCGCGCATGGAGGAATTCCGGCAATTGCTGGAACCACGCGCGGGGTCCGTTTCGGCGGGTGAGGCAACCTCGGAGCTTCTGAGCCGAAGCCCTTCGACCAGCCCCACCTTGGATGCGTCCAGGAGCCCAAGCCTGTTGCCCGAAGGGGCCGGCTTTGCTACCCCCGGTTCGCTGTACCCTCGGACAGGCGTGCCAGAGCGGCCACAGGCACTGATCACGACCGCTCCCGGCCGGCCTGGTTCGGCAACTGGTGAGTCCATTGCCGACCCAGTGCGGACGGTGGCTCCGCCGCCCAGTTTCAGCCTGCCTAAACGGGCCTTTTGAACCCGGCCCGCGCAGGTCAAATCCAGCGCAAAACCTCCACCGTCGATCCTTTGGATACAGCGCTCCGCGGCGCCAAGTCCACCAAACCGTTGCCGGCCGCGAGCGAACCCAGCGCATGAGAAGCCTGCCAGCCGGCGGAGCGAACTTCCCCCGCCGGGCTGATCTTCACGCGCACGAAATGCCGGCGCTCGCCGGGATTGGCCAGCGGTTCGGTCAGCACGCCTGCAACCGCAGGCAGGGCAAGTGCCGTGGCGCCTTGCCAGCGCAACAGCGCGGGTCGCACCAGGAGCAGGAACGTGACGAATGCCGAAACCGGATTGCCGGGCAACCCGAACAAATACTTTTTTTGGCAACGGCCAAAAACAAACGGTTTGCCCGGGCGGATGGCTACTTTCCAGAATTCCAATGATCCTCCCAGTTGCTCCCAGGCAGCTTTCACGAAGTCCATTTCGCCAACGGACACGCCGCCGGAGGTGACCACCATGTCACATTCCTCCAAGGCGCGCTTCAACGCGTGCCGGGTGGCGTCAAGATCGTCGCGCACCAAGGGGTAAACTGTCGGAACCCCGCCCGCGCACCGGGTCAATTCCGCGAGGGCAATCCGGTTGCTTTCGTAGATCTGTCCAGGCTGGAGCGCGTGGCCGGCTTCGCACAGCTCTGACCCCGTGGCGAGCAGACCCACGCGGGGTTGTTGCCCCACACGCAATTCGCCAACGCCCGTCGCCGCCATCAGACTGAGTTTGCCCGCGTCCAACCAACTGCCGGACGTCACCAACACCGACTCTCGTTTCACATCCGTCCCGCGCAAGCGAACATTCTCCCAAAGTTTCACCGCCTCGCATACCCACACTGCGTCGGGTTGAGCGGCGACCGCATGGGTATCCTCCTGTATGACCACGGCATCGGCCCCGGCGGGAAGTGGGGAGCCGGTGAACAGGCGCACGCATTGGCCCGCGGCCAGTGTTCCCGGGAAGCTCCCGCCCGCGGCAATCCGCCCGCACACCTGCAGCTTGACCGGTTTGGTTTCGGAGGCAGAGGACACATCCGCCGTGCGCACGGCGTAGCCATCCATGGCCGAATTGTCAAACGGCGGCAAGTCAATGGCGGAATGGACGCATTCCGCCAAAACCCGCCCGGCGGCCTGAGTCAGCCGCACCGGCTCGGCCTGGGGCGAGGGTAGCGTTGCGAGAATCTGTTGAAGGGCGGCTTCGAGTTCGATCACGCCTTCGATGGTTCTCGAATCGTAGCCGTTTGAAAAGTCAGATCGCCGCACCCCGGCACAAGGCCGCGAAACAATTGTCAGACACCGAGTGCGTCAGTGGGCGGAGGTGAGCAGGAGCACTTGCTCCAGGGTGGAGACGCCTTCCCGGGCTCGGTCCAGCGCCACCATGCGCAACGTGCGCATGCCCTGGCCGATGGCGACCTTGCCCATTTCGCGGGTGTTGGCGCGTGCGATGACGAGCTTGCGGATTTCATCGGTGATGGTCATGGCTTCAATGACGGCGAGCCGTCCCGCGTAACCGGAGTTCTTGCAGCGGTCACACCCGCGGCCCCGGTACAGGGTGACGCCGTCAAAGATGTTCGGGTCAATGTTCAGGTCCTGGAACATCTTGACCGGGTAGGTGACCGGCTCCTTGCAGTGGGAGCAAATGCGCCGCATCAAACGTTGGGCGCACGACAGGATGACGGAAGAAGAAATCAAGAACGGCGCGATGCCCATGTCGTCGAGCCGCGCAATGGCGCCTGGCGCGTCATTACAGTGCATGGTGCTCAAGACCTGATGGCCGGTGAGCGCCGCCTCAATGGCGATTTCCGCCGTCTCGGTGTCGCGGATTTCGCCGATCATGATGATGTCCGGGTCCTGGCGGAGAATCGAACGCAGCGCGTTGGCGAACGAGAGGCCGATTTCCTTGCGGACGGGCACCTGATTGATGCCGGGGATTTGAAACTCCACCGGGTCCTCGACGGTGATGATGTTGTAGATGGGGTTGTTGAGTTCGTTGAGGGCAGAGTAGAGCGTGGTGGTCTTGCCCGACCCGGTGGGACCGGTGACGAGGATCAAGCCGTGGGGGGCGTCCACTGCGCTTTTGAATTGCTGGAAGGTGTCCGCATCCAATCCCAGCTTGTCAATGCTGGCGGAGAGGTTCGATTTGTCGAGCACGCGCAACACGATCTTCTCGCCATGCACCGTGGGCATGATGGAGACGCGCAGGTCGTAGTCCTTGCCGCCCACGCGCACGCGCATGCGGCCATCCTGCGGCAGCCGGCGCTCGGCGATGTCGAGGCTGCTCATGATCTTGAAGCGCGAGGCCAGCCCCAACTGCATCTGCTTGGGCGGCGGCGTGGCATCAATCAGCACTCCATCCACGCGGTAGCGCAACCGCAACACCTTCTCGAAGGGTTCGACATGCACGTCACTCGCGCGGTCTTTGATAGCTTGAACCAGGATGAGATTGGCGAGCTTGATGACCGGCGCCTCCTCGCTCGAGGCGGCCAATTGGTCGAGGTTGACCTCTTCGACGTTCTCCTTGACGGTTTCGACGCTTTCCTCATCCGCATTAACGTCGCCCTTCTTCTGCGCATCGAGGATGATATCCTCCATGCTGCCGCCCTTGGCCGCGTCCAGGTTGTTGAGCTTGTCCAGAATGGACTTCTCGGACGCGATCATCGGCGCGACCTCAAGCCGCGTGATGCGCTTGACGTCGTCAATGGCCAGCACGTTCAACGGGTCGGCCATCGCGAGGAAAACCTTGTTTTCCAGGCGGGACACCGGCACGACCTTGTGGTTGTGGGCGATTTCGCGGGGCAGCAGATCGGCGACTTCAGGCAGGATGCTGATGCGGCCGAGGTTGATGGGCGGGACGTTGAGCACCCGGCCCATCGAAACGGTCATGTCCTGCTCGCTGACATAGGCCTTCTCCAGGACGAGCTTCATAAAGCGCGTCCCTTCTTTCTTCTGGCGCTCCATCAGTTCCTCGACCTGCTGGATGCTCAACAGGCCATCTTCGATCAACGCGTCGGCGATACGCTCGCCGTATGATTTCACCGGAGGCATGGTTTAACGGAATACTTTGCGGAGGTTTTTGACCAACTCCCCTGGTGGCGCAAGATACCATAGCAAGCGATTGGAGGTGGCTTCGGCCAGCTCTTTGGCCGCCTGTTGATTGAACGGATTGGCGGTGGCCACGAGGACCGACTTGCTCATGCGGTCGAATGGCAGCACGCACCACCGCCGGCAGGTTTCCGCCGGAAACGTGCGCGCCAAGTCCAGGTCCAGATCGTACTTTTCGAGTGGCAGGTAAGCGACGCGCGTGCGGTCGGTGAGCAGCTTGAGCGAAGCTTCCGCGGCGAGCACTCCTTTGTCAGCCAGCACCTGAATGAAAGGTTCGTTAATGCCGCGGGGCGGCACGGACAAATCCGGGGTGCTCCAACAAAGATCAAAATCGCCGGCGGTGATGACCTTGCTGTCCACGAAAATCTTGTGCATGGACTTGCGGCCGTCGTCAATGTCCGCGGGCACCGGTCTTCCCGTTGGTCGCTTGACCCCCTTGCTGCCGGTATCCGAAGGCCGGACGATGGTCGCCGGTTCGTTGAGCACCGGCTGCGTACCGATGTTGTTCGCTTTGCTTTCAATGTTCTTCAACGCCTGCTGGACATCCGGGTCGTCGGGACACCGTTGGAGGATCGTTTCGTATTCGAGAATGGCCGAGGAGAACTGGCCCATCTGCACGTAGGCCTCGGCAATCCGCTTGGCGGTATTGATGAGCTCGGTTTCCCGTCCCAGTTTACTGTAGGCTTCCTTGAGAATCTCCAACGATTGATAATCGTGCGGCTGCGATTGAGTAATGACTTCAAACATCTCAATCGTCTGCGCCAACTGGGCTTCCTCGCCCGGATTCAATGTGCTTGTCATGTTGGATCACTGTCCCCGACCGCCGTCCTGAACTGCAACGGGCACATCGGGGCGCTTTCAGTCAGCAATCTGCTCGCCAATTTAGGCGGGCCCAATCGGCAAGGCAATCCCGCTTTCGCCCCGGATTGGCGGTGAACCGTTCACCGTTGAAAGACACTCCTGTCCAATTCTTGCGCGCTACGGCTGATCCGGTGCGCGAACATCTCCGGCGGCCCATTGCGGGGTTCGTCTGCCGGCGCTCAGAAACCAGTGGCCAGCGGCTGTGGGGACTGTTCGCCTGGCGGTTTGCGCAACCGGAACATGATTTCCGCGAGCACTTCGTCGTCAATTACTGCCCGCTGCTGTTGTTCGAGACTACGGGGCGGAATCTCCCAGGACGTTGGCAGCAATTATTGCTTGGAATCCCGAATTCACCGGCGCAAACTGGCGTCGAAGTCGGGGACAATTTCGGGCGACAATTATCACTATGAAAACGAACAAGGAACTCACGGTCGGATCAACCGGCTTTTCACGCCGCAGTTTTCTAATGAACGGCGCCCTGTTGCTCGCGGGCGCCACCCTGCCGCAAATCCTGCCCTCCGGCGTGCTGGCGGCCGCCGGCCAGCCCGGAGCCAATGATCGCATTGGCATTGGCATCATCGGGATAGGCCGGCAGGCGGGCGGACTCTTGCAGCAGATTCTGCGGTTGTCCGCTGCCCGTTATGTGGCCGTGGCCGATGTGAATATGAAACGCGCCCGCGAATCCGCCGCAAAACACAACGCCGTTCCGTTCCAGGACTATCGTCGTTTGCTGGAGCGCAAGGACGTGGATGCCGTTATCACCGCCACGCCGGAACATTGGCGGCTGTTGATTTGCGTGCAGGCGTGTCAGGCAGAAAAGGATGTTTATGCGGAGAAACCCTTGTCGCTCACGATTCGCGAAGGACGCTGGATTACGCAGGCGGCGCGGAAGTATAAAAGAGTTTTCCAGGTGGGCAGCCAGCAGCGTTCCACCTGGCAGAATTACACGGGCTGTAATTTGATTCGTTCCGGCGGCATTGGTAAAGTTAACCGGGTGATCGCGCACAATTACCCCAGCCCGTGGGAAGGCCGACTGCCCGCGCAAGCCGTGCCGGCGGAACTCGATTGGGACATGTGGTGTGGCCCGGTCGCGCCGGTTCCCTACCATCAGGACCTCTACGTGCCGCGCGCGAATCCGGGCTGGCTCTCCTTCCGCCCATACTCCGGCGGCGAAATGACGGGCTGGGGTGCGCATGGCTACGATCAGGTACAGTGCGCGTTGGGCATGGACGAAAGCGGTCCGGTGGAAATCTGGACTGAAGGCCCGAAGTTTGATCCGCCCACTTACACACAACCCGAAAGCAAGGAGCGCGGGGACAAGATCTGTCAGGAGCCGAAAGTGTTCTTCCGTTACGCGAACGGCGTGGTCATGGAGCCGGGCGGCGCAAGCATGGGCGGTGCGATTTTCTTTGGCGAGAAGGGCAAGGTTACCATCCACCGGGGCGTGTGTGAATCGGATCCCGAGGAACTGGCCATTGACGCGTTGCGCAAACGGCCTTCCGACTTCAACGACAATCACATGAAGAACTGGCTCGATTGCATCAAGACGCGCGCCACCCCCATCGCCGACGTGGAGATCGGTCATCGTTCCGCCACGGTCTGCCAACTGGGCAATATCGCGCGCTGGGCCGGTCGTAAGTTGCGTTGGGACCCGGTCAAAGAGGAGTTCGTCGGCGACAAGGACGCCAACCAATACCTTGACCGCGAACGGCGCAAACCTTGGGATTTCTCCGGTAAAATCTGAGGGCAAAGGCAACCCGTGATGGAACCTCGTTCCAGAGCCACTCGAACCTTGCAGAGCGGTGGCGCGCTGCTGGTGATTGCGTTCGTCTGCGGCGCCGCCTCCACCGTGTGGTCGGCCGAGCCGGCAAGGGCCATTGACTTCAAGCGCAACGACGACAAAGGGCAGTTGCAGATCCGGGTCGGCGGCAAAGAAGCGTTGGTCTATTGCTACGGCAAGGAAGTTGATCTCCCGCACTTTTATCCCGTCCGCAGTCCCACCGGAAAGTCCATGACGGTGCAACAAACCGAACCATACCCACATCATCGGTCGTTCTGGTTCGCGGACACGGTGCAATTGGCCGGCCAGCGGCAGGCGTCCTTCTACAACGCGTTGTACAGCGGCGTTGGTGATCGCAAGAATCCCAAGCCACCGTTTCGCGATCGGGTGCGGCACGTTGCTTTCACCACGCAGCGCAGCGGGACTCACGAAGCCGCCATCGGCATGAAACTGGTGTGGGAAATGGACGAGGGCAAAATCTCCGTGCTCGACGAGGCGCGCGACCTCCGGATCGTTGCGCTGGGCGACGGCGAGTATTTCCTGGATCTGCGCTTCAAATTGACCGCGAGTCACGGCGCGGTGACGTTTCGTAGCGATGCAGTGCATTACGCCTGGCCGTTCATTCGCCTGAACAACGACTTCAACGTCTCCGGCGGCGGGGTCATCGTCAATTCCGCAGGTCAAACCGGACAGGCGGAAACGAATTTGAAGCCAGCCGAATGGCTGGATTTTTCGCGCGCGGGCGCTGCTGACGCGGAAGGGTTGGCCATGTTCAGCCATCCCGCCAACGAACGCCCGCACACCTGGCTCACGCGGGATTATGGCTGCATTGGCCCGCGCCGCGTGGACGCCAGGAGCGGCAAACCTTTCACGCTCGAGCAAGGTGATTCCATCTCGACCCGGGTGGGCGTATTGGTTCACCGGGGTGACGTGAAATCCGGCCGGGTGGCCGAACGATACGAAGATTACGCCGCTGGGAAGCTTTGAGAACCAAGCTTCTCGCCCGGCGTAATTGTGGGCAAAACCGAACAAAACTGAGGGCAACTATGTTACTGGAAGACGCGCTGGATAAGTATCCCAAACACTTGAAACTTCGCGACGGCACTGAAGCGGTCGTTCGTCCCGTGCAGCGGCGCGATGACCTCCGCCTGCAAAAATTCTTCCTCTCCGTGCCGGAGGAGGAACGCCTGTTCATCAAGCAACCCATCACGGATCGCACCCTGTTTCGCCAGTGGTGCCGCCAGCCCGACTTCGAGCGCAACCTGCCGCTCCTGATGTTGCACGGGCAGAAAATCATCGGCGAAGCCACTCTCCACCAGCGCGGCGGCGGGTGGAAACGGCACATCGGGTTGATCACGGTCCTGACCCATACCCAATACCGCGGGCGTGACGTGGCTAAAATCCTCGTCGCCGAACTGGTCGAAGTGGCGCGGTATGCCGGCCTCCGCAAGCTCGAAGCCGAACTGAACGACGAGCGCAAAGTTGCCATCCGCGCGCTGGAGGACCTGGGGTTCCACCACCTGATGCATCTGGAGGACTACGTCCTGGACATGAAAGCGGTATCCCACGGCTACGTGCTCATGGGCATGGACCTCAAGGTGGACGAGGAATACGCCGGCATCGGCGGGTGAGACGGCGCGGCGGCAACGCGCTGGCTCAGTCGGAGAATCCCGTGCCACGCATGAGGCTTTCCACCGGGGCCCGGTCATCGGTCAACACGGGTGAGACACTGGCGTTGCGCGGAGCAACGTTTTGAAACGCGCGCAGGCGCGTGGCGAATGTCGGCAGCTTCACTTTGCCGGTGCGAATCAATTCCGTTCCTTCCCGTTGCACGCGCGCAAAATCGTAAGGGACGGGCGACTTCGTGGCGATGATCACGACGTTCAGGCTCGAGCTCGCGGGGAACAGATAGACCTGGGGAAAGACCTCCTTCATCGTGCGATAAAGGGCGCCGATGATGTCCGCCCGCCCGCCCTGCAACTGTCCAATCACGTTGTACGCCAGCACCCCGTTGGTGCCCAGGCGCACGCTGGCTTGGGCGAAAAACTCGCGCGTGACCAGGTGCGGCGGAATGGAGGAGCCGTAGCGCGAACGGGTGTAAGCATCCACGAGGATTACGTCATACGTCTCCCGCCCGCGCTGCAGAAACGTGCGGCCGTCGTGTTGGTGAATCTTGTGCGTGGGAGTGTCCCGCACCTGGAAGTATTCCCTGGCTACCTTGATGACCACCGGGTCCACCTCGACAGACTCGATCATCACGTTGGTGTAGTAGTGCTGGTAGGCCCGCTGAATGCTTCCGCCACCCAATCCCAGCATCAGTACTCGTTTGATCTCGGAATTCCACACCCACGGCGCATGAAAGAATTCGGTGTACTCGAAATGGCCGAGCAGGGGGTTGGCCAGCGACATGCGGGTTTCCTGCGTGCCGTTGAAACTCAACAGACGAATGCCGCGGTCGTCAATCACCTGCACATGGTGATAGGGGGAGTGGGCTTCAAACACCACCGCGGCGTGCGGGCGGCCGATGCCACCCAACAGTGCCACCAGCAGCAGGGCAACTTTCATGCAGATACGCTTCATGACAGGAGCAAGGTAACGCTTTTGCGGCGGCTGGCCATGCCGCGTTTCAATTTTTTGGCGGCTCAACGGCATTGTCCATCCAGCGGTCCATCACCAGACTCACCACCGCGAGCACCATGATCAACGCGCCGGTGGCCCGAAAAATCGCGGACAAGCCCATGACATCAATCAGCACATAGCCCGACACAAACACGCCCGCGATGCTGCCCACCGTGCTGCAGGCGTAGATCAAGCCGCTGATAGTTCCCACCTGTTCGATCCGTCGCGCGGCCAGGCGGATCATGTACGGCGAGAGAATCGCCAGCACGAAGCACGGCAGGAAGAACACCAGCGTGCTGCCGAGCGCCGGGTCCAGCTTCTGCCACAGGGCCGAAATCTCCCGGTCCAGCGGATGGCGCATCACGATCGCCTGGAGCAGCGGTGGGGTGAAGTTTGGAATCAACATGGTGAACAATCCGGCAACCGCCAGGAGCGGCGCCAGGAACGCCGCCCGCTTGAAGCGATCCGCCAGCGCACCCCCAATGGCATAGCCCAATGCCAGTGCGATCAAGATCACCCCGATCTGGCTGATCCAGATGTAAAACGATCCGCCAAAATCCTTGGCCAGATAGCGCGCTCCCGCAATCTCCAACACCATGATTGCGAAACCGCCCAGAAACACGAATCCCGCCGCAACAGTCTTGAGCATGGCCCAATCTACGCGGGTTTCGGCGGTCGTGGAAAACATTTCCGCCCTTAACGGCCCGTAGGAGTGGAGGCGCCGACGCCCGAAGTCTCCCGCGCCCCTCCGCGGAATCGCGAGTATTGCGGACTCGCCAACTCCTCTCCGACCAAGGAACGGGTTCTTTGACGGGCAGTTGAACCCGGATTGTGTCTTGTTGAAGACCAGCACGCACGCGTTGTCGAATCTGCTCCCTATTTTGCGGAAATCAGGACATGGTGTGTGCCGCAGAGGCAACCAGGTGGTCCGCCAATACTCTTGCGATGACGCAATTGGGCGCTGGACTGCCGAGCGGGACAGATAAGAAGGACGGAACGGAGCTGGAAGGTAAGCAAGCACGCCGAGATGCAACCAACCCCACCCACGAACTCGCGGAGTGACACCGGCGGCAAGTCCGCCGCGCTACGTCTGCGCCTCACAGCGACGGCGGAGCATCACATCCGCGCTGGCCATCCGTGGGTGTTTGCCGACAGCGTGCGCGAGCAGAACCGGGAGGGTGTCGCCGGCGAACTCGCGGTGATCTACGATCGCAAAGATCAATTTCTCGCCGTGGGTTTGTACGATCCGCGTTCGCCCATTCGGGTGCGGGTGGTGCATGTGGGCAAACCGCGCCCCGTTGATCAAGCGTTCTGGCGGGAGCGTCTGGAGGCCGCAGTGCGTCGTCGGGAAGTCTTGTTCGACGGGTTGACCACGGGCTATCGGTTGATCAATGGCGAGAGCGACGGCTGGCCGGGCCTGGTGCTGGATCGCTACGACACGACATTGGTGGTGAAGGTTTATACGGCGGCCTGGCTGGCGCGGTGGGAAGCAACGTGCGAACTCATCCGGGCGTGCTTGAACCCGGAGCGGATTGTTCTGCGGTTGAGCCGGAACATCGGTCCCGCAGCGGCGCGGGCGAAATTGGCGGACGGAATGGCCCTGCCTGGCAACAAGCCGGAGGCCAGCCAGGTGTTTCTTGAAAGCGGGCTGCGCTTCGAGGCCGAGGTCCGGCGCGGTCAGAAGACGGGTTTCTTCTTGGATCAACGAGAGAACCGGCGAATGGTGGAAACCCTCGCGCACGGGCGCACAGTGTTGAACGCCTTCAGTTTCTCCGGCGGCTTTTCGCTCTACGCGGCGCGTGGCGGGGCGCTGTCGGTCACCGACCTGGATATCAGCGCCCATGCGCTCGCCGCCGCAAGAAGGAATTTCGGACTCAATCACAACCTGCCCGCCGTCGCCAACTGCCGGCATGAACTCGTGCAAGCCGACGCGTTTGACTGGCTGGCCGGAAATGCGGGGCGGAAGTTTGATCTCCTCGTGCTCGATCCGCCTTCATTGGCGAAGCGCGCGACCGAACAAGCAGGCGCAATCCGGGCCTATGCCAGACTGGCGGAATCGGGCATGGCACATCTGGCGGCCGGTGGAATCCTGGTGGCGTGCTCGTGTTCGGCGCAAGTCCCGGCGGATGAATTCTTCCGCGTCGTGCGCCAGGTGGTGAGAAAATCAGGTCGGCAATTTCAGGAACTGCGTACCACCCATCACGCGCCCGATCATCCTGCCACGTTCAAGGAGGCGGAGTATTTGAAAGCGATTTACTTGCGCTTTGATTGATGTATGGTCGCCCCCTTAGTGTCGGCAGGTTGCCATCACGCCGGCTCGTTGCCCAGCGTTTCAGCGCCCATACAGCAAATCCAGAAACAAGCACGGTCAATGCGAGCAAGCTAAAGATAGTCGTAATCCGGGAGGGCCGGGCCGAAGACTCGGCAGCCAGCAATTCCAGCCGTTTAACGCGTTCGGACAAGCCGGGGATTCCAACCAAAGGGAGGTCCGCTTGCGGGCCGACGTTTCGTTGCCGCCGAGTGTGACTCCCGAACACCCGGGAAGGCGGCCCGGTGCGAGGGGGTAAAGGGGGCGAGCACGAGCGTCCGGCTCCGCGCGCGCGCCCAACCACCTCCAACAAAGAAAACCATTCGATGGGAAGTGCGCATCCAATTCGCCTGAGCGCACAGTGAACTTGCGAACGACGCGCGAACTGACTTCCCATTGAGCAACCGCGAACCGTATCAGTGTCAGCGCAACTCTTTCAGATCGTCCAGCATCGTCTGACAGCCACGACTCAAGCCAGCAAGCAACGCAATCGCGAGGGTTAGAAGTTTATGACGGAACCAAATCACCGCCACGATGCCTAACAATGTTCCGACGATTGCAGACCAAAGACAGGTGCGTCGTTCACGCCATAGCAACGCGCCAAAACGTTTGTAAAGCGGTTCGCGTTCTGGCTTGAAGCGGTGCGGTTGGCCCATCCGCTACTTGGGTTCAAGGTTGCGCGAGCCATCAGGGTTGATCGTGTATTGCAACATCACGTTTCCGGTGCTGGCACTGGCGCTGATCTGGATGCGTCCGTAGCGACGCGGTTGTCCAAACGCGATGTAGTAGGTCTTTTGCGAGAAGCCAAAGCGAACATTGCTTGCGTTTGGCGGCGGAAAGACCAACTCCGGCTGATAACCGTGCTCGGGCGCCGTGAATGGAAACTCGTCTTGATGCTCGACAAAGCCGCCATCCGGTATCGCAAGACGCAAACGCCAGGACGTGGTGCGGTGCGTTGCCGGGTCGGTCTCAATCCAACTCTGCATTTCCAATTGGCCCATGTCACCCGCTTTGCGTTGCAGCATATCCACACGAATGGGGTTGCCGTTTTTCGGCACGGCGACCGTGAAGTCTGGCCGGATGCCGTATTGTGACGTAATCAAGTCCGCGCCCTCGCCTTTCTTCACCAGCCGGAAAATCACCGGGTTGCTCGGGTCGGCCAGGTAGCCGGTGGCATAATCAAAATTGTTCTGGTTGGTTTTCGGAACGTAATAGCCGTCTTTACTGAGCCAAACTTGCAGCAGCCTCCCCGTCGTGCCGCTAAGGGAAAACTGCCCTTGTGCGTCGGTCTGCATGTGTCTTTCAGACGTGCCGTTGGTTGACGTGTCCGTCCATAGCAGATGAACCTGCACGCCCGCAACCGGCTGACCTTCTTGGTCCAGAACTCGGCCGTAAAACTCAATGGGCTTCCGCCAGTTTTCCGCGACTGTTTCACGCTGGGCGCGAGTCAAGTCGGCAATGCGTTGTTGCATCTGTTCTTTGCTCATGCCCGGTGTAACACCCATCGCCGTCAACTGCTTGGTCTGCTCGGCAGCAGCTCGCGCAAAATCGGGGGATGTGGTGATGCCCTCAACTTCCTTGGGAAGCGTCTTAGCATCGTGTTCCCCGGCGGATGGTGTCGCTTCTGAAACGGAGCTTACGTCGTCGTGTTCGGCTTCGACATTTTTCTTTGAAGATGGCAGCCAATAAACCAAAGCTCCGATGAGCACGATGGCCAGGGCCAAGACAGCAATGACGGGAACACGCCTCATAATTCACCCTCTGTCAAAGCGCGAAGCAGGTTAAAGTAGAACCCTTGCACCTGCGGGGTTTGAATGTTCCGGTTGAACTGGCCGCTGTGGTCGTAAGTGGCAGCCGTAAAGCCAAGCTGCGATTGCAGGTTGTATTCCGGGCCATTCACAACATTTCCAACGCCCGCCTGCGCCCCGACCGCCTTGCTCCGAGGGCGGGCGACAAAGGGCATGAGTTCCAGAGGATCGGTCACGATTCGGTTTTGGAGATTCGTAATCCCGAAGGCTCCCGTAAATTGGTTGCTGATGACATAGGCCGTCTGGTTGGTCGCGATGTAGAGGTAGCCAAAGAACACAAGCGGCTTTAACAGTTCTTGATTGTTCTCCCAAGAGCCAAGACCGGTCCCGCCCAAACCCGAAGCCAGCGCAAAATCCACCGGGTTGAAAAAGTTTATGACCTTCCCTCCCCGAAGTGCGTTGGTAATTGTGCTCGCGTAATTCAAATAAGTGTTGGGCGTCGGAATGCTTTGCTCCATGTTCACCAAGGCGGGAAGATTCGTCACCGCCGGATCGTAACAGTGAGCGGGCACGGCTGTTTCCATCATCACGTAGTGATCAAGCGGCGACTCGCTGGAGGCCGCCAGTTCCGCAAGCGCTTCCATCATGAGGATGCCGCCCTGACTGTGAGAACAAACGCTGATGGTGTAATCGGAAAGACGGTCGCGCAAATCATAGAGGTATAGCGCCGTGCCGGTGGCGGACTGGAACGAGATATACTCGCTCCGGTTGTAGGTGGCGTAATCCAAGCCGTCCGGGTCGGTGTCGGACGAGCGCGTTGACCAACGCACGGTGGCAAACTTTCCTTGATAGCCCTGCCAGTAAAGCCGTTTGAACATCGTTTGCGAGAAAACCTCGAAATCGCTGTAAGGCATCCGCCAGCCATGGACGAACACCGCCATTTGTTTGGCGTCGCCAATCCCGGCTGTCGAGTGACGCACAACTTTGAAATCGCTGTTGAGGTTCGTTTGCACCATTTCCGGCCACGTCTGGATGACACTCGTAACGGCGACTTCTTCGTAGAAGTCCCGGATGTCGTGAAAGTCCATCCAAGCCGAGGTCTGAGCGATGACGTTCGTCCCCTGAGAGATTGTGAGAGTCAACGCGCCTTTGCCAATCCCACCAGCTTCAAACAGGAAATAGCGGTTCAAACTATTGGTGAACCAACTTGTCGGCAGACTGAGTGAACTGGTCGGCGTGACTTCTCCCACCGGGTAGTTGTAATCAATAATCTGGAGTGAGGCGGTCGTGATGTTGGTCAGGTAGCCAATGCCGCCGTCGGTTTCACTCGCCCGATAAAGCCGCAGCTTGGGAGCGCCGGATTCAATCTGACTCCAGCCGATTTGGACGGAGTAGTTTTGGTTGGTCGGCAAGGTCGGCATTCCGCAAATCCACAGCCGGGTAAAGTCCTCCAAATTCCGCATGGTGCGAATCTGCCCAAAGGAATAATCATTGTTGTTGGTTGCCCCGTTCGGCGGCAACCAGACGTCCCGATCGGGATTGCCGCCGCTCCCCAAATCATCTCTGTCATTATTGGCCCAGAATACGAAGGGCCGCACCGGCGAGGTGTTGTCCGGTCCGCCGAAGGCCAAGTCCATGACGCCATCGTGATTCACGTCCGACTGTAGCTTGATGACGTGGACCACGCCAGTGCCGCGTTCGCCCGTGTCCAGATCGGGCATTGTTACCAAAGCCGTCGGCCCGGGTTCGGTCGGGAAGAACTCGCCGTAGGGCGAGAGGATGCCGGTTACGTTGGTGGTGGCCACGCCATTGGTCATTTTGAGCGCCTTGTCGAAGTATTGGCCCAGGTAGCCGAACTTGTTGGTGTAGCCGTTGGCCAAGGCCAGCTTCGCGTAGCCGGCCAGTTGTATGGTTTGGCCGACCGGCGCAACCAACAAAGGGGTGAGGTTCGTCGGCGAAAAGCCATCATGTCCAGGCAGCCAGTCAATCCACGGCCGCCCAAAATAATAATCCAGCGTCTCGAAAATCGGTTGGGCGGTTTCGGGGTAAAAGATGCCAGCGTAGCCGGGGATGCTCCCGCCAGCGGAGAGCGTGGCCGTGTCGGCCCCGCTGTCGCCCCAAGCCAGTTTCACGGACTCGTATGGCAGGCCAAAGAGATTTCGCGCGCCGTTGGCCATTAAGAAATCGGGTTCCTGATACGTGATCCCGATTTCCTCCCATGCCGAGTGACCACTCCATGGCATGAACTCGGTCCAGTACAGCCATTGCGATTGGGCGCTGCTCAACAAGGCCGGAATCGCGGTCGGATTCGCCGGTGGCGCAAACTGGTGAAGTGGCAGATAATCCAATGTCACGTCGTAGCTCACGTCCCAATACACGCCCGTGTTCAATGTGCCGTTGCTGTTCAAGTTTGTGACGCTGAACGCAAAGTTGCGGTAGCGGTGGTTTTCCTCGTAAGGCCAGAGTTCCGCCAGATACGCATCCGGCGTCCCAAAATAATCTTCCGCTTCAAAGAAGCTGGCGTACGCATACGCCGTCGGGCTGCCGAGAAAGTACGGGGCAAAGAAGCCGTCGTCATAGGTATAGCCGAAGCTGTCATTGACGGTCGCCGCCCGCAGCAGGAAAATTAGATTCTGCTTGAGTTGCTCGCGTCCATCCCAGAATGGAATCGTCGGGCTCGAACCAACCGGTATGGCGGCACCGGCCACTCCGTTTGGGTACACCCACTGTAGATACCAGGCGCCTGTGCTTGTGAGGGCAGCAAACGGTTCGGGCATGGCAGTGACTCCATTCGTGAAGTTTGTCACCGGCAGATTCACATTGGTAATCGAGTACTCGGGGTAGCTGGTGTACCATTGCCCGGCGCGGAGGGCACTTGCCTCCGATGCTGTGGGCATCGCCGCAACCACCAGCACTTGGCTGCTGCCGCCTGAGAGGATGGCTGCTGCTGGTGCCAGCGATTGGGGTGAACTGGTCCATGGTCCCCATTGGGAATTCCCGCCCCCATAATGAGCTTGGAGTCGGTAGCGCGGGACGGTGAAATACAGCCCCGTTGGGAGTGTGTATCCAGTGTCGGCAAAGTACGTGGTCGAACCGGAAACCTGCGTGGTGACATTGGTAAACGATCGCTCAATCGTGTAACCCGTTACCGGGCCCGCGGCCGGCGGCCATTGCAAGTTCGCGTGCGCTCCGCCTGCAATCAGCGTCACCGTCAATGCTTGCGGCGCCGGCGGTGTATCAAATGAATTCGGACTCGTGCCGTTCTGATACTCCTGCAAATTAGTCCAACCGTCGTTGTCGCTATCCTTGTAACCATCGCTTACCCCGGTGTCGCCGGTGTCCGGATTGTGCGGGTCCAAGCCATGTTCCATTTCCCACCAATCCGGCAATCCGTCGCCGTCCGTATCCGCCCATGATCGCGCCCATAGAAACAACGCGTTCGTCCGCGCCAACACGGCGACCGCCGTCGGCGTCCAGTCTTGTCCGGCCGCGCCAATCACGATCCCTTCCGAAGCCCAGGCCGTGTTCGTCAACGTTTCCCGGCTCAACACCTCGTAGGCTGTGTCCTCCACCGTGCCATGCACGATGAGCTGGGCCAGACCGTTCGTCACCACCGTGATCTCCAACCACAACGCGTTGCTGGGATAATCGTATCCGTGTTACCAACCCCGTCTAGGCGGGCGGCGCGGGAAGTGACAGAGTCGGGGCATGCAACGATCCACACGCGTTGGCCGGCGCTGCACCT
>JAANMV010000829.1_pt1 | contig 36765 bp, 35 predicted proteins | sample 7279661 | NCBI WGS metagenome assembly JAANMV01 (sample SAMN14094540, study PRJNA606508) | bioreactor metagenome | isolation source: A lab-scale SPAN reactor treating ammonium-rich wastewater day 121 | place: Ireland: Galway | collected 2017-05-16
CCGAGACCGCCCTGGCCGACGCCGCCTGGGACGTCATCACCAGCATCAAGGACCGCACCTTCCAGCGTGAACTGATGCGCCGCAGCGACGAGCACGGCATGCTCGGCGCCCTGCTCGGCGCGCGCCACGCCGGCGCCGGCGACGCCCTGTCCCGCCTGCCCGAGGCGCACTTCGCGGTGCAGGCCATGCACGGCACCCTCACCGGCCCGGAGGCCCGCAGCGCCGACGCCTACCGCACGCTGCTGCGGACCCTGGGCACCGAACTCGAGCAGGTGCAGGCCCAGGCCACCCGCCAGCTGGCCGAACTGCTCAAGCACGGCCTGAACCGCGCCTGAACCCCGCGCCCGCGAGGCCCTGGAGTCACGCCCCGTCGGGGGCGGTCTCCAGGGCCTTTTTCTGCAGTTTCTGCCAGACCTCCACGGCCTTCAGGGTGCCCAGGCCCAGGTGCTCGGCCACGTCCTCCGGCCGGCCGGTCTGCTGCAGCAGGTGCCAGCCGGCGGCGTTGCGCAGCGCCCGCCAGGCCTTGTAGGGCACGTTCGCGCGGGAACACAGCCGGAACAGCACCCGCCGCAGGCCGTAATCCCCCTGCACGTCGAACACCGGCCCGCGCGCCTCGAACAGGTCGGTGTGCCCGCGCTCCCGGCCGTACTCCCGCAGCGCCTGGTACAGTTCGTCGTCCAGCGGCAGCACCTTCCCGCGGACGTGGAGTTCGCCGCGCCGGGTGTCCACCGCCTCCCATTGCAGGTTCAGGGTCTCGCTGGTGGTCAGGCCGGGCCGGCTGCCCAGCAGCACCAGGGCGCGCTCCATGGCGTCGGAGTGCGCCAGCAGCCGCCCGATCTCCTCGCCGGAGTACATCAGGCGGTGCTCCTCGGGCTTCTGGCTGGGCAGGCTCAGCCCGTCGAACGGGTTCGGGCCCGGGTGGGCGCCCAGCTCGGTGAGCAGGTCGTACAGGGTGCGCACGCGCGTGGCGTGGTTGTGCAGCGTGGACTCGCTGCTGCCGGCCGCCGCCAGGGACCCCAGGTACGCCCGGGCGTCCTGCGGGCGGGCGCGCAGCACGCCCACGTCCTGCTCCTGCGCCCAACGCAGGTACACCCGGGCGCTCGACAGGTACGCCTTGCGGGTGGCGTTCCCCGGCATGCCGGGCAGCTTCGGGGCCAGGACGTCCAGCGCGGCCTCCGGGTCGCCGGCGGTCAGGTGCCGTTCCAGCAGCGCTCTGAGGGTCGACATGCGCGGAGGATAGAGCATCCCCGCGCGGCTGCGCCGCTCAGCCGGCGCCCCTCAATCAGCGGCCGGGCCGGGCAGCACCTCGTGCACTTCCAGCTCGTTGCGGCCGGCGAAGGCCTCGCGGGGCAGGCTGCCGCTGCGGGCATGCCCTTCCCGGAACGCATCCGACGCCGTCCAGGCCTCGAAGGCCTCCCGGCTCTCCCAGTACGTCAGCACGATGTACGGCTGGCCGGGCTGGGTGGGGCGCAGCACCTCGTTGCGCACGAAGCCCGGCATGCCGTCCACCAGCCGGGCCCGGTCACGAAAGCGGGCCTCGAAGGCCTCGGCGTACTCGGCCTTCACGGGAATGCGGTTCATCACAGTGATCACGGAACACCTCCATGGAGAAAGTGGGGAGAGAAGCGGGGGCCGGCCCCCACCATAGGGGACGCGGGAGAACCCCGCCGAACGTGAGGGCGAACACGCCCGAACCTGGACACCGCAGGCCGCGAGGGGTTCACAGCGCCCGGGTGATCCCGGACAATGACCCCATGACCGCCTTCCCCACCACGCGCGCCGCTGAACTGATCGCCACGGAAGACCGCCTCGGGGCGCACAACTACAAGCCCCTGGACGTCGTGATCGCCCGCGCGCGCGGCGCACACGTGTGGGACACCGAGGGCCGCGAGTACCTCGACTTCCTCGCGGCGTACAGCTCCGTGAACCAGGGCCACTGCCACCCGCGCATCCTCGACGCCCTGACCACCCAGGCGCAGAACGTCACCGTCACCTCCCGCGCCTTCCGCAACGATCAGCTCGCCAGTTTCTACGAGACCGTCACCCGCCTGCTCGGGTACGGGGCGGTCATTCCCATGAACACCGGCGCCGAAGCGGTGGAAACCGCCCTCAAGATGATCCGCAAGTGGGCCTACACCCACCGCCAGCTTCCCGAGGACGCGGCCGAGATCATCGTGATGGACGGCAACTTCCACGGCCGCACCACCACCATCGTCGGGTTTTCCAGCGAGGCGCAGTACAAGGCGGGCTTCGGGCCCTTCACGCCCGGCTTCGTGCGCGTGCCCTACGGCGACCTGGACGCCGTGCGCGCCGCCATCACGCCCCGCACCGCCGGGATTCTCTTCGAACCCATTCAGGGCGAGGCGGGCGTGATCGTGCCCCCGGCCGGCTTCGTGAGCGGTCTGCGGGACCTGTGTGACGAGCACGGCCTGCTGCTCGCCGCCGACGAGATCCAGACCGGGCTGGGCCGCACCGGCCGCTGGCTCGCCTGCGACCACGAGGGCGTCCGCGCGGACCTCGTGATTCTCGGCAAGGCCCTCGGCGGCGGGGTGTACCCGGTCAGCGCCGTGCTGTCCAGCCGCGAGCTCATGGACGTCTTCCGTCCCGGCGACCACGGCAGCACCTTCGGCGGCAACCCGCTGGCGGCCGCCGTGGCGAAGGCCAGCCTGGAAGTGCTCGCCGACGAGCAGCTGCCCGAACGCGCCGCCCGCCTCGGCGAGGCGCTGATGGCGCGCCTGAAGGCCATTCAGAGTCCCCTGATCCGCGAGGTCCGCGGCCGCGGCCTGATGATCGGCGTGGACCTGCACGGCCCCGCCCGCCCCGTCTGCGAGCAGCTCATGGCGCTGGGCGTGCTGTGCAAGGAAACGCACCACACCACCGTCCGCCTCGCCCCGCCGCTGATGATCAGCGAGGCGGACCTGGACGCCGCCGTGGCCAAGATCGAGCAGGTGCTCACCCAGGCGGGCTGACCGCGCAGACCCCCCGCGCCGGTCCGCCAGCTGAGGCGGCCGGCGCGCCGTCACTTGCCTTCGCGGTCCATGGCGCGCGTCACGTCGGCGTCCGCCTGCGCGAGTTCCTCGGCGCGGCCCAGCGCGCCCCACTCGTCGATGCCGCCCGGCAGGACCGGCGGCAGGCCCCTCAGGTACGCCGCCTGCGCGATCAGGTACGCGGTCAGCGGCGTGGTCAGGAACTGGAACAGCAGCACCGCCAGCAACCGCGTGAACGCCGCTGAGTCCTGGAAGGTCGCCGCCGCCCCCAGGAAGATCCCGGCCGAGCCGAGCGTCACGAGCTTGCTGCTGGCATGCAGCCGCGAGTACAGGTCCGGGAAGCGCACCACGCCGATCGCGGCGCTCAGCACGAAGAAGGCCCCGATCAGGATGGGCACGTCCCGCGCGGGCTGGAAGTCCGCCCAGGTGCTCTCCGCGACGCTCACCGCATCACCCGCCCGGTCAGCAGGTACCGCGTCAGGGCCAGGGTGCTCAGGAAGCCCAGCAGGCTCAGCAGCAGCGCGGCGTCCAGCGTCACGAGCAGCCGGGTCTTCACGGCCAGCAGCGTGACCAGCACCACCAGGTTCACGCTGAGAAAGTCGAAGGCCATGATCCGGTCCCCCCAGCTGGGGCCGCGCAGCACGCGGTAGGTGACCAGCAGCACGGACAGCGTCACGATGCCCAGGGCGAGGTCCACGATCATGCCGCCCCCCCCCGCCCGCCGGCCGGGGCCGGCAGGAAGTCCAGCAGCAGCCGCTCGACGTTCTTCACGCCGGCGCGGGCCTCCTCGGGGCTGGCGAGCCCGATGCCGTGCATGTACATCCGGGTGCGCCCGGCGTCGAAGCCGAGCACCACCGAGCCCGGCATCAGCGTGACCGTCGCGGTCAGCAGCGTGAGGGACAGGTCGGTGTGCGGGCGCAGCGGCACGCTGAAGATCATGGCGTTCAGGTTCGGGCGGGCCCGCAGGGCCAGTAGCGCCACCTGTACGTTCGCCACCGTCAGCTCGCGCAGGAAGGTGCCCAGGAACCGCAGCAGGGCCACGCTGGCCCGCACGTACGCGCGGGTGCCCAGCGCGTCCGGGAACAGCCGCAGCAGCAGGTACCCCAACCCGAACCCCACGCCCAGCTCGCGCAGGTTCACGTCCCCGGACAGCAGGGCCCACACCACGGCCAGCAGCACGTTCAGCAGAAAGCCGCTCACTTCGGTTCCTCCTTTTCGGTCTTCATGAGTTCCCGGCCGGTGGGGCGCGCCGGAATCCGGACCGGCTCCCCGCCCAGCACGCTGCGGACGTACTGCCCCGGGTCACGCAACTGCCGCGCGGTGGCCTCGGCGTGCGTGAACAGCGGCCCGGCCAGCACCACCAGCGCCGCGACGAGAGCCGAGGCGAAGTACGCCGGCCAGGTGGTGCGGCGCGTCACCGGCCGCATCGGAACGGCGCGGTCGGCCTTGCCCCAGAAGAAGTCCCGCCACACCGTGAGCAGCGCCATCAGGGTGATCAGGCTGCCCAGCAGAGCGCACACCACGCCCGCCACGGCCAGCACCGACCCCTGCGCCAGCCCCGCGCGGACCAGGGCGTACTTCGCCACGAAACCCGCGGTGGGCGGCAGGCCCGCCACGGTCAGCAGGCACAGCAGGAACGCGCCGGCCAGCCACGGCAGCGGCTCGATGAAGCCCCGCCGGCCACGCACGGCGGGCGTGCCGGCGGCGCGTTCGGCCACCGCCGCGATCAGGAAGGTCGCCAGGGTCACCACGACGCTCACCGCCAGGTACGCCAGCGCCGCGCGCAGGCCGTCCGGGGTGCCCAGCCCGATCCCGAACGCCAGGTACCCCACGCTGCCCATCACCGTGAACGACAGGATCCGGCGCCACTCGCGCTGGCTCAGCGCGCCCAGCGCCCCGAACAGCATGGTGGCCGCCCCCAGTGCCAGCAGGAAGGCCTGCGGCAGCGCCGAATCCACCGGCAGGACCGTGGTGAACAGCCGGATCAGGGCGTACACGCCCACCTTCGTGAGAATCGCGGCGAAAAAGGCGCTGCTGGCGTGCGGCAGCGCCGGGTAGGTGCCCGGCAGCCAGAAGCCCAGCGGGAACAGCGCCGCTTTGGACGCGAACACCAGCGTCAGCAGCACCGCCAGGACCGACACCGTGGCGCGCGGCCCGAGCTCCAGGGTGCGCTCGGCGATGTGCGCGTAGTTCAGGGTGCCCAGCGTGCCGTACACCAGCCCGCAGGCCAACACCAGCAGCGTGGACGCCGCGAGGTTCATCAGGATGTACCGGAAGCCCTCGCGCAGCTGCTCGCGGGTGCTGCCCAGCACCGCCAGCGCGTAACTGGCGACCAGCATCACCTCGAACGCCACGAACAGGTTGAACAGGTCCCCGGTCAGGAAGGACAGCTGCACGCCCGTGAACAGCAGCAGACTTAGCGCGAACGCGTGGTGCTGCTCCCTCACGCGGTCCTCGTGGGCGATCATGAACCACACCGCCACCACGCCGCTCAGGGAGGCCAGCGCGCTCATCCCGGCCGACAGGCGGTCGGCGGTCATCACGATCCCGAACGGCGCCGGCCACCCGCCCAGCTCGCTGACCAGCACCGAGCCGTCCGCCGTGGCGTTCAGCAGCAGGCCGGAGCACAGCAGGGTCGCCAGCGCCCCAAACAGGGCCAGGCCGGCCTTCAGGGAGCGGCGCAGGGGAATCAGGCACAGCAGCGCCACGCCCAGCGGCGTGAGGATCGGCGCGAGCGGCAGCGCGGACATCACGGCCGCACCTCCACCGCGACGCTGTCCTCCCAGTCGGGCTGGTCGGGCCCCTGGTGTTCCGGGTCGGCGCGGTCCACGTCCTCCAGGCTCTCGCGCGCCAGGTTGTCCCCGAGCGCCTCGACGTCCTCGTGCCCGGCCACCTGGTAGGCGCGCAGGGCGACCGTGAGCACCAGCGCGGTCGTGGCGAACCCGATCACGATGGCGGTCAGGATCAGCGCCTGCGGCAGCGGGTCCACGTGGGGCCCGGGCAGGGTCAGCAGCGGCGGGTTGGCCTGTTCCAGGCCCGCCACGGTCAGGATGGTGAGGTTCACGCCGTACCCCGTGAAGGCCAGGCCCAGCACCATCCGCACCAGGGAGCGCGACAGCAGCAGGAACACGCCGGCGGTGATCAGCACCCCGATGATGATTGCGAAAAACGAGGCCATTCAGCGGTCCTCCTGAGGCCCCGGCGCGGCGTCCTCCGGGGCGAGTTGTGTGGGGCGCACGTCGATGAGGGCGGTGGTGATCGCCATGCCCGCCCCGATCACCACCAGAAAGACCCCGATGTCGAACAGCATGGCGCTGGCCCATTCGAACTCGCCGGTCAGCGCGGTCGTGATGTACCCGAAGTCGCTTTTCAGGAAGGGCCGCCCCAGCAGGTACGGCACCAGCCCCGTCAGGAACGACAGGGCCGCCCCGATGGGCACCAGGGCCAGCGGCCCGACCCGCATGGCGCTCTCCCCGGTCGCCATGCGGTGCAGCGTCAGGGCGCCCACCATCATCAGCCCGGCGATGAACCCGCCGCCCGGCGCGTTGTGGCCGCGCCACAGCAGCAGCAGCGCGAACAGCATGATCAGCGCGAACGCCGCCCGGCTGACCGTGCGCAGCACCGGGTCCGGCCGGGGGCCGGGCGCGGCCGGCCGGGAGGTGCGGGCCGGACTCACGCCCGCCCTCCCCGGCCGCGCCGGACCCGCCGTTGCCGGGCGGCCGCCGGGCCGGTGGCGTCCAGTTCCAGGTCATCCGGGCGCTTCCCGGGCGCCTGTCCCGGGCGGCCGAGCTGCACCAGGCTTACGACCGCCAGGGCCACCATGCCGACCACCAGGATCTCGCCCAGCGTGTCGAAGCCGCGGAAGTCCACCAGCAGGACGTTCACGGCGTTCTTCCCGCCGCCGCCCTCGTAGCTGTTCACCACGTAGTACGGCGAGATCGGCGGCGCCAGGAACCGCAGGCTGCTCAGGGTGAGCAGCGTGGCGCCCAGCCCGGCCGCGCCGGCCAGCAGGCCGTCGAGCAGCAGCCGGCCCCGGGTGCGCGGCAGGTCCCGCACGCCCGGCAGGTACCGGAAGGCCAGCAGGAACAGGATCACCGTGACTGCCTCCACCAGCAGCTGCGTGAGCGCGAGGTCCGGCGCGCGGAAGGCCAGGAACGCCGCGGCGGTGCCGAACCCGGTCAGGCCGGTCACGACGACCGCCGTGAGCCGGTTGCGGGACAGCACCACGCCGACCGCGCCCGCCACCAGCAGCACGCTGATCGGCACGGTCACCAGCGGCAGCTGCCCGATCGAATGAAACACCTGCGGGGAGCGCCACACGGCGTACCCGCCCAGCGCCCCCACGACGAGCAGCATGGCGCGCAGCTGGTCCGGCAGCGCGAGCCCCTGGGTGTGCGTGATCAGCTGACTCGCCACGGACCGCAGGCCGTCGGACAGCGCGTAGTACGCGGTGTTCGCGTTCCAGCGCGGCGTGAGGGCCGCCTGCAGGGCCGCAACCCGGGCCGCCTGCGCAGCCACGAGCGACCCCAGCGCCCAGGTGAGCAGCGACAGCAGCAGGGCCGCGTTCACGCCGTGCCACAGCGCCAGGTGCTCCCCGTACGCCGTGAACCGCAGAGCCGAGGCCGCCGTGCGCGTGAGCCACTCCGCGGACTGGGGCAGCAGCCCGAACAGCACGGCGGCGCCCGCCAGCAGCAGGGGGGGCAGGTACAGCCCGGCCGGCGCCTCGTGCACATCGGGTCCGGACTGCGGGGCCGCCGGAGTGAAGAAGATGCTCAGCAGCCGCCAGCAGTACGCGAAGGTCAGCACGCTGCCCGCCACCGCCACCAGGATGAACCCGGGCCCGTGGTGCAGCATCGCCTCGTAGAACAGCTCCTTGCTGACGAAGCCCCCCAGCGGCGGCAGGCCCGCCATGCTGAGCGTGGCCACCACCGCCACCAGGAAGGTGACGGGCAGCGCCCGGCGCAGCCCGCCCAGGGCGCGCAACTGCGGGATCTCCCGGGTGCCGGTCTCGTGGTCCACGATGCCCACCACGAAGAACAGCGCCGCCTTGAACGCCGCGTGGTTGAGCAGGTGCGCGGTGCCCGCGAAGCGGCCCTCGTCGGACGCCAGGCCGTACAGGCTCATCAGCAGGCCCAGCTGCGACACCGTGGAGTACGCCAGGAGGGCCTTGAGGTCGGTCTGGCGCAGGGCCAGCCACGACCCCCAGAACAGCGTCGCCAGGCCCAGCGGCACCAGCAGCCCCGACCACAGGGCGCTGCTGCCGAAGATCAGCCCGAACTTGGCGACCAGCACCACGCCGGCCTTGACCATGGTGGCCGAGTGCAGGAACGCCGAGATGGGCGTGGGGGCCTCCATGGCGGTCGGCAGCCAAAGGTGAAAGGGCAGCTGCGCGGACTTGGTAACGGCCGCCAGCACCGTGCACAGCAGCGCCGGCACGAACAGGGGCGAGGCCCGCACCGCGTCCAGGTTCAGCTGCGACAGGGTGGTGGTGCCGCCCGCGATGGACAGCATCGCCACGGCCGCCAGCAGGCCCAGACCCCCCAGGGCGCTGATCAGGAAGGCCTTGACCGCGCCGTCCCGCGCGGCCGGGCGGGTGTGCCACAGGCCGATCAAGAGGAAGCTGGTCACGCTGGTCATCTCCCAGAACATGAACAGCAGCGGCAGATTGTCGGACAGCACCAGGCCCAGCATGGACCCGCCGAACAGCAGCAGGTACGGGTAGAAGCGGCCGAACTTCTCCCCGGCCGACAGGTACGTCACGGAGTACACGCTGGCCAGCGTGCCGATCAATCCGATCAGCACGGCGAACAGCAGCGAGAACCCGTCCCCACGCAGGCGCAGGTGCAGGTCGAGTTCCGCCACCCAGGGCGTCACCTCGGTGACGGGCGCGGCACCCGGCATCCCGGCCAGCGGCAGGCCCAGGGCCAGCGCCGGCGCGAACGCCAGGGCCGCCAGCCACCCGGTGTGCCGGCCCAGCGGCCGGGCCGCCAGGGCGCAGACGGCGGCGAGAAGAAAGGGGAAGATCACGGCGAGGCTCAGCACAGCAACACTCCTGAAAAGGGCGGGGCCACGTCGGACAGGGAGGCCGGGACCGGTCGGGCACCGTCGGGACCGGGCCGGGCAGGGGGGCAGGGGCCGCGATGCGTCGCGGGCGGGGGAGAGAACCAGGCCCATCGGACCGCACCCTCCGGGAAAGGCCGTGGGGCGCGGCCACGCTTCCAGAGTACCGTGCCGGTCCGGGTTTCCGCGCTGCGTGCTCCGCCGGCCCGCCGCACTCGGCGCATGGCGCCTCGGTCGGGTATCGTGGCGGCATGAGCGTCACTGCCGGCTGCCCTGCCCGCCCCCCCCACCTGCCCGCCGGCGCGGCGGGCCGGGGGCCCGCGTGACTTTCGCGCCGCCCACCGCCGGAGCCCTGCTGGATCTCGTGATGGCCTGGCAGCGCGGCGAGGTGGAGCGCGAGGCGCTGATCGGCGCGCTCGTGCGGGTGCCCCGTGACCAGGGGCACGTGGTGCACGAGGTGCTGCGCGACCTGTGCCAGCGCGTGACCTGCGCCGAGCCGCTGGGGCCCGGGGCGCATCAGGGCGCGCACCTGGACGCCTCCGTGTGGCGGGAGGAGCTGATGGGCTGCCGCGCGCGCGCCTGGGAGTACCCGGAGATCGCCGGGCTGCTGGTGGGCCCGCAGGTGGTGATCCTGGTGGACAGCCGCGAGGGCGTGATCCTGCGGGACGGCGCGGCGCGCTGCGTGCCGCGGAGCGTGGCCGGGTCGCTGATGCTGCTGTGCCAGACGGTCGTGATGGCCCAGTCCGCGGTGGACGCCCGGGAGCTGGAGGCGCTGCGCAGCCAGCGGGTGAACTCGACCTCGACCTCCCTGTCGGAGATCGAGCCGGTCGAGTAAAGGCGAGCGGCGGCGGGCCAGCCCCGCCGCCGCTCAGGGCCGGGGTTCAGCCGCGGCGAACGGGGATGTAGATGCGGCCCTGGGTGTTCCAGAGCAGGTCGAAGTCCCGTTCAGTTAGGGCGACGTTCGGGCCGTGCAGGGGGTCGCTCATCACGATGATGCCCTGGGTTTCGTCGTAGCCGCGCACCACACGCCAGTGGGGGACTTTGCCGATCTGCTTGGCGTACTGCAGCACGATGACGGGGTTGCCGGCCGCCACCTCGCGCTTCACGTCGGCGAGCGTGCCGCCCTTGTTCACCGGGGCGTCGAAGCCCAGCTTCTTCAGGAGTTTCTGCCCGGCGCCGGCGCTCATGTACTGCCCTCCGGGGCGCAGCTGCGCCTGGTACTTGTTCTGGGGGATGTTCAGGCCGTACAGGGTCAGTGCGGAGGAGATGCTGGCCGGGCCGCAGTTGTTGAAGGTCTGGTGGACGTACCCGACGCTGCTCAGGTACGCGCTCGTCGGGCGGTTGCCGAAGCCGGCGGCGCGGAAGGTGCTGGGGGCCGGCAGGCGGTCCGGCAGGAAGATGCCGCGCTCCAGGCGGTTGCTGGGCAGCGGACTCGGGCTTGCGCTCGGGCTCGGCGCCGCACTCGGGGGGGTGGCGGGCGCGCTGCCGGGCAGGGTCAGGGTCTGGCCCACGCCCAGGGTGCTGGTGGTCAGCCCGTTGAGGGCGATCAGGTCGTCCACGCTGACGCCGGCGGTGCGGGCGATGCGGTAGAGGGTGTCGCCGGGCTGGACCCGGTAGGTCTGGGTGGCGTGGGCGAGCCCGCAGCAGAGCAGGAGCACGAGTGGAGCGAGCTTCATCTTATCTTTAGTTTTCGCATATTTTTTCTTTAAAATCCCATACAAATCTTCACAGCCTCACCGACCGGGCCCCAAGGTCAAGGCCCAAGGTCAGGTGAAGCGCGGCGCCACGCGCCCAGGCGTATTGTTCGCCCATGCGGCCCCGCGCCCGACCCGCCCTGACATCCCTGCTCTCCCTGCTGGCCCTGGGCCCCTGGGCCGGCGCGCAGCTCATGCCCGGGCCGCCCGTGGCGCCCCTTCCCGTGGACGTCACGCCGCCCCCCAGCGGCCTGGTCCGGCTCCAGACCCCGGCCGGTACCCTGGTGGGCCGCAGCGACGGGCAGGTCAGCTTCTGGCAGGGCATCCCCTACGCCCAGCCCCCCACCGGGGACCTGCGCTGGAAAGCCCCCCGCCCGGCCCTGCCGTGGAAGGGAGATCGCAGCGCGCTGACCGCCGGTCCGCCGTGTCCGCAAAAGGGCGCCGGGTCCTTCGGCCTGGTCGGGTCCGAGGACTGCCTGAGCCTGAACGTCGCCGCGCCGAGCACTGCGCTTGGCACCGGCACCGCGGCCCTGCCGGTCATGGTCTGGATTCACGGCGGGGCCTTCACCAGCGGCAGCGGCTCGCAGTACGACCCCCGCCTGCTGGCCCGCGAGCAGAACGTCGTTGTGGTGACCCTCAACTACCGCCTGGGCGCCCTCGGGTTTCTCGCCACGGACGGGCTGGCGGGCGAATCCCGCGCCCTGAACTACGGCCTGCAGGACCAGCAGGAAGCCCTGCGCTGGGTGAAGACCAACATCCGCGCCTTCGGCGGCGACCCCGGCAACGTCACCCTCTTCGGCGAGTCGGCCGGCAGCATGAGCATCTGCGCGCACCTCACCTCCCCGCCCGCGGCCGGCCTGTTCCACAAGGCCATCATGCAAAGCGGGTCGTGTGCCGCGCCCGGCACCACCATCCCCCAGGCCGACGCGCGGCGCACCGGCGCCGCCTTCGCTCAGGAGGTCGGCTGCCGCGGCGGCGACCCCGCCTGCCTGCGGAAGGTGCCGCTCGCGCGCCTGATCTCCACGCCCATTCCGGGCCGCGGCGAGCTGCGCTTCCTGCCGCTTACGCCGGCGCACGGCGACGTCCTGCTCCCCACCGAACCGGCCGCCGCGTTCCGGGCCGGCAAGGCCCCGCGCCTCCCGGTGCTGCTGGGCACCAACCGCGACGAGGGCACCCTGTTCGTCGGGCCCCTCGGGGACCGCGGCGGGGACCTGCCGCTGCTCACCCACTGGGCCCTGGCGGGCGTGCTGGCCGGCTGGAACGCCCCACGCGTCCTCGCTGCCTACCCCACCGCGCAGGGCGTGGGGGTGGCCAGCGCGCGCCTGATCACCGACGCGATGTTCGCCTGCCCGGCCCGCACCCTCGCCCGGCAGCTGGCGGCCGTCACGCCCACCTACATGTACGAGTTCCGGGACCCGGACGCCCCCACCGACCTGCTCCCCACCGGCAGCGCCCCCCGCTACGGCGCCTTCCACGCCTCCGAGTTGATCAGCGTGTTCGGCACGCCGCTGACGTACTTCGCGTCCCCCACCCACTTCACACCCGCGCAGGGCGCGTTGGCCCGGCAGATGCGGAGCTACTGGGCCAACTTCGCCCGGACCGGCAACCCGAACGGCCCCGGCCTGCCCACCTGGGCGCCCGTGACCCCCACCCAGGACCGGGTCCTGGCCCTGGAACCCGGCCGCGTGCAGGAGCTGGGTACCTTCGCGCAGGACCACCGCTGCGACCTGTGGCCGTGACGCCCCTCAGGCGGCGGCCAGGCGCGACCGGGCCGGCTGGATGCGCAGCGCCAGTACGGCCGCCGCGCCGGCCAGGACCGCCGCGGCGATGAACGCCGGGGTGTAGCTGCCCAGCGCGTCGCGTGCCACGCCGCCCAGCCAGGCGGCCAGCGCCGCGCCCAGCTGGTGCGCGAAGAACACCCAGCCGTACACCACGCCCACGTTCTCCCGCCCGAACACGTCCGCGGTCAGCGCGGTGGTGGGCGGCACCGTGGCGATGTAATCCAGCCCGAACAGCACCGCGAACGCCAGGAACGCCGCGCCGGGCGGCACCAGCGGCAGCAGCACCAGGCTCAGGCCGCGGAAGGCGTAGTACGCGCCCAGCAGCAGGCGCGGGTCCACCCGGTCGGTGAGGTACCCGCTGCCCAGCGTGCCCACGAAGTTGAAGGTGCCCATCAGGGCCAGCATGCCCGCCGCGAAGCCCGCGGTGAGGCCCAGGTCCCCGCAGAACGCCATGAAGTGCATGCCCACGATCCCGGTGCTGGTGGCGCCGCACACGAAGAACGTCAGGGCCAGCAGCCAGAACTCGGGGCTGCGCACCGCCCGCCGCATCACCTGCGGGTCCGCCCGGCCAGCGCCCTGGCCGGCGCCGGCCACGCCGGCATCCACCGGGGCGCCGTCCGGGGCGAGGTTCAGCTCGGCGGGGGAGTCGCGCATCAGCCACCACACCACCGGCGCCAGCGCCACCGCCAGGCCCGCCAGGGCCAGCGACCCGCCCTTCCACCCGACCGAGGACGCCAGCACGGTCAGCAGCGGAATGAACATCAGCTGCCCGGCACTGGTGGCCGCGCCGAACAGGCCCACCACCAGCCCGCGGCGTCGCCGGAACCAGCGGGTGGCGACGGTGGCGCCCAGCACGCTGCCGACCAGGCCGGTCGCCACGCCGCTGAACACGCCCCAGGTCAGGTGCAGGGCCAGCGGCGAGCGGGCCAGCGTGCTCACCGCGAACGCCACCGCGACCGCCAGCAGGCCCACCGTCGCCACCCGGCGCGGCCCGTGCCGGTCGATCAGCCCGCCCGTGAACGGCGCGGCCAGCCCGAAGGTCAGCATGCCCAGGCTGCCGGCCAGGGACAGCACGCCGCGGCTCAGGCCCAGGTCCGCTTCCATGGGCAGCAGGAACACGCCCGGCGCGCTGCGCCCCCCCGCCGCGAGCAGCAGCGCCGCGACCGTCACCGCGACCACCACCCAGCCGTAGTACACGACCGTGCCCCCACGCCGCCGCCCTGCCGTCATCCAGGCAGTGTGGCACGCCCGGTCACGCGGGGCCCGGGGACCGTCTGGACGTGCCTCCCGGCGCCAGCCGCTGAGGTTCAGCACGCAAGGGGCCGCGCGCGCGGCATGATGGGCGCATGCCGCCTGATCCGTCCAGTGAGTTCATCCAGCGGCTCCGCGTGCCGGGCCTGCTGGCCCTGGGGGTCCTGGCGGTGGCGTCCCAGGGGTTCGAGTTGCGCAGCGCCCTGGCGGCTGGCGACACGCTGCGCGCCGCCCTGGGCGCCGTGACCCTGCTGATCAGCCTATGCGTGACGCTGCTGCTGCTGGCCCGGCGCCTGGACCTCAGCGCGCTCACGCCGCTGATCCTGTGGTTCGCGGGCGCCTGGACGGTCGTGCAGCTCGTGCAGGCGTTCGGGTCGCCCGGTCCGGTCGCCATGCCGCTGTACGTGTCGCACCTGATTCTGGTCAGCGTGGCCTACACGTTGCTGCCGGTCGTGCCGGCCACCGCCGCCGGGGTGCTCAGCGGCCTGCTGGTGGTTGTGGCCGCCGTGTCGCGCACGGCCGTGCAGTGGGAGGTGCTGTCCTCGGTGCTGTTCCTGGCCGGGCTGATCGGGTTCATGGCCGTGCACGGCCGGCCCATCCGGGACCAGCGGGTCAAGACCGAACTGGCCCTGGACCTCACCGGCACCGACGTCCTGACCGGGCTGAAAAGCCGCCGCACCGGGCAGGAACGCCTGCAGCTCCTGACCCGCGCGGGGCCCAAGGACCGCGGCCGCAAGGCGGTGGTCGTGCTGGACGTCGAACAGTTCGGCCCGGACGCCGCGCCGGACCGGGTGGCCGGGGACGACGCCCTGCGCCGCGCCTCCTCCATCCTGCAGGCGCACCTGAACGAACCGGACTTCGCGTGCCGCTGGGGCGCGAGTGAACTGCTGGTCGTGCTGAACGACACCACCCGGCCCGCCGCCGACGAACTGGTGGACTGGTGGCGCACCCGCATCTCGCTGCGTGAGAAACCCAGCCACCGCCTGACCCTGCGGGCGGGCGTGGCCATGTTCACCGAGGGCCGCAGCGTGGACCAGGTCCTCGCCCTGGCCGAGGCGCGGCTGTACTCCGCGCGCATCGCCGACCGGGAGGCGCAGGCAGGCCGCTGAGCCCGCCCGGCCCTCACAGCCGGGTGCGGACCTCCCACAGTTCCGGGAACAGCACGTGATCCAGCGCGGAGCGCAGGTACCCCACGCCGCTGGTGCCGCCCGACCCGCGTTTCATGCCGATGGTGCGGGAGACGGTGGTGAGGTGGTTGAACCGCCAGCGGCGGAAGTTGTCCTCCACGTCCACCAGTTTCTCCGCCAGGGCGTACAGGTCCCAGTAAGCCTCGGTGTTGCGGTAGACCGCCAGCCAGGCCTGCAGCACCGCCTCGTTCAGTTCGGGTTTCTGCGTCCGGTCGTGCTGCAGCACCTCGTCCGGAATCGCGAAGCCGCGTTCACTCAGGAGCCGCAGGGCCAGGTCGTACACGCTGGGACCGTGCAGGGCCTCCACCAGGGGCCCGTGCAGGTCGGGCCGGTGGGCGTGCGGGCGGAGCATGGTGGGGTTGCGGTTCCCGAGCAGGAACTCCACCATCCGGTACGACTGCGACTGGAAACCCGAGGCCTGCCCGAACGCGTGCCGGAACTGCAGGTAGTCGGCGGGCGTCATGGTTTTCAGGACCTCCCAGGCGTTCGTGAGCTGCTCCTGCGCGCGGACCACGCGGGTCAGCATCTTCAGCGGCGCGTCGGTGATGCCGCGCTCCAGCAGCGCCATGGCCGCCAGGAGTTCGCGCACGATCAGGTCCAGCCACACCTCCGAGACGTGGTGGATGGCGATGAACAGGTGCTCGTCGTGCGCGTCGGTGATCGGCTGGTGCGCGGCGCGCAGGTCGTCCAGGCGCAGGTAGTCGCCGTAACTGAGGTTCTTGCGGAAGTCGCTGTAGGCCTGCTCGGCGGCGTGCTCCGCGCCCTGGGCCGGGGCGCCTTCAGGGCCGCCCTGGGCGCCGCTCACGCCTGCTCCTCCAGCACGGCCTGCACGCCCAGCACGGCGCGGGCCACGTCCAGGTGCGAGTGGTACAGCGGCGTGAACCCGAAGCGCAGGATGTCCGGCGTGCGGAAATCCCCGATGATGCCGCGCCCGGTCAGCCGGTCCATGACCCGCGCGGCGTCCGGGTGGCGGTAGCTCACCTGGCTGCCGCGCCGGGCGTGGTCCAGGGGCGTGACCAGCGTCAGGGGAAAGCGCTCACCCAGAGGCGCCATCAGTGTGATGAAGGTGTCGGTCAGGGACAGGGACTTGGCGCGCAGATCGCCCAGGTTCACGTCCGCGAACACGTCAAGAGCGGTGTCCAGCGCCGAGAGGCTCAGCACCTGAGGGGTGCCCACCACGAAGCGGCGCGCATGTTCGGCCGGGCGGTATGTGCACTCCATCTCGAAAGGCTCGGCGTGGCCCATCCAGCCGCTCAGCGCGGTCGGGGCGTGCGGCAGGTGCCGTTCGGCGACGAACACGAACGCCGGCGCGCCCGGGCCGCCGTTCAGGTACTTGTACCCGCACCCGACCGCGAAATCCGCGCCCGCGCCACGCAGGTCCACCGGGAAGGCCCCGGCCGAGTGCGCCAGATCCCACACCGTCAGCACGCCCTGCGCGTGGGCCGCGGCGGTCACGGCCGCCATGTCCAGGCGCTCCCCGGTGCGGTAGTCCACCTCCGTGAGCAGCACAGCCGCGACGTCGGGCGTCAGCTGCGCCGCGATCTCCCGGGCGGGCACACGGCGCAGCTCGTGACCGCGGCCGAGCAACTCGCCCAGGCCCTGCGCCACGTACAGGTCGGTGGGGAAGTTCTCCGCGTCGGTCAGGATCACGCGCCGGTCGGGGTTCAGGTGCAGCGCCGCGGCGAGCACCTTGAACAGGTTCACGCTGGTGCTGTCGCCCACGGCGACCTCGTGCGCCTGCGCGCCGATCAGGCGGGCCACCTTGGCCGCCACGCGGTCTGGAAGGGCCATCCAGTCCTCGCCGCGCTCGGCGCCGGCAGTCCAGGAGCGGATCAGCGCCTCGCCCCACTCGCCGTGCAGCACCCGGGCGAGGCGGCCCGGCACGGCGCGGGGCATGGCGCCCAGGCTGTTGCCGTCCAGGTACACCACGCCCTCGGGCAGGGTGAATTCGGCGCGTTTGTGCGCCAGCGGGTCCCGGGCGTCCAGGGTCAGCAGGTGCTCGAGCAGGTTGGGGGCGAGGCCGGGCAGGGCAGGGCGGTGGTCAGGCAGGGTGGTCACAGGGGGTCCTCCAGGAGCAGGCGGGGGCGAGGGCCCGCGAACGGGCCGGGGTCGTCATGCCAGCTGTGAGGTCAGTGGGCGCTGCCCAGCGTCGCGCACCACCACGGGCGCAGGGCGGGCGCGATGTCGTTCGCCCGCCGGCCCCGGGGGTCGTCCTGTGAGGGGTGACGCATGTCCCGGTCAGTATACGGAGCGCTCCGGCGCCATGCTCAGCGGCGCAGGAGCTTCACGGCGCGCACCACGTCCTGCGGGGTGACCGCCTCGCCCGGGTGGGCCCGGCAGCCGGAGGCGTACTGCTCCAGGATCGTCTCCCCGGCGGCGTCCAGGGCGCTGCGGACGCTTGAGAGCTGGGTCAGGATGTCGTGGCAGTCGCGGCCCTCTTCCACCATGCGGTGCAGGCCGCGCACCTGCCCCTCGATGCGGCGCAGGCGTTTCAGGACGCGTTCGTCCGTCTCGGAAAGCGGCGGGAGGGCAGGGGCGGAGCTGTTCTGCGTGGTCATGGCGGGTCCTCGGGAAGGGGCGGGGAAGGGCTGAGCGGCAGTATAGGCACTTTCCCGGCCGCTGGCGCCGGGCTTTCGGCGCTCAGCGGGCGACGGGGTACCCGGCAGCCTGCCAGTCGTTCATGCCGCCCGTCACGTTCCGGATGTCCCGGAACCCGGCCCCGGCGAGCAGCGCGCTGGCCTGCGCGCTGCGGCTGCCGGAGCGGCAGATCACGTACAGCGGCTGCGCCGGATCGAGTTCACCGGTCCGGGCGCCGAGCCTGTCCAGGGGAATGTTCGCCGCCCCCCCGATGTGCCCCTCGGCGAACTCGGCGGCCGTGCGGACGTCGAGCACGGCCGCGCCGCCCTCCACCGCCGCCTTCAGGTCCGTGACGCTCACGTTCCGGTAGTCCCCGCCGGCGCTTTTCGGCGCGCAGCCGGCGAGCAGGGCGGCGGTCAGGGCGACAGTGATCGCAGGGCGCATGCCACCAGTATACCCCCTTCCCCTATGTCGACGTGAGGAGTCCGGCTGCGTGGGTGTCAGCGCCGGCCCGTCAGGCGGAACACGCCCCGGCCCACCCGCGACCCCGCCGGAGCCGGCGATTCCGTCTGCCGCCCCCGGCCCACTCCCAGGTGCTCGGCCAGCGCAGCCACCAGCGCGGCATGCTCCCCCGGCCGGCGGGTGCACGCCAGCAGCGTCTCCTCGTCCCCGCCGAGCAGCAGCCCCCGGGCCGCCAGGGCCGTCCGCGCCGCCTCTGCCCCGGGAAGCCGCAGCGCCACGACCGGACCGCCCGCGTGCTGCACGTCCCCGAAGCGCTCCAGAGCGGCGGCCAGCGAGCCAGCGTGCTGCAGGACGCGCGGCAGCGTCTCATGCAGGAACCCGGCCGCGCCAGGCAGCGCCTCCAGGACCGCCAGCGTGCCCGCCGGCAGCGCAGACGGCGCCGCCAGCCCCGCCACCCGCCCGGCCAGTTCCCCTGGCAGCAGGGCGTAGGCCGCCCGCACACCCGGCAGCCCGTGCGCCTCCCCCGGGGAGCGCAGGCGCACCAGGCCCGGCAGTGAGCCAGGAACCGGCCGGGCCGTGAACGGCGCGAGGCTGTCGTCCACGGCGACCACTGCTCCTGCCGCGGCGCACCGGTCCGCCAGCGTGTGCCAGTCCCGGGCGCCCCAGGGGCAGCCCGCCTGGAATTCCGGCGGCCGGACCAGCAGCAGCTTCACGCCGTCCAGGGCCAGGCCCGACAGGGGAGAGCGCCCGGCTCCATCCGGTTCAGGCAGGGCCACCGGCCGCACTGCAATGCTCCGGGCCGCCAGCCAGGGGACCACGTCGTCCCAGGGGCCGCCCAGCACCGCCAGCCCGCCATATTCGGCGCCCGTGGCGCGGATCAGGCGGTCCACCAGATCCGCGAGTCCCAGCCCCGGCGCGACCCCTGCCACGTCGATGTGATGAAGTCCGGCCAGGGCGCGGCGCGCCGCCGCGTAGGCCGGGTCGGGCAGCGCAGCGTGATCGGCGTCCCGCACCGCCTGCAGCAGCGTCCAGTCCGGCCCGTAGGGATTCACCACCCGTCGAAAGTCCAGGGGAGACGCCGGGGTGGGCTGGGGGGAGGGGTGAACCGGCGGCATCGTCATGGGCAAACCCGCGCAGTGTACCCCCGGTCAGGACGTCAGGGGGAGGCCGCGGGGCCCTGCGCCGCGCGAACCAGCCGCAGCAGCTGCGCGCGGTTGAGCGGCCCCAGATGGCGCGCGGTGACCCGCCCTCCGGCGTCCACCACCAGCGTGGTAGGAAACGCCGTCACCTTCAGCGCCGGGGTCAGTGCCTCCCCGCCCACGCGCGTGGGGAGCACAAGATTCTCCCGTCGTAGGAACGCCACGACCACCGCCGGGTCCTCGCCCACGTTGACCAGTTCCACCGGGGCGCCCCGCGCGATCTCCCGCTCCAGCAGGGGCAGTTCGGCCCGGCAGGGCCCGCACCACGTCGCCCAGAGGTTCACCACCCGCCCCGGCGGGACGGGTGTGGCCGGCTCCAGCTGCCCGGAGGGCCGCAGCGTCCGCAGAGGCGTGTCCGGCCAGCCCGTCTCGCCGCCTCCGGCCGGGCGGAGCAGCCCCGGGAGCGCTCCGGCGAGCACCGCCACGATGACGGCACGCGCGGCCACCTGACCGTGCCCGCGTGGTCCCACCGCCAGGCTCAGCATCCCGGCAGCGAGTCCGGGCAGCCATGCCCAGTCGCCTCGCCGGACATCCACGAGGTCCAGCGCGTTGTCCAGCAGGGGCCGGCCAGCGTCCAGACCGGGGACAGCCGCCCACAGCCGCGCCGTGATCAGCGTGATCAGGGCGGCGCGGCCGGCGCCGGGGAAGCGCGCCAGGGCCGCCCAGGCCGCGAGGCCCAGCAGCAGGGTCAGGCTGGGCCAGCTCAGGGCGAGGGGACCCAGGCGCAGGCCGTCAGGACCGATCACCCGGAGAGGATACCCCGCTGGGCTATGCCGGTCGTTTCACCAGGCTCAGACGCCCATGCTGATGAACTTCGTCTCCAGGTACTCCTCCAGCCCCCAGTGCCCACCCTCGCGGCCCACGCCGCTGTTCTTCATGCCGCCGAACGGCACGTGCGGGCTGTTCGCACTGGGCACACCGTCGTTGATGCCCACGATCCCGTACTCCAGCGCCTCCGCCACCCGCCACGCGCGCGACAGGTCCCGCGTGTAGGCGTACGCCGCCAGCCCGAACTCACTGTCGTTCGCCAGGCGCAGCGCCTCCTCCTCCGTGTCGAACACCACCACCGGCGCCACCGGACCGAACGTCTCCTCGCGCAGGATGACGCTGTCCGGCGCGACGTCCACCAGGATCGTCGGCTCGAAGTACAAACCCCCGCGCGCCTTTCCGCCCACCGCCGCGCTCGCCCCACGCGCCAGCGCGTCCTGCACCTGCGCCTGCACCTTCTCCAGGCCCGCCTGCTCCACCACCGGGCCCACCTGCGTCGCGTCCTCCAGCGGGTCACCCAGCGTCAGCGCCGCGGTCTTCTCCGACAGAAGGCGCGTGAACTCGCCCGCCACGCCGCGCTGCACGTACACCCGGTTCGTGCAGATGCAGGTCTGCCCCGCGTTGCGGAACTTGCTTGCCACCACGTCCGCCGCCGCGCGTTCCAGGTCCGCGTCGTCGAACACCACGAAAGGCGCATGCCCGCCCAGCTCCAGCGAGACGCGTTTGATGGTCCTCGCCGCCTGCGTGTACAGCAGCCGCCCCACGGCAGTGCTGCCGGTGAAGGTGAGCTTGCGCACCCGCTCGTCTTCCATGAACGGCGCCGTCAGGGCCGCCGCGTCGTTCGTCGGCAGGACCTGCAGGGTGTCCGGCGGGCCCCCCGCCTCCAGCCACAGCTCAGCCAGCATCAGGGCCGTCATGGGCGAGAGTTCCGCCGGTTTGACGATCATCACGCACCCGGCCGCCAGCGCCGGCGCAGCCTTGCGGGTGATCATCCCTGCCGGGAAGTTCCATGGCGTCACCGCGTACACGATCCCCACCGGCTCGGCCGCACTGAACCCGCGCTTGTGGTCGAAGCGCATGCTGATCCGCTCCCCGCTGATCCGCCCGGCCTCCTCGGCGCACCACTCGATGAAGCTCGCCGCGTAGTGCACCTCCCCGCGCGTCTCCGTGATGGGCTTGCCCATTTCCAGCGTCATCAGCCGCGCCAGGTCCTCCTTGCGCTCGATCATCAGGTCATGCCAGCGGCGCAGGACCTTGCCCCGCTCGTACGGGTTCACCTTCCGCCAGACCTTCAGCGCCGCTTCGGCCGCGTCGATGGCCTGGCGGGCCTGCTCGGGCGTGCAGTCGGCCACCCGACCGATGCTCTGGCCGTTCCCCGGGTGACGGACCTCGAAGGTCGCGGGCGCGTCGCGCCACGCTCCGGCGAAATAGGCCTGGTGGCGGGTCACGGGATCAGGAAGGGTCAGGGTCATGCGGGCACCTCGGAACGGGAAAGGGGGACTCAGGGCGGGGAAGTGAACCGGACGGCGCAGAGGCAGGCGAAGGCGGCCACCCGGGCACGTCACGAAGCGGAAATGCGCCCAGTCTGCCCCGCTCCGCCCCGGCCCGCAACCGCCGCGCCCACCAGGGGCGTCCACTCCGCTGGACGACTCCCAATACGCGGGGCAGGACCGGAATGCCCGGCCCGCGTGCCGTATCCTCGGTCGCATGACGCCCCGCCTCCTCCTCCAGGCCGCGGGAGCCCTGCTTCTCCTCACCGCCCCCCCTGCCCACGCTGCGGCCCTCACCGTCTTCGCCGCGTCTTCCCTCACCGACGCCTTCCAGGAGATCGGCCGGACCTTCGACCGCCAGACCGGGCACCGCACCACCTTCCAGTTCGCCGGCTCCCAGGTCCTGCGCACCCAGATCGAACAGGGCGCCCGCCCCGACGTGTTCGCCAGCGCCGACGACACGCAGTTCGTCCCGCTCAAGCAGGCCGGACTCATTCCCGCCGGACAGGTGTTCGCGCGCAACACCCTGACCGTCATCACGCCCGCCCGCTCCACCCTCAGAACCCTGCGGGACCTCGCACGGCCCGGCGTGAAACTCGTCCTTGCCGACCCGGCCGTGCCCGTCGGCAAGTACAGCCGACAACTCCTGCGCGCCCTGGACAGCGCGCCAGGACATGGCCCCGCGTACTCCCGGGCGGCGCTCGCGAACGTCGTCAGCGTCGAAACGAACGTCCGGCAGGTCGCGCTGAAAGTCCAGCTCGGTGAAGCCGACGCCGGCATCGTCTACCGCACCGACCTCACACCCGCCCTGAAACAGGCCGTGCGCCAGCTGCCCGTCCCGCCGGCCCTCAACCCCGTCGCCACCTACCCCATCGGGGTGCTCGGCAGCAGCGCCCAGCCGGCCGCCGCGCAGGCCTTCGTCACCTTCGTGCGCGGACCCGTCGGGCAGGCCATCCTGCGCAAGTGGGGTTTCCTCAGCCCCCGATGACGCGCCCACGCCCCACCCACCGCCACCCGCCCCCCGCTCCCGTCCTGCTCGGCGGCGTCCTGGTGGGCTTCCTGCTCCTCCCGGTCGCCGCCCTGCTCCTGCGCGGCCTCACGCCCGCCCTGCTCCCCACCCTCACCAGTCCCGTCGTCCTTGACGCCCTGCGGGTCAGCCTCCTCACCACCACCCTGACCCTGCTGCTCACCCTGCTGCTCGTCACGCCCGTCGCCTGGCTCCTGGCCCGCTACGACTTTCCTGGCAAGGCCGTTCTCGACACGCTCCTCGACCTGCCCATCGTCCTGCCTCCGGTCGTCGCCGGCCTCGGCCTCCTGCTCGCCTTCGGCCGCCAGGGCCTGCTCGGCCCCCCCCTCGCCCTGGCCGGCATCCAGCTGCCCTTCACCACCGCCGCGGTCGTTCTCGCCCAGCTGTTCGTCTCCGCGCCCTACTACCTGCGCGCCGCCAAAGCCGGGTTCAGCGCTGTGGACCCCGACGTCGAGGCCGCCGCCAGCATCGACGGCGCCAGCCGACGCGCCGTGTTCCGCCACGTCACCTGGCCCCTCGCCTTTCCCTTCCTCCTCGAAGGCCTGATCCTCACCTGGGCCCGCGCCCTCGGCGAATTCGGCGCCACCATCCTCTTCGCCGGCTCCCTCCAGGGCCGCACGCGCACCGTCACGCTGGCCATCTACGCTGCCCTGGAGTCCGACCTCGGCCCCGCACTGGTCCTCTCGGCCGTGATGGTTCTCCTCGCCTTCGGCCTGCTGCTGGCGGTGCGGTTGCTCAGCCATTGGAGGCCCTCGCTTGGACGCCCAGCGGTCATCGTGCCGGAGTGAGAGGCGCACGAGGGCATGGACGGCGCTCGGCCAAATCTTCATGGCTTTCTCGAAATCCCGTCAGATTCGCTCATGGAGGTTTCATCCTTCGCCTGCAAGGACTATCCTGCACAGGATGACGTCGCCGGCCCTCTCCGCTCTTCATAGGCGGACCGTTCAAAGCCGCCACACCTGCCTGAGAATGTCTTTCTCACACATCCAAAAGCTCAGGCTGATGAGCCCACGTCCACCTCAACCGGCGGATGACGTGGCCGGGAGAGCGCCGTGACCATGACCGCCACACCGACCTACCTCCACAAATTCCTTCTGGACGTCACTCTGTGGTTTTGCGCCGCGTTGCTCGCCTATGCGTTTCGCAAACCCTCCCTGATCAACCTGGGCATTCCGCTGGAAGTGTGGGCGTACGCGGTGATGAGTGCGGCCGTGCTGGGCCTGCTGTCGCTCCGCTACCACCTGCCCCACCAGTCGTGGCGCCGCGTCGGTATGCGGGACCTTACCCTGCTTGCCCGGGCCGCTGCACTCAACACGCTGCTGATGTTTGCATTGGGCTTCGTGCTGCAGTCATGGCTGCAACTGCCGCGCAGCGTGCCGCTGCTGGCCGGCCTTGTTGGATTCATGCTGCTCGGTGGCGTGCGCATGTTCGCGCGGCTGCTCAGCGAAGGCGCCCGCCGCCGGGACGTCCCGGTGTCCAGCCGCGTTTTGATTGTCGGCGCAGGGGAGGCGGGTGCACTGATCGCCCGAGAGATGCAGCGCCACCCGGAAGCTGGCCTCGACCCGGTCGGATTTTTGGACGATGACACCAGCAAGCACCGCCAACGGTTGCTGGGCCTTCCTGTGTTCGGCACGATCGAACAGCTGAACCGGGTCGTTCAGGCCGAAGACATCCAGGAGGTCATCATCGCGGTGCCTTCAGCCAGTGGTGAGTTCGTGCGGCGTGTAATGGACCTCGCCGGTGGTGCCGGCGTGCGCTACCGCATCATCCCGGGGGTCTTCGAGATCCTGTCAGGCAACGTCAGCATCAGCAACCTCAGGGACGTGAACCTCGAGGACCTGCTGCGGCGGCCTCCCGTGCGGTTGAACACAGAAGAGATCATCGGGTACCTCAAGGGCCGCGTGGTGCTGGTGACCGGCGCGGGCGGCAGCATCGGCTCGGAGATCGTGCGGCAGATCGCCGCGTTCCAGCCCGCCATGGTGCTGCTGTTCGGCCGGGGTGAGAACAGCATCTTCACCATTCAGCAGGAACTGCTGCGGGAGTGGCCGGAAGTCAAGCATGTCGGCCTGATCGGAGACGTCCGGGACACCGGGCGGCTCCGGGCCATCTTTGAGCAGTACCGTCCAGAGGTGGTGTTTCACGCCGCCGCGCACAAACACGTGCCCCTGATGGAGGAAGCCCCCTCCGAGGCGATCATCAACAACGTGATCGGCACCCGGAACGTCGTGAGCCTCTGCCTGGAGTTCGGTGTGATGCGGCTGGTCAACGTCTCCACCGACAAGGCCGTAAACCCCACCAGCGTGATGGGCGCGTCCAAGCGCGCCGCCGAGATGACCGTGTCCGCCGGCGCGGCCCGGGCCCGCGAGACGCAGGCCTTCGTCTCGGTGCGCTTCGGGAACGTGCTCGGCAGCCGCGGGAGCGTCGTGCCGACCTTCATGCGCCAGATCCGTGCCGGGGGCCCGATCACAGTCACGCACCCGGAGATGGTGCGGTACTTCATGACGATTCCCGAAGCGGCCCGCCTGGTGCTGCAGGCCGGGGGACTGGCGGAGAACGGGAAGGTGTACGTGCTGAACATGGGCGATCCGGTGAGGATCTCGGACCTGGCGCGCGACGTGATCCGCCTGTCTGGTGCCCAGGGCGTGGATATCGTGTACAGCGGCATCAGGCCCGGAGAGAAACTGTATGAGGAGTTGCTGACCAGCAGTGAGGGCGCGGACGCCACCACGCACAGCGAAATCTTCAGCGCCCGGCTGGAACGGGTGGAACCCCAGGTGCTGGAAGCGCAACTCGACGTGCTGCAGCGTCACGCCATGCAGGGCGACGCTGCGGCCATTCGCATGGACCTGGCGCACATGATTCCCGAGAACAAGTTCGGTCAGGTTCGCTGAGGCGGCGCCGGGTGGGGTGTCGGGGGGGATGACATTCATCCGTGAAGGGCTGACAAAAGGCCCTTAGACTACGTTCATGAAAGTGAAGATGCTGGTGACGTCTCTTGGTCTGCTGCTCGCTCCTTCTGCATTGGCTCAATCCGCGCCATTCGGGGTGGTGCTGGATCTCGGGAGCCGCACCGACCGCTCCTTCAACCAGGCGGCCCTGGCCGGCGTACAACGCGCGCAGAAGGAACTGGGCGTCAAGGTGGACGTCTACGACACCAAAGTCGACGCGGACCGTCAGAAGGGCCTGAACCTGTACGCCGGGCAGAAAAAGCAGCTGGTGATCGGGCTGGGGTTCAACTTCCTGGACCCGGTGAAGTCTACGGCCTTCCAGTACCCGGGCACGAAGTTCGCGGTGGTGGACGCCCTGCCCTCCGGAGCGAACACCGCCGGGCTGACCTTCCGGGAACAGGAGGGCAGCTTCATGGTCGGGTACATGGCCGGCATCCAGAGCAGCACCGGCGTGGTGGGCTTCGTGGGCGGCATGGATTCGCCCGTGATTCACAAGTTCGACGCGGGCTTCACGGCCGGCGTGAAGTTCGCCTGCCCGAACTGCACGGTGATCAGCCGTTACCTCGGCAAGACGCCCAGCGCCTTCAACGATATTCCGGGGGCCACGGCGGTCGCCGGGGGACTGAAGGCCAAGGGCGCGGACGTCATCTACGCGGCCGCCGGCGCGAGCGGCCGCGGTGTGATCAGCTTCGTGACCCGCGCGCAGTGCATCCGGGCCTCTGAACTGCCCGCCGGCGTGAAGTTCCGCCAGAACGCCTTTGCCGGAATTCCCAAGTCCGCCCCCTACAAGGCGCAGTGCACCGGCGATACCCGGCCCCTGTTCTTCATCGGGGTGGACAGCAACCAGAACTACCTGGGCGACACCGACAACAACCCCAAGACCCTCAACCACGGCCTGACGAGCATGGTCAAGCGCATTGACACCGCGCTGTTCACCCTGATTCAGCGGGAAGTGAAGAAAGAGAAGTGGCGGTCCGGGGAGAGCAGCTTCGGGCTGGAGAACGGCGGCGTGGACTACGCCCTCGATGAGTACAACGAGGCCCTGGTGCCGCAAACGCTGCTGGACAAGCTCACCAAGGTCCGGGAGATGGTGATCACCAAACTGATCAAGATCCCCACCCAGTAAGTCCGCACTGGGCCGGCCTGAGCCCCACGGGTTCAGGCCGGCCTGCTCAGGTTACCGGGTCCACCTGCCCGGGTGCCGGCACGGTGATGGGTCCCTCTGCGGCGTCCAGGGCAGGGAACTCCACGCAGAAGGTCGTGCCGTCCGGCCCGGTCCGCGCGACCCGCAGGCGCGCGCTGAACTGCCCGGCGATCCACTCGGCGATCGCCAGGCCCAGGCCCGCCCCCAGGTCCCGCTGGCGGGCCGGGTCCGCGCGGTAAAACCGCTTGAAGATGTGCGGCAGCGCCTCGGCCGGAATGCCGGGGCCCCGGTCCTGCACGCACAGCTGCCAGCCGCCGGGCACGGCGTCCAGCCGCACCGTGACCGCCGACGCGGGCGGACTGTACTTCAGGGCGTTGTCCAGCAGGATCAGCAGCAGCTGCCGCAAGCGGTCCGTTTCCGCACGGACCGGCGCGGCCCGGTCGCCGCCCTGAAGGTCGATGGTGTGCTCGAACGCAAGTTTGCGCGCGTCCCGGATGGCCTCACGGGTCACGGCCGCCAGGTCCACCGGCTGCAGGTACAGGTTGTCCCCGGCGTCACTGCGGGCAAGCAGCAGCAGGTCCTCCACCAGGCGGCTCATGCGCCGCACCTCGCGGTCCATGTCCGCCAGCATCTCCTGCTGCTCCTCGGCGCTCAGGTGCGGGTGGCGGCGCATCAGTTCCACGTTCGCACGCATGATCGTCAGCGGCGCCCGCAACTCGTGCGAAGCGTCCCCAACGAACTGCTGCTGCGACGCCCACGCGGACTCCAGGCTGCCCAGCATGTCGTTGAAGGTCACCGCCAGCTGACCGAGTTCATCCCGGCCGCCGGGCGGCGTTACGCGGCGGCTCAGGTCCCGGTGGTGACTGATGCTGCGGGCCGTGCCGATGAGGGCCTGCAGGGGCCGCAGGGCGGCGCCTGCCAGCGCCCAGCCGATGATCAGGATGACTGCCACGGAAAGCACCGTGAGCTTCACCAGGTCCCGCGTCTGCCGGCGGGCGGTGGCGTCCGTGCGGCCCAGGGGCGTGAGGGCCTCGACGAACGCGACGGTCTTGCCGGCCTTGCGGACCTCGATCACGTACCGGCGCCAGCGCTGGTCAGGGAGCCTGAGCGTGCCGAACGCCCCGGCCCCGCGGTCCACGGCCGGCGTGCCCGGCAGGCGCAGCGGCAGCACGTCCAGGTAGGCCGGCGGCGCCGGCGCGTGCAGCGGGTCTTCCGGCCGAGTTTCCGGCAGGCCTGGGTCGGTCACGGACCGGTACATCAGCCCACCTTTCGCGTCGTAGGTGCGCAGGACCAGCACGATGCCCTCGTTCAGCGGCTCGGTGGTGTCCGTCTCCAGCCAGTACGACCGGCCGTACGACAGGATGCCCTGCTCGACCAGTCGCGCTGACCCCTGCAGCACGCGGTCCACCGTCAGGTAGTTCTCCCTCACGGAGATGGTCAGGCTGCTCAGCGCGATGCCGATCAGCACCAGCGTGAACAGCGCCCCGTACCACAGGCTCAGCCGCAGGCGCAGGGTCACCCGCGCACCTCCGCCGGACCGGGCCTAGCCGTGGCGCAGGACGTACCCGACCCCCCGGATGGTGTGAATCAGGCGCGCCTCCCCGCCCGATTCCAGCTTCTGCCGCAACTGCTTGACGTACGTTTCCACCACGTTCGGGTCGCCCAGGTACCCGATGCCCCAGGCCCGGTCGAGCAGGACCGACTTGGACTGCACCCGTTCCGGGGCGTCCATGAACGCCTGCAGCAGCCGGAACTCCTGCGCGGTCAGCACGATCTCCCGCTCGCCCCGCCGGACCGCGTGCCCGGCCGGGTCCAGCGTCAGGTCTGCGAAGCGCAGCAGGGCCGGCACCTCCGTCTCGCGGCGCCGCAGCTGAATGCGCACCCGAGCCAGCAGCACGTCGAAACTGAACGGCTTGGTCACGTAGTCGTCCGCGCCGCCCTCCAGGCCTGCGACCTGATCCTCCGGGTGGTCGCGAGCGGTGAGCAGAATCACCGGCACCGCGTCCCCGGCCTGCCGCACCCGGCGCAGCACCTCGATGCCGTCCACGCCCGGCAGCATCACATCCAGGATCACCAGGTCCGGCGTGCGGTCCCGCAGCGCCCGCACACCGGCCTCGCCGTCCCCGGCCGTTTCCACGAGGTACCCCTCGTACTGCAGGCCGCGTTCCAGCACCCGGCGAATCCCGGGATCGTCGTCAATCACCAGAATCCGCGTGCTCATCCTCCCATTCTAGTCGGTGCCTTCCGGAGGCCCGCGCGCCTCAGCCGGGCCACAGCTTTCCTCCCGCTCCCCCCCAGGACCGGCGGGTACGCTCGGCGCATGCTGTACCGTCCCTCCCTTCCGGAGCGCTTCCAGTTCGGCAGCGCGGTCGTGCAGCGCGTCCTGGCTCACGTGGGCGCCCAGACCCTCGAGGTCCTCGTGCAGGAGGCCCGCGGCGCGAGCCTGCTGCGCCGCCTGCCGCCCACCCGCACCGCCCAGGGCAGCGCCCTGTCGCTGCGCGCCCGCTCGGGTGCCCCAGTGGCGGCCGTGCAGGACGTGCAGGTGGATGAACCCAGCGGACACATTCGCGCGTACGTGCTCCGCGCCGCGGACGGCACGTCCGTGACGGTCCCCGCCGAGGACACCTACTGGTGGCGGGGCGAGCTGTACGGCACCAGCCGCGCCCTGCGGACCGTGCGCCGCACCGGCAAGCCTCGCCGCGCCGCTGCCCAGCGCGCCCCGCTGGGCGCCCTGGCCTTCTAGGGCCTCAGCGGAGCCTCAGGTTTCCTACGGGTGGGCGTCAGGGACACGGTTTAACCTCACGCTGTCGTGACCTTCAGGCGCCCCGCCTGCACCGGCCGGAGCTTCCCGGCCCGCGACGCCGTATCTCAGACCGCTGAACGTGACGGACGATCCCGGGTTTCCAGCCTGTCCGTCACGTTCCCTTTTGACCCAAACGGCCTCTGGTCGGTAGGGCGCCGTTCGTGTCCCCTTTGACTCCTGCGGCGCTGTGCTTCAGTGCAACCCTGACCTGGCCCGTCACGTTATTGATCGTGCCGTCGCTTGTCCTCGTACATGCGCTCGTCCGCCAGGCGCAGCAGCGCCGCGCCAAGCGGGTCGCCAGGCGCCAGGGTCGCCACGCCCACATCCAGCAGGACCCGTGCTCCTGGCTGGCCCTCGGCCGCGGCCTGCTGCACGCTGCGCCGCACGCGCCGGCCCTCGGCCTCCGTCGCGCCGGGCAGCAACATGGCAAACTCGTCGCCGCCCCACCGGAAGGCCAGGTAGCGGTCCGGGGTGGGGTGAACCGGTCGGTCGCCGGCCCCCCGACGGTGACCCGGCACCCAGGTCCGGTTCCCGCTCGCGAGCGGCTGGCTGAGCACGTCGCCCAGGTGCCGCAGCGCCTCGTCGCCAGCCGCGTGCCCGAACGTGTCGTTCAGCCGTTTGAAATGGTGCACGTCCATCAGCAGCAGGGTCAGCGGCGTGCCGTGCACCCGCGCCGTGTCCAGTTCCAGCCGCAGCGTCTCGTTGAATGCCCGGCGGTTGGGCAGCCCCGTGAGGTCGTCGGTGCGGGCCGCGGCGATGATCTCCTCACGCAGCCGGACCTCGTGCAGGATCAGTGACGCCTGCACTCCGAAGGAGGCGGCGAGGTCCACCGAATCGTCTGCGAAGGCGTCCGGATCCGTCAGCGAGTCGATGTTCAACAGGGCGGTGACCTGCCCCGCGTACAGGATCGGGACGGTGATATTGGCCTGAATGGTGTCCAGGCTCGCCAGGTTCCCCTCAATCAGGCGCTCGCCCTGCAGGTACCGCTGTCCCTGCTCCACCAGCGCGGAGCCGCGCGCCACCCGTGGCACGCCCCGGGACCACGACTCCAGCCCCAGGCCGTACCAGCGGTCCCGGGAGTCCTCCAGGCGGAACGACACCTGGGACAGTTCCTCCTCGTCGTGCGTCTGCGAGGCCACGTACCGGAAGCAGTCGCCGTCGAACACGGCCAGGGAGCCAGTCTCCGCGCCCGGAATGGTGGCGATGGCATGCCGCAGCAGCTCCTGGTAGGCCAGCGTGTGCGCGCCGCCCAGCAGGTCGCGGTGCAGGGCCTGCAACGTGTGCAGGTGCCGGTCGGCCTGCAGCCGTTCCAGTTCCGAGCCGACGGCCAGAGCCAGCAGCCGCAGCAGGGCCTGCTCCGCCGCCGTCCAGGCGCGGCCCGGCGCCCAGATCCACAGGGCGTACCGGGCGCGGTACCGGCCGCGCAGCGGCAGCAGCAGGCCATCCGGCCGCAGGGCCGCGGTACCGGTCCGCAGCGCAGCGAGATCCTCCAAGCCAAGCGGGACGTCCTGCGGCGTTCCGGCGTCCCAGGCCCGCAGGCGGCGCAGGCCCCCGGCCCGCACCTGCAGCCCGGCCACGCCCGCCACGCCGAACGTGCCGTGCACCCACCGGGCGGCGAGTGCCAGGTCCGCCGGACCGGTCGGGGTGCCCACCAGCTCCGTGAGCACCTCGGCCAAGGACGCGGTCAGCCGCTCAGCGCTGACCCCGCCGGGCGCGGCGGCGGACGGGTGAGGCAGCGGGGAGGAAAAGTCGGTCATGAGGGGAGGGCCGGGACGTCCGGGATGCCGTGATGCTAGCCTGCCTGACCCGCGCCTGTCCCCTCACGTTCCCCGGTCCACCCGACAGATGAAGGCCCGCCGGGGCGGGCCCCGGTCAGGCGAGCTCGACGACGCTGGCGTCGCTGATGGTGAGCTTGTGCGAATTGGGCAGCTGCTGCCGGCCGCGGACCTGGGCGCGCACGCCGATCAGGCAATCCTGCAGCCGGCGGTCCACGTTCTCGATGATGGCGCCGGCATCCACGGCGCTGTGTTCGATCTCGGCGTGGCGGATCACGCTGTCCCGGCCGATGCTGGTAAAGGGCCCGATGTAGGCGTCCTCCACCACCACGTTCTCTCCCAGCATGACCGGGCCGAGCAGCGTGCTGCGGATCACGCGGGCGGTGGCCGGCACCACCACCCGGCCCGCGATGCGGCTGTCCTCCACCTCGCCTTCCACGCAGGGCTCCACGCGTTCCAGCAGCAGGCGGTTGGCGTCCAGCAGGTCTTCCGGCCGGCCGGTGTCCTTCCACCAGCCCTCCACGCTCACGCCCAGCACCTCCTGCCCGGCGTCGATCAGCCGCTGGATGCCGTCGGTGATCTCGTACTCGCCCCGCGCGGAGGGCGGCATGCCGTCCAGGGCGCCGAACAGCGCCGGGGTGAAACAGTACAGGCCGGCGACCGCCATGTTGCTGGGCGGGTTCCTGGGTTTTTCCACGAGGCGCGTGATGCGCGTTCCGTCCAGTTCCGCCACGCCGAACGCGGTGGGGTTCTGCACCTCCACCAGGGCCAGCAGCGCCGCCGGGCGCTGCGCGCGGAACGCCTCCACGAACGGCCGGGCGCCCTGCTCGAACAGGTTGTCTCCGAGGTACACGCAGAAGTCGTCCTGCCCCACCCACGCCCGGGCCGTCAGGACGGCGTGCCCCAGGCCAAGCTGCTCATGCTGGTTGATCAGGGTGATCTCGGCGCCCTCGATCCCCTCGATGGCGTGCTGAATCTCGTCACGGGTGATGTCGGACACGACCACGCCGATCTGCCGGATGTCCGCCGCCAGCAGCGTCTGGACGGCGTGCCGGATGATGGGCTGCCCCGCCACCTGCAGCACCGGCTTGGGCCGGGTGAAGGTCAGGGGCCGCAGTCGGGTGCCCAGGCCGGCCGCCGGAATGATGGCTTTCATACCCTGCATCCTAGAGCGGCAGCCCGGGGAATGGGCACGCAGGTGGCCGCCCCCGGTCCCACGGGCGCTCAATCCGGCGTGTGTAGCATGGCCGCATGGCGCATCCCTGGCATCACGCCGTCTCCAGCGCCCGCCGGTTTGGCGGCGCCCCCGAGGACTACCTGGGCATCCACCAGTGGTTCGATCAGACCAAGGCGCACCTGCCGGACGCCCGGCACCGCGCCCTGCTGCACTCCAGTTTCGGGATCTTCCTGTGCGAGCAGGTTCACGGCCCCACCCTGGTGAACTCCATGGGGCGGCACGTGCCGGTGCGCGTGATCGGTGAGCAGCACGTGCAGGAGGACATGGGCGGCACCATCCCCACCGTGCAGGACTGGCTGGGGGAACTGCCGCTGCGCCCCTGGATGGCCGTGGGCGCGCGCGGGCTGCGTACTCGCCTGGAGGGGGAAGCGGTACCGCGCCGCGCCACCCGGCCCAAGGGGGCGGTTCTGGGGGCGGAGGATGAATGACATCGACCGTGCGCTGCTTGAGGTTCAGGCGCGACATGCCGGCGCCCTGCGCGCCGCGGCACGCACCCTCCAGGCGCAGGGCGTGCGGCGCCTGCACTACGGCGTGGACTATGTGAACGACGATGGCGAACCCGCTGACTACGCGGTGTACGAGTACGCGGACGGCCGCGTCGTGGAACTGGAGCACTGGCCGGAGGAACTAAGCGAGGACGTCTTCCTGTGGGCCGTGCGGTACTGCCAGCCCTACATCTTCGAGGTGGCCACGGCGTCCCTGACGCTGGACCGGCAGGGCGGGCAGGTCGCCACCGAGGAGAACGTCCTGCGCAACTACCACACCGACGCCCGGCGACAGCTCCTGGAGGAGGAGGCCGGCGACGGGGACGGCTTCAGCCTGCTCGACGAGTTCAGCGTGAGCTATTTGGCGGAACTGCGGGAACTCGGAAGCGCCCTCTCTGTCCAGGGCATCCGGAAAGTGCATTTCGGCGTGGACTGCCTGGGCCCCGCCCACCAGCCCCGGTATCCCATTGCCGGGTGGTGCGTCGTCCAGCGGGACGAAGGCGAGACGGCTGGGGCCCTGCTGCCGGAATTGCAGGCCGCCGCGGACCTGTGGGATGAGCTGCCGGACTACGGGGCCTTCACCCTTGACACGGGCAGCGGCTGGGTGACCCCCAGCGATGAGGGCGGTACGGTCACGCTCGGCCCGGAGGAGATCCGGGCATATCACAGCGAGGCCCAGCGTCAGGCCCTGCAGGGCCGGTCCACCTGAACCGCCCTGCACGGCCAAAGGAAAAAGCCGCACGGAGCGGCTTTGATGACAACAAGAATACTGCGGTATGCACAGGCCGCCCAGGACATGCACCACAATCATGGAGCGGGTCTGCGAAAGCCGTCCATCACACGTTCAAGGGGATTTGGCGATGTGAGATCTCGGCGGCTCGCATGCATTCGCGCAGGACCGAGGCAACCTTGCTGTGGCCCAGGTTCCTTCACCTGGGGCGTGCTGTAACGGTGGTGTGACGTGGCCTGCCTACACTCCGGGGGAACATGAAAAGAATGCTTCTGACGGGCGTCCTGCTGACGCTTTCCATGTCCAGCGTGGGCTCGGCCGTGAAGGTCGGCGCGCTCCTTCCCCTGAGCGGCGCCGGCAGTGTCAGCGGCCAGGCCGCCCGCAACGGGTACCTTCTCGCCCTGGACGAGATCAACAAGGCCGGCGGCGTGCTCGGCCGGCCCTTGGAACTGGAGTTCGCCGATGACGGCAGCGCCCCCGCGAAGGCCGTGCCCGAGTTCGTGAAGCTCGTGACCGTGGAGAAGGTGGACTTCATGGTGGGCGGCGTGAGCAGCGCCACGTCCATCGCTATTTCCGGCCCGGCCAAGCAGTACAACACCTTTATGGCCTGGATCGGCGCGGCCGCCGTGCCCGTCGAGGACGCCTTCGCCGACCACAAGTACTTCTTCCACTACCACCCGTGGTCGTACTACAACTTCGAGGCGATCCTCGACTACTTCAAGCACCTGCGCGGCACGAAAAAAGCCCGCAACATCGCCATCGCGTACGAGGACGGTCCCTTCGGGTCGGCCGGGATCAACGACACGGTCGCCGCGTTCAAGAAGGCCGGCTTCAACGTGGTCATGACCGAGAAGTTCAAGACCGGCAGCGGGAACTTCGGGCCGCTGGTCAGCAAGGCCAAGGCCGCCAAGCCCGACATCCTGTACTGGGTCGGGTACGACACCGACGCCCTGCCGCTGGCCACCGAAATCAAGCAGCAGAACCTGCAGGTCGGCCTGATTTACGGCACGCCGCCCAGCTGGCCGGTCGGGTTCGAGAAAAACCGCCTGGCGGAGAACGTCGGCGGCCTGAGCCTGTGGCTGCCCAGCACGCCGAACACCGAGAGCCGCGCGTTCGTGGCCGCGTACAAGAAGAAGTTCGGGAACATCACCGAGGAGTACTTCGCGCCGCTGGCGTACGTGAACCTCAAGACGCTGGCCGCCGCGATCAACAAGGCGGGCAGCACCGACAAGGACAAGGTCGCCGCGGAACTCGCCAAGACCAACGTCCGCACGCCCTTCGGGCCGCTGACCTTCACCAAGAGCCTCAAGACGCAGTACCAGGGCTTCAAGGCCGGCAGCTGGCTGAGCTTCCAGTACACCGACAGCGACGACCGCGTGCCGGTCTTCCCGCTCAAGGCCGCGAAGAAAACCACCTCCTGGAGCAAGTAAGCCTCCACGCAGCGGGGCCGCCGGCAGGTGACGGCGGCCCCCTTCGCCTCGCCGCACGGCGGGGACAAGACGGGAAGAGAGAGGTGAGATGGAACTTTTCATTCAGACGCTGGTGAACGGCCTGCTGCAAAGCGGGATCTACGCCCTGGTCGCCTCCGGGCTGGCCCTGGCGGTCGGCGTGGTCGGGATCGTGAACTTCGCGCACGGCGAGTACCTGATGATCGGGGCGTTCCTGGCCTGGGCGGCCAGCGCGATGCTGGGCGTGGATCCCCTGCTGGCGCTGCCGGTCGTGGCGCTGGCCGTGTTCGGCGTGGGGGCCCTGACGTACCGCACGACCATCCGGCACGTGCTGCTCGCGCCGGAACTCAACCAGATGCTGCTGACTTTCGGGGTGAGCATCCTGCTGCAGAACCTGGCGCTGATGTGGATGGGCGGCAACACCCGCTCCGTGACCACGCCGTACCAGGCGAGCAGCCTGAGCCTCGGGGAGATCAGCATCGGCGGGCCGAAGGCCATCGCGTTCGCGTTCGCCGCCGGGATTCTCGGGGCACTGTACGCGGTGCTGTACCGCACCACCCTGGGCCGTCAGATGCGGGCCGTGGCGCAGAACCGCCGGGGCGCGCAGCTGATCGGCATCAACGTGGACCGCGTGTACCTGATCGCGTTCGGCGTGTCGTGCGGGCTGGCAGCGGTCGCCGGGACGCTCGCGGCGGTGCTGCTGTTCGCCTCCCCGACGGTCGGCCTGGTCTTCGCCCTCAAGGCCTTCGCGATCATCGTGATGGCGGGCCTGGGGAACCTGACCGGGGTGCTGTGGGCGTCGGTGGTGCTGGGCGTCTCGGAAGCGCTGGTGCAGACGTACGTGCCTTCGGGCGGCGGCTGGAGCGACGCGGTGTTCTTCCTGATGATCTTCCTGACGCTGGTGTGGCGCAGCTTCCGGGGGGCGCGGTGATGAGCAAGGCCACCACCCTGCCCGCCGCGCCCGTGACCCGCGCGGCCCGCACGCCGGACTTCACGTTCGGCAAACTGCTGCCCCTGCTGATCTTCTTCGCCGTGGCGCTGATCTTCCCGTTCCTGCCGTTCGGCGATCGCCGTGAATTCCTGCTTCAGATCGGGTTCTTCACGCTGGTGGCCGGCACCATGGCCCTGTCGTGGGACATCCTGGCCCGCAGCGGCCAGGTGTCGCTGGCGCACGCGGCGTTCTACGGGCTGGGCGCGTACAGTTACGCCCTGCTGATGAAAGCCGGCCTGCCGTGGCTGGCCGCCATGCCGCTGGCCGCCCTGATCGCGGGCCTGTTCAGCCTGCTGCTGGGCATGGTCACCATGCGCCTGAGCGGCATGTACTTCGCGATCGCCACCCTGGCGTTTACCGAGGTCGTGCGGACCGTGATCCAGAACCTGCCGGAGTCCGTGGCGGGCGGCGCGACCGGCATCCTGGTGCCCGCGCTGCTGGGCGGCAATTCCCGGCAGCAGTACTTCTTCGCGCTGCTGATCCTGCTGCTCACCGTCGGGGTGAGCCTCGCGGTGCGCCTCACGCGGCTGCACCACGCCTTCGCCGCGATCCGCCAGGGCGAGGAGACCGCCCGCGTGCTGGGCGTGAGCGTGGTCCGGTACAAGCTGCTGGCCTTCTTCATCTCCAGCGTGCTGGCGGCCCTGGCGGGCGTGCTGTACGCCGGGAAGACCTTCTTCCTGAACCCGCTGGAAACCTTCAGCCTCGCGAACTCCATCGCGCC
>JAANMV010000830.1_pt1 | contig 36745 bp, 27 predicted proteins | sample 7279661 | NCBI WGS metagenome assembly JAANMV01 (sample SAMN14094540, study PRJNA606508) | bioreactor metagenome | isolation source: A lab-scale SPAN reactor treating ammonium-rich wastewater day 121 | place: Ireland: Galway | collected 2017-05-16
AGTGAATGTTCTGAAAAAAGATATTACTTCAGAAAATAAAACACCGGAAGAAAAAAACGATAAAAATGAAGCTGAAGAACTTAAAGAATCATATGAAATGGAAAACCGCAAAGCAGTGGACGGTACAGCCGACGATATAAATAATCTTGGCGGTCACCTGAATAAACGAACTACTTTCTGAACAGTTCATATTTACTTCAGCAGAATCATTTTCCGGTATCCTATAAAATTTCCTGATCTTAAAGTATAAAAATACACACCGCTGGGGAAAGCAGATGCATCCCAGTCAACTTCGTATGTTCCGGGGTTAAGATGTTCATTAACCAATACAGCAATTTCCCTGCCGAGGATATCATACACAGACAGGAATGTCTGTGGCACTGATGAACCAGCAGGAATATCGAATTTAATTTTTGTAACAGGGTTGAATGGATTTGGGTAGTTTTGCGAGAGTGTAAATTGAGAAGGTGTTTGAGAAGAGAGTGAATTGATACCTATTGGTCCATTGCTAATATAAACTCCTGATTTTACTGTACCTGCAAGTACTTTTCCCTCTGAATTTGCAGCTAGCGACCACACATATTTAACATCTAATCCTGTATTAATTGGATAACATGTAGTGCCATCAAAAAAATATACTCCATTTTTTTCTGTTGCAACTACAAATCTATCATTATCCAAAAATAAAAAATGATTAAAGTTAACATCAATGTTTAGATTCAGATCTATAAACGTATTCCCGTTATCAGTAGATTTTAAGATACTTCTCTGTTTGCTGACATAAATATTATCATAAGGGGAAACTGCAATAACATTAAGCTCTTCAGAGCTTGTATAAATATTCACCCAGTTTAAACCGTTATTTGTTGTACGGAAAATTTTTGAATTTGAATTTGCAAATACATTCCCGTTTGCATTTGAAGCAATATCATAAAAATAACTTTGCTGATAAAAACTTAACTGCCAGGTTAGTCCGTTATCAGTACTTTTATAAATACCATTATCTGCGGTATAAAATAAATTATAATTGCTGCATTTAATTACATTATAAATTGTATTAGGATGATTATTATGTATAAACTGCCAGTTTAATCCTTGGTTTGTACTTTTATAAATTCTGCTTCCAAATGCAAGAATTTCGCCATTAGCAGTTTCTGTAAATGTTCTGACAGTTTTTTTATCTACAGATACTCTTTTCCAGTTGATACCGCCATCTGTTGAAAGATGAATACCTGCGGATGTACCGGAAAGAATATTTCCATTTGATGTTTTAAAAATTCCATATATCGTACTTCCGGAAAGCCCTATCGCTTTTTCTTCCCAATCGTTTCCATTGTTTGTAGAGCGATATACTGTACCCAAATTGAAGCTGCTCCATATATCATTATCATTTTTTTTAAGACAACTTACAAATCTATTGCTTGAATCAGGATACCAAAAACCAATCCAGTTATTACCGAAATCTGAGCTTCTCCAAATGCCGTCATAAACTGTTCCAACAAATGTAAACCCGTTATTAAATGACTTTACTTCGGTCACTCTGTAAATATTCATGTAATTAACGGAATCCCAGTTTATTCCATTATTGGTAGTTCGGTATAACATTTCTGTTGAACCACCAAAAATATTTCCACTTACCGAAGCATCAATTGAGTTAAGTCCGTAGGATGTATTTCCATTTGTTATCCAGTTATTACCATCATTGGTAGAATAAACCATAGTTGCCAACCCGGCTGAAATATAAATACTGTTACCGGGACCAGGGCTGAATTCGCCACACCCTAAACCGGTCAACTGATTAATGTTTATCCAGCTATTTCCGTTATTAGTTGAATACGAGCAAAAACCGTTATAAAAATATTGAGTATTATAGGTAACAAATATTTTACCTGTATTAGAAATAAATATATCACTTACTCCACAGATACCTATTGTGCTTAACTGCCAATTTAAACCATTATTGGTAGAAATAAATAAACCGTTATCTCCTTCAGATAAACTATTATAGATGCTGGTACCTGCAAATAATATTCCACCTACAGAAGCAACCGCAGTTACAACTTTATTACCCAGTCCAGTATAATTCCAGCTTTCACCATTGTTTGACGACACAAAAACGCCACCATATGTAGCTGAATACAACTTTCCGTCAGGCGCTGCATAAATATCATATACTGTACCTTCGTTTGGTCCGTTAGTTCTTGTCCAATAAAATGGTTGAGAATAAATTTTCTCAAAAAAATTATTAAGTAAAAATAATATTAGTATAAAAAACGAAAGGCTTAATCTAATTTTTTTCATAACCAAAAGGAATGTTAATTACTTAAACATATAATATTTAAACAGATTAATCAAGCTAAAATCTTATTAACTTTAATGTTTAAACATATGTTTTTATATTTGTTGATATGAAAAAAATTCAGCTTAACGGTCAAAATTTAACGGTTTCGCTTGCCAAAGAAATTGTTGATAATAATCTTCAAATAAATATTTCACCCTCTGCAATAAAAAAAATAAAACGGTCAAGGAATGTAATTGAAAAGTGGATAAAAAATGACGAAGTCATTTACGGAGTAACTACTGGTTTCGGTGAATTTAAAGATGTTAAGATTCCCCAAAAAGATATTGAAAAGCTGCAGCATAACCTAATTATTTCACACTCCGCAGGTGTTGGCGAACCCCTGCCAAGAAATATTGTAAGGATGATGCTTCTGCTTCGTATTAATTCGCTTGTAAAAGGTTACAGCGGAGTAAGGCTTGAACTGCTTGAACAGCTGATTAAAATATTTAACCTGGGCATAACAGCTTATATACCTTCACAGGGTTCAGTCGGTTCATCAGGAGACCTTGCTCCCCTTTCTCACTTAGCAGGGATTGTTATTGGCGAAGGATATGCATACTTCAGAAATGAAATTCTGCCTGCAAGACATGTACTGGCTGAACACGGTTTAAAACCGTTCAAGCTTAGCGCTAAAGAAGGACTTGCTCTCATTAACGGCACACAAATGATGACAGCATTTGCTGTTGAAACACTTTACCGCGCAGAGCGTCTTTCCAAGCTCGCTGATATTTCCGGAGCGCTGAGCATCGAAGCGCTTAAAGGTACTGATACTGCATTCAAGGATATCCTGCAGAAAGTAAGACCGCATAAAGGACAGATAAACACAGCGGCTAATTTAAGAAAGCTGCTTAAACAAAGTGAGATTAGAAAATCTCATATCGACTGCAGTAAAGTGCAGGATGCATATTCGTTAAGGTGTATGCCGCAGGTACACGGGGCAGTTAAAGATACAATTGAATATGTTAAAGGTGTTATTGAAACTGAAATTAATTCAGCTACCGATAACCCGCTGATTTTTGCAGATACCAATGAGCATATCGAAGGCGGAAATTTTCATGGTGAACCTGTTGCACTGGCAATGGATTTCCTGAAAATTGCCATCAGCGAGCTTGGCAATATCAGCGAGCGAAGGACAGCAAGGCTTGTAGATGGTTCACTCAGCGGCTTGCCGCGGTTCTTAACCGCTAAAGGCGGCCTCAATTCCGGATTAATGATTGCTCAATACACTGCTGCTTCACTTGTATCAGAAAACAAGGTTTTATGCCACCCTGCTTCTGTTGATTCAATTCCTACCAGCGCAAACCAGGAAGACCATAACTCTCTCGGAAGCATTGCTGCAAGAAAATGTTTTGAGGTTCTGAACAATACTGAAAAGATTATAGCAATAGAAACATTGTGCGCTTCCCAGGGAATTGATTTTTTAAGACCTTTAAAATGCGGTAAAGGAACTGAAAATGCTTACAGGCTATTGAGAAAATCAGTTAAACATATTGATGAAGATATTAATACTGCAAATTATATAGCCGAAACAGCAGATGTAATTTTCAGCAGGGAATATTTAAGCTCAGTTGAAAAATCAACGGGAAAGCTTGCTTGAAAAATAACCCATCAAAAAAAAGCTTCAGGATAAATTACAGGAAGATATATTCCGAAACAAAATACTATGCCCTTGGATTTTATCATAAATTTGACGAAGACCATATCTGGATAATGTCTGCAAGTATTGCATTCAATGTAATAATCTGTATTGTTCCTATAACCCTGATCTTAACATCACTACTTGGCATATATTTACAGCGCGAAGGCGCTGAAGCTTATCTTATCAGCGCAATGGATAAGGTTGTTGGAATAACCCCTGAGCTTAAACAAAAAATACTTGGTATTGTGCTTGGGGCAATAGATGAGCTTTCGAGTAATTCTACCCTCACCGCTATAATCGGTTCGATAGGTATATTGTGGACATCGAGCGGCCTGTTCAGCACTATTCGCGATGTACTTAACAGGATTTATAAAACCAGCAGTGATACTTTTTATTTATGGGCTAAATTGCGTGATATCGGGATGGTGTTTTTAATACTGGTGGTATTCCTGCTCTCATTTTCAGGCACTTTTATATTACGGATATTTGAAGCAATCGATAAATCATTTTTCGGAGATACAATTCTTAAATTCGGCTTTACAGGCAGCCTGTTAACGCATCTTATCGGACTTATATTTACATTTATAATGTTCTATTTAATCTTTAAACTTGTACCGCAGGGTTACGTAAGCCGTAAAGTTGCACTTATTTCAAGCATAACTGCTGCCATTCTTTACGAAGCTCTGAAATACCTGTTTATATGGTACCTGGTTTCATTTGCAAACTACCAGAAAGTTTACGGAACGTATGCAGCAATGGTTGCAGTGGTTTTCTGGCTGTATTATTCTTCTTTTACATTCGTGCTTGGCGCAGAAATGGGTCAGCTTTACAAAGAAAAGAAACTGATAAAAGAATCATAAAAAGTCAAAAGGCAAAAGTCAAAAAGGTAATAACAAAAAGCAAAGGCAAATGCCTGCCTGCCGAAACGCCAGTGCAGGTAATTAAAAGCTAATAAATATTAAACCAACTCGACTTAATTCATTCTATATTATTTGGAACAGCGTAAACTATATAAAACACTCGAAAATGCTTTTAAGCATTTCCCGGATTTTGAGAGCGATAAAGAGCTGCTTAGCTACGTTCTAAAGGAAGTAATTAATCATGAGAACATAGAAATTACCGGCGGCAGGCTATGGGAGCTGAACGAAAACCGTAATGCTTATATTATGGCAGAACAGCACGGTGAAGTGGAAAAGATACGCAAAGGCTATTCTTTAAAGCTGGCTGAATATCCAATATTCTATGAAGTTGGCAAAAACCGTTCCGTTTTGGCAAAAGAAACTGATAAATATCTGAGCACACTCGGAATTCATTTATATTCTGCTACCGGAATTGGAGACAGGTTTAAAACCAAGGATTCGAACGGAAAAGACCAGTATTTATACCAGTGGATAATGGCATTTAACAGTCAAAATATGAACATTCACCTTATGAATACAATGAACATCATCAGTACATCTGTAAGCAGTATGCTTCGTACCAGGGGTATAGAAACCAAGGCCCGCGCAATTGAAAAAGACCTTGTTAAAGCAAGGGAAATTCAAAGAAGCATTTTGCCGGAGCATGAACATGAATTTGCTAACTATGAGATTTTCGGTATTTCTCTGCCGGATAAAATTGTAGGCGGTGATTTCTTTGATTACCTGCAGTTTGGCACAGAGAAAGATAAGCTTGGTGTTGCAATAGGTGATGCAGCTTCCAAGGGATTTTCAGCCGCAGCGCAGGCGCTGTATGTATCAGGCGCTTTAAAAATGGGCACAGAAAATGAACTGAAAATGACTGCTGTTATGAAGAAGATAAATAACCTTGTTCATAAGGTTTTTCCGGATGAAAGATTTTTAACACTGTTTTATATGGAGCTTTATAATGATACCAAGGGGTTATGCCTTTATGTTAATGCGGGTCACAATCCGCCGATACATTTAATTTATGAAACCAACAGTATGGAAACTCTTGAAGCTACCGGACCTGTACTGGGTCCGGCACCGGAGCAGGATTACAGCACAGATTCATTGTACATGTGTAAAAATGATGTGGTTGTGTTATATACCGATGGTATTGTGGAAGCTGCGAATAATAAATTTGAGTTTTACGGAGAAGACAGGCTGAAGGAAGTTATCCTGCACAGCAAAAACTTTTCTGCTAAGGAGATCTGTACAAATATTATTGAAGACGTTCAGAAATTTTCTAACCGCGGAAAATACAGTGATGATAAAACAATTGTTGTTATAAAAAGAATCAAATAAATTTATTAATTAAACTGAATTTTAAAATTTAATTATTACTAAAATGAACATACCAGACGGATTAAAATACACAAAAGAACATGAATGGATAAAAGTTGAAGGAAATACCGGAACGATAGGGCTGACAGATTATGCACAGGGCGAGCTTGGCGATATAATTTATGTTGATGTAACTACTGTTGGCAGCGATGTAGCACAGGGTGATACTTTCGGGACAGTTGAAGCCGTAAAAACTGTAAGCGATATGTATGCGCCGGTTTCAGGAAAAATTGCTGAATTCAATTCAGCTGTAAATGATAATCCCGCAAGCGTGAACCAGGACCCATACGGCGCCGGCTGGCTGGTAAAAATGGAAATTTCCAATATGGCAGACCTTGACAGCCTGCTTTCACCTGAAGAGTATAAAAATCTGGTTGGCGGATAAAATATTAGAATGTAATCCGATGACTTTAAGTCATCGGATTACTTGTCATTTTACTTCAATAAAACCATTCGTTTAGTTTCAGTATACTGATCAGTTACAAGAGAGTAAAAATACACCCCGCTGGCATATCCGCTTGCATCCCAGTCAACTGAATAGCTGCCGGGCTTAAGCTGCTCGTTTACAAGGGTTGATATTTCTCTGCCTAGCAGATCATATATTTTTAATAAGACCCCCTCTCGGTCTCCCCCTTGCAGAGGGAGATGGTTTTGAGGAATATCAAACTTTATTTTTGTTACCGGATTGAAGGGATTAGGATAGTTTTGGTGGAGGTTGAAATTTTCTGGAATAAAATTATTTATTATAGTAATTTCGACAAAATTACCCCCTGAAATGGTTTTTTGAATCATACCATTTGAACCGGCAATCCACCCCGTCAAACTATCTGAAAAATAAATTGAATTAATAGTATTTGTACCGCAATTATTTTGTAAATTCCAGTTCAGACCGGCATTAGAACTAAAATATATTTCTTCATTAGTGGTAAAAAATGCGGAATTATTATTAATTGTAAACACACGATTAAAATTTAATGGACTAAACATTAAAACATTCCAGTTTAAACCGCCATTAGTAGTATTTAAAAGCATGTTCATGTTACCCGGATTTAATCCTGCAGCAAAACCAACATTACTATTATAAAAATGTATTGACTTAAAAAAACCAGGCCAATTATTGCCATATTGCAAAGCCCATGTTGCTCCTCCATCAGTTGTTTTAATTATTTTTTGTCCTGTCCCAACTGCCCAACCTGTTAATTCATTGATAAAGAAAATATCATAATACTGACCGCTGTAACCAGAATTAACTATAACCCAGTTTTCTCCTCCATTCACAGACTTAACGATATCAAAATTAATATTCAGACCCCATAATTTAAAATGATCAACCGGATAAATTTTGAGCATTAAATAATTTGAAGCAATAATCGTCCAATTAATTCCACTGTTAGATGTTTTTAAAACATGTGTACCTGCTGTCCAACCTGTATTATTATCAATAAATCTAACAGAAGTAAAGTATATTGAGGAATTATTATATTGATTGAACCAATTATTGCCCCCGTTAGTTGATTTAAACAAATTTCCATAACCACCTGCAGCCCATCCTGTTTGATTATTTATAAAAAATATTTCTCCAAAATTATTAGATGTAATTTTATTTGAAATTAATACCCAGTTTATACCGGAATTTGTAGTTTTAACAATAGTACCAAGGTTGCCAGCTGCAAAACCGGTTTGGTCATTAACAAAATGAACTGACCTGAAATAATCTGTTGAAGGATTGGATTGAATAAACCAGCTTATACCTGAGTCAGTAGTCTTAAGTATTGATGCACCCGCTGCCCAGCCTGTTAGATCATTATAAAAATGTATTGTACTCAGGTAAAATCCAAAACTTTGTGATGACCAGTTCAATCCTCCGTTTTCAGATTTGTAAATTTTTCCATTTTCTGTTGATAACCAACCTGTCATGTCATTTATAAAATATACCGATGTAAACCTCTCATTAGTACCTGAAGGAACAGTAACCCAAACAGCACCGCTATTTGTAGTTTTTAATATTTTGCCATTCCACCCAACAACCCAACCTGTATTAATATCTGTGAAATAGCAGCATAATAATGGTTCCGTCGTTCCGCTTGATAACATATCCCAATTGTAGCCAGAATTTGTAGTCTTAAATATTTTACCTTGATGACCTGCAGAAAAACCGGTTTGAGAATTTACAAAAACAATGCATTCTATAGTTACCTGATAATTCAAATTAACAGCTAACCAATTACTTCCTGAATCACTAGTTCTTAAAATCTTTCCTTGTGATGATACGAATCCAGTAGTATTATTTATAAAATAAGTGGAACGAAGATATATATTTTCTAGATTATTTGTATTAGACCAATTAAATCCTGAATTAGAAGATCTCAATACAGTGCCTCCATCACCTACCGAAATAATATTGGAATTATCAATCATTAAAATATCATATATATTATTTCCCTGTGGATACGGGTTCTGCCAGAACCATCCGCTTTGAGAGAATAAATTTCCGCTTGATATAATCAGGAGAAAAATGAAAAAGATAAGTTTTTTCATAGCTGTAGAGTTTAATTATAGTAATAATAATATATTTTTTAAGGGTTTACAAGTTTTTAAATATTCCTAAAATGCATTTTAGTAGTAATTTTGCAGTGAACATTCGCGACTGTTCACTACTTTATTAAAACCATTCGTTTAGTTTCTGTAAATTCATCAGTTACAAGCGAGTAGAAATACACTCCGCTGGCAAATCCAGTGCCGTCCCAATCGACTGAATAACTGCCGGGCTGCAGCTGCTCGTTAACGAGGGTTGATATTTCATTTCCAAGGAGATCATAAATAATTAACAAGACCCCCTCTCTGTCTCCCCCTTGCAGGGGGAGATGACGATATGGAATATCGAATTTTATCTTTGTTACCGGATTAAATGGATTTGGATTATTCTGTAACAATGCAAATCTTTCGGGAATTTCATTGCTTATTGGTGTTATTCCGATAGGTGAAATTAATAATGCATTATTTGTTAATTTAGAGCTTACCACAAAGTCACTGCCATCAATAGTATTATTGTTATTTTTATCATACCATAATGCTGTCAGCATATCGTAAGTACCGGGTGATGTGTTACAGGGAATCAGGAAATTTCGGGTATAATTTGCAGTGCCGGAACTGAAAACCCTTTTTATATCATTTGCGGGGTCAGAGATCCAGTTTGTTGTACCGGCCGGAGCAATTGATGCACCAATCATATAACTTGCCTGGTTATTGGCTGTAACATTATTATTTATTGTTATAACTGCACAGGGATTTGATGTCTGTGGAGAAGCAGTGCTGGAGTTGATTGTTCCGTATGAACCCAAAGTAACCTGCCAGTTCTGGGGAGAAACATTGTAGTAATGAGTTAAAATCTGCTGCCATGTTTTTGTGCCGTATGAGTGCGCTGTACCCTGGCTGCAGGGGCTTGATGTACTTACAATCCTGCCCGTTGCCCAGCGTACTGTGCCCCACTGGCATAAGCCCCTTCCGTGGCCGTTGGGCGAAAATCCGGAACAAACCGGGTCATATATACAGGGCCACGATGAACCGGTGCCGGAGTAACCGTTTCCGCATCCTTTATTATTGTTTTCTGCTGAATATTCAGAGCGCACAACTCCTGCAGAATTTGTTAACAGGTAAGCAAACGTGATATCAACAGCATTATTTGTATTTGTGGAAGTAACACTGCCCATAAACTGGCAGTATGTGTTATCGCAAATATCGTAACTTGAGTTTATGGGGTTGTAAACATAATAAGTACCGTACGATCTAACAGCAACTGCGCAGGCTTGCAGTGAATTCATTCCGCCCGAAAGATTTCCCCAGCATGAATAAATTTCAGCGGGCAGTACATATTTGCAATATGTCTGAAGTGTATAAATTTCAACTGTTGTGCAGTTAGTGCCGGTGCAGTTTCTGCCTACTTTGATATTTAACGGGATAACAAATCCGGTTACAGCAGCATCATTAATTATTGATACCTGCCGGCACTCATTGCAGGTTTCACCTGCCTGTTGAAAATTGTAATCATACCCGCTGCCCTGTTTAAGGCGTACTGTAAAAATAAAATCGGTATTAGGCGTAAGCTCAAAATTGCTGAATTGTTTTGTTTTGTACCCGGCAGCTGAAAAATTCAGATCAGCAAATGTCCTGGTTTCACATAAAGCAGATACATATGTTTCAAAAAATCCCTCAGAATTACTTCTTCCGATAGTGTTACCTGCAGCATCCTTAAGTTCAGCATTTATAACCGGCAGGCCGGTAAAATCATCTACAATGTATCCAAGTAAATAAGCTTTATCTGGTTTCAGAAGTGATGTTATTCTGGAAGGATTTAACTTTTCATTTCGGGTAAACGGATCCAAGTAAATATCATATTCAGCTTCACCGGAATTGATGTTTAAGATAGTCTGAATAAAACTGTAACCCTGTTTAAAGGCTATTAGCTGATAGCTGCCTTCCGGAATTGAAGCAGAATAGGAATTTTCGTGGTTTAAAGTAAAATTAACAGATTGAGTAGGATTATGTGTATTCTGAAGTTGAATATTTTCAGGCTGCAGCCTGTAACCGGTTTCGCTTGAAAAGAAGTTCAGAACAACCCTGCCGCTGTTTGTTTGACCTGCAAATAAAGTTATGTTGAAGCATAAAATAAACAATAATAAATTTTTCATTTATCTAAATATTTATTGATTAAAAATAATCAATCACACAAGAAAATGAAATAGTAATTATTGTAAATAAATGTATCACGGTAAAATGTAAAATGGTGTCAGATATATTCCTGACACCACATAAAAGTCTGAAAGTTCATCCGAGACTTAGAGTCACCGGATGAATTGATGTATCAATAAGCCCATTTTACCCAGATAGCGCCCCAGGTGTATCCGGCACCAAAGCTGGAAAGCACAAGATTATCGCCTTTTTTTATCTTTCCCTCTTCCCAGTATTCACTTAAGCATAACGGGATTGTTGCTGCTGTTGTATTGCCGTATTTATGGATATTAACCATAACTTTATCCTGCGGCAAACCCATCCTGTCAGCGCATGCTGTAAGTATACGCATGTTCGCCTGGTGCGGTACAAGGTAAGAAATATCATCTGAACTGAGATTATTCTTTTCCATGAGCTCAACAGAAACATCCGCCATACCTTTTACTGCATCTTTAAACACAAATTTCCCGTCCTGGAATACATAATGCCAGTCATTTTCAACAGTTTCATGGCTTGGGGGATTCAGGCTTCCCCCGCCTTTCATATACAGATACTTTCCGCCCTTGCCGTCAACTCTAAGGATACTATCCATAATTCCGTAATCCGGGTCTTCAGAAGGTTCAAGCAGAACGCACCCTGCCCCGTCTCCAAACAGCACACAGGTGTTACGGTCTTTAAAGTTTGTAATTGTACTCATTTTATCAGAACCAACTACAAGTACTTTTTTACACATTCCGCTTTCAATATACTGGGCTCCGGTGATCAGGGTAAAAATAAATCCTGAACACGCTGCAAGCACATCAAATCCCCATGCTTTTGAAGCCCCTATCTTTTCCTGAATAATACATGCAGTAGAAGGAAAAAGCATATCAGGAGTTACAGTTCCAACAAGAATCATATCAAGCTCATCGGCTGTGATTCCCCTGCGTTCAAGCAGCATCTTTATGGCTTCTACAGCCATAAATGAAGAAGGTTCTCCGTTATTAAGTATTCTTCTTTCACTGATCCCAGTCCTGGTTTTGATCCATTCGTCGTTAGTTTCAACAATTTTTGCAAGGTCAGCATTTGTCAGAATGTTATCCGGTACATAGTGACCAACTGCCGTTATAGCCGCTCTCGTTTTGTTCATAAATAATATCCTGAAATTGAATTTAAGAACATTTAAATGTTCTTATCTTTTAAATTAAGTTTTAAATTCGTTAATATCTTTTATTTTCTGTGCTATTATATCGTTTATTCCAGCCCTTACCATTTGTTCTGCTTTTATTGCCATGTTCATTATTGCACGGGGAGATGACCTTCCGTGGCCAATAATTGAAACTCCGTTTACTCCAAGAAGCGGAACCCCGCCATATTCCTGGTAATCAAAATCCTTTAGTATATCCTTTAAAGTACCGTAAGCCATCCCTACTTTAAGCTTGTTAATAATACCCCGGTCCGCATAATCCTTAAATTTAGTTTTAAGCAGGCTTAACACACTTTCGGCAAATTTAAGAACTATATTCCCGGTGAAACCGTCACATACTATAACATGAGTTTCACCTTTCATTATATCCCTGCCTTCAACATTGCCGATAAAATTCAACCCGCTTTTTTCCAGCAGTTCATGGGTTTCAACTGTAACTGCATCACCTTTAGATTTTTCCTCACCTACACTAAGCAGCCCGACTTTAGGATTATCAATTCCGTAAATATGATTTGCAAAAACCGAGCCCATCACAGCAAACTGCAGCAGGTGCAGGGGCTTGCAGTCAACGTTTGCGCCTACATCAAAAACCAAAGAAATACCTCTTTCAGTTGGAAACCGGGAACCAATTGTAGGACGGGAAACATTGGCAATTCTGCCGAGTGTAAACAGCGAAGCTGCCATAACAGCGCCGGTATTGCCTGCGCTTAAAAAGCCATCTGCTTCACCGGAACGGCAAAGCTTTAATCCCTGAACAAGCGAAGAATCCGGCTTTTTGCGCATAGCTTCAGCCGGGCTTTCATGCATTTCGATAACTTCTTCGGCATTGAAAATATTTATTCTTGAACTGTTGTAAGAGTATTTTTTAAGTTCTTTTTCTATTAAACCGGCTTTGCCTACAAGCGTAATATTAATACCGTCATTATTTTCAACGGTCTCTATAGCTCCTGCAACTTCGTTAACAGGAGCATTATCTCCACCCATTGCATCCAGGGAAATGGTTACTTTTTCCGCTGCCCCTTTGCTCAATTTACCGGTTATTTAATTTGATTTGGAAATTCTGTGTGATACCTGTGAATCTTAAAATTTTAAACAGCTGTTTAAAATTATTTTTTAGGAATAACTATTGAACGGTTATCATAAAACCCGCAGCTTGGGCAAACCCTGTGCATCAGCTTGGTTTCGCCGCAATTTGGGCAAGCCATTGTGCTGGGAGCACTGGCTTTATAATGTGTCCTTCTTTTTCTTCCTCTTGTTTTTGAATGTTTGCGCTTTGGATTTGGCATTATATCACCTTTATTATTTTTTTATTTTCTGATTTTAATTATTAATTTTTACCGCTGTAATCTGATATCCTGTAACCTTAATAATAAACATTTTTTCCTATTCATCATCATCAGTTTTTTCTACTAAAATTCCTTCCCAGAATTCTTTTTTTCTGCCGCACCATGAACATGAACCGTCAGGTTTCTCTTCGGGAAGTTTTTTCATAGGAATGGTTAAGATAACAGCTTCTTTAATATCGTTTGTAATATCTACAGATTTCATATGAGGACTGTAGGTTCTGATATAATCTTCGTTGATCTCTTCTTCCCTATGTGATTTTTGAACAAAAACAAGCTCAAAAGAAGTATTAAATACTTTTTCAAACTTATCAAGGCACCTGTCACATTCCAGATTCAATGTTCCGTTTATACCCGCTTTAATATCAAGCTGGTGTGAAGTTTTAAAAAGATCCAGCTTTATTTCAAGTGGGTCTTTAACAGTACCTGCCGGCAGACCTAACTCTGCTTCAGAGCTTTTGAGCTCTAACTTCTGAGAACCATCGTTTAAAGAACCAATATTTATCCGGATAGCCATAAATATCCCGAAAAAACCCTGTTTTTAGCACAAATTTTGTAGAAAATCTAACAAATATAGGAAAAATTTATTAAAATTTACAGTCATATTTTCTACGAAATCCTAAATTAAACAGCAGTTTTAAGATATTAATTTTAAATGATTTTAATTAATATTGAATTCAATCTTTTCCTGTTAATGAAAGTAAAAACATCAGATAAAAAAACAAAATCATCTTATATCCGGAAAAACCCTGAATCTGCAACTATAAATCCTTATATCAGAATATTTCTGTACATTACATTTTTTCTTGCTGTTTTTTCATTTACATCGCACAAAATTGAAGATGACGATTTTTTCTGGCATTTATCTACCGGAAAATATATTACTGAAACCGGTTCACTTCCTTCAAGTGATGTTTTCGGATATGCAAAGCCGGATGAAAAATGGATTCCGTTTGAGTGGGGTGCTGATATAATTATGTATAAGCTGTACCAGTCGGGAGGCTACACCCTGATATTTATTTTCAGGTCATTGATTTTCTGCATTATCTTTTATCTTATTTTAAGAATAATGGAAAAATTCAGGGTTAATGTCTTTATTTGTTTTTTTATTTCTTTTTTACTCCTGACCGGTTTATTCAACCGGTATTCTCCAAGACCGCACTTATTTTCATACCTGTTTATTACGATTCTATTATTTTTATTTCTTAACATTAGAGGAGAAAACAGGACTAAATATTTCCGGTTTCTGTATTTACTTCCGCTGCTGTTTTTAATTTGGGGTAACATTCATCCGGGTGTAATAACCGGCCTTATCATTTTTGCTGCATTTACAGCAGCAGAAACTGTTTTATATTTATATCCAGCTAAATTCAGGAACACAGGTATAGAACCCTTTACTAAGGGGCAATATAAAAAATTATTGATAGTATTAGGAATATCAGTTTTAATGCTGGTTATAAATCCAAACGGGATTAATACTTACCTGTACATTTACAGCCATACAAAAATGAAAATGCTTGAAAACATTGCTGAATGGTTAAGCCCATTCAGCAGTAAAATTGAATCGAATTTTGTTATTAAATCATATATAATATTCCTGATACTTTCTGCTGTTTCGCTATTTTATTCTTACAGGAAAAAAGATCTGTTCTTTGCCCTCCTGATAATAATATTCGGAATTTATTCATTTACAGCTATAAGGTTTTCAGTTGATTTTATCCTGATTACAGCGCCGCTTTCAGCAATAAGTGCTGGTTATTTTTTAAACAGACTTAAAAATAAAACAGCTTTAAAAATTACCAGTTTAACCGAAAGTTATCCTGTTTTGATAATATTGATTTTATTTTTCGGATATACTGCATATGCTGCCCAAAATGATAATTTTTACATAACCTTAAAATATAACCGTGAAGCAGGAATGGGTATCAGCGGAAGGTATTATCCTCTGGGTCTGTACAATTTTATAAAAGAAAATAATATCCAAGGGATACCGTTTAATAATTTTGATACAGGGGGATATCTAAAATGGATAATGCCTGAACAGAAAATTTTTATTGACAGCAGAAATTTAAGCGATGAATTATTCAATGAATATAGCTCTATTATAAAAATGCAGCCGGGATTTGAGAAAAAGCTTGAAAAATTCGGAATTAACCAGGTGATATTTTTCGATCCATTTTTGATAAGATACCCGAACCTTTTTAAACAAAATATAACTGAATATTTATTCAACAACAGTGGCTGGGTACTTGTCTATTGGGATGATCTTTCTGTGATGTTCCTTAAAAGAACACCTGAAAATACAGAATTGATCAGTAAATTCGGATACACAGTATTTTCGCCATATACTGCACTTTTTAATAAACCTTTATTTGACAGTAATGTTAAAGCTGCACCTATTTCTGCGCAAAATGAAGCAAAACGCAAACAGGCAGCAGAACCGGAAGGTTACTTTTTTAAAGGAGTTTATGCAATGATGAATGAAGCATTAAAAAATAAAGGCACTCCTTAACCGGGAGTGCCTTTAACGAAGAGCTTTCAATCCTCATCAGGAAAGAAATTTCTTACGGAGGTAATTCTTCAATGAACTATTTTATCAAAACAATTTTCTGTGTTTCAGATGCGTAATCAGTTTCTACCCTGTAGAAATAGACCCCGCTGTTAAGATTTGATGCATCAAAAGTGACTGTATAATCACCTTCAGGTTTCTTTTCGTTTACTAGCGATGAAACTTCCCTTCCAAGAACATCAAAAACGCTAATTTTAACAATAGTTTCTTTTGCTACTCTGTAACTTATAGTAGTAGACGGATTAAAAGGGTTTGGATAGCTTGAAGATAGTCCACTATAATCAATAGGTGAGGTTCTAGTTAATTCAGCAATGCCAATTATGCCATAGTCATTTGAAAAAGAACCGCCTGCATATATAACAGGATACATGGCTTTTGTTGAAATTGAATATGCTGCGTCATTTGCATTCTGCGGACCGTTATAACGCACTGTCCACCTGTGAGTTCCGTTATCTTTATAACTTACCGTCAGAAAATCAATACCATTGCCTGATTTCATACTCTCACCTGTCAGGTACACAAAAATATCCCAGCATGGGATATCGCCTTCATTACCATGCATTCCGCTAGCAATACAGCTTTTATTTATCACCCTGATATCCCAGGCTTTGTCGGATAGTCCCCCATCTACCCTGTCAAGCCATTGCTGAGAACCATCAAAAGTTAAGTATTTAATTGTAACATAATCGTAGCTTGCTGAACCGGGAGCTTTGCTGTATCCTGTAACATAAACATTGCTGAAAACGTCAAGATCAAGGCCAGTTGCAGCATCCGTATCATTTATACCGGTATTTGTATATCTTTTTAACCACTGCTGCTGCCCAGATGTATTGTATTTTATTGTTGCATAATCAAGCTTTGAAGTACCGCCGTGTGATGAACCGGTTATATAAACATTACCTGCACCATCCAGCTTTAGTTCTTTTGCAATATCATCAAGATAAGCCGGACCGTCATATCTTGCAGCCCACTGCTGAGTGCCGGCTGAATTATATTTTACGGTAAGATAATCATATCCCTTTCCCTGCTGCTGGCTTCCTCCGGTCACAAATACATTTCCGGCAAAATCAACTGAAATTGAAAGCGCATTATCATTTTTGCTGGAAGGACCATTGTATCGTTTAGACCACAGCAGAGTACCCGCTGAATTGTATTTTAAAGTAAGATAGTCTCCATTAAGATCATCATTGCCTAAACTTTCACCTGTTACATAAACATTTCCATCTGTATCAACAAATATTGCCCTGGCATAATCATAATAGTGGCAATCATTGCCAACAGCCCCGTCGAATCTTTTAACCCAAAGCTGCTGTCCGTTATTGTTATACTTAATTGTGCAGTAATCTTCTGTACCGTAATCACTGCCAGAACGGCTCCAGCCTGTTACATAAATGTTACCATCATCATCAATAGTAATTGCGGATGCATAATCCAGGTTATTTCCCGGACCGTTGTACCTTACAGCCCAGATATAATCGCCATCTTCACCGAATTTTATTGTAGCGTAATCTTCCTTGGCAGTTCCTGAACCCCAGCTGACTCCTGTTGCATATACATACCCGAATTTATCCTGCACTATACCTGTGCATTTATCGATCTGGTTGCCCGGACCGTTATAACTCATAACTTTTGTAACTAACTGTCCAAATGAAATTGATGTAACAAACAGCATAAATATCAGCGCTGTAAACATTATCTTTTTCATTTTTTCCCCCTGTTATTAAAAAACGTTAATTAATTATTTTATTAAGACCATCTTTATTGTGTTAAAATATTTCTCCCCGTCATTGGATACTGCTTCCATCCTGCAGATATATACTCCGCTGCCAAAATCTGAAGCATTCCAGTCATATGTAAATTTGCCAGCTTCCAGAACTCCGTTTACAGCAAATTCAACCTGTTCTCCCAATAAATTATATATTGCAATATTTACTGAAGATGTTTTGGGAAGATCAAACTTTATAGAAGTAACCGGATTGAACGGGTTTGGATAATTATTATATAGCCTGAACACTGCAGGTATTTCTGTACCATTCTGGCTTAAAGCTGTCAGCGCAGTTACAAAGCTCCACCTAGGTGAATAAGAACTTGTGTAACAGGAATTGTATGAATATACTTTCCAGTAATAACGGGTGTTTGCCTGAAGCCTGCCGGACGGAACAGTGATCTGTCTTCCGGTAATATTATTGGAATCAAGCACCAGGTTTGTAAAACCTGTATCAGTAGCTACCCTGCACCTGTATCCTGTAGCTGCTGCAATACTGTCCCATCTTAAAAGAGGCGTAATTGAAACTGTAGCGTTATTTACCGGTAAATTCAGAACTGGTACAGAAACATCCGGAACTGCTGTTCTGAAGTTTCTTACGCTTGACCAGCTAGGACTTTCTCCAACCTGGTTTGTTGCCCTTACACGCCAGTAATAATGTGTATTATACTGAAGTATACCCGGAGGCATATTATAGTTCGAAACATTAATACCTGCAACATTATATATAATGTTTGTGAAATTCTGATCGGTAGCAATGTTAAGCCTGTAATGGCAAACGGGAGGAAAAACATCAGACCAATCCAGGGTACCTGTAGTACTGAAACAGGTTTGCCCGTTAGATGGAGAGCTTAATGAAGCAGCCCCCGGAAGCGTCCATCCGCCAGTTGTAGTTTTAATTATTGTACCGTTAATACCAACAGCCCAGCCGGTATTGGTATCAACAAAGGATACAGCAGTTAACAGGCTAGAAGTATTGCTTACCTGGCTGTACCAGTTTGTTCCGCCATTAGATGTTTTACGGATTGTACCATAATCTCCTACAATATTATAAAAATTCTGATTCTTAACAGAATTGCTGTATAACCAATTTCCTGTACCGCTTGATTGAGTTACCCAGTTGTTACCAAGGTTAGTTGACTTGCGGATGAAACCGCCTTCACCAATAATGACAGCTTCGTTAGTTGCAGTAAAGTTTACTTTTTCAATCTGTGCAGTTGTACCACTGGAAATCTGGGTCCAGTTAACTCCTCCATTTGTTGTGCGAATAAGTTTTCCAAACTGTCCGGCTGCAAATCCGTTATTAGCATCACTGAAATTTACACTTGTCAGATTTGTTGTTAAACCGGTTGAATATAAAACCCAGTTTGTTCCGCCATTTGTTGTTCTTAAAAATGTTCCGTACCATCCTGCAGCATATCCTGTTGTTGTATTGATGAAGCTGACTGATCTTAACTGGTAACCAACGCCTGTCGGCTGAGTGCTCCAGGTAGCCCCTGCATTTGTTGTTTTCAAAATTACACCAACATCCCCAACTACCCAGCCTGTATTTCCGTTTATGAAATAAACAGAAAATAAATGAACTGAAGTACCGCTGGTAACAGCTACCCAATTTGTTCCGCTGTTAGTTGTTCTTAAGACTGTTCCTGACTGCCCAACTACAATCCCGGCAGTATTTGAAGTCATAAAAACACTGTTTAAATTATTGCTTGTTCCGCTGGCTTGCGAAAACCAGCCATAAGGCTGAGAACTTGTTTTGACGCAGATTAAAATGTAGAATAAACTAAATAGTATTACTGATTTTCTCATATAATTTCTCCCCCTCAAAAGAAATCTTTGTGCTACACTTTTTATACTACTGAAATATACTATATAAACTACTTAATATCCCTATTCTTTCTAACTATATATACTAACTATTTCTGTAAACATACATTAATATTCAATACATTTCAATAGTTTATTGTAGCTTGTTTAGTGATTTTAATTTTATAGCGTGAAAGGGTTAGAAATCTTCTAAGTAGTAATAAAATAAAAAACCCGGCAAACTTTAGTAAGCCGGGTTAAAAAAAATAGCTATTATCGTTATGCGGTTTTATATGCGTTTATTAATTTCGCTGTTCTTACACCTTCAATAACATCATGAACTCTGATTATATGAGCACCATTAAGTATACCGATTGTATTATATGTGATAGTACCTTCATGCCTGTCATTAACATCATCTATATTTAAAATCTTTCCTATCATACTCTTCCTTGAAACTCCGATCATTATAGGAGAATCGAGTCTCTTAAATAAGGCCAGATTTTTCAGGATCTGTAAATTATGTTCAACAGTTTTTCCAAAACCAATACCAGGATCAATAATTACCTGTTTAATACCTGCAACATTTGCTTTCCATGCAACGTTTTCAAAATACTGAATTATCTCACCTGTCAGATCTTCATAAACCGGATTTACCTGCATATCCTTTGGTGTACCTTTTATATGCATTGCAACTGCAGAGGCATTATGTTTAGCGATCGTTTCTGCCATTGCGCTGTCAAATCCGAATGCGCTGATATCATTTACAATTACCGCGCCGGCATTTAAAGCTTCATCGGCAACTTTGGCTCTGTAAGTATCAACAGAAATTGGCACTGAAATTTCTTTCGCCAGCTTTTCAATAACAGGAATTACCCGGTTAAGCTCTTCATCTACTGAAATTTCATCAGCTCCCGGCCTGGTGGATGCACCTCCTACATCAATAAAATCAGCACCCGCTTCAGCCATTGCTTTGCCATGCGCTGCTGCATCAGCCGGTTTCAGAAATTTTCCGCCATCGCTGAATGAATCAGGCGTTACATTAAGAATCCCCATTACATGAGTTCTTGCACTAAGGTCGTAAACTTTTTTTCCGAATGTATATGAATAATTATCGTTCATTTAACAGTTATAATAATAATCTTTATTTGAAAATTAAAATTTGGTATTTGTAAATTGCTGATTGTTCTTTATTCATTAATATTATTGTTCAATTTCAGAATCTTCAATTTTTCTGAAAAGAATTTCAGGTTTATTAAGCTTATGACCGGCATGTAATTTTAATTCAGCAGCCGATTCCCATGTTTCACCTTCTGATGAAATATTCAGCATCCTGAAAAGCTTTTCTGAACTGAAAGGCAGTACCGGGTAAAATAAAACCGCAAAGCTTCGGCATAACTGCAGACAGGTATTAATGATAGTACCGCAACGGGCTATATCTTCTTTTACAGCTTTCCACGGTTCAGTATCATTAAAATACTTGTTCGCATCACGGACAAGGTTCATAGTTTCACTGACTGCATCCTTAAATTTGTAATTTTCGTAATAAGATGCAATACTTGAAGAGTATGATTTTATACTGTTAATGATAATACTGTCAATTTCTTTATATTCACCTGCTGCTGGAACGGTCCCTTCAAAGTACTTTTCAGCAAAAACAAAAGTACGGTTAACAAAATTGCCCAGAATTGCGCCAAGCTCATTGTTATTTTTAGCCTGCAGGTCTTTCCAGTAGAAATCAGTATCCTTGTTTTCAGGCAGACTGGTTGCAAGTGCGTACCTCACACTATCGGGATTAAACCTTGAAACAGCATCTTTAACAGCAATTGAGTGTCCCCGGCTTTTGGATAGCTTTCCTCCTTCAAAATTCAGGAATTCATTTGCGGGAACATTATCAGCAAGAACAAAATCACCGTGAGCCATTAACATTGCAGGGAAAAATATTGCGTGAAAAATTATATTATCCTTGCCTACAAAATGAACCAGCCTGGTATCATCTTTACACCAGTAATCTTTCCAGCCTTCAGGGTTTCCCTCCTGCTCAAACAGTTCTTTTGTGATTGAAATATAACCAATCGGAGCTTCGAACCAAACATATATAACCTTTCCGTCATAACCTTCCAGAGGTACAGGAACGCCCCAGTCCAGATCGCGGGTTATGGCTCTATCCTGCAAACCCGTTTTAAACCAGCCCTTGCAGTAATTCACAACATTTGGTTTCCAGTCCGGTTTGCTGTTTATCCATTCTTCAAGCATTGCCTGGAATTTGCTGAGCGGAAAGTAGAAATGAGTTGATTCCTTTACAACAGGTGTATCACCTGTTATTGTAGAGCGTGGATTTTTTAATTCCAGCGGCGAAAGCGCGCTGCCGCAATTTTCGCATTCATCTCCCCTTGCCTCTTCAAATCCGCATACCGGGCAGGTACCTATAACAAACCTATCGGCTAAAAACCTTTTTTCTTTTTCTGAATAAAGCTGTTTTTCAGTTTTCTGATACAGAAGACCCTTATCATTTAAAACTTTAAAAAAATCCTGGGAGGTTTTTTTATGTGTTTCAGTTGAAGTTCTGGAATAAATATCATATTTTATCCCAAGATCTTCATATGCTTTTTTATTTGCAAAATGGTATTTATCTATAATAACCTGCGGTGATACACCTTCTTTAATAGCTGACATTTCAATAGCAGTGCCATGTTCATCAGAGCCGCAGATAAACACCACATTATATCCTGCAAGCCTTAGATACCTTACATACATATCGGGCGGCAGGTAAGCGCCAGCAATATGCCCTAAATGGATATCACCATTGGTATAAGGCAATGCAGCAGTTACTAAAATTCTCTTAAATTTTCCTGAATTTTCCATAATAATCATCAAAAATACCCAAAATAAAAACAAAAAGCCTGCCAAAAATCCGGCAGGCTTTATATAAATAAAGACACATGTAATGAGTTTCTAAACTTTGTAGTTTACTTCACAAGTACCATTTTCTTTCTATCTTTAAATTCACCTGCTGAAAGTTCATAAAAATAAACACCGCTGGCATAGTTTGAACCATCCCATTGCACATCATAACGACCTGCCTGTTTAACTTCACTTATTAATGTACTTAATTCCATACCCAGGGAATTATATATTTTCACCTCAACAAAACTTTGTTTTGGAATATCAAATTTAATTAAAGTAACCGGATTAAAAGGATTTGGATAGTTTTGCGAAAGTGAGAATGATAATGCTTGATTGATATTTATAACAGCATTAGGTTCCGGTTTAATTTTGAGTATCTTTCCAGAACCAAGTGCGCAAACATAAATATTGCCGTCACTGCCTTGTCTTAATGCTGTTGGACCTGAACCGGAAGGAAGTGATACCCACTCTGTATATGAAATTATCGTATCCCAGTAAGGTGAATTACCTAAAATACATTTGTATATCTTACCTGAATTACTGGCGGCAAATAATAAATTATTATTTAGTGAAGGAAATTGCGTACCATTATACACAATAATACCGGTTGGTACCGTACCGGAAGGCATTTGTAAAATCGGGTCTTTATATAATGGGTTACCGCATATTCCGTTACAAACCGGATAGCCGTAATTTTTCCCTTTTCTGATAAAATCAATTTCATCGGGACCGCTTCCGTTATCACCGGCATAAAGCGAATCATTAATAGGGCTGAAACAAAAATCAAACGGATTTCTTAAGCCCAGCGCCCAAATCCTGTCATCATTTCCGTTAAACGGATTACCATCATCGTAAAATGGGTTATCTATTGGAATAGTCCCATCAGAATTAATCCTTAAGATTTTTCCCCGGGGCATATTTAAGCTTTGGGCTTCACCGGCGTTTAGAGCTCCAAAGGAAAAATACAGTTTATTATCTTTACCAAAATAAATATTCCCTGCCGCATGAATTTGACCCTGAGATTCCGCCTGCGTATATTGGAACAATCTTCTTGGATTTGTTCCGGTATTATTTACATTTACAAATGATGTAATACGGTGAAAGTATTCTGTGCCTGTAATAATTGGAGGAATTTTATGCACATTATATATGTATATATAATTATTATTCTGATAATTCGGATCAAGGACAATACCTATTGTCCCCAATTCCTGTACCGAAAGACAAGAGTCAGTAAAATCCCAAAATACTGATAACTGCTGATTGTTTTGTGAAAAAATTCTTACCAAACCTCCCTGTTGTGTTATAATAAGGTTACCGTTAGGCATAAATGAAAAAGCGACTGGCCGGTTTAAACCGGTGATTACTTCTTCAACAGTGAATTGCTGTGAGTTAATATTTAATGATATAAGAACACCAGCAAAAAATATAACTTTAATAATTTTTTCCAAATTTTTTTACAAGTCACTTAAAATATGAATTAATGTTCAATAAAAAAAGCGTTCATGTAAACTTAACGCTTTTTGTTTAGTAGCTTTGCAATACTACAATTAATTAAAAAGCATGCTGCCGGGGTGCATGTTTAATTATATGTTATGAAATATGTGATTCTGTTATTCCCACAGATCTGAGTACCAGATGGAAGCAAAATAAAAAAAGCCTGCCAATAATCCGGCAGGCTTAATATATATAACGACGCATAAAATGAATCTGCATATAGCAGTTTATTTCACTAAAACCATCTTCTTTTCGTCGCTTTGGCTTCCGTTTACGGTCATTTTATAGAAATAAACACCGCTCGGCAATCCTGCTGCACTGAACTCAGCAGCATACCTTCCGGGCTGTTTTGTTTCATTAACCAACATACTTACTTCCCTTCCGGCTACATCATATACAGTAATATTTATAATGGCTGCATCACCAACATTATAATATATTTTTGTTACTGGATTAAACGGGTTCGGATAATTCTGTTCAAGTGAAAATCCAGCAGGCAGCTGGTTATTATTACCGTTAACACTTACGACAGCATCCTGCAGCTTATAAATTGTTCCGTTTCCTCCCACAATATATAATTCATTGTTCTGGTCAACCCCAAATGAAGGTATTCCGGTTGGCGCAACTCCGATAATCGAGTTATCACTGACAACTCCGCCGGAAAGAAGGAGCTTCCATACTTTTCTGCTTCCGTAATCGGCATAAATATACCTGCCAACCAGCCAGGGAACTCTTGCACCGCGGTAAACATAACCGCCGGTAACAGATATATCAGAACCAACATTCTGGTAAACAGCTATCGGGAAAGTATAATTGCCAATAGGTCCGCAGCCTGATGTATTATAAGGTGCATTGCCTTCATAACATCTCCACCCGTAATTTTTGCCTACTGAAATTGTATCAATTTCCTCCCAGGCATCCTGTCCTACATCACCGCAGTAAATAGTGCCGGTCACAGCATCACGGGAAAATCTCCAGGGATTTCTTAATCCTGTAGCAAAAATTTCAGGCGCACCGCCGCCGCCTGCATACGGATTAGTAGGCGGTATACTGTAATTATTGCCTCCGCTTGGAGTATTAATATCAATTCTCAGCATTTTACCAAGCAGGCTGTTCAGATTCTGTGCATTATTGTTCGGGTCACCGCCAGATCCGCCGTCTCCGGTTCCAATATATAAATTACCTTCACCGCCAAACATCAGGCAGCCGCCGTTATGATTTGTATATGTTGGGTGCGGAATTGTAAGCATATTCAGTTCGCTCAATGAATCAGCTTTATTGGGATTGCCTGATTGAGTAGTAAATCTGGATATTCTTAATGCGCCATCGCTGGAGCGGGTATAGTAAATAAAGAAATACCTGTTTGAAGAATAATTAGGATGAAAAGCCAGACCAAGAAGTCCTCTTTCATTACCTGACTGGTTTACCAGGTTTGTTACATCAAGGAATGTCTGCACATTTGTTGTCATGGAGTCATTCGGGAAAACCCTTATAAGTCCGCGCTGCTGAACAACAAATATACGGTTTGTACCGTCACCGGAGTGAGTTAAAAACAGCGGTAATGAAAATGAAAGGTTAGGAAATGCGTTTACAAAGTTTACCTGCGGGTAAACTTTTGCCGCCGCGAAAAACAAAAGGATAAGCAGCAATTTTAAATTTTTATTCATTATAGTATATAGTTAGTTAATTTCTTCTTCCAAGCAGCCTTAAGAGGAACAGGAACAGGTTTATGAAATCCAAATAAAGAGTGAGCGCTCCCATTATGGATGCTTTTTTCCCGTCTTCTGATGCAGCATCTATTCCGCCAGCCATATTTTTTATCTTCTGGGTATCATATGCAGTTAATCCAACAAATAGGATAACACCAATCAATGATATAATCCAGCTCATCATAGAGCTGTTTAAGAACAGATTAACAACCATGGCGGCTATCAATCCTATCAAAGCCATTGTTAAGTATGCGCCGAATTTAGTCAGATCCATTTTGGTAATAAAACCAAGGATGCTTGTACCGCCGAACATCATTGAGCAGATAAGGAAAGTGGAAAATATCGATGCACCTGTATAAATTAAAAATATCGGAGACAGGGTTACACCATTAAGGAAAGAGTAAAATAAAAATGCAAGTAAACCAAGGAAAGCTGGTATTTTATTAATCAGGAAAGTTAATCCGAACACAATTAATAACTCAAATATCAATAAACCGTAAAATACATAAATATATTCGGAAATCAGGTTGTAAAACTGTGATTCAGAAAGCAGTAAAAACGGTGCAACAGATACACATGCTGTGATGAACAGGCCTGCTGTCATCCATAAATATACTTTTAATATAAAAGTTCTTGCAGTATCCTTTTCGCCTGTATAGGCGTCCTGCATTACAGGAATTGGTTCCATATTGTTTTATCCCCTTGATAAATTTTAGTTTTTACTAAGATTTAAAAATATGTAGTATTAATGACAAAATATAAATATTTTTAGTCATATAAAACTGCCAGTTTTATCAACAAACAGTAGTAAATCCGGTTAATTACTTGATATTATCTAAAATACAAACATTTTTTAAATCGTTCCGCAATAAAGCAATTGTAATAATTGCTTTATTAACAATTTCTGCAGCATTGCTGGTTTCAAAATATGTCTTACCCGGCAGCCCTGAAACTGAAGTATCGGATAAAAATGAAAATTTACCTTTAAAAAACAAAGCAAGTCATGAATTCATAAGAAGCAATTTATCAAGGGGAATTGATTCGGTATTGGGGAATTTTGGTATCAAAAGTGAATGGATAACAACAATTGATCCTGAATCGGCAAAAAAGAACAATAAATCAGGCGGCAAAGAATCTGAGCTGTTCTTAAAAAATGTCATTATTCCCTCCGATCTGACTTCAATTGAAGTAAACGCAGACCTTACATCTTATTTCAGCGGGCTTGGATTAAAAACAGCTGTAAACGAAGATATAGTCACTAAAGACCTTGATATAGCAGTTAGTTTTAATGATACTGCTGATAAAAAACTGCCCCTTGCAAAAATGAAGATAACACACTCAGATAAAGTTATAAGGGAAAGCGCAATTATTTGTGTAGTAATAAACAATATCAGTGAATATAATCCCGATGATATTGACAGGCTTCTGTTGAGCAAAAATGAGTTCAGCTATGTTTTCCCGAGAAACCTTGATGAAATTGACCTGCAGAATAAACTTCTGCACAGCAAAAAAGATGTAATAATAAATCTGACTGTTGGAGGAAAAGAAAATTACGAAGCTGATTTTAATTCAGCAATGGATGAAAAAGCTGTGCTTGAAAGGGTAAGAAGCTTTTCGGTTGACTTTCCGACAGTAAATAATGTTCTGCTCACAAAACAAAATGAAGATATTCCGCAGACCCTAATAAATATGGTTAATACCATTCTTTCTAATTATAAGATCAGGGTAATTAATGAAACTGATCTATCACAGCTTTTAAGCAATGCTGAAAACGAATCACCCGATAAGTTTACACTGTTTGCAGCAAATATCAAATCAAAAGGGAAACTTGCAAAAACAATTATCACTTCCTTAAATGTTGAAAAGGATGATTTTGCGAAATTTTATGATAACATACTTACGCTAAAAAAACTTGGATACCGGTTTTATAATTACAGCGACTACAGGAATAAAAAAGATTCATATGAAAAGGAACAGAAGGAAAAAGAAGAAAAGCTGAAGGAAGAAGTGGCAAAAAAACAAAATGAAAAGAAAAATACAGAGAAAAAAACTGTTACTAAAAAAAATACGACAGTAAAGAAAAAAACAGAAACAAAGCAGCCAACAGATAAAAAGAAAACAGAACCTAAAAAAAAGAGTGATGTTAAGAAGAAATAATACAATTCTGAGCACAGTATATCTTATCCTGTTCTGCGTCATATATGGAGTGCCAATAAATTCCCAGCCTTTTTCAAACGATGAAAAAAGAATATTAGAGCTTCAGGATACAAGAACAGCGGGAGTTAAAAATGAGCTTATCAGCTATCTTAATTCAGATAATACAGAAAATTCTTATTTAGCTGCATTGGCTCTTGGGAATATTGGTGATACTTCGTTCATTAATGAACTTGGAAAAATCCTCCTGAAAGATGTTGATTCATATGCAAACCATAATTCTGCTTTTGCACTCGGGCAGATAGTATCCGCAAACAGCTCGGCTTACCTGTTAAATGGCTTAAAAAAGAATACCGGAATTGATAATAAAATAATTCGTGAATTTGTATGTGAAATACTTAATAACCTGGGTAAAACAGGAACTGATACAGATTTCAATGAAATGCTAAAAATAAATATTAATGACCCTATAGCTTATCCGTATATTGCTTTGGCAATTGCCCGTTTTGGCATGCGTAAGATAAAAAACGATGAAGGTTTCCGTAAACTTGCTGAGATGTTTGAACAGTCTGCTGATTCAACCATACGCAGAAATGTAGTTTATGCTTTCAACCGCGCAGGTGATAAAAATATTCTGCAGGCGTATAATACCGAACTGGTAATAGCAGCTACCTCACCTGACCCGCTTTCCAGAATGTGGGCAATTTCAGCAATAGGCAAACAGCAGGATACATCAAATATTGAATTTCTGCTTGATGTGCTTTCAAAGGAAAATGACTGGCGTGTGAGGGTAAATACGATCAATGCTCTTGGAGCTGTACTGCCTGATCTGAACTCTCCGTTAATTCAAAAACTTACTGATGCTTTGATTGAGCATGCATTAAATGATAACAGCACACATGTATCAATTGTGAGCTGGCAGGTTTTGGGTAAACTGTTTGCAGGAATTGATACAAGAAATCCCTTAACCCGTAAAATACAGCAGGAAATTTTATTTGTATTAACACCCGGTAAAGCAATTGACTGGCAGGTAAAAGCAGAAGCAGTTAGAACATATGCAAAAATATTTAAAGGTGAAGTAAAAGATGACCTTATTGCATTATTTAATCAAACAGATAACTATGATATTAAATCTGCAATTGCTGCTTCATTCGGTTTATTCGATGACCCGATGGTTTACAAAGAGCTCCGCCAGATTATTAGCGATGATGTGATGAAGTATAATGAAATCCACCCGAACAAAGACGGCTCTATGATAGGCTCAAATGACCTGGCAAAGCTATACAGGGGTTTTGTAAGCTCACTTACTGAGCTTGATGACAGAATGGATGATGATAACCGTAATATTATCAGGCTGATATATTCAGAGTTCGCTTCATCAAAGGATGCCCCTTTAACAGATATATGTTTATCTAACCTGCAGGACTCAATGTACCTGCAATACAGGCAGGAAACCTGCCATATAATGACATTCGATTACCAGGGATTTACCCTTCCTAAATATAAAGATGTAATGCTTATGTATATCGAAGCCTGGGGCAATATGAAATATGACGGCGCAAAAGATATTCTTAAAGCAAACCTGAATAACAGCGATTATGATATTGCAAAAACATCAAATGACGCACTGCAGAAAATTACGGGAGAAGATAATTCCGGTAATATTACAGCTCCAAAATACCGCACAGATTTTGACTGGGAATTTATTGATAAACTTGATGATAAAAAAATCGCTTCGATAAAAACAAACCGTGGAATAGTAACGGTTGAATTAAATTATAAAACAGCACCGTTCACTGTACAGAATTTCGTTAAACTATCTGAAAAAGGTTATTACAATAATACTATATTTCACCGGGTTGTGCCAAATTTTGTTATTCAGGGCGGCGACCCTACAGGAACAGGTTACGGAGGACCCGGATATTCAATTCGAAGCGAGCTCTCTTCACTGCCGTTCGATGCATATACAATCGGTATGGCTTCAAGCGGTAAGGATACCGAAGGCAGTCAGTTCTTTATAACCCACTCACCCCAGCCGCATCTGGACGGAAAATATACTATGTTCGGCAAAGTTGTAGATGGTTTTGATGTTGTAGATAAGATTCAGATCGGCGACTACATTGAAAATATAACTTTTTCTGCAGAAAGATGAGCACAATCATAGAAACTGAAAGGCTTAAAATTATTCCGCTTTCTTACGAACAGGCTGAAATGTTCACACACCTTGATAGCCGGCTGGAGGATTCCCTTGGACTTGAACGCGCAGAAAGAGAGCTTACAACTCATTACCGGAATGCTATCCGTAAATATACTCTCCATTGGATAAAAGATGACCCTGAAAATTATCTTTTCTGCACAATCTGGGTTATAGTTGAAAAGGCATCAAATACTGTTGCCGGTGATATTGGTTTTAAACGCAGGGCTGATGTAAACGGTTATGTAGAAATAGGATATTCTACCCAGCCAAAATACCGCTTCCAGGGTTATATAACAGAAGCTATAAATGCAATGACCCAATGGGCTTTTACTCACCAGGAAGTAAATGCAGTAATAGCAGAAACTGCTGCAGATAATGCAGGTTCTATAAAAGCGTTGAAGAATAACGGTTTTGAATTATTTAAATATTCTAAACCGCCTGAACCGTCTGCTTCACCGCATGGATCCAATGAAACCAATATGCTTTGGCATATTAAATACAGGGATGAATGAATACAACTGAACAGGTACAGAAGCACTATGAATATCTTCTAGCTGAAATATACAGCTGGATGAGGGGTGATTTTGAAACACGGGTAAACCAAACCAAAGAATTCTTCATCAAACATAATATAACGCCCGCTGCAGAAATTTCTGCTGCTGTGGATCTTGGCTCCGGTCACGGTATTCAGTCAGCCGCTTTAGCGGCTTTGGGATTTAAAGTGACTGCTGTAGATTTTAATGACCGGCTGCTGAATGAGCTTAAAAAAAACTGCCCTCATGTTGTTAACATTATAAATTCTGATATTACCGGTTATGATTTCAGTAATGTATCTCCTGAAGTTGTTGTTTGTATGGGAGATACTATTACTCACTTGGATTCATTTGAGGATATTAAAAAGCTTACAGGCAGCATTTTCAGAAATTTAAAACCCGTCGGCAAGCTGGTTTTATCTTTCAGGGATCTGACCAATGAATTAAAAGGTACGCAAAGATTTATTAATGTAAAAAGCGATGATTCTAAGATTTTAACGTGTTTTCTGGAATATTTTAATGAATATGTAAATGTTACTGATATACTTCATTATAAACTTAAGGGTAAATTTGAAATGAAGTTTAGCTCATACCGGAAATTAAAGATATCTGCTGCCGCTATTATAACTGAGCTTAAATCCAACGGATTTAATAATATTATACAGGAACAAATCAGCGGTATGCACTATATAATATCAGAGAAAACAAAATAAACTATCAACATAACGAAAGGTTAAAAATGAAATATTTACGGTATTCTGCGCTTTTTTTAGCTTTAATTTTTGCTGTAAACATTAATACTATAGCCGATGACCTGAACAAAAAGAAAATGGAACAGGTTACTAAAGAAATCCTTGACCAGATGGTTAAAGGCGATAATGCTTCTGAAAAGCTCAGGAAATATATTTCTGAAGACTGGCTTGAGGGCAAAAGGCTGAATGTTAAAAAATATCTTATCAATAATTATTCCCCCGAAAACTATGAGATAGTTTTTACCGGCGGTGATATCTGCGTAGCAACCATAGGAGGCAAAAGCTGGAAACATTTACTGGTATTTAAATTTACCGAAGAATACGGGAAGTATAAAGTAATCCCTAAAGGAATTTCAGAAGCTTCCAGCGAATACATTGACCCGTGGAATTATGTGAAAGATTATATCTGTTCTTACGATGACAATAATGAAAAATAAATTAAATATATGTAATTAATCATATTTAATTATGATTTTTAAACCTCATTTTTGGATAAAAAATGAGGTTTTTTGTTGCTATATTTGTATTTTATGCCATTAATGAATACAACAGAACAAATATTACCAAAGGTAAAATACACAATTGCCGTATCCAGCGGAAAAGGCGGAGTAGGCAAATCTACAGTAGCTGTTAATCTTGCAGCTGCGCTTATAAAAGAAGGCTATAAAACCGGGTTAATTGATGCCGATATATACGGACCTTCTATACCTACAATGCTTGATGCGGTTAATGAAAGACCAAAGCTTGTAAAGATAAATGATAAGAACAGGCTACTGCCTGTTGTAAGGTACGGAATTAAAATGATGTCAATAGGATTTTTAGTTGATCCCAATGAAGCAGTTGTATGGCGGGGACCAATGGCATCAAGCGCATTAAAACAGTTTATGGGTGATGTTGAATGGGATGAGCTTGATTTCCTTTTATACGATATGCCTCCCGGTACAGGAGATATCCAGCTTACATTAACGCAGTCAATACCATTAACCGGAGCAGTAATTGTAACTACTCCACAGGAAATCAGCCTGATTGATGCGCGTAAAGGCGCTAAGATGTTCGAAAAAGTAAATGTACCGGTACTTGGGATAATTGAGAACATGAGCTATTATACTAACAGCGATGGTTCTAAGGAATATATTTTCGGCAAAGGCGGCGGTAAAAAGCTTGCAGATGAGCTGAAAATAAACTTCCTGGGTGAAATTGCTGTAAATACAGCTATAAGATTAGGCGGAGATGAAGGAAAACCTATAGTTTTACGGAACCCTGATTCTGTTGAAGCCGGCCAGTTTACAGAAATTGCAAAGAATATGGCTGAAGATATTATAAACAAAGCTAAGCTGCATCCAAAACTGCCGGTGATTGAGATTTAGATTTCAACGGCAAAAGAGAAGCAGATTTTTTAGCGCTATAAATATTAATATTGATTAGCCACGGGTTTTAACCCGTGGGAAAAAGATATCAATAAAAAACGGCTTTAGCCGTGATTGAATATTCAGGGCTAAAGCCCGGTTTGGGATTGTATTTTTAACCCCGTCATAAATGACGGGGTTAAATAAAGATGAATTTACAACCTGACTTCGAGGTATTTTGCTTCAAAACCAATAAAATCACCAAAAATTCAGTTAACTGAATTTCATAAAATGATTAATGTTTTTTTAATAAAGATTTCTTATTTTTGCACAAGTTAAAGAATAATGTTAGTAACTGAAAAAACAGCCGAAATTGAGGCTAAAATAAATTCAGTTCTTCACCGTATCAGACCATATCTTCAGCTTGACGGGGGGGATGTGATGCTGGATAAAATTTCTGATGAAGGTATTGTTGAATTAAAGCTCCTTGGAGCATGTAATACCTGTCCGCTGAGACCAATGACATTAAGAGCGGGAATTGAAAGAGCTTTAATGCATGAGATCCCTGAAATCAGAAGAATTGAGTGTTTTAACTAACGTTTAAGTAATAATAAGACTGTTATTTAACAAAAGAGTATATTATATTAGAAGATGTTATATTTATTTATAATAATTGTTTTAAGTTACCTGGTTGGATCATTTCCTACTGCGCTTGTATTCGGAAAGCTTTTTAAAGGTGTGGATATAAGACAGCACGGAAGCAAAAACATGGGAAGCACCAACGCTTTCCGTGTACTTGGTTGGAAAATAGGTATACTGGTTCAGCTGGTTGATATTGCCAAAGGTTTTATTGCAACACTGCTTATTTCCAAATTATTTTTCGGCAGCCTGCCGTTTGAAAACCGTACACCATTCACAGATATCACAATAGTACAGCTTATTGCAGGTATTTCGGCAATTATCGGGCATGTATGGACAGTTTTTGCGGGATTTAAAGGCGGCAAAGGCATCAATACAACTGCGGGAATGCTTCTGAGCCTTGCGCCGGTTGATGCAACAATTGCAATCGGCATGTTTATAGTGGTGCTGATGTTTTCAGGTTATGTTTCACTTGGTTCAATTGTTGCAGCATATTCATTCCCAAGCGCAATGTTTATCAGGGAAAATGTTTTCGGGGTGGATATTGACGGTTATCATACGCTTATATATTTCAGTCTTGCAGTATGCATATTTTTAACATACAATCACCGCGCAAACATAAAGAGGCTGCTTTACGGTGAAGAGAACCGGTTTGAAAAATGGTGGAAGGTACGCTGGATACAGATAGAAGCTCCCTTTAAAAGAAAAAGAAAACATAAGGATTTGTAAACCAAAGGCGGGTTTTTTAACCCGCCTTTTTTAGTATATAAACAAAGAGCAGGGGAATTCAGCTCCTCTGCTCTGATATGTGTCAATTCTCATAAGAGAAACCCTTTTTATTAGCCAGGTGTTAAATCGGGTGCATCCGAGTTTTTATTCTCGATAATAATAATTTGTTCCAACTGAATTACCTTACGACAAACATATTCTCATTAATGACCTGTTTATCAAGCTCTACCCTGTAATTCAGCACACTGCCCGATAGATTTATTTTAGGCTTCCAGAACACTGTGTGATCCCCCACTTCAAGATGTCCTGCTGTAAGTTCATCAATCTTTAAGCCAAGCAGATTGTAAATTTCAAGGGTAACTTCCCCGGGCTTGTTGATGCTGAATTTTATTTTTGACAATTTGTTAAGATCTTTCAATAAGTTTTATTTATTATAATTCGTTATCTATATATTTTGTTACAAATGTACCATCCTGCTCATAAACATAAACCCAAATAGCTCCGTCTTCGTATACTTTAATATAAATCCTTGAATCAGTGTTTTGTTCGGTTTTTGCAGATTTAAGTTCTGCTGCAAAGGTGTTTATTGCTGCTGCTGAAACTAAGCTAAGGGTTAAAGCCAGGGTTAATAATATCTTTTTCATTTTTTTTGCCTCTTTCTTAGGGGTTTGTTTTATTTTAATAAGTGTTATTATTTTTTAATTTCTTATGATACTAACATAACTTTTAAATTCAGGCTGTGCCACTACAATTTTTGCCTAAAGTTGCTTTTTTTTATCTATATTTATTATTATTTCAGCGAATTTATGCTCTTTATGCGTTATTTTTTAGTATTTTTAACTATTGACACATAATTTTGAGTTGCTTATATTTACATAGAAATTTTTTTAAAATGCTTGATTATGCATTCATAGAAGTGCTGGAATCCCTTACCAGAGAAGAAATCCGCTCTCTGAGGAAGTTCATAATTTCGCCATATTTCAATAAAAGTGAAAAATTGGTGAAATTATTAGATATTATTATTAAATACCACCCGAATTTTGAAAGCCCGAAGCTTACCAAAGAAGCTCTTCATAATAAAATATCGCCTCAGCTGCCTTATAACGAGCTAACCATGAGAAGCCTGATGCATGACCTTCAGCTTTTAATTGCTAAATTTATCCGGCAGCAGTATATAGAGCGGAAAGAAGCTGATTCAAAGCTTGCAGTTGTTGAAGAGCTGGCTATACGGGGTTCTGAAAGAATGCATTCAATTTCCATAAGGGATGCTGAAAAAATCCTTGACAGCAGCAAATTTATTGACGGCGAATATTGCTTCAATATGTTCAGGCTTGAAACTGAAAAATTTTATTACGGGATGATCAATGACCGTATCACAAAAAAAAGTTTTGTTGATACTGAAGCGGGAAAATTAATAAAAGCTATTACTTATTTTATAAGTTATTTTATGCTTGAAGCTATAAGGCATAATGATACACTGCTGAATTATTCCCGGTCATTTAATGTAAAATATAACTTTAAATTCATATCCCAGTTCCTTGACCTGTTTGATTTCCAGCGGCTTGAAATTTTTATGGAAAAACATACCTTAACAGGTATTAATGTTGTAAAGGCTTATATAAATTCGCTTAAAGCATATTTATATATTGAAAACAGCGAATATTATTATAAAATGAAATCCTCGATACTGGATAACCTTGATGAGTTCAGCCTGACTGACAGGCATTTTCTTTTTAATAAGTTAAGCGGCTACTGTATCCTGAAAAGGGCTTACCTGGATTATAATGATCTTGAGTTTGAAAATGAGCTGTTCAGTATATACAAAATTCTTTTGGAAAAGAAATTCTATAAAACTGATACAAACAAATACTTACCGGTTGATCTTTACCGGAATATCATTATCCAGGCATCAAAAGTTAAGGATCTAAGATGGATGCAGGAATTTATCGAAGAATACTCGCCGCTAATACATCCAAACAGGAAAGAAGATATAATTAAATACAGCAATGTATACCTGGAGTTTGAAAGAGGAAACTTTGAAAGTGCTTTGAGCTGGCTGAGCAGGATAAAAATGGAAGAATTTACATTTCATCTTGATATCAGGGTATTTTATATTATGGTCTATTATGAATTGAATGAATTTGAGTCTTCTCTTTCTGCAGCACGGGCATTCACGAAGTACCTTAATGAGAACAAAATGGTTTCAGATGATAAAAAAAGTTCTTATGCAAATTTGTGTAAATTTGTGATAAAGCTTATAAACTTTCAGAATTCCCGCACAAAAACAGATCCTTCACAGCTGCTTGTACAGGCAAAAAAATGCAAATCACTCAGCTCCGCTGCCTGGCTTATCAACAAGTTAAGCATACTTGAGAAAAAATCTTCAAAAAGATATCAATCCGCAGGTTAAATCTCAGATACAATAGTTCTTAATTTTACATTTATAAAGTAATAATTTATAAATAAATTTGCGCATATGAATATTTGCATTCTAGGCGCAGGCGGCTGGGGTACAGCACTGGGCATTATACTAAACAGCAACAAACATAAAGTTACTCTGTGGGAATATGACAAAGAGTATGCTCATACCATTAATGAATACAGGGAAAATTTTTATTAC
>JAANMV010000832.1_pt1 | contig 36732 bp, 27 predicted proteins | sample 7279661 | NCBI WGS metagenome assembly JAANMV01 (sample SAMN14094540, study PRJNA606508) | bioreactor metagenome | isolation source: A lab-scale SPAN reactor treating ammonium-rich wastewater day 121 | place: Ireland: Galway | collected 2017-05-16
ACAAGCAGATGGCTCCAAGCGCCGCCATTTCTATTATCGTTCACGCCTCCATCGGCGCAAAATCAACAACGCGAAATGCAGTTCCCAAGTTCCCAATTTGCCTGCCGATATTTTGGAGGAACGCGTTCTACAGGCTATCGAAGAGCGGTATTCGGAAACTACCCTGAATGCTGACTTTTTCGACGAAATAAAGATATCCACCGGCGCGAAGGAAATGGACACCCATCAAAAAATTAACATGTGCGAAGGCAAGATTCGCCGCCTTAGAGAGGAAATATTGAGTTTGACACGCCTTCTTGGAAAACCTGACCCCGAACTCAACAAGGAGGTTTTGCTGGCCGTCAACCAAAATGTCGAGAAAATTAGCGCAGAAATAGCCGTTCTGGAAAACGAGCGAGAATATTACTTAAATCTCCTTACCATCTACGAGCACGCTGAATCAAATGCGGAGTATTTCAAGGATTTATTAAGACGGCTGATGAAAGCCCATAGCGTCAAAGATCGCCGAGCACTGCGGGAAATAATGGCGATTTTGGTAGCACGAGTTTATGTATCCAACGACGAACTTCAAGTAGAGGTGCGGGTTTTGCCCGAAGTTATTAACCTGCATAATCCTTGGTTGGGCTCAGAAATGGAGAAGCTCCCCCGGGCGGACTCGAACCACCAACACACTGGTTAACAGCCAGCTGCTCTGCCGATTGAGCTACGGGGGAACAGAGCGCGAAAGTATATCCGCGCCCGCCGCCGGTGTCAAGAAATTCGTTCGTTTCTGGGCCCCTACCGGTTCACCGCGTTCATAGCGCGTTCGGGATAGCGAGTGCCTGCCGCGGCGTCTGGCGGAGCGACGCGGTCGATTGCCGACATCTCGTCCGCCGATAGTTCGATTTCGAGCGCGGCGAGGTTTTCTTCGAGGCGCGTCAGCCGTTTCGTACCCGGTATCGGGACGATATGCCCGCCGCGGCGAAGCGTCCACGCAAGCGCGAGCTGGGCGAGCGTGATGCCTTTTTCTTGCGCTATTTCGTCGAGCGCGGCGACGAGCGAGCGGTTTTTGTCGAAGTTTTCGCCCTGGAATCGCGGATGGTTTCGCCGCGCGTCGTCGTCCGCGAGGTCGCTCGGCGCGCGAAACATTCCCGCCAGCATTCCGCGACCGAGCGGGCTGTACGCCACGAAGCAGATATCGAGCTCTTCGCAAAGCGCAAGGTGGCCGCCGGCTTCAGGGTCGCGCGTCCAAAGGCTGTATTCGGTTTGCAATGCCGCGATGGGATGCACCGTCTGCGCGCGCCGAATCGTCGCGACGCCGGCTTCGGAGAGTCCGAGGTAGCGGATTTTGCCGGCGGCTTTAAGCTCCGCCATCGCGCCCACGGTTTCTTCTATGGGCGTTTCGGGGTCGACGCGATGCTGGTAGTAAAGGTCGATGGTTTCGACGCCGAGCCGGGCCAGCGACGCGTCGCACGCCTCCTTCACGTAGTCCGGCCTGCCGCAAACGCCTTTCCAGCTGCCGTCTTCGCCGCGCACGTTGCCGAATTTCGTCGCGAGAAACGCATCGCCGCGCCGCGCCGCAATCGCACGTCCGACGAGTTCCTCGTTTCGCCCGCAGCCGTAAACGTCAGCGGTGTCGAGGAAGTTCGCGCCGAGGTCCAGCGCGCGATGAATTGTCGCGACGCTTTCGGCGTCGTCGCGCCCGCTGTAAAAGTCGCTCATGCCCATGCAGCCGAGCCCGAGCGCCGACACCCGATCGCCGGTATATCCGAGAATTCTGTATTTCATCGCCTTTCCTCCTGCGCACTTTCGGTTTCGGTATCCACTCCGATTTTCCGGGCGCACGCGATTATTGCATATATGCTATTATCTTTGCGGCAATTCGGGAGATTCGCATATGAAAGAAAGTGAAAGTGCGGAAAGAGTGGAGCGCGTCAGGAAGCCGCGAAAGTGTCCCGCGTGCGGGTTTTCGCCGGTCGCGACGATTCAATACGGATATCCCACGACGCTTATAAACTGGGAAAAGGAATACAAGAGCGGAAGAAGAGTTCTCGGCGGATGTTTTATCGATCCGGAAAACCCCGACTGGTATTGCACGAACTGCCATCTCGATATTTACCGCAAAAAAAGTCGATAAACTTTTTGGACGAATAGAAGGACCATCCGTTGCTTCCGCGTTTCGAGCCGCCGGCGAACGCGTCCGATGCCAGACGGTTATTAAAAAATGGAACGGCTGCGTGCCGCTATAATGGCGGGCGGCATTTCAATGGTGCAGCTGCCCTATGCAACGGAGGCGGTATGACGGTCAAGCGTATGGATAACGTCGGCATCGTGGTAGAAAACCTCGACGCCGCCATCGATTTTTTCACGGTACTCGGACTCGAGTTCGAAGGGCGCGCGCATATCGAAGGGGACTGGGCGGATGGCGTCACCGGATTGCGCGATATGCGCGTCGAGATTGCCATGATGCGCACGCCGGACGGTCACAGCCGTATCGAGCTGTCCCGTTTCCTTGCGCCTCCCGTTGCCGCCGATCACCGTAGCGACCCTGTTAACGCCCTCGGCTACTTGCGCGTCATGTTCGCCGTGGAGGACATCGGCGAAACGCTCTCCCGGCTCGAAGGGTGCGGCGCGGTGCTCGCCGGCGAAATTGTCCAGTATAAAAACGCCTATCGGCTTTGCTATATCCGCGGCCCCGAGGGAATACTCATCGGACTCGCACAAGAGCTTGGGCGGTAGAATGCCCGGCAAAAATGTTACAGGTTCGGTTTGCCGTTTGTTCGCGCGCAAGGTGAATCGTAGCTGCCGCGGCGGCGCGGGGCGCGGCGATATTTATGCGGAATCGCTCGACAGAGCAACTTCCGCGTTCTCGATTTCTATCGATAAACTGCCGTGATTGTTCGCGACCCGGCCAGTAACGGCGGCGATTTCGCCCGGTCTGAGCAGGTGTCTCGCCCTGTCGTACGCGTCCGGCCACATCACGCAGTTTACTATCCCCTCCGGCCTGTCCAGCGTGACGAACCGCATCCGCCTGTCCTGCTTCGTCACCGTTCGCCGCGCTTCGATGACGTAGCCCGCCGCCGCGACCCGCCGCCCGGCGTATCGTGCCAATTCGGTCTCCGAAATCACGGGTGCGCCGTGCGTTTCTCCGGCGCGATTAGGAGAGCCGTTCGCGCATCCGAGCCTTGAAAGCGCGTCCGCGATTTCGCGGCGCCAGATTTCCACGGGATGCGCGCGCGGCGAAAATCCGAGTGCGCGCCATTCCGCCAGCGCCATTTCGCGCGGCGACGGCGCGGGGAGCCGCGGAACATCGAATCCATTTTCCGCAGCGCGGTCGAACAGCTCCGCGCCGGAAGCCGCTTCGCCCGCGGCATACGCGAGCGCGGGCGCCGTTCCGCCGCCGGAAAAGTCCGTTTCCGCGCCGAAAACCTGCGCAAGCCAGTGCAGTTCGTTCCGGTTCGGTTTTCCGCCCGAATTTTCCGGTAATCCAAGCCGGTCGAGCGCGCCGGAATCCACAAGGTAACGCGCCTCGCCGCCGGACGGCCGGACGCGCGCGAAAAAGTCCGCCGCGCCGGTGAAGCGTGCCTCGCCGCGCCGGGCGATAATCCTTTCCCTCAGCGCGCCGGACAGCCCGAAAATCGCCCGAAGCCCGGTGCGAATCGCCGGCTTTTCCACGCCGCTCGCGTCCCTGAATGTTTGCGCCGTCCAGCGGTCGAAACTTTCGTTCACGCAGGGCGGAAGCACGCGCACCCCCATCCTCCGCGCCTCGCTTACGTACGTTTGCGGTCCGCTCGTGATGTAGTAAATCCCGCTGCCGTTCGAGAGAACCGCCGCCATGTATTCCGACGGAAAATGCTCCTTGAGATATACCGCGAGCCCGCTCACGCGCGCGAACGCCGCTGCGTGCGCCTTGCAAAAGCTGTATCCCGCGAAGCTTCGAAGTTCGTCCGCCAGCTTTTCCACCGCGTCGCGCGGTATCCCGCGCTCCGCGCACCTGCGCCTGAAATCGCCGAGCGCCACCGCCATCAGTTCGCCGCCGCGAAGCGAGCGCTCCTTCCCGCTCATCGCGCGCCGGAACGTGTCCGCCTCGGCCCAACTCATCCCGGCGATTTCGTGCGCCACCTGCATCACCTGTTCCTGAAACACCAGTTTGCCGTAGGAGTTTTTAAGCACCGGTTCGAGTTCGGGCAATAGGTAACTCGCCTTTTCGAGTCCCAGCCGGCAACGCACGTATTGCTCCTTCGCTCCCGTGCCAGCCGCGCCGGGGCGGATGACGCTCGTGTTTATCGTCGCTTCGGCATAGGTCTCGCACTTCGTCAACAGATAAAGCTCGCGCATGCCGGGGCTTTCGATGTCGAAGCAACCGACGGTCTTCGCCTCTCGCATCCGCTTTTTCGTGCGCGCGTCCGCGTATATCGCGTCCACGTCCTGCGGGTCTATTTCGAGCTTCGCGCCGACGTCGCGCATCGTTTGCTGCACGGTTTCGAGCGCGCGCAGCGACAATACGTCGATTTTGACGAGCCCGGCGTCTTCGACGCCCCACATGTCGAGCTGAGTCAAAAGTATGCCGCTCTTCGCGGTCGGCTGGACGGGCAGAAACCGCGTCAGGTTGCCGGGCGAAATCACGACGCCGCCGCAGTGAACCGAAAGGTGCATCGGGAATCCCGCGAGTCCCGCCGCGACGCCGGTTATCCGCCGGTGCGGCTCTTCCCGAAGCTGCGCCACCGCGGGATTCGCGTCGAAGTCCGGGTCGCCGATGTATTCCAGCTGGCGGCCGCGCAGCCCCGATAGAAGCCGGGTCACTTTCGTTATCTGCGTGCCGGAATAGCCGAGGACCTTCGCCACTTCGCGATAGCCGCTTTTCGCCTGGAAAGTCACGAACGTGCAAACGTTCGCCACGCGCCCGGCGCCGTATTTTTTGTATAGATATTCGTACACCCGGTCGCGGTCGCGCCATGAAAAGTCAATGTCGATGTCGGGCAGGCTTTTGCGCTCCGGATTAAGGAACCGCTCGAAAAACAAATCGTGCCGTATCGGGTCGACGTCGGTTATCCCCAGCGCGTACGCGACGAGGCTGTTCGCCGCGCTGCCCCTGCCGATGGTGAACATTTTCTGCCGGTGCGCCCAGTTTACGACGTCGTGCAGAATCAGAAAGTACGGGACGAACCTGCCGTCCGTGATGATGCGGATTTCGTATTCGAGCTGGTTGTAATACTTCGCACCCGCGCCGGGGATGCGGCTTTTCAGTCCGCCCGTGCAAAGGTCGTGAAATCGCTGCCACTCGGAGGTTCCCGGAGGCAGAGGAAACTTCGGAAAGTACCATTTGCCGAGGTTCGGCGCGAATCCGCACCTGTCCGCGATTTCCGCGGCGTTTTTCAGCGCGGCAGGATAGCGCGAGAAAAGCGTCCGCATTTCCGCGCCGGAAAGAATCTTTTGAGACGGCTGTGCCACTTCGCCGCGGCGAAGCGCGGCAATCGTAGTAAGTTCGCGCATCGCGCGCAGCGCGTAATGGCGCGTGATTTCCGCGCCCGTTCCGGTCGCGAAATACGCCGCCGCGCTCGCGACGAGCGGAATTCCGCAAGTCTCCGCATAGTCCGCGATTTTCGCCGCGCGCCGCCTGTCCGCGTCGAATTCCGTAAGGACGATTTCGGCGAACACCCGATTTTTCCACTTGCTTTTTTCAAATCCTAGTTCGCTGCCCTTGCCGCCGGTTTTTTGCTCGAAAAACCCGAGGAGTTCGATCCACGGCGAAACAACGGCGAGTCCGTCCGGATTTGCCGCCGCGAGCGCGGGTATCAGCCGGAAATCCCGGTCGCAGTGCCGCGCCGTAATCAACTCGCACATCGTTTCGTAGCCCTTTTCGTTTTCGCAGAGCAAAACGGCGTACTTCCACCAACCCGCCGCCGGCGCCGGGTCGCGCGCGGGCTCGGAGGGTGCGGGGGCGGGACGCGGCTCCGTAATCGCGGCGCCGATTATCGGCCGGATTCCGGCGCGGTTGCATTCCTCGATGAACACCGTCATCCCGTACACGCCGTCCGTGTCGGTAAGCGCCAGCGCGCCCATCCCCATCGCCGCGGCGCGGTCCACGAGTTCGCCCGGCATGTTCGCGCCCGCCTGCATCGAATAGCAGGAGTGAACGTGAAGGTGTGTGAAAGCGCCGTCCGTCATGCTCCGAACCTCGCAAGACTTATAATTCCGCGGTGGAAATTCTCACGGGCACATCGGGATGGAGCTATCCGGAATGGATAGGCGCGTTCTATCCGCAGGGGACGCCGCGCTCGAAAATGCTCGAAGCGTACGCGTCGCGGTTTTCCGCGGCGGAAGTGAACTCCACCTATTACCGGCTGCCCGCCGCGAAGACCGTGGAAGGCTGGGTGGAAAAAACCGCCGGCAGCGTGACGTTCGCCGTAAAACTCCCGAAAGAACTCACGCATACCGGCAGCCCAATCGCCGGAAGCGCGGATGCGGGATGGAAACCCGGCGCCGATGCCGAGCGCGCTGCGAAGGCGGCGCTGGAGTGCGTGGCGCCGCTCGAAGGCGCGGGCGCGATGGGCGCGCTTCTCGCGCAGTTCCCGTCCAGCTTCCACCGCACGCGCGAAAATTCGCGCTACCTCGGCTGGCTTAGGCGCGCGATGGGAAACCGGCCGCTCGTTTTCGAATTCAGAAATGCCGAATGGATTCGCCCCGAAGTCTTGAAATGGCTTTCGGAGACAGGCACCGGATTTGCCTGCGCCGACCAGCCGCGGCTCTCCGGTCTTATGCCGCCGTTCTTCCTCGCCACTTCGGACACCGGCTACGTCAGAATGCACGGGCGAAACGCCGCCAATTGGTGGACGGGCGACAACGTGACGCGGTACGAATACGACTATTCCGGCGCGGAAATGGCTAAATGGGCGAAGGTGATGGAGCGTGCGGAAGAAAGCCCCGCCGCTATTCCGCTCGACGAAAACGCTGAAGTTTTTTTGAAAGAGCGCGGCGTCCTCGACCTTGAAAAGCTCCCCGGTTTCGGGACGGAAGAAAAACGCGAGATTCTTAAAAAAATCTTCTTTTTCTACAACAATCATTCGCACGCGTACGCAGCGAAAAACGCGCTCAAATTCCGCGAAATGCTGATGCGGGGCGCGCCGGACGCGCCGGAGGGATGATTTCGAGCGGCGCCGTTCGTTCATACTCCCGCCCCCGCAAGCTGGCTCGCCGTTTTAATCGCGTCGAACCCGTATTTAGTGCGCACGCGGTTGACGCTTTCCTCGATGCGCACGGCCTTGACGCGCGACTCCGGGACGAACAGCTTTTCTTGCGCGACATGCGGATAGAACCTAGATGCGGCAAGCTCCGCCGCGATGACGTTCACGCGCCTTGAGTGAGCGCGAGCGGCGAGCTCCGCCGATGCGGCGATGAAATCGCAGGCGTGCGGCGCCGGCTCGGACAGCGTCAGACCCGCGGCGCGCTTTCCGCCGTCTATGTAATGTAGCGTCAGGTCGAGCCGCCTTATCGCGCGCGGCGCGCTTTCGGCGAACAACAGATAAGAAATCCGCCAGCAAAGAATTTCAAGGTAGGGCGCAAGCTCCCGCAGCGACGACACCCCCGGATGTGCCACCGGCACTCGCTCGACCGCGGCCTGCGGCTTTTCCGATACTCGCGGCGGCGAAACGTCCAAGCCGCGGCTTTGGCGAAACGCGATATGCGCGAGCCGCCTGCCGAGCATCAAATCTATCGCGCCGCGTTCGAGCCGCGCAACGTCGCCGAGCTGGCGAAGCCCGATGCGGCTAAGACTCTCGATTGCGGGCGGCGGAAGGTAAAGCGCTCGAAGCGGCAACGGCGCGACCGCGTCCGCCTCTTCGCCCGCGGGCACGAGAAAGCCGTCGATGCATTCCCGCCACCGCCAGAACGCGACGAGCCTTGCGACGGTGACGCTTTGCGCGACGCACACCGCCGCGAGCGCGGCGCCGCTATGCGCGCGCAGAAGTTCGCGAAGCGCGGCGCGGCTTACGGCGAGCAAGTCGGGATAGATAAGCGAGCAGCCCGAAAAATCCGCCAGCCAGTCGGCGCGCGGGCGCGGCTCCACCGCTGGGGCGAACCGCCAGAGCAGCGCGCGCCCGGCCTCGGGCCAAAGCTCGCCGGTTTTCGCGCCGTCCGGAAACGGCGCACGGAGCGCGGAGCCGCCCTTCGGCGACGCCAGCCTGTACCACGCGAACGCGCGCCCGAATTTCCCGCTCGAATTACCGCAATACACCCGTTAAGTATATCTTATTGCGGCCGGTTGTCAAGGATATACGGAATATCGGCGTGCGCTTCGGCGAATCCGCAACGCCGGGCCAATCAGCACGGTTCTCGAATGCGCGGCGAAATGACCGGTTTCGCGGATGCAATTTCGTTTTAGCCGGTCAATTTGACAACGCCTTTCGCCTAAAGTAGATTATCCTGTGTTGCTCGACAAACAGCTTACTTGTCCGGAATTGCGATAGATCGACGGCGGCCGTCTTTCCCCGGAAAGCGCGGAATGCCGATTTAATCATTCACGAAATTCGGATGAGGTTTCCGGTGAATGGGAGTGAACCGGCACATCGTTCGCGGCGGGCTTGGATTTTGTCCACCGGCCGGGACTATTAATCGATGTGCGCGGCTATGCAATCGCTCCCGAACAACCGAACGGTAAAACTCAAGGAGTGATTGAAATGAGTGAAGAAAACAAGTGTCCTTTCAGCCACATAGCGGGCATCGGACGAACAAACCGCGATTGGTGGCCCGGCCGGTTGAGGCTGGAGCTTTTGCACCAACATTCGGCTAAATCCGACCCGATGGGCAAAGACTTCGACTACGCGAAGGAGTTTAAAAGCCTCGACTACAAAGCGCTGAAAAAAGACTTGGTCATGCTGATGACCGACTCGCAGGATTGGTGGCCGGCGGATTTCGGCCACTACGGGCCATTTTTTATCCGGATGGCTTGGCACGCCGCCGGCACGTATCGTATCAGCGACGGGCGAGGCGGGGGCGGACGCGGCCAGCAGCGTTTCGCGCCGCTCGATGCTTGGCCCGACAATGTCAATCTGGACAAAGCTCGCCGGCTTCTTTGGCAGGTAAAGCAGAAATACGGCGGCAAAATTTCTTGGGCCGACTTGATTATTTTGGCTGGAAACGTCGCGCTGGAATCTATGGGTTTCAGGACTTTTGGTTTCGGCGGGGGCCGCGCGGACGTATGGGAGCCTGACGAGGATGTGAATTGGGGCGAGGAAATCGCATGGCTCGGCGACGACAAACGGTTTGGCGGCGATCGGGATCTCGGGCCGTTCGGCGCGACCCATATGGGCCTCATATACGTCAATCCGGAAGGCCCGAATGCCAGCGGCGATTTCATGGCTGCCGCAAAAGACATTCGCGCCACCTTCGGACGAATGGCGATGAATGACGAGGAAACCGTCGCTCTGATTGCCGGCGGCCACACTTTCGGCAAGTGCCACGGCGCCGCTCCGGAATCGCACAAAGGGCCGGACCCCGAAGCCGCTCCGCTGGAGGCGCAAGGGTTGGGCTGGATTAGCGATTACGGAAAGGGACACGGCGCCGACACAGTTTCGAGCGGCATAGAAGTGACATGGACGAAAACGCCGGCGCTATGGAGCAACAATTTCTTCGAAAATCTTTTCAAATACGAATGGGAACTCGTCCAGTCTCCCGCAGGCGCAAAACAATGGGTGGCCAAGGACGCGCCGGAAATCATTCCCGATGCGCACGTCCCGGGCAAATTCCACAAGCCGGCCATGCTGACAACGGATTTGACACTCCGCTTCGATCCTGAATTCGGAGAAATTTCGCGTAGGTTTTATGAAGACCCGCAGTCGTTCGCCGAAGCTTTCGCGCGCGCTTGGTTCAAGCTAACGCACAGGGATATGGGGCCGAAATGCCGCTACCTGGGGCCGGAAGTTCCCGAAGAAGACCTGGTTTGGCAAGACCCGATTCCGCGAGTCGATCACGAGCTTATCGACGACGGCGACATAGCCGCGCTTAAAAGCCGCATTCTTGCATCGGGACTGACTGTTTCGCAACTCGTCTCGACCGCTTGGGCGTCGGCTTCCACATTCCGCGGATCCGATAAGCGCGGCGGCGCCAACGGAGCGCGCATTCGCTTCGCGCCGCAAAAGGATTGGGAAGTCAACCAGCCGGAAAAATTGGCGAAAGCGCTGAAAGTACTCGAGGAAATACAATCCGAATTCAACGCTTCCGCGACCGGCGGAAAAAGAGTGTCGCTCGCCGACCTTATCGTACTCGCTGGCTGCGCCGGCGTCGAGCAAGCCGCAGCCAAAGCCGGCGTCGGCGCGACGGTGCCGTTCAAACCCGGGCGCATGGACGCAAGGCAAGACCAAACCGACACGGATTCATTTTCCGTACTCGAACCCGTTTCCGACGGCTTCCGCAACTATCAAAAAGGCAATCTAACGGCAACCGCCGAGCATTTTCTTATCGACAGGGCGCAGCTATTGACGCTTACGGCACCGGAAATGACGGCGCTTGTCGGCGGCTTGCGTGTGCTCGGCGCGAACTACGGCGGCTCCGAAAACGGCGTTTTCACCGTCCGGCCCGAAACGCTAACGAACGACTTTTTCGTGAACCTGCTCGACATGGGCACGGAGTGGAAGCCCGTATCGGAGGCCGGAGACGTTTTCGAAGGCCGCGATCGAAAGACGGGCGAAGTCAGGTGGAGCGGTACGCGTGTGGACCTCGTTTTCGGCTCGAATTCGCAGCTGCGGGCAATCGCCGAGGTCTATGCAAGCGCGGACGCGCACGAGAAATTCGTTCGAGATTTCGTGGCTGCGTGGGACAAAGTGATGAACCTGGACCGCTTCGACTTGGCGTAACCTGACGCTTACTTTTCCCGCTTGCGCACTTTTGTATGTATGGGCCCGGAGAAACCGCCCAGCGATATTTCCGCGCGCTTGGGCAGTGCGTGAACAAAGATTTGCAAAAGCATAGACGGGTTCGTTGACTCCGGTTGCCGTCAAAAATGGAGGTTTACCCGGATAATTCGCAGTCGAAACGATGCGCGGGGAGGGTTTGTGAATTTTGGGTTTTGCGTTATACTCCGCGCGGGCGGGCGTTTCGCCGCCGGCCGGATATGATTCGCTTGGAGGAAGCCCGTGGACTTTTTCAAATTGGCGAAACCGCAAATCGGCGAACTTAAGCCCTACATGCCCGGAAAGCTGTACGAGGGCAGGGGAACCGCGCTAAAGCTAGCCAGCAACGAAAATCTGCTCGGCATTTCCCCGATGGTGCGCGAGGCGATCTCGGCGGAGCTCGACTATCTTCACTATTATCCCGACGACGACGCGCAAAAAGTTCGCATCGCTCTGGCCGAAAAATACGATTGCGAGCCGGAAAACATAATCGCGACGAACGGCGGCGTGGAAATAATCCGCTACGTTTTCGAAGCGTTTCTGCGTCCCGGCGACGAAATGATAATGTCTTGGCCCGGCTTCCATATGTTCGACATTTACGCCTGCAAAGAAGGCGCGTCGCGAATACGGGTGCCAGTGCGCGGCGATTTTTCGCCGAATACCGAAGCGATGCTCGCCGAAATTACACCGAAGACGAAATTGATTTGCCTCGACAACCCGAACAATCCCTGCGGAACGTACGTAGGAGCGGATGAGCTTTTGCGATTTTTAAGGGCGGTGCCGGAAAACGTAATCGTTTTTCTCGACGAGGCGTATTACGACTTCGCCACCGCCGCGGACTTCCGGGACAATACGCATATCTGGCGCGAGTTTCCGAACGTCGCGGTGCTGCGCACGTTCGCGAAGGCGTACGCGCTCGCTGGGCTGCGCGCGGGATGCGCGCTGGGCGCGAAGGAACTTATCGACGTCGTTTGGCGCGTGAAAGGCACGTTCAGCATGAGCCGGCTCGCGCAAGTCGCGCTAATCGCCGCGCTGGGGGATGGCGGCCATTACCAATTTACGATGACGCAGATTCTGGAAATGCGAAAGTACGTCGGCGGGCTATTGGACGAAGCTGGGTTTGCGCATCCGCCGTCGCAGACGAACTTTTACCTTTTCGATTCCGGCGTGGACGGCGCCGCTCTCGCGGAAAAGATGAACGAAGACGGCGTGTTTTTGCGCCGGATGCACGGCTTCGGAATTCCGTCGTATTTCAGGGCGAGCATGCCGCCTGACAAGGCCGGTGCGGACAGGTTTATCGAAACGCTCGTTAAAAACGCGAAGGCGGTGGCGGCGTCCGGCGCCGCGCTGGAAGCCGGAAGGGAATAGAGCTATGGGAGAGCCGGAACCGAATTCGCAAATCGCCGAAGCCGCACGGATTTTGGCGGGAGCGAAGCGCGTCGTCGCGCTGACCGGCGCGGGCGTAAGCGCGGAAAGCGGGGTACCGACGTTTCGCGACAAAGACGGGCTGTGGGACAAGTACGACGTGACCACGCTCGCCACGCCCGAAGCGTTCGAGAGCGACCCGGCGTTCGTCTGGAAGTGGTACGACTGGCGCAGGCAAATGGTGAAGTCGGTCGAGCCGAATCCGGGACACTTTGCGCTCGCGGAAATGGAAAGGAAGGCCGTGGCGCGCGGCGCCACGTACACGCTGGTTACTCAGAACATCGACAACCTGCACAATATTGCGGGCAGCAAAAACGTGCTGGAACTGCACGGGAATATCTGGAAGGCGCGGCTTTGGGGGACGGGGCCGGACGACGTCGGCGTGCGGGAGTTTTTGGAGTGCCCGCTGGAGCGCATCCCGCCGCTCGACGAACACGGCCGCCTGCTGCGCCCGCACATCGTGTGGTTCGGCGAAATGTTGCCCGCGGCGGTCATCGAGGCGGCGCATTTCGCGGCCACGCGGTGCGACGCGATGCTCGTCGTCGGCACGGCGAACGTGGTCTATCCCGCGGCCGCGCTGCCGTATATGGCGCTGCGGGGGGGCGCGGCGGTAATCGAAATCAATCCGGGCGCGACCGAGCTGTCGAGCGCCGCCACGATTTCGATTCGCGCGAACAGCGGCGAGGCGCTGCCGGGGATTGCGGCGGGGATAGGGTTCGAATAAAGGTGTGCAAATCAGCCGAATCGAGAAAGAGTGATTATCGGAAGTCCCTTTTGTCGATGCAATCGTCATAAATCGATTTGTCGAACGGAAACCACATGGTCTGGTCGATTCCGCGCTGCTTTCTTTTTGTTCGGTTTTCAGGATAGGCGGATACAATTTTTATCCACCTGTCTTGCTCTTTGGAAATTTCCTTAATCTCCAAAGCGGCTTCCGATAGGTCTTGGTCCTGGCTAAAAATCAATGCAACATCAAATTCGTTTTTTCTTGCCAATCTGACAAGATCAAGCGCGATACGAACATCTATGCCCTTTTCAAAGCCGACCAGGACTTTTGCCAATTCGCCCGAGTTTATTTCTCTTGGAGAATGCCTATACACCAATGTGCGAAGGTAGCAATAGACTCCGGAGCGGCGCAATGCGTTGCTTTTTCTAGTCCAGAACGTGTGCCAAAAGGAATTATCTCTGGCGGATGGGTGGCCGGTATAAAAACGTACTTTCGGGCTATTCCAACCGTTCATGGAGCAGATTGAATTCGACAAAAGTATGGGGTTGAAATTCGGATATTCGTAGCCGAAAGCATCTTTGACGGCATAAAAAAGGTTTTGACCGTCGACAAATGAAACCACGCGAATATTAGTAGGCATCGCAATCATAAAGCAGTACCCCGCTGAAGGCAAAATGCAAGTTCAGCGGGGATTAAACGTATAAAGTGTACCAAGAAAACAGCGTAAAGTCAAATTTATAGCGGAAAAAATGGCAACGTCAATTTGAATTCGAGGCTTTTCCACTCGTCATCACCGGTCACCTGATTTGCAAGGTCGTAAGGCAATAGCATTGTTAGGCGGAGAACAGCGGCTTTCAAGATTATTGGCGAATCACGCAGCTTCGCTTTCAATCTTCGCGAACAGCGGCGAAGCCCTGCCGGGGATTGCGGCGGCGTGGAGATTTGAGAGCATGAATCCTTAAGGAACCCGTGATTTGTGCTGCGCAAGCTATCAAGGTTCCAGTTTTTTCGCCATTCGAACCTCTAGTTGAGAAAATCCAAGTTTTTGAAAGAGTGAACGTGCAGGCTGATTATTTTGCCATACGATTAACTCCAAAGCGGTGCATCCAAGCGAATTAGCAAGGTTTTGCAGCTCGCACATAAGCATTTCTCGCGCACCGATTCTCCTGAATTTTTGTTCCGTCTCCAGATATTGCACGGTTAAGTAAGGCGCGTCGATTAGTTCGTCTCCGTACTTTTCGACCACTCCCAAAGCGAATCCTGCAAAGACGGCATTCTGCGTTGCGACAAGGAGTTTTGCTTCCGGAGAATCAAGCGCTTCCTCGAATTCCGCTCGAATTTCCTCAATTTCCGGAATTCGTCTGACGCCTTGGCCGAATCCCTGAGGAGCAATATTCGCCAAATAATACACTGTGCTCAAGTGCAGCCGCGCGATAGCATCGATGTGGTCCGGCAGTGCGGCAAGAACTTCAAACCGGTAGTTATGGTCTTCCATTTTTTCTCCAAAGAAATCAAGGCGAGAATAACACACCTGTTCAGAAGTATCTGCTTTCCAAGAACCAAAGCGATATTTTCACTTGTACTTGGCTCCCAATCTTCGAATCCATGCGAAATCGTAGATTTCGGGATATAATCAATCGTCCACAGGGGCGGATTTTTATTATCATCGGTATTTTGCCCCCGGAGGGCGTTATGAACGCGAGGGGAATTTTCGGCGTTTTCTTGGCGATTTTAGCCGCGAGTTGGCTTATCGCAGCGCTATCGTGTTCGCACAAAAATTCGGCTACTCCCGCCGGAACATCCGGCATTGACTCCGCTGAAATTTCTACCGGTCTAGATGACGCGCTAGGCGAGCTTGCCGCGCTCGAAACTCCCGCATGGGCCGACGATGCGCTTCTCGAGCGGCTAAAAAGTGCGCTTGCGTCCGCGCTCGTCGCCAAGTTCGCGACGGAAGGCCGCGCGATATCGAAAGCGCCAATCGGCGTCGCGGGAAAGGTAGCGGACCTTTCGTTCAATCCCGGCGGCGGCACGGTAACGTGGAGCTATCGCAACACCGGCGACTATGACTTAAGCGGCGAAGTTTCCATCGCGGACATCACGCCGATAGCGATGCACTATCTTGCGAAAGTCGAAACCGGAATGGAAAGCGATTACGTCGGCTGGCTCGATTTCGACGGAAACAGGGAAGTCGGGATTCCTGACGTCACGGCAATCGCTCTGTGGTATTTGAACTCCGTCGCCGTATACGAAATACTGACGGGCGATGCGCTTGGCGGCGAATTCGTGAAAATCGGCGAGGCTGAGTATCCCACGGAGCCTGCGTTCCCCGTGCGGTTTTCGTTTGCCGTGCCGGAAGAGGCCGCGTCGTACGTGGCGGTAAGGCCGCTCGGCGCGGACGGAAGCCAAGGGGAAATGAGCGAGCCGGTGCGCGTAAAGCATTTCACGGCGCCGCCTCCTCCGGCATATCTGACGGCTTCGCAGGACGCTCCCGGAAAGATAATTCTGACGTGGGTTAAATCTCAAGACGCGACCGGATATAAAATTTACCGCGACATTTTAAACACGCCGCTCGCATACGCGGGCGACGTGGATTACTGGGAAGACCTCGACGTTCCCGATTTCGAGTATCACGTGTATCGCGTGAAAGCGGTCAATCCCGCTGGCGAAAGCGACTTCAGCCAGCCGGCGACCGGGCTTCAGGGCGAGCTTCCGCCGCCTGCGCCGCCGCAGATAACGGGCGTTGTTCCGGTTTCTGGCGTCGAAGGAAAGAGCGTGGTTTTCAATGCGGAACTAACGGGCGATTTGCCGCTCGCATATCTTTGGTATTTCGGCGAAGCGGCGGAGCCTTACGCGAGCACCGACAAGTCGCCCTCGGTCACGCTGGGCGCGCGAGGAACTTACGATTGCTCGCTGATGGTGAACAATCCCTACGGAGTTCAAGTTTTCGATTTCACGCTTTCGGTTTTGCGCGACGGCATAAATCCCCCGCCGGTCGCCGTTTTTACCGCGAACAAAACGGAAGGCACAATGCCGCTCGCTGTGACGTTCAATCCCGCCGCGTCATTCGACCCGGACGGAACGATCGTAAAATACTAGTGGGATTTCGACGGCGACGGAGTTTTCGATTTCGAAACGCCGTATAACATCGTAGTATCGCATTTGTACAAATCGGTCGGCGAATTCTATGCGACACTGCGCGTGACGGACGACGAACACGCGTCGCATTACGTATCGAAATTCATAAAAGTAAAACCGTACGGCGAATGGATAATCTCGACGGTTTTCGACAGCTCGATGACATATGGAAGCCAGCTATATACTTGCATAATCGATGGAAGGCCGGCCGCGGCTTTATGCAACTTCAACGGATATGCGAATAGCGGAGGTCTGTATAAAATTGCGGAGGGTGTATCGGGCTCGAATTGGACAGAAGCCGCGATTATTCCGGAAATTGAAGGTTACGACAGAATACATTCGATGTGCGAAGTCCAAGGGAGTCCGGCCGTTTTGTATAGCTCGGAATTTCCGCCGTACAGAACCGATACATTTTTTTCCCGAGCAACCGATGCGGAAGGAACGGACTGGAACGAAATAGTGGAAATCGTGCATGATTTTTCGATAACATCTTCGCTTCATGTAGTTAATGAAAAGCCTGCAATAGTCGGGGCATTCCACGGCGTATCCCCAGGAGGTGGAATTCCGAGGAAGTACGATATATATACTTTGCGTCTTCGCTCGACTCATACGGCGATTCTTGGGGAGAATTAGTAAATATTTCGAATATGATACCGCCGCGCTTGTACAGTAAGAATTATTCGCTTACCATTCTGAACGGATATCCTGCTCTTTTTTATACTTTCCAAACCGGATATGATACCGGAAACGCCGGAATTGCGCTGGCATCGACGCAAACCGGATATGAATGGGCGGATTATCGGGTCGTGGGCAGCGAGATAAGCAATCAAACATCCTTTGCCGCTATGCTGATTTTCGACGCGATGCCGAATTTGCCTGCCATAATATTCTCGGCATATATCGACGGGCAGACGAAAAGATATATTTCGAGAGCGGAAGACGGCGCAGGCATTAATTGGGGACCGTCCGAAGAAATCAAAGAACTTGCAGGCGATGCCTATGGGAATCCATATCAAGATTTACAAGCGATGGTTATCGGCGGAATACCCGTAATTGCATATACGAAAAGAATTTCCCCGGATAAGTTCCTTTTCGTTCGAGTCGCATCCGATGCCTACGCGAGTGCGTGGAGCGAGCAAATTACAATCGATTTAGTGAAGCAAAGCAATGAGTACCCATTTTTCCAGCTAATCTACGCAGGGGGAAGGCCGGGCGTATTCTATTCCGGAGTTGATTCGACTTGGGACGAGCCGGAAATCCGTTATGCCTATCTCGCGCTGCCCGAATAATTTTCTTCGAAACAACTTTCACGTTGGTTTTACTCCCGTACTCATTGACTTTTGCGATTATTCAAGTGATATAATTCCTGCGGAATAACAGGCTGCGGGTATCAAACCCGCCGGCCACCGGAGGAGAAAGATGGGAGTCTTTTTGCCGAAACGCGTAGCTATTTGCGCGTCGATTTTTGTCGCGCTCGTTATTTTCGCATCCTGCGCATCGGATGGAAACCAGCCCCAAAATCGTCAAAGCGGAGTTTCGATTACTGCCGCGCTGGAAGAGCTTGATTCGCTCGAAAAACCCGGCGGGGTGGATGCGAAAATTTTCGAAGAACTAAAAGCCGAGCTGCAGGACAAACTGCTGGAAATCTGGGGCGAAAACGCCAGATTCGCGGCAAAGGCGCCGCTCGGCGATGCGGGACGCGTCACCGACCTTGCGTACAGTCCCGGCACGGGAGAACTGGACTGGTCGTACGTTAACGTGGGCGATTACGACGTAAGCGGCGAAGTGGGCATCCCCGACATCACGCCGATTGCGCTCAATTACCTCGCGCTGACAAACGATGGGGTGGGCGACGACGCGTACGAATCGTGGATTGACGGCGACAAAAGCGGCGAAATCGGAATCGCGGACATAACGCCAATCGCAATCGGATATATGAATTCCGTGTTCGCGTACGAAATCCTTACATCCGCGTCCGAAAGCGGAACTTATTCCGCAATCGGCACGGTCAATTTCCCCTCGCCTTCGCCATTTCCGGTGACGTTCACTTCCACAGTTCCGCCCGGAAATCTCGGCTGGATTAGAGTCAGGCCGATGGACGCGACGGGCTCGCCAGGCGAACCGAGCAACGCGGTCGCGGTGCCCGCGGGCAATCAGCCGCCGGTCGCGCAGTTCAATTACGAGCAGCAGCCCGGCGGATTCACCGTTAACTTCGACGCAGGCGAATCGTACGATCCGGACGGCGCGGTGGTGCGGTACGAGTGGGATTGGACGAGCGACGGAACATACGACCACGACGGCGGCGGTTCGCAGTATGCCACGCATGACTACGCCGCGCAGGGCATATTCGAATGTACGCTGAGAGTTTGGGACGACGGCGGCGATTCCGGCACGATTACAAGGACCGTTTACGTCGTCGAACTCGCGACGGACTGGACGCTTGTGGAACCTTTCGCTCCAAGCGATCATTACTCTCATCCGGCGTGTGCATATATCGGAGACGAAAACACGGGCGCGCCGGGAATCGCGTTCTACAACGGCAGTTTCGATTCGGGCTTCGTGCTGGCGGCGGACGGCTATGGCGCAACTTGGGGCACCGAATATACGATCGACACGTATTTGATTAAAAGCCTTGATCTTGCGGACGTAAACGGATTTCCCGCCATCGTGTACAACGACTATAACGAAAGCCGGCTTAACTACGCGCGAGCACAAGACGCAGCCGGCTCGGTATGGGATACTGCGGTTATCCCCGATTCCTCGCCTGACGCCGGCTATCCGTACTTGATGCTTGCCATGGTTGGAAGCAATCCGGCGATAGCCTATTACAGCAACGACACCGGGTCGGTGTACTACACTCGCTCAACTGACACAACCGGCGCCTCTTGGGGCACGCCCCTGGTGTTGCATCCATTTCCTCCGTCCGGAACTTTTCCGTCAATTGCAGTTTTCGATTTCGGGCCGGCAGTGACTTTTACAAAAATGTCGCCCGTGAATCCCATGTTTACGCGTTCGCTGGACTTAACCGGCGGAAGTTGGACCGTTCCAATCGAAGTGGATTCGGAAGGCGATGGCAGCGGCTGGACGGCAATACTGGCGCTTGAAACAAGCCTTCAAAGACCTGCGATTATCGGCTGCGCTTTCGAAGGCAATTCGATTTTGATGTACAGGGCGGAGGACTCGCTCGGTGCGGCATGGGAGCCGCCGATAGCGATAAGAAACGGAACCAACCTTGTGCTAGGCGATATGAGCGCTGCCATAGTGGCCGGCTATCCGTGCGTCGCTTATCACGAATACAACTTGACCAGTCTCGGACATGCGCTTGTATTTCAACAAGCTCTGACACCGGACGGAAGTTCTTGGAGCGCGCCGGTATATATCGCTATTAACACTTCGCCGGAAAAAGTAACATTGCTCGACGTTCGCGGCAGACCGGCGGTTTGCTACTACGTGCAAAGCTCTCCGGGAGGCACGCACTACGCATATAGCCCTCCAGGCGGATAAATACATATGTAACAGGTATCATATATCCCCTACGCTTTAATTTTTTCCTCGTAATCCGGGCGAGGTGCATTTTACTGGTATAATGCTACCGTGTAAATTCGCGCGGGGATTTAACCACGCGCGCTCGGAGGAGAAAGATGGGAACCAAGTCGGGAACGCGCGCGTTTCTCGCCGCGCTGATTTTGGCCGTGTTGTTTCTGTTCAATTCCTGCTCATCCGGTGGGAATTCACCCGTTAAATCTCCGCAAGGCGCATCGCTTGGCGGCGCGCTTGCGGAACTTCGTGTGCTCGAAACTCCGCCGGGCGCGGACGAAAGTGTGTTCGACGCGCTAAAGCTGGAACTCGAATCGAAGCTAACCGAAATTTGGGGCGGCGCGGACAGAATAGTCGCGCGTGCGCCCTCCGGCGATTCGGGCCGTGTCACCGACCTCTGGTACGATTCCGGCACGGGGCATCTAACATGGAGCTATGTCAATCTCGGCGATTACGACTGCAGCGGAGAAATCGGGATTCCCGATATTACGCCGATTGCGCTGAACTATCTCGCCCTGACCGACGATGGAGTCGGCGACGACGATTACGAGAGGTGGATAGACGGCGACGGAAACGGAGAAATCGGGATTCCCGACATCACAGCAATCGCGCTCGGCTATCTATCGCAGGTCATGGAATATCTGGTTCTCACTTGCGACACCGCCGAAGGCGAGTATGTGGAAATCGGGCGGGTGTCGTATCCCGGCGCGCCGTCGTTTCCGGTGACATTCGACGCGCCACTTCCGCCCGGCTCAATGGAATTTATCGCGGTTCAACCCGTGGACTTCGACAACAATGCGGGCGAGCGCAGCAATCCATGCACGCTTAGCGGCAATCTTCCGCCGGTCGCGGAAATTATCCCGAGCGCCGATTTAGGGGTGGCGCCGTTTGACGTCGATTTCAACGCGACGGGTTCGAGCGACCCCGACGGCGTTATCGCAAAGTACGAGTGGGATTACGACGGCGACGGCGTGTGGGACGAGGATACGGGAACGACGCCGTACGGTCATTACACTTACACCGCGCCCGGCACGTTTTACGCGACGCTCAAAGTAACCGACGACGGCGGACTTATAGACACCGCGACCGCCACAATCGAAGTTACAACGGATGGGAACCAGCCGCCGACCGCGAACATCGTCGCGACGCCGGACTACGGCCCGCTTCCGCTTGAAGTTTTTCTCGACGCAAACCTGTCGAGCGACCCGGACGGCGTAATCGTAAATTATGAATGGGACTTCGAAGGCGACGGAGTTTGGGATGCGAATACCGACGGCGAATTTTCGATTTACCACACGTACGACGGGGCCGGCGAATATTATCCCGCGGTGCGCGTAACCGACGACGGCGGTCTTACCGCGGTGGCTTCTTGCTACGTCGGAGTCAGCGTCAACGAGCCGCCGGTCGCGGAATTCGAGTGGTGGACGACGGGCGTCGCGTACGAAGTGGAATTCGATGCATGGCAGTCTTACGACAACGACGGCGAGATTCTGCTCTACGAGTGGGATTTCGATAACGACGGCATTTACGACTTCTCCGACCCGGAGCAGTATGCCACGCACAATTTCGGCATGGTGGGCGAGTACGAATGCGTGCTGCGCGTCACCGACGACCGCGGCGCCACTGGTATCGCGGCGAAATTCGTTTACGTTCCGCCGCCCGCGCTCGATTGGTTCATTACTAACCCCGCAGGACCGGGCGATTTCAAAGCGCCGTCGCTTGCGGAAATCGGCGGAAGTCCGGCTATCAGCTATTGCGACAACGCCACCGGGACAATTTACTACGTACAAGCAACTGACACTTACGGCGAATCTTGGGGAACGCCGAGCGCGGTCGAGCTTGAAGATGCCGCCGGAACGGCACTTTTCGAAGCTGACGGTTTTCCCGCCATCGCTTACAACGCGTCGATTGCGGACCACCTTAGGTACATTCGCGCCGCGAACGCGGAAGGGACGGTGTGGGGCTCGAACATTTTGCTCGACGGCTCGGTCGGCGCCGGCTGGAGTCTTAACTACGCCGACGTCGCGGGAATGCCCGCGCTTGCTTACCACACGGGGAGCTGGCAGGCGGTGGACTTCATTCGCGCCACGGACGCGCAAGGCGGAAACTGGGGCACGCCGTTCAGAATATCGTTGGATGCGAGCCAACCCAATTCGCTCCATATGGTCGCGGGGCTTCCCGCCGTCACGTATATCGATAAAGTCAATTGGAACATAATGTACCGGCGCGCGCTGTTCGACGACGGCTCCGGTTGGGAATCGCCGGTAACCGTTGTCAGCGAAGGCGACCAATTCGACGGCTGCTCGATGGTTACGCTCGGCACGACGCCGAACGTACCCGCAATCGCTTATTTAGACAGCACGAACAAAAGGCTGATGTTCGTTCGCGCGACCGACTCGACGGGTTCGACTTGGGACGCTCCGCAAGTTATCGACGACTACGCATGGCCCGCTGACGTTTCGCTTGCAATCGTGGACGGCGTGCCCTGCGTGGCGTATTTTTCGTACACGCCGCCGTGGAACGCCTATCTGGCATTCAGATACGCCGCCGATGCGGCTGGCACGATTTGGAGCGACAGGCATTCGCTGCACGACAGCTATGTGCTGAAAGTGAAGCTTGCCGATGTGATGGGACACCCGGCGATAGTGTGGTACGACTTCGTCGAACCCGGAATGTATTATGCGGTGAGCTTGCCGGCCCCGCCGTCTTAGACGCGGACGTAATCTTTTTGAAATGAACGATTGATTAACTTCATTTCATATGAAGTTTGCGCGTCGTGTCGCGCGGGTATAATATAATCGCTTGGAATCCCGCGAGGGATTAATAAGTATTTCTAAAAAATTGGAGGAGTAAGATGGGAGAGGTAATGCGAAGTCGCGCGCTATTTCGCGCGTTGGTTTTGGCCGCATTTTGTCTGGTAATTTCCTGCTCGCATGGTAGGAATTTTCCCAAAAGTCCGCAAACAAATTCGAGCTATTCCGATGCGATTGCGCAACTCAATGCGCTGGAAACGCCGGAGGGCGTAAGCGAGGAATTGTTCAATGCTCTAAAGGCGGAATTCGAATCGAAGCTAAAGGAAGTATGGGGCGATCTTCAGCGCCGGACATCCAGAGCGCCAAACGGAACATCGGGTTACGTTACCGATTTGGAATACGATTCGCAGACGGGCAATCTTAAGTGGAGTTATGTCAACACTGGCGATTACGATTCGAACGGCGAGGTGGGAGTGCCGGATATTACTCCAATCGCGCTGCACTATTTACATTCTTCCAGACTACCGGGAGGATGGCCGCATCCGGAGGATAAGTGGATCGACGGCGACAAAAGCGGAGAAGTTGGTATTCCCGATATAACCCCGATCGCGCTAAACTATTTATCACAGGTTGCCGAATATGCAATTGTGACGGGCGAATCGGAGCAATTCCCCAATAAAGTAATCGGATTTGTATCTTTTCCAGAGCATTCAACTTATCCTGTTGAATTCGAAGTTCCTTTACCATCCGGCGCACTTACTTATGTCGCAGTTACCCCGATTGATGGACTTAAGAACGCCGGCCCGTTAAGCAATTGGTGCCTGCTATCCGGGAATCTTCCGCCCGTGGCCGTTATCGAGGCGGATGTAACAGCGGGAGACGTGCCCCTGACCGTCAATTTCGATGCCTCCGGCAGCAGCGACCCGGACGGTATGATTGTTTTGTACGAATGGGATTACGAAGGAACGGGCGAGTGGCAAAACGGAGGAATGCTCAACTATCAGGCGCAGTATGAATATTCGGTTCCGGGAAATTACCAAGCCGCGGTCCGGGTAACCGACGACGGCGGACTATCTAACGTGGCAAAAATTGCGATTACGGTTGCGGAGCAGGGAAATTTGCCTCCACTTGCACATATAGAGGCAAATCCCGCGGGCGGAGACGCTCCGATTATCGTTACATTTATCTCCGATGGATCGGAAGACCCTGACGGCGAAATCGTGAAATACGAATGGGACTTCGACGGCGATGGCATTTTCGATCTTGACACGGAGTTGATGCCGTACGGGCTCTATGAGTTCGAGGTCGCCGGTGTATATGAATCTGCCGTTAGAGTCACGGACGACGGCGGATTGACCGACATTGCCACCATCGAAATAACGATAAACGAACCGCAAAACCAGCCGCCCGTAGCCGAGTTTTGGTTCTACTTCGTCGATCCGTTTTCTATCGATTTCGACGCATCTATGTCGTATGACCCGGACGGCGATATCGTAAAGTACGAATGGGACTTCGACGGCGATGGCGTATTCGAATATGATAGCGAATCGAATCCTTACGTTTCGCATGATTACGGCGGAGCCGGAACTTTTTCTTGCGAACTTCGCGTGACGGACGACGGGAGTCTTACGGCGACATATTACCGCGAATTTACAATTAAGGAGCCGCAATTGCAGTGGCTTAGAGTGACTATCGCGGAAAGTCCGTTTTACTTCGAGATGACACCCGCGATTATCGGCGGCAAGCCTGCAATCGCCTTTAGCGACGAGGATACCGGAGACTTTTGCTATGCACAGGCACAAGACGAATTCGGCACAACTTGGTGGATTCCGGGCATTATCGCCAACGACACACTTATGCAACCTCCGTCGCTTTTTGAAGTGGGAGGAAGACCTTCTGTTGTATTTTGCGGCGGTTTGGATGGAAAGTTGCATTATTCTCGCTCTACCAGTGACGACGGCTCCAGCTGGGGTGCCGGAGTCTTTCCGGATCCGGAAGAGGGTCGAGGTTATGGAGCGAAGATTCTGGACTCGGCCGGCTATCCCGCAATTTTGTACGAAAGTTATTTTGAGGACTGGATCTACTTCGTGCGCGCTTTGGATGAAACAGGCGACAGCTGGGGCACTCCGGTTGCGGTTTGCCAAGGTTGGGATATCGTTTCCGCATCCGTGGACGGCAAACCGGCAGGAGTTTTCTATGATTTCAATGAAGAATTTTATAAGTATTTAAGCGCTTCGAGCGCCGACGGCTCCTCGTGGAATACGCCGGTTACAATTCCCGGAGTACTTAGCTGGTACGTCTCGCTGAGCGCGCTGCCGACTTCTCCGGAAACACCAGCTATCGCGTTTTTCGATATGGATAACGACATTTTGCTGTACACGCGCGCACTTGATTCCGACGGCTCGACATGGGCGGAGCCAGTTCAAGTAGACACTATGACTTCGTCTCATGACTTCCTCGCATTGAAAATCGTCGGCGGCCTTCCGGCTATTTTGTACGGAGGCTTCGACGAGGACTGGAGCTATCACCTTTTGCTGAAGTTCTCGCAGGATTCTCTCGGCGCGGTTTGGGAACCGCGGCAATATGTCGATTCGAACTGGGGATATTATGACCGCTACGATTTGCTGGACGTGAACGGTCTGCCCGGCGTCGTATATTCCTATCCGTCGGACGTGACTACTTTGGTTTATGCCATACCGCAGTAATCCGGCATGAACGTTCGCCCGACAAACCTACGGCCCGGGGAAACCCGGGCCGGTTTTTTATAAACAATAGGTTTGGGCAATTCGGTTTCATCAAATCGGTGCGCACTTTAAACCGCAACTATGATTCCTCGTACCATCCAGAAAGCTGAAGAAAGCACATCTTTTCCATTTCCGGCGTGTCATCTGACGGACTCCAATATCTGGCTAGCGATGCACGTAAAAGCTTACCGGCAGCCAGTTTATCCAACGGTTGCGGCAAACCGGTATATTTAATGCGCGTGATTGGCTTTTTATCTTCATCCACGTTATCCGGTCGATATGTATAATATTCACCCTCAAGGTAAAGATCCTTGTCGGAAATCCAAAATTGCGTGCTGAAAGCGGGCTTGCCTTTCATCCATCGCGGAATGTAACCGGATCCCTCCGATGATGCCATCAGTTTGCCCTTGAATAGAACCTGAGGGCCGCCTTGCGCTATTGGCGCAACTCCGCGAATGAATTCCGAAAGCTTTTCGATGCGGCCGATTTTCGCGGCATCGGCAACGAGAAAATCCTCAATGTGAGGTATTAACGGATCCTCCCGAAACTTGCCGCGAATATCCCAAACCGCGCCGATTTCGAACGGCGTATCGGGCGGTTGGTTATGGCCGTTTTCAAGGAGAAGCCTGTAAGAAGGTTTCCCTCGAAGATCCAAGGAACCTACACAAAGCAGACCTTTCTTCATGCGCGTTTTCGCCACAATTACGACTCTCACCGGTTTTTGAAGTGATACGTTCATGGCGTTAAATTAACTATCTCCATTCCAAAGTTTTTGCCCATATATTCCGCGGCCACGCTTCTGTGGCACTGCAGGGGGAATTGCTCTACGCACATCAACGCTATGTTTTGAACGGAAGCATCGTGAGCTTCGATAAAGGTTTTGAAATCGAACGGCTCAAGCCGCGCCTTTGTGTAGCTTTCAATCCACCACTCCGGAAGTCCTTCGCGAGTCTTTTTCTTTATTTTGAACGAGGCTTCCTCGGCTTTAAGTCTATCCCTTAGCACCTGCGGCGGTGCGAGTTCCTTTAGCTGCGAGTACTTCGCGCCGATGAGCGGCACACTCGTCACCAGCCTGTTGCGGTTTGCGAATGCATATTTGCTGCCTCTAACCGCACTTCGGGACCTTATGTCATAGAGAATTTTTACTCCGGCGTCACAAAGCGCACCGTGAAACGTCTCCGGCGTATATCCGTAAACGCCGATTGTGTAAATCCTCATCCTAATACCCGAATCCGCTAAATCTTTCTATTCGAAGTAAATGCGATTTCGAACAGGTTTATCTGTCCGCCGGTCAGTCTGCGGATGACGTCTTCCTGCGAGACGGCATTGCCTTCTTCGTCAATATGAATCGCGCTTACGCCGATTTTGGCCAAGGTTTCGCCAATCATTTTGCTTCTATGGCACATTTCGGGCTTAAGTTCGCTGCACATGATGCACACCGCGGTTCGCGAGCGGGCAAGGGCAACCAAAGTTTCGATTCCGTCTATATACACTTTTCGCATGGTCAGCTTGGAATAGTCCGCTTTGCCGCCCGTTAAGTAGTTTTCATCGTCCGTAAAGCCGCCGAGCGAGCCGCCCATAAACATGTATTCGATGCCGCGTTCTTTCATCGCGGCATCTAGATTGTGCCGATTGAAATCAGGTACGTATTTAGAAAAAGGGCTGGAGCGAACATCCACGAGCGTGGTGATACCGCTTGCCAAAAGGAGCGAGAAAAACTCGTCCATTGTGCGGTTTCCGTGGCCTATAGAGTAAATCGTAATGCCAGAATTCTTTTCCACGCTGCAATTATACCAGCTGCGCCGTACAGCCCGCCATGTTGGCACCAGCCGATTTACCCCATCCTTTTCAGCACTTCGTGGGCGATGACCATCCGCTGGATTTCGTTCGTGCCTTCGTAGATGCGCTTGATCCGCGCGTCGCGGTAATACCTTTCGAGCGGGAAGTCTTTGGTATAGCCGTATCCGCCGTGAATCTGGAGCGCGAGGTCGGTGATGCGCCCGACGACTTCGCTGGCGTACAGCTTGGCCTGCGCCGCTTCGAGCGTGCATTTGCCGTCTTTCGCGTCTTTCGTCCACGCCGCGTATAAAGTCATCAGTCTCGCGGCCTGAAGCTCGGTCGCCATATCGGCGAGCATCCACTGTATCGCCTGAAAGTCCTTAAGCGCGTGGCCGAACTGCTCGCGTTCTTTCGAATATTTCACCGCGGCTTCGAGCGCTGCCTGGCCGATGCCGACCGACGCCGCGGCGACGCCGATGCGCCCGCTGTCGAGCGTCTTCATCGCCATCAAAAATCCGCGGCCGATTCCGCGCTCGCCGCCGAGAATCTGGTCTTTATGGACGCGTACGTTTTCGAAGTGCAGCTCGGTTTGCACGGTGCCGCGTATGCCCATCGTTTCTTCGATTTTGCCCGTCGTGAAGCCTGGCGTGTCGCGGTCCACGATAAATCCCGTAATTCCGCGCAGCCCCGCCTTCGGGTTCGTCGTCGCCATAATAACGAAAATGCCGGCGTAGTGGCCGTTCGTTATCCACTGCTTGTGGCCGTTGATTACGTAATAATCGCCGTCTTTGTCCGCTCTCGTGCGGATGCCAGCGGCGTCGCTTCCGGCGGACGGCTCGGTCAGCCCGAACGCGCCGATTTTTTCGCCGCTCGTAAGTTGGGGAAGATAGGTGTTTTTCTGCTGGTCCGTGCCGAACAACAGAATCGGCATGCAGCAAAGCGAGCAGTGCGCGCCGAGAATCGTCGCGGTCGAGCCGCAGGCGCGCGCCACTTCCTCGCCGATTAGCGCGTACGAAAGCGTGTCGAGGCCCGGCCCGCCGTATTCTTCCGGTATCGGCGGCGTCAAAAGGCCGAGCTCGGCCATTTTCTTGAGCGTATCTTCCGGAAACGCCCGCGTGGTTTCAAGCTCGGCGGCTTGAGGCGCAAGCACTTCCTCCGCAAACTCGCGCGCCATGTCGCGAATCATCTGGTGGTCTTCGCCAAGGGCAAACTCCATTTTTCTCCTCCGGGGCCGGTCGGCCCATAGCGGAATTATATCCCGATGCGGTTACCGAAGGCGCATGGAATGCGGCTTTTTCCCAAATGAACGGCCGCCGGAAAATTCGTTCACAAAGAAAAAATTTTTTTCGCAAACCCCTTTACATTTCAAAAAAAGTAGTAAAATAAAACCGCTGTTAAATCTCTTTTAAGGAGTTTGGCTATGCCGACCAAGAAGGCTCCTGAAAAGGCTGCAAAGCCTGCCGCGAAGGCGAAGCCCGCGGCGAAGGCCGCGAAGCCTGCCGCAAAGACGAAGAAGAAGTAGCGATACGTCTTCGGGGCGTTCGTTTTCGGAACGAAAGCGGCATCGCCCGGCGTTCCGAATGTAAATGTAGGACGCTGTTTCGAAAAAACAGCGTCTTTTTAATGCCCGAATTCGGGTAGGGTTATCCACAAAGGTGTTGATAACTTTCCACTAAACCTCAAGAAAATCCGTCTGCTCGTTTTTATCTTTCCTGCCGCGCCAAACATAGTCGAATCGCTTGTGATAATTCGGGTCGGGGCGCGGCTCCACGCCGTATTCTCCGCCGCTTCCCTCTTCCGGCGCGGGCAGCTTCGCGATTTTCTCGTCGTGAGCCTTACGTATATGCGCGGGCAAAAAGTCCCGCTCGATTTTCCGCAGCGTGTCCGCTTCGTCCAGTTCGTATCCGCCTTCGCGGTAAATTCCGGCGAGACGCCAGCGCGCGCGCGCGATTAAAAATGGATTGCGTTTATGTGTGAAAAGCAGCGCGGCGCGATATTCCGAAATCGCCCGATCGATTCCATGCTCCGCAAGCATCGCTTCCGCGCGAAGCATCGTCAGGCCGATGTCCAGCGAGTCGGTGTTTTTATAGGTTCTGTTGGACAGAAGCCGCCATGCGTCCGCGTAATTCCCCATCCGAATGTGGATAAGTACGATCATATATAGCATTTCGTCTATCAGGTAATATTCGTTCGCGGCGCGGTCGATTAGCCGCCCCGATTCCACGAAGTCCCCCGTTTCGATATACGCCGCCGCGGCCGCCATCATCATTCCCAGCCGATTCGGGTAAAACGCCATTACAAGGTCGTAGTCGAGTCTGACTAGAACCCTAAGGGACGGCAGCCATGCCTTTATGTAGCGGCCCATCGGCTGGGCGCCGCGCACGTCGAACGCGGGAAGAATCGACTTCAGCCCCTTTTCGGGACGCCCGCTTTGGAAATGCGAAAGCGCGGCGATTACGCGCAAGTCGGGAAGCCAAGGCATCGCATTTCCGGCGGCGTCCATTTCGCGTGCTGCGAGCGCGAGCCGTCCTTCCGCGAATTTCGAAAGGCCGGACAGGACAAGTCTTTCGTGCCTGTGCATTAGAAAACGCGCCAGCGAGCCGATTTTGCGCACGCTTTCGGCCGAGTACGCAAGCGACTGGGCCTCGACCGGTACCTCGTAGAGCGGCGGAGGCGCCCGGAAAAAATCGTCGTAATAATCGAGCGGCCTGATTTTGGTCATTTCAAACCTGCCAAGATTCCAGATGTAGCAGTACGGCGCATGACCGTTCATTCTAAGGCAAATGGCAAAGTTTTCAAATTTTACCCTCAGGTTAGGCCAGCGTTGCCGAATTTCAATTTCGAGGGTATAATGAAAATGCGTCTGGGAGAGTCGCCAAGCGTCTCGCGACGGGCTAGCCTGTCCCCAGTCGCTTTTTTGCATAAACCAAGTATTCAAAGGCGAAAATTGCATCTTTGTTACATAGACGAATCGGGAACTCCAGAAATTCCAGGCACTACATCCCATTACATTTTGGCGGCGCTGTCAATTCCAATAAGGCGATGGAAAGAATGCAGCAATGACGTTGAAAGCATAAAACGGATATACGCTTTGGAGAGTTCTGAAATCCATGTGGCTTGGGTGTTACGAAATTATCTTGAACAAATGTCGGTGAATGAATTTGATAAGCTTTCTTTCGACGCAAGAAGGAAGGAAATTTCAATTCTGAGAGAAGCTGCGCTTTCGAAGTTGCAAAAATCGAATCGGAAGCTGTACATCCGGACAAAAAAGTACTATGGCCATACTGAAGCATATGTGCATTTATCTCGCGATCAGCGAAGGAAATTAATACTGGATTTGGCAAATTGTGTAAGCAAGTGGAAATTTGCTAGGCTTTTTGCGGAGTGCATAGATAAATCACATTTTGACCCAGTTTTGGCTCGCAAATCCCCTGATGAGCAGGCTCTAGAGCAAATCGTGTCTAGATTCGAGAATTACTTGCGAAACATTTCATCCGTTCACTCTGAACTTGTGTATGGGTTATTGATTCACGACAATAATCAGGCTGTATCCAAAAGACATACGGAACTAATGAAGAAATTTCATGTAAGCGGCACGTTATGGACTACGGTAAACCACATTATCGAAACGCCACTTTTCGTGGATAGTCAGTTAACAAGTATGGTGCAAACGGCAGATTTGTGCGCATATGCATTGCGCAGATACTTGGAAAATAAAGAAGAAGAATTATTTGACATTATATTCCGCCGTGCAGATAGAGCAGGAGATGTAGCAGTTGGAGTGCGCCATTTTACTGACGACTCCTGCCAATGCCGCATTTGCGCAGAACATCGCAAACCTATCGAATAGTGTCACAACTCCAATCCGCCGTATGCGATTTCGAGCGGAGTGATTTCTTCGACGTTTGCGCGGCTCGACGCGAATCTGGCGCGCGCCTTCGCCCACGCGCGCAGCGTTTCGATGCTCTCTTTCATAGTGCGCGACAGCGGCACGGTTTCTTTGACCGCTTTTTCCAAATGCGCCTGAGTCAGCGATGCGTTTTCGTCGAACGCGTCGAACATAGCGCTGATCACGGCTTCCTCGATTTCCGCGCCGGAAAACCCCTTCGATATCTTCGCCAGGTTATCGAGGTCGTAGGCGGATGGTTCCCGCCTTTTCTTCTTTATATGAATCGAAAAAATTTCCGCCCTTTCCGGAAGGTCGGGCAAATCCACGAAAAATATTTCGTCGAATCTTCCTTTTCGCATAACTTCCGGCGGCAGGCTGCCGATGTCGTTCGCTGTCGCGATTATAAAAACCGGCGCGTCCTTCTCTTGCATCCATGTGATAATCGTGCCGAACACGCGGCTCGTAGTGCCGGCGTCGGAAAACGAACTCGACTGCGTGCCCGACAGACCCTTTTCGATTTCGTCTATCCAGAGGATGCATGGAGCGACTGCTTCGGCGCTTTGAATGGCGCGGCGCACGTTTTCTTCGCTCGACCCGACGACGCCGGAAAAAAGCTTGCCGATGTCCAGCTTGAGAAGCGGAATTTGCCATAGCCCGGACACCGCCTTCGCCGTAAGCGATTTGCCGCAGCCTTGCACGCCTGCGAGCAGCACGCCCTTCGGCGCCGGCAGCCCGAACCTTCGAGCGTCCTCCGAAAACGCCCGGCCGCGCTTTCGCATCCAGGTTTTGAGTAGGTCGAGGCCGCCGATTTCGCCGAACTCTTCGCGCGAGTGATAGTACTCGAGGTATCCCGCCTTCCGGACTATCTGTTCCTTTTCGGACAACACCATCGACACGTCGGCGCTCGAAAGTGACGCGTCGTGCACGATGGCTTTCGCGAACGCTTGTTTCGCCTCGCTCGCGGTAAGCCCCAGCGCGGCTTGCACTATATTGTCGCGGTCTTCGTCGGAAAGCTCAAGCTTGATTTTCGGATCGCGCACGATCAATCTGACCATGCCGTCGAGAATTTCTTTAAGCTCCGCCCTGTCGGGAAGCGGAAACTCGACAACCGTGATTTCCTTTTCGAGTTCCTGCGGGATTCGCAAGACCGGCGAGAGAACGATAATCGTTTTGTACGTCGTTTTAAGAGATATCGCCGTGTCGCGCAGCTTGCGCACGACCGTATAGTCGTTTAAAAACGGGTGAAAGTCCTTGAACATATATACGGCGTTAAGCTGGCTTTTCATAACGTGATCCAGCGCGGCGACAGGGTCGCGCGTAGCGCCGTCCGCCTTGCGCTGTCCATCTTTTATCGTTACGAAACCTTCCGTGCAAGCCCATTCGAAAAATTCCTTGCCGCGCCTTTCGCAGATTTTCTTGAGCGACGGGACGACGCGGTCCTCCTCGAACGACTGGATGTATACGACCGGATATCTCGCCCGTACGAGTAGCTCGATTTCTTCGATAGGATCGTCTATTTTTTTCGTTGCCATTTGCCGCCGTCCATTTACGTTTGCCCGCCGGAATTTGCCGGAATCGCGAAAACCCCGCCGCCGCCGTCCTGCGGCGCATCTCCGGCGCCTGTTCCCGCGAGCGCGAGAGTATACCAAAGCAGCCGCGTCCGCCCGGCAGATTTCATAATGCGCAAAAGCTCCGGTGAAAGCGCATTTCCCGCCTCTAGCGTTAGGAGCGCGGTCATCGCGAGCGCGTCCGGATGGTCTTTGGTTACTGCAAATCCGGATTCGGCGGACATCCGCAGGAATTCGGCCGGCCGCGACGCGCGCAAAAATGCGTAAGCGCAGAGCGAAATCGCCGCGTCAATCGCTCGCGAAATAGCAAATTCGAAACCCGGCATCGCCTTATTTGCTGCCAACTTTGCGGAATCGAGAATAAGTTTCGTGTTCGAAAACGCGTCGTCCAAATCCGCCGGATTTTCAAGGATGGCACCGTCCTCGAATTCGAGAACGGCTCTCGCCAGCGCGGCGAGCTCCCGAACGGGACTTTCGAGGTCTTTTACTTCGGGAAGCGCGCCGCGAGATACGCGAAGAAGTTCGAAAAGCGGCTTTATAACTTCGCCTCCGCCGTCCCGAGATAAATCCGTCCCTGTTTGCCTTCGGCTTTCGTCCGGATGAATCGCGAGGGCGGCGGATTTTTCTCCGGCGTCCTCCATAATCTCCGAGAGCTGGGAAAATCCCAGCGCGCCGTCCGGAAGCGGCGAGGCGGATTCTTCCGCATAAAGCCGCGCAAGCCACATAAGTAGTATCAGTTCCGGCCTGCGCCGGTCGCGGAGCAGCCATTCCGCCGCGTAGGAGTAGGCACTGCCCCAACCTTCCATCGTCGCGGCGGCGGCGAAACCGGCGCACATGCTTTTCAAGTATGCCGATTCGAGCGCCGGTATTTCAACGCCGTTCTTCTCCGCCTTTATTTCGAGAGCCACGATTTTTGCCGATAAATCCCTTGTCGCGGCATCGAGCGCGGCAAGTTTTTCACGCGCCGCCTTGACCGGCTCCGCGGCTTTTTCCAGCGCGGCGTTCCTTTTCCGCTTTTTCGACGCGGCAAGCCAGAAAAAAATCTTGTCCGAGGATTGGATGTTCAAAGGCGGAAGTCCGGACAAAAACAGCTCGTAATCGACCTCGCGCTCGCGCACTTCGTCACGAAGATTTTTCGCCTTATGCGCGGCGATTTCGTAATCCGTTTTTAACCGCTGCTTTTCTACAAACAAATGTCTAGATTCTTCGCAGACAATCGCGAGCCTCCGCCACGCCACTTCGGGCCGCTCGGATGCGCCGGAAACTCCGGTCAGCGCAATCCATGCCTCGCCGAGCGCGCCGGCCCGGCGGTCAATCCGGAACTCGAATTCACCTTTTTTAGCGTCGTCCGCCACGCAGCGATTGTACCAGCGTGGGGCTCGATTGCGGCAAAAGCCTTAATTACTGCGGATTCTCTCTGCTGCGCCCGGAGGCCGTCATACGGCGCGGCAAGCGGCGGGCATCGCGATTCGGGCCGGAGGAAACGGGATTCGGGTAAAAAAAAAGCAGGGGAGGAGGATTGACCTCCTCCCCCAACAAATAGGAGGGAGAATTTTGGGAGTATTTTACCTTACCCATATCGAAAGTCAATTATTTAATCTCCGCGGAAAAAAATATAAATTCGACCAAAATAGTCGGAGATGGCTGTTTCGGCCCGGAGCCGCCGAAGGAATCCGGAATTCGGACATTTACCATTCACTTGGGCTTTTTACCCGATTCGCCGGCCTAATTGCGCTCCATTTTCGAATTAACGGCCGTTTTTTAAATCACGCGTTTTTTGCTTAATTTACATTGCCAACGCTTTAGCGGCGGAATGGACGTGGGTGAATAGCCGCTTTATTCGCCGAAAAGAGCTTTTGGGGCGGTCTTATCCGAGTCGAGCTACAAAAAATTCGTAGCCGTAGTATTCCGAGAAATTGCGGTGGATTTCCGGCTCGCTTTCGATTTTTGCCAGCGCGTCGAGCGCCTCGGGCTTGCCTGCATACTTCGCACGCAATTCCGCCGTTTTAACGAGCATCGGCGTATAAAACTCGTCCCACCATGCCGAATCCGGCAACGTGAAATGGGTCATAAGACCGAATCCGTTTCGCTCTATTTGCTCAACGGCGTCTTCCGCGTAACCCATTAGCGGGTATCCGGCGAAAAGTTCTTTCACTACTTCGGGCGGATTTTCCTTTTTCCAAACGGCGTCCGTGAACGCAAGAAACCCGCCGGCTCGAAGCGGCCTGCGGCAATGCCGGACCGCCGTTTCGACTCCGAAGTTATAGAAAGCGCCCTCCGACCAAACCAAATCGAAGCTACCCGGCTTGAAACCGGCGTCCGCCATATCCGCAACCAAAGGCTTTATGCGGCTCTCGAGGCCGCGCCGCTCGATTTCCGCCGTCAGCCGTTTCACGAAAGGCTCGTGGTTGTCGACCGCCACTATGTTTCCTTCCGTGATTTCCGCAAGGTAAAACGTCTGATATCCCGTGCCGCAGCCCAGGTCGAGAATCGCGGGCACGGCGGGAAGTTCGCGGCAATGCGACAGCGCCTTCGCCGCGCAAGCCCGGCAACCCGGCCCCTGGCGCGGCAGGCCTTCGAAAACTTCGAAAAATATGCTCCAATAATCGGGCGATTCCATTTTGTTTTGCATCCTCGCGCCACTGCGCGATTAAGACTAGCTTAAGCGCCATATCAAAGCAACATCGGCGAGTCTTTTACAAAACTATCGTGTGATGGCCAGGCTCGGACGGGTCGAGTTTATCAAGCACTTTTCCCGCGACGGACGGGCCGTATTTGTTTGCGAAATATACCGGTCCGAAAAATCGCTCTTGCAGCCCGCGCGCCGGAAAGAGCGCGGAAATCGCCCTGCTTATTCTGTCCACCCATACCTGATTTTTCTGTTTGTACGCCTGGCGCACCTTTTTCTCTATGCCGTCCGCGTAGTTCGCGAACCCCTGCGCCATTTTCTCGAGAGGGGTCGCAAGCGTGGGCTCGAACGCCACGACCTTGCTCGCCAGCCATTTGGTGGATTCCTCCATCTCGCGTTTGAAATGCTCGATGTCGCGGTCGAGCGTGTCCGGCAGTTTGCTTCGTACCACCCGGGTGATGACGTCTTCTTTTTCGCCGGCGCACTCCCACCATTCGAGACCGGTTTCTGCGAGCACGCTTTCGATGCGGTGCTCGATAACCGTTATCGAGTATCTGGGCAAATAAACCGGCGGCTGCATATCGAAAAAATCGAATGCGCCCGAAATCTGGGCGTAGTACGCAAGTTCGCTTGGCCCAACGACACTGGCGGCGACCGGCAGAAGCGTGTCCTGATATACGGGCCTAAGAACTACATTCGGGCTAATCCGCCCCGGCTCTTCGGCGATTATTTTCGCAAGCCCGGACATGCTGAACGTCGCGCCGCTTTCGGTGACGAATCCGCCGTTTTCCGAGCGCAGCGATTCGCGCCTTCCGTCCACGTTTACGAAAAGATTCGTGCCGTCTTCGGGAAGCGAAAGTTGTTTGTGATAACCGAGCGCGTCCAAATTTTTATCCCGCACCCCGACGCCGGAAAAAATCTCGTCGCGTGCCTCGATTGCACGTGCGAAGAGCGGCGCGCCGATAGTCTTCAGCCGCTCGTCCGTGGGGTCTATAAAAACTATGCCGTAGTCCGCAAGAAATCCGGCGAGAAATTTTCCGAACGCTTCCGCCATCGTATGTCCCGGTTTATACGCGCCGCCGAGAGCGGACTTCAAACCGGCGGTGAATTCGGTTTCCGGGTTCGTGCCGAAAAAACAATCGAAGGCTTCGGAAATTCCCTCGTCGATTTTTATACTGCCGACCGGAAAGCCCGCGACGTCGGCCTTAGGCGAAAACTCGCAGTAATGCTCGGCGTAATCCGTCCCGACCCAATGGAGGCGCTTCACTTCGTCGAAGTCGTGGTCGTCCGCGGCAATCCAAAACGCGGGGATGAATTTCCAGCCCGGATGTTTTTCGCCAAGCCGCCGTGCCCAGCGCACAGCGCAGGCCGCCTTCGCCAGCGTGTACATCGGGCCGCCGAAGAGCCCCGCCTGCTGGCCGCCGATGACGACCGCGGTTTTCTCTTCGGCCAATTGCGCGGCGTTTTCGAGGGCGGAATGCGACGCGCCGAGAGCGCGATTTTGCTCTACGAGAATTTCGCTTACCTTTTTGCGGTCGTATTTTTTGCCGCTCAGGTAATCGAGACGCGCCGAAAACGCGGAATCTTCCCAAGGCGAATGCAGGTATAGCCCGCCGGTCCTCGAAAAATCCTCGCAGTAATCGCAAAATAGCCGGTTGTAATGCGGCAGCTTGCCGAATGG
>JAANMV010000835.1_pt1 | contig 36688 bp, 27 predicted proteins | sample 7279661 | NCBI WGS metagenome assembly JAANMV01 (sample SAMN14094540, study PRJNA606508) | bioreactor metagenome | isolation source: A lab-scale SPAN reactor treating ammonium-rich wastewater day 121 | place: Ireland: Galway | collected 2017-05-16
GCCACTCGTCGCCAGGGTTGCCCCCGCGTTACCGTTCGACTTGCATGTGTTAAGCATGCCGCCAGCGTTCAATCTGAGCCAGGATCAAACTCTTCAATTTAAGGTATCGAGAAATTGATGAGAGATCCCTCACCGGACAGGCCTAAGCCTGCCTGGTTTGGTCACTCACGTCAGGCTCTTCAAAGGAGCTGGCGACGCGAGTGCCCGCACAAATTACCTGTTTCCCAGTTGTTAGAGAACACAAACCCGCGAGGACCGCGGGCAGAAGCGGAATTATAGCGAGTGCTCCGGCGAGGTCAACAGGCTGACTGAAAAATTTCGCTTACTCTCAGCTCAGCCCAGCACGGTGATCCGGGCTACCCGGCGCTTGCCAACCTGGAAGATGTGGCTAGTGCCGGCCGGAACCTCGCGCCGGCCATCGTCAAGGCGCTGGCCGTCGATCCGTACCGCTCCCTGCCGGATCATGCGCAGTGCCTCGGATGTACTCGTCACCAGGCCGGCCTCACGCAGTATATAAGCGACGCCCAGGCGCCCGTCCCTGGCATGCACCGCCACCTCTGCGATGGTTTCGGGCAACTCGCCACCGCTGAACCGCCTCTGGAACGCCTCCTGCGCCTGCTGCGCGGCGTCGGAACCATGGAAGCGCCCAACCAGCTCCGACGCCAGGCGGACTTTGATGTCGCGAGGATTGGCGCCCTCGGCTGCAGATTGCCGCAGACGCGCCACCTCGGCCGCAGGCTCCAGGCTCAGCAGGTCGTAGTAGCGCCACATCAGGTCGTCAGACACCGACATCAGCTTGCCAAACATGTCCTCGGCCGGATCCGTGATCCCGATGTAGTTGTTCAGGGACTTCGACATCTTGTTGGTGCCGTCGAGCCCCTCCAGCAGCGGCATGGTCAGCACTACCTGGGGGGGCTGGCCAAAGGACTGCTGCAATTGCCTGCCGACCAGCAGGTTGAATTTCTGGTCCGTACCGCCGAGTTCGACATCCGCCCTGAGCGCGACCGAGTCGTAGCCCTGGACCAGCGGATAGAGGAATTCGTGCACCGCAATCGACTTGCCGGCCCGGTACCGCTTGTGGAAGTCGTCGCGCTCCAGCATGCGCGCCACCGTGTGGCGCGCGGCGAGTCCGATCAGGTCGGCGGCAGACATCCCGCCCATCCAGCTCGAATTGAACTCGACCCGGGTGCGATCCCGGTCCAGGATCCTGAAAATCTGGCTGGCGTAGGTCTCGGCATTGCGTCGCACGGCTTCGGCGGTCAGCGGCGGTCGCGTGGCATTGCGTCCGGTAGGGTCGCCGATCATGCCGGTGAAGTCCCCGATCAGGAAGATGACCTCGTGGCCCAGATCCTGGAACTGGCGCATCTTGTTGATGAGCACGGTATGACCGAGGTGAAGGTCCGGAGCGGTCGGGTCGAAGCCCGCCTTCACCCGCAATGGGCGTCCTTCGCGGAGCTTCGCGAGGAGGTCCTCCTCGACCAGGATTTCCTGGACGCCGCGGCGAATCTCGATCAGCTGCTTTTCGGCGGACAACATGGGCGTGGCCACGGCGGCCCGGCTGCGGATTGCGGGCGCCGAGCATAGCGAATTCGACCAGAAGGTTCACCACGGCGGCCACGACGGGCCCTTTAACCGGCGATTACGTGGAGCGGTTCACAGATCCGGAAGGTTTGTTGACCAGGCTGCGCAACGGCGTTGATAATCCCGACCCAAGATCAGGCCACCCGAAGCCCGACCGGGCCGGGATGGCCGGGGCGCCCGGCTGGCCACGCCGGGCGAGGGGTCGGTACCCGGGGCTGCGGAGTACCACGGGCCGGCTGAGCTGAAGCGGAGGCGAAGTGACCAGACCAAGTGCGTTCCTGCGCGGGGCTGCGGCCCACGCGATCAGCAGCAATGGCCGCTCCCGCCGCCTGCCGTGGTTCGCCACCGGCCTCGGCCTGCCACTGCTTTCCATGGGCTTCCTGCTGCCTGACGCCGGCTACCAGAATGCACTGCGCCTCGACCTGGCGCTGACCGAGGTCAAGCCGGTCTTCACCCTGCCGCTGCTGTTCAATTCGTCGGACCTGGTCAAGGCGGGTGAGTTCGGCAATCCGGACATTGCCGCCGACGGCAATCGCGCCGTCACCGTGAAGGTGCGCCGCGGCGACACGCTGGACCGCATCTTCCGCCGCGAGAATCTCGACCCCGCGCAACTCGCCGCCGTCATGGCTCAGGGCCCCGCCCGCGAAGGGCTGCGCGTCCTGCGCCCGGGCGATGAGCTCCATGTGCGCCACGATGGCGCCACGCTGCTCGAGATCAGCCGCAAGCTCGACACGTTCCACACCCTCAATGTCATCCGTGCCGGGGACGGCTTCGAGGGCAGAGTTACCGCCCTCGAGTACCAGACACGTACGGCGCGTGCCACCGGCGACATCCGCAGCTCGCTGTTCGAAGCAGCCGCAAGGGCCGGGGTGTCCGATTCGACCATCATGAAGCTGGCAGCGATCTTCGCCTCCCAGATCGACTTCGTGCTCGACCTGCGCGAAGGGGACCATTTCGCGGTCGTGTACGAGGAAATGTGGCACGACGGCGACAAGCTGGATGAAGGTGAAGTGCTGGCCGCCGAATTCGTGAGCCAGGGGAAAACCCACCGCGCCGTGCGCTACCAGGCGGCAGACGGCCGCGTGAGCTACTACACGCCGGACGGCCGCAGCCTGCGCAAGGCATTCGTCCGCGCGCCGCTGGCGTTCACCCGGGTCAGCTCCGACTTCAACCCGCGGCGCATGCATCCGATCCTCAACAAGATGCGCGGCCATACCGGCGTGGACTACGCCGCGCCAGCCGGCACGCCGGTGCGTGCCCCGGGAGACGGCAGGGTCAGTTTCGCCGGTCGCAAGGGCGGCTACGGCAACGCCATCATCCTCGAGCATGGCAACGGCGTGACCACGCTCTATGGCCACCTGTCCCGGTTTGCCCAGGCCACCGCCGTGGGGCGCCGCGTGCACCAGGGTGATGTCATCGGCTTCGTGGGCGCCACGGGCCTCGCCACCGGCCCGCACCTGCACTACGAATATCGCGTCAACGGCAAGTACATGAACCCCAGGACCGTGAAGCTGCCCGAGGGTTCGACCTCGATCGATGGCCGCGAGCGGCCGCGCTTCGCCCAGGCCGTCGCTCCCCTCATCGAGCGCCTCGACGCCGGCCACAGCATGCTGGCTGACGGCAAGGCACCCGCCTCCGCTTCCGACCAGACCACCTGACCCCGGGCCCGCTCCGGACGCGGTTCCTCGCGTGGCGACCGCACCGCCACGGCACGGCATCATGGCAACTGTGACCGGCTCGGCATTGCCGCCGGCACCGGCTGCTATAGTGCCTTGCGGGCGGACCAGGCACCCCGGAACCTGCCCAGCCGACGGTCCGACCGTGACCGTCCCTGCAAGGGCGTCGCGTGGACATCGTCAACCTCAAGCTTCCTGATTACTACATCAACCGCGAACTCAGCGCGCTGGAGTTCAGCAGGCGGGTCCTGCACCAGGCCAAGGATCCAGCGGTCCCGCTCCTCGAGCGACTGAAGTTCCTCTGCATCGTCTCGGCCAATCTCGACGAGTTCTTCGAGATCCGGGTCAGCGGCCTGCAGCAGCGGGCGGAGATCGCCGGCGCGGCAGGCGGCGCGGCAGGTCCCGACATGCTGACTCCGGGAGAACTGCTCCACGAGATCAGCCTGCGCGCCCATGAACTCGTGGCCGAGCAGTACCGCCTGCTCAACGACGAGCTGGTGCCGGCACTGGCCGCGGAAGGCATCCGCTTCGTGCGCGAGCACGCCTGGTCACGGCCACAGCGGGAGTGGCTCCACGATTACTTCCATCGCGAGATCGAGCCCATCCTCAGCCCTGTTTCACTTGACTCTGCCCGACCCTTCCCGAGGATTCTCAACAAGAGCCTGAATTTCATCGTCGGCCTGGAAGGCACCCACGCCTTCGGCCGGCCGGTGCAGCGGGCCATCGTGCAGGCTCCGCGCTCCCTGCCACGGCTCATCCGCCTGAATCCCGACCTGCCCGACACCGGTCCGGCGGATTTTGTATTCCTGGCTTCGGTGATATCCGCTTTCGTCGGCGAGCTGTTCGTCGGCATGGAGATCAGGGGCTGCCATCAGTTCCGTGCGACACGCAACAGCGACCTCTACGTCGACGACGAGGAAGTGGACGACCTGCTGCGTGCACTCGAGGGCGAATTGATTGCCAGCCGCTACGGCGCCGCCGTCCGGCTGGAGATCGCCCATGACTGCCCTGCGGAACTCACGGACTACCTGCTCGACATGTTCGGTCTGGATGCGGGTGACGTCTATCACGTAGACGGGCCCGTCAATCTCAACCGGCTGATGACCATCTACGAGCTGGTAGGGCGGCAGAACCTGAGGTTCCCGCCGTTCACGGCCAGCGTGCCGCAGGAGATCAGTGACGCGGACAATCTCTTCGCAGCCATACGGCGCAAGGACATCCTGCTGCACCATCCGTACGAGTCCTTCGCCCCGGTCATGGACTTCATCAGCCGCAGCGGCCAGGATCCCGACGTCCTCTCGATCAAGCTGACGCTGTACCGCACCGGCCACCAGTCGCCGATCGTCGACAGCCTGGTGGCGGCGGCACAGGCCGGCAAGGAGGTGACGGTCATCGTCGAACTCCGGGCACGCTTCGACGAAGCGGAGAACATCAACCTCGCCAACCGCCTGCAGGAAGCGGGTGCGCATGTCATCTACGGCGTAGTCGGCTACAAGACGCATTGCAAGATGGCGCTGGTGGTGCGCCGGGAGACCGGCAGCCTGCAACGCTACGTGCACCTCGGCACCGGCAACTATCATCCGGGTACTGCCCGCCTGTACACGGACTACGGCCTGCTCAGTGCCGACGCGGCCCTCGCCGAGGACGTGCACCAGGTGTTCCTGCAGCTCACCAGCCTGATGCGCACGCCGCCCCTGACCCGGCTGCGACAGTCGCCATTCGCCCTGCACCGCGAGATCCTCGACCTCATCGACCAGGAAATTGCCAATGTCGCAGCGGGCGGCAATGGCCATATCATCGCCAAGCTCAACGCCCTGGTGGAACCCGAGGTGATCCGCGCCCTGTACCGCGCCTCCGGCGCCGGCGTGGTGATCGACCTGGTGGTGCGCGGCCTGTGCTGCCTGCGACCCGGCATCCCCGGGGTCTCCGACAACATCCGCGTGCGCTCCATCGTCGGCCGCTTCCTGGAACACTCACGGGTCTATTACTTCCACGCCAACGGCGCCGAGAGGATCTTCCTCTCCAGTGCCGACTGGATGGACCGCAACTTCTTCCGTCGCGTCGAGATCTGCTTCAGCATCGAGGACGAGGAGCTCAAGGCGCGACTCCTCACCGATCTCGATACCTGCCTCGACGACAACTGCCAGGCCTGGGAGCTGCGCCCGGACGGACGCTACGAGTTGCTGCAGCCGGAAGCGACCGATGCGCCGCGACCCGCCCAGACCGTCATGCTGAACCAGCTGGCCAGCGGCTTCAGCGCCGCTGTCGTGCGACCTTCATGACCAGGCCGGCATCGGCCAGGTAGCGGCACTCCCGGGAGAGATCGGCCTCGCTCAGCGGGTTGGCGTTCAGCCAGCGCGCCGGCAATGCGACGGTCAGTCTCGCGGCTCTGGCCGTCAGCGTCGGCGCAGCCCCGGCTTCCGAGGTTCGCCCGCGATTGAACAGCACCGCAAGGCGCAGCAGCACGGTCATGCGCAGCGCACGCCGGCGCCACTCCGGCGGCAAACCAAGGTATGGCTCACGATCGAGCCTGCGCCGGTGGCAGCGCACCAGGCAGGCAAGCATCCGCTGCTCGTCCCGCGCAAAGCCGGGCATGTCGGCATGCTCCAGCAGGTAGGCGCCATGGTGATGGTAGTGCGCGTGGGCGATGTCCAGACCCAGCTCGTGGAGCGCCGCGGCCCAGGCCAGCAGGTTGCGGTCGGCGTCCCGCTTCAGGTCCCAGGCCTCGGCCACCTGTTGCAGCATGGCCAGCGCCATCCTCGCAACCCGCCGCGCCTGCGCCTGGTCGACCCGGAAGCGCCGTTGCAGGGCCCTCACCGTGCGCACGCGGGCATCCTCGCTGGTGAGGCGCCCGACCATGTCGTAGAGGATGCCCTCGCGCAATGCGCCGTCCGCCACCACCATGCGCCGGAGCCTCAGCGAGCGCATCACCTCGACGAGGATGGCGACGCCGCCCGGAAAGATCTCTGCCCGGTCTGCCGACAGGCCGGGCAGTTCCAGGCGTCGCACATGGCCGGCGGTGGTCATCCGCCCGATCAGGTACTCGAGGTCCTTGACGGTGATGCCCTTGCGCGCACGACCGAGCGACAGCAACACGTCGTTGGCAGCGCGGATCGTGCCCGCGGTACCGGCAACCCGCACCGGCGCATGCTGCAGGAACCCGGCCTGCACCGGCTCGAGTTCCAGCCGCACGGCCTGGCGGGCCTGGCGGAAATTGCGGGCGCTGAGCTTGCCCCCCGGGAATGCCGCCTCGCTCAGGCCTATGCAGCCGATGTACAGGCTCTCCATCCGCAGCGGCTGGAAGCCCCGGCCGAGGATGATTTCGGTACTGCCCCCGCCAATGTCGATGGCCATCTGGGTGGCACGCAGGTTGGGCAGGCTGTGGCTGACGCCGAGGTAAATGAGCCGTGCCTCCTCGATGCCGGAAATGACTTCCACCGGATGGCCCAGCGCCTGGCGCGCCTTCTCGCGGAAGCGCTCGGCGCCACGGCCGCGGGCCTGGCGCAGGGTGTTGGTGCCGACCACGCGCACGCGGCGGGCATGCAGGTTGCGCAGGCGCTCGCCGAATCGCGCCAGGCAGGCCAGCGCACGGCGCTGGCTGGCGGCATCGAGGCGGTGGTGACGATCCAGCCCCGAGGCGAGGCGCACGCTTTCGCGCAGACGGTCCATCACCACGAGCTGGCCGTGGGAGAAGCGCCCAATGACCATGTGGAAGCTGTTGGAACCGAGGTCGACGGCCCCGAGTATCTCGGTGCCGCTGCGCCGGTGCGCCGGTTTCCGGCTCACGGCCGGGCCACGCTACGGGCGGCCCAGGGGAAAGACTCCACGCTGGGCTGCACCCCTGCGGTGGAAGGCAGGCTGCGGATCACGACGCGCTCTGGCACGAAGTCTGCTGGCAGGCGGATCAGCGCGCTGATTTCCTGGAAGTAACGGAAGTCGAAGTCCCGCGGCGTCGAGCCGGGTGCCACGCCGAGGGTGCCCAGGTCGAGGCTGGTCAGGCGGCCGGAGCGCGTTCCTTCGATCCGCACCTGGAGCTTGCCGCGCACCTGCCGCTCGGTGTGCTCGACCTGCGCCAGGACGAATCGCAGGCGCGTGGTGCCGTCCGCGTCCGCATCCTGGGTGAACTCCCGCACCTTGAGCCCGCCTTGCCCCGGCCCGCCGACAATTCCGCGATAGAAGGCGAGTTCCTCCTGCTGCTCGAGGATCTTGTCCTGCAGGCCGGCCAGCTGCGCCTCGACCTGCGCATAGGACTCGCGGTCCACCTTGCCGTCCGTCTCCAGGCGGGCGAGCGCCTGCCGCGCATCGCGATTCTCGGCCTCCAGGCTCGCGAGCCGCTCCCGCAGACGCTGCTCGGCAGCCTGCGCATCGAGCAGGTTGTAGCCTGCGCGCACCTGCCCGGCCTGGAATGCCCCGGCCAGCGCGGCCAGTGCCAGGAGCGCGGCGCCTGCCACCACGACCTGCCGGCGACGCCCGCCGGCGCGAAGCATGTCGCGCCAGGAGCCGCTCACGCGCGCATGGCCAGGCGCCACTCTGCCGGCCAGGCCGGTGGTGGCGGAACCTCGAGTGGCGCCAGCAGCGGCGCCAGTTCGGTCAGCGCCCTCACGTAGACCCTTCGCTTGAAGTGGATCACCTCCTCGACGGGCTGCCACCACGATACCCAGCGCCAGCGGTCGAACTCGGGTCGCGCCGTGGTGTCCGGGCGCAGGCGGCTCTTGGCGGTAAGCAGCCGGAGCAGGAACCAGCGCTGCTTCTGGCCGATGCACAGTGGCAGCGCATCGCGACGGACGTAGCGCTCGGGCAGCCGATAGCGGAGCCAGCCACGTGTGGAGCCGACGATCTCGACGTCGTCCGCCTCGAGGCCGATTTCCTCCCTGAGCTCCCGGAACATGGCACGCCGTGGCGATTCCCGCAGGCCGATCCCGCCCTGCGGGAACTGCCAGCCTGACTGGCCTATCCTTCCGCCGAGCAGCACCAGGCCGGACTCATCGCTGAGGATGATGCCAACGTTGGCCCTGTAGCCTTGCGAATCGATGCGGTCCACTAGCGGCCCAGTCCCTCCGTCCGGGCGAGGGCATTGTTCCACAAAGGTTCGTTGCCACAAAGCCGCGTCGGGGCGCTGCCGCGATTCTGTACACTGCCGCGGCCAGCAAGCGCCCGGCCGATCGAGGGGCCGATGCCGAACATGCGAATGCGCCCGTCCAGCCTGATCGCCATCCTCGCCCTGCTGGCCGTGCTCGGCTTGCTGATTGCCGTCTGCTTCGGCAGCGGTGCGGTCGGGCCGCGCGAGGTAGCCAGCCTGCTCACGGGCGACGCCGATCCAGCCGTGCGCCAGGTGGTGCTGGAGTTGCGCCTGCCCCGCTCGCTCGCCGCATTCGGCACCGGCGCCGCGCTTGCGCTCGCGGGTGCACTGATGCAGGTGCTGCTGCGCAATCCCCTGGCCGATCCCTACATCCTGGGCACTTCCGGCGGCGCGGCTGCCTTCGCGCTGACCGCGATGCTGGCCGGCGCCACGGGTGCGGCCGTCGACGCCAGCGCCTTCGCCGGGGCGCTGGCCAGCACGCTGCTGGTGTTCGTGATCGCGCGCCGTGGCCAGTGGGCGCCGGCACGCCTGCTCCTCACCGGCGTGGTGGTGGCCGCGGGGTGGAGCGCGCTGGTCAGCCTGCTGCTGGCCATCACGCCCGAGCGCAACCTGCGCGGTGCGCTGTTCTGGCTCATGGGCGATTTTGCCTTCGCCGACAACCCGGGCTTCGGCCTGCTGGTGGCCGGTGCCGGCGCCATCGCCTGCTTCGCCCTCGGCCGGTCACTGAACGTGCTGGCCACCGGCGACCAGCAGGCGGCCCTGCTGGGCCTCCCGGTACGGGCCATGCGCGTCGGCATCTATGTGCTCACCGCGGTGCTGACTTCGACCGCGGTGACCACCGCCGGCACCGTGGGCTTCGTCGGCCTGGTGGTGCCGCACCTCGTGCGCCTGGTGGCTGGCGCAGACCACCGCGCCGTGGTGCCGGGAGCCGCGCTCGCTGGCGGTACGCTGCTGGTGCTGGCCGATACCGTGGCACGCACGGCCCTCGCTCCCAGGCAACTGCCGGTGGGCGCCATCACCGCCCTGGTGGGCGTGCCGCTATTCCTGTTCCTGCTCGGGCGGGGCCAGCGGGGCGACCGCTAGGCACACCTGGCCGCGGCCACCTTCAGGCACGTCCTGCCAGGTAGCGGCGTCCCTGTTCCATCAGCGCCACGAAGGCCGGCTCGTCGCCCTCACGCACGATGTCCACCAGGCGCGTGACGGCCCTGAGCAGGTCTTCCAGGGCGTGGATTCCTTGCGGATTCAGGCTCTGGATCTCGAAATACAGGTGTGGATTCTCGGCGGCGACCCGGGCGGCCACGTCGAGCTGGGCGTCGAAGGTCGTGCTCGACAGCTTGGCAAGCCGCGGCGCACTTTCCCCGCTCTCGGCCAGCGCCGTGAAGAAGGCGATGTTCAGCGCGTGCGAAAGACCCAGCACATAGGCGATCAGCCGATCGTGGTCATCGAGCGCCATCTCGATCTGCTGCACCATGGTCGAGGCGAAGAGCTGGCGCACCTCGGCCACGGCAGCGGGCTGGCCCGCATCCATGAATATCACGTGGCGCCCGGAGAGCAGCTCCGTGTCCGGGCCGAACATCGGGTGCACGGACGCCACGCGGCAGCCCCGCGCCGCCAGGCGGCGCAAGGCCGGCGCGAGCGGCGCCTTGAGCGAGCCGATGTCGAAGATCAGGCCGCGGCGCGCGCTGGCCGCCAGCGCGTCGAGGATGCCCGCCGTGATGCCGAGCGGCGTCGCCACCACGGTCACCGCGAAATCGTCGGCCGCTGCCCGCCAGTCACCGATATGCTTGAAGCCCGGTACCGGCCCGGCCGGATCGGCGATCGTGACATCGAAGCCCTGCGAATCCAGGAACTCGGCGAACCACCGGCCCATCTTGCCGCGCCCGCCGATGACCAGCGCGTGCTGGCCCTGGCCAGTGCCCTCGGCGCGCACGCGCGCCTGCTCCTGCGTGGTGAGCGAGGAGCGGATCAACAGGCCCATCAGCTCGGCGGCCACGCCGGGCGAAACACCGATCTCGGCGGCGCGGGCACGGGCCGCATCGATCACCTGCTTCTCGCGGCCGAAATCGCGGGTGGCACGCCCTTCGGCACTCTTCACTGCACCGATCTCGCGGCTCAGCGCCTGGCGCTGCGCGACACACTCGATGATCTGGCGATCGAGGGCGGCGAGGCGTGCGCGTAGCTGTTCGAGGGTCATGGCGACTGGGCGTGGGGATGGTGGCGGTGTTTTACCGGCCGGCGCCGGCCCGCGCAAGCCGCTGCTGGTCGCCCGCGATCCTGGTCACTACAATCCGGGCCCGCCAGCGCAGTCCTGGCGCTGACGGAGACGGCGACGGATGAAGAGGATGGCGAGCGCGGCAGGCATGGCGGCGACCCTGGTGCTCGCCACCGTGGCAGGGGCTGCACCGGCTGTCCTGCCCCTGGAGTTGCGCCAGGGCACGGAGCTCGCCATCACGGCTGCGCCGGGAGATCTCCGCATCATCGGCCTGGCCGGCCGGATCTGGCGCCTGCCCGTCGCAGGTGGCGATGCCGTGCCGCTCACGGCTGCCGGCGAATACGCGAGGCGCCCCGCCCTCTCACCCGATGGCAGGCTGCTCGCCTACGAGGCGCTGCGCGACGGCCATTTCCAGCTGATGCTGGCCGACGCGGACGGCGGCAACCCGCGCCAGCTCACCAGCGGGCCCTGGCACCACCTGGCACCGGCCTGGTCCCCGGACGGGCAGCGACTCGCGATGGCGGCCAACCGCAGCGGCGATTTCAGCATCTGGCTGGTCCAGCGCGACAGCGGTGCCCTCGCCCAGATCAGCTTCGACCACGGCGACGAACTCGACCCGGCCTGGAATCCCGTGGGCGAAGGGCTCGCCTACATCAGCGATGCCGGCGGGCGCAGCGCCCTGGTCCTGCGCACGCCCACCCAGCCCCGCCGGGTGCTGGTGGAGAGCAGCCAGCCACTGCGCGCTCCTGCCTGGCGGCCGGACGGCAGCGTCATCAGCTTCGTCACCGGCAGCAGCCAGGGCGGCCGGCTCAACATGGTCATCCTTTCTTCGCCGCCGGTGGTCAAGCCCCTGGTGCGCAGCGAGAGCGCTTTCGGCACGCCGGTCGCCTGGACCGGCCGCAACCAGTTCCTGTACGCCGCCGACGGGCAGCTGCGCCAGCGCGATTTCGGCGCCATGGGTGTCGTCGAGCTGCCGTTCCGCGCCACGCTGGAAATCCGCAAGGCGCCCGAGCCCGTGCCGCGCCGACTGCCGGATGACGGCGGGAACCGGCCGGTACGCGGCCTCGGCGGGCTGGCAGCGCTGCCGGACGGCCATCTGGTCGTCGCCGCCCTGGGCAACCTCTGGGAGCTCGACCGCGATGGTGGCCTGGTGCGGGCCATCACGCAGGATGTCTTCGCCGACAGCGCCCCCGCCAGCAGCCGCGACGGCAGCCGGCTCGCCTTCGTTTCCGACCGCAGCGGCCGCCCGCAGGTCTGGCTGATGGACCTGGCGAGTGGCGCCACGCGCGTCCTCACCGCTGAACCGGGCGGCGCGGGACAGCCGGCGTTCGATGCCGCCGCAGGCCGGGTGGCCTACCTGGCCGGCGAGCCCGGCAGTGCCAGCCGCAGCCTGAAGCTGCTGACGCTCGCCGACGGGAAGGTGGAGGTGGTCACCACCGGCCTGGTTGCCGCAGGCACGCCCGCATGGTCGCCCGATGACAGCCGGATCGGCCTGATCCAGGACGAGGGCGGCATTCGCCGGCTGCTGCTGTTCACGCCGGCGGCCGGTGGCAGCGTGCGTCGCGTGACCCTGCCGGAGCCGGCCACCGCGCCGGGCCGCAACGAGCTGGCATGGTCGGCCGATGGCAAGGCCATTGCGGTCGCCTCCGCTGCCGGCATCCGCGAGTTGCCGGTGCTCGCCAATGGCCTTGTCGGCGCCGACTGGCGGTCGCTCCACGACGGGCCGGTGCAGCTGCTGCAGTGGGCGCCCGGTGCGCGCGGACTGCTGTTCGCCGACGCGGATGGCCTCGCGGGCATCGCACCCGGCGAGGCCGAGCGCCGCATGCCGGTCGCGCTGAGCTGGCGGCCCGCGCAGGGCAGCGGCCGCACCGTGATCCGTGCTGGCCGGCTGTTCGATGGCATCGGCGATGGCTATCGCCATGACCAGCAGCTCGTCATCGAGGGCAATCGCATCGTGGCGGTCGAGCCCTGGTCAGATGACGCCGCTGCGGGTGCAATGCTCATCGATGCACGCAGCCAGACGGTGATGCCCGGGCTGATCGACCTCGCCCTGCACCTTCCCGACAGCGCGGGCGAGGGTCTCGGGCGCCTGTTGCTTGCCTTCGGCATCACGACGGCCCAGGTCGTGGCGGCACCGGACACCGAACTGCGGGGCCTGGCCGAGCGCTGGCAGGCGCACGCCGCCGGCCCCCGCCTGCTGCGCAGCCCCGTGTGGTGCAGCGATGCCGTGCCAGCGACCCTGAACGACGAGGAAGGCATGGAGGGCGCACAGCGCCTGTGCCCGGCACTGGTCACGCCCTCCGGGGCGGCGCCCCTGCCCCTGCCACCGGGCCTGCCGATCTGGTCATCCAGCTGGCTTGCCGCGGCGAGCGGGCAGGTCACGGCCGTCAGCCCGTTCCGCAGCCGGGGACAGGCACCGGATGCCGTCTTCCCGGTACCGCTGAGCCCTTACCAGGACGCCCTCGACGTCATGCTCCGTTCCGGTACGGCGCTGGTGCCGGACCTGGCGGGTCGTGGCCTGCCGGTGCTGGCGGAGGACCAGTCCGGGCTGTTGCTGGCACCGCAGTACCTCGCCCTTGCCGATGCGGCGGAGCGGCGCATCGCGGCCGAGGATTGGCGGGCGGTCATGGTCGTCGAAGGCCCGCCAAGGCGGGCCTGGTTGCGCGACCGGCAAAGACTGCTGGGCCGCTTCGCCGCTGGCGGTGGCAGGATCGGCGCGGCGAGCGGCTCTCCGGCATCACCGTACGGACTGGGCCTGCACGCCGAATTGCGGCTCATGGCGGGCGCCGGGCTGGCCCCTGCCGCGGTGCTGCGCGCCGCCACCGGCGATGCCGCCCTGTTGCTGGGGCTGCAGGAGGAAATCGGCAGCCTCGCCCCGGGCCGGCGTGCCGACCTGCTGGTCATCGACGGCGATCCCCTGGCCAGCCTCGACCAGCTGCTGGCGATCAGGACCATCATGCTCGATGGCGCATCCCGCCCGGCATCGTCACTGCTGCCTGAGGCCGTGCCTTCGCCCAAGTTGGAGAAATTTACACCTGTACCCGCACCGGCCAAGTCAAAACGCCGCAATCGCGGCCGATAGTATCGGGACCAGTGGGTTGAGGTGCGACCCGGGGCACCTGCGGCCCCGACGGACCTGGCTGGCTTCAGCTGCAAAATCAGGCTGTTGCCAGCTGGGACGACCGGCCGAGTGAACCAGGGAGAGAGCTCTGGTCGTCGACATTTCTTACAGAACCGCACCCACACTGCCTGCAGTAAACCACGATAGATCCACAACACCCTGTTTCCCCGGCGGATTAATGGGTATGGCATGGGTCTTGCTTTGAATCCACTGCGCACAAAAAAGGTTTCTACCAGCGGTAGCAGTGTTCGACATCTGAAACCAGACATCGAAGCCAGAAGACGCATACAAGAAGAAGAACAACAAGCAGAAGTAGAAGCAGCGCACGACAAGAAAAACTACAAGAAACCACCACGGCGCCGCTGAAACAGAAACCGGATTCGCGACAACAACAATAACCCGTGTAAAGACCCCGCTACCCAGCGGGGTTTTTTTTGTCCGCTTGCAGCCGCGCCACCTGCCAGAATCACCGCCCATGCCCGCGCTCCTCGAATGCCGTGACCTCGATGTCGTCGTCGCCGGCCGTGTGCTGGTCCGTGGCCTGTCGCTGGCCGTGGAACCTGGCGCGCGCGTGGCGGTGCTCGGGCAGAACGGTGCGGGCAAATCCCTGACGCTGCACACGCTGGCCGGCCTGCGGCCACCGGCACACGGGACCGTGACCGTGGGCGGCACGGACCTGCGCCTGCTCGGCCATCGTGAACGTGCCCTGCGCCTGGGCCTTCTGCTGCAGGAACAGGATGATCCGTTCCCCACCACCGCCATCGAGACGGCCCTGATGGGCCGTCACGCGCGCCTCGGCATCTGGCAGTGGGAGACCGCCGAGGACCATGCGCTGGCGCGCGCCGCGCTCGCCGCCATGGATCTCGCCGGCATGGAGGAGCGGTTCTGCGCCACCCTGTCGGGTGGCGAGAGACGTCGCCTCGGCGTCGCCACGCTGCTGGTCCAGGAGCCGGAGCTGTGGTTGCTCGACGAGCCGCTCAACCATCTCGATCCGCGCCACCAGCTTGCGGTGCTCGCCACGCTGCTTCGACTGGCGGGTGAAGGCAAGGCGGTGGTGGCCAGCCTGCACGACCCGGTGCTGGCGGCGCGCCACTTCGACAGCGCGCTGCTCCTGCACGGCGATGGACGCTGGCAGTTCGGCCCGGTGGCGACGCTGCTCGACGCCCACACGCTCGCCGGACTCTACGGTGTGGCCTTCGAGGCCTACGAGGGCCCGTCCGGCGCCATCATGCTTCCGGCGCCGAGGCTGCCCGCCAGTCAGCTTGACGCGCCCGGACACGATCGCTAAGGTTCGCGGCGGTCCTGCAGGTGCCTGGCGGCAATTCACCGCCGCCGGGTTGAACGGGAAGACGGTGCGCCGGTGATTCCGGCAAGGCCGTCGCTGCCCCCGCAACGGTAGGCGAAGGAAAGGGTGGTCACGCTGGCCACTGTGCGGCAACGCATGGGAAGGCGATCACCCCGGAGCATGCCCGATGCTCCCCTCGCGAGCCCGTATACCGGCCTGCAGTGTTTGTAACGCGTCAGGTCTCGGCGGGAGACAGCGTGACGGCTCGCAAGGCCATCGCTCATCCTCTCATCCAGGCGGACAGCTGCGTGCTGTCCTGACGGCGTCGCGCCGCGCGGTATCCCCCGGGGGAGCCGCCGGCCACACGCTGCCGCCTGCCGGAATCCGGCGCGCATTGTCGGGCTCGGGTGTGAGCCCAGCGAGGAAACGATGCGCACGCAATACGCCTGGGCAGCGCTGCTGCTGCCCGCACTGGCTTCGGCCGAAACCACCACCGGGGCACCTGCCGGCCCGGACAGGGACACCATCATCGTCACGGCGGCACGGCTGCCGCAGCCGCTCGACCGCACAGGCAGCGCGGTCAGCCTGGTCACGCGCCAGGAGATCATCGATCGCCAGGCCACCACGACCGCCAGCCTGCTGCGCGACCTGCCGGGCATCGCCGTCGCGCGCAGCGGCCCGGTCGGCTCGCAGACCCAGCTGCGCATGCGCGGCGCCGAAGCCAACCAGGTGCTGGTGCTCATCGACGGCGTGGAGGCCAACGACCTGGCCGGTGCGGACGAGTTCGCCTTCGAACACCTGGGCACCCTGGACATCGAGCGCATCGAGGTGGTGCGCGGCCCGCAGAGCGCACTCTGGGGCAGCGAGGCCCTGGCCGGCGTGATCAACGTGGTGACGCGCCGGCCCGCGAGCGGCCTGCAGGCGGATGCCTACCTGGAGGGCGGTGCCTACGGCACCGTGAACGGTGGCGCCTGGGCCGGTGGCCGCGCCGGGCGCGGCTACGCCAGCGTGTCGGCATCGCGCTTCGACACCGAAGGCAGCAACGCCGCGCGCAGCGGCACCGAGGACGACGGCTACGACAACAGCACCGCCAGCGTGGCCGGCGGGTTCGAGATCAGCCCGGCGCTGGCGCTCGACGCCAGCTACCGCCACACCAGCGCCGGCAAGGCCTATGACGTCGAATCGCTGGCCACCGGACTGCCGGCGGATGACGCCAATGGCGACGGGCGCACGGACGTCTTCCACACCGATGCCCGCCAGGACTACCTGCACGTCGGCGCCAGCTGGGATCCCTTGGCGGGCCGCTGGCTGCACCAGCTCCGCTACGGCCTGACCGATACCAGCACCGACACCCTTGCCGAGGACCTCTTCTCCGCCGGCACCATCGACCACATGAGCCAGGATGGTCGCAAGTCGATCCTCTCGTATCAGACCTCGATCGGCGTCACGACCGACGCCCCGGGCAACCCCGCCGACACGCTGACGCTCGCCATCGACCACGAGCGCGAGGAATTCGACCAGCGCGGCAAGGTCACCAGCTACGACTTCGACGGCGACGGCGTGCCCGACCTGGTCTACGACCCCAACCAGAGTCCGTCCATGGACCGGACCGGTTATGTCGCCGAGTACATCGCCACGCTCGGCGACAACTTCACCGCATCGGCCAGCGCCCGGCATGATGATTACTCGGACTTCGACGACGCCAATACCTGGCGCGGTACCGTCAGCTGGCGTCCGGCCGGCGGAGCCACGCGCCTGCATGCCAGCATCGGCACCGGCGTGAAGACACCCACCTTCACCGAGCGCTTCGGCTACTACCCGCAGCAGTTCGCCGGCAACCCGGACCTGCGGCCCGAGGAGTCCACGGGCTGGGACGCCGGTGTCGAGCAGCGGTTCGCCGACGGACGGGTGATCGCCGACCTCACCTACTTCAACGCGGACCTCGAGCACGAGATCAACGGCACCTACTGCTGCAGCGCCGGCCTGTATACGGCCATCAACATGGCCGGGAAAAGCCGGCGCCGCGGCGTGGAGTTCGCCACCAGCGCCCGGCTCTCCGGGGCCCTCGCCCTCAACGCCGCCTATACCTACACCGATGCCACCGAGCCCGCGCCCGGCGGCGGCAAGCAGCACGAGCTGCGCCGACCCTGGCACACGGCATCCGTCAACCTCGACGGCAAGTGGCTGTCCGGCCGCCTCGGCGCAAATCTGGGCCTCAGCTACACGGGGCAGCGCGAGGATATCTACTACGACGGCAGCTTCACGCCGCACCGGGTCGGGCTCGGTGACTACACGCTGGTGACACTGGCCGCCAGCTACGACATCACCCGCCGGGTGAGCCTGTACGGCCGCGTGGAAAATGCCCTCGACACCGATTACGAGGATGTCTACGGCTTCAACACGCCCGGCGCAGCCGCCTTCATCGGCCTGCGCCTGGACATGGCGCGCTGAGGGTGGCGGGCCACCACCCAGGGGTTTTGGCTAAGATGCCGTCAGGCCCGGCCCGTAGCCGGGCCCATCGGCGAGGTCGACATGGGCAACCGCCTGAGCAGGATCTACACCCGAACCGGGGATGACGGCAGCACGGGGCTCGGCACCGGCGAGCGCGTGCCGAAGGACGGCGCGCGCATGGTGGCCATCGGCACCGTGGACGAGGTGAACAGCGCGATCGGCGTGACCATCGCCACGACAGGGGTCAATGCCGACGTGGCTGCCTGCCTCGGCGTCATCCAGCACGAGCTCTTCGACCTCGGTGGCGAGCTGTCCGTGCCGGGCCGCGAGGTCATCGACGATGCAGCGGTGGCGCAGCTGGAGATGACGCTGGACCGCTTCAATGCCGACCTGCCGCCGCTGCGCGACTTCATCCTGCCGGGTGGCAACGCCGCGGCCGCGGCCTGCCATGTCGCCCGCAGCCTGTGCCGGCGGGCCGAGCGGCGCGCATGGGCCCTGGCGCGGGTGGAGCCGGTCAACGCCGCTTCACTGCGCTACCTCAACCGCCTGTCCGACCTGCTGTTCGTGCTGGCCCGCGTCCTCGCCCGCCAGGATGGCGGCAGCGAGGTGCTCTGGCGTCCGCGTCGCGCGCCCTCCGCCTGACTACTCCCGCGGCGGCAGGCGGGTGCGTGCCTCGCCCGGCCGAGCGCACATCACCTCGATGCCGTCGAGGAGTCGCGGGCCCGGCCGGCTCAGCAGGTCGGCGTCGACGAGGAACAGGTTGCCGGCACGAACCGCCGGCAATCCCGGCCAGGCGCGCCAGCCCGCGAGCGCATCGCGTCCGCCGATGTCGCTGGCGATGATCGCCTCGGGCGCGGCATCCAGTACCGATTCCGCCTCGACGATGGCAGTCAGCCCCGGCAGCGCGCCGAAGACGTTGTCGCCAGCGCACAGGCGCAGCCCCTGCCCGAGGAAGTGGCGGTCCGTGACCGTGTAGTAGGGCCGCGCCGACAGCTGCAGGAACACCCTGATCCTGGCGGCATGCGAGGCGCGGCTGGCGAGCGCATCGAGTCGCGCCTGGAAGGCGCCGGCCGCGGCATCCGCGACCGCCTGCGTGCCGGCCAGCGCGCCGACGGTGGCCAGCTGCCGACCGATGTCGGCGAGATCGGTGGGCTCCAGCGCCACGACGCGAAAGCCGAGCTCGCGCAGCCTGGCCAGCGTCTCGGGTGGATTGCCCGAGGTCCAGCCGAGGATCAGGTCGGGATCCAGCGCCGCGACGGCCTCGTAGTCGACGCGGAACGCATCGCCAACCCGCGGAACCTGGCGGGCCGCCGGCGGATAGTCGCTGAACGCCACCGCGCCGACCACGCGATCGCCAGCCCCGGCCGCGAAGGCCAGCTCGGTGAGATGGGGTGACAGGGTGATGATGCGCCGTGCAGCCGCGGGCGCCACGGCGCGGGCGGCGGGGGGATCGGCCGGGCTGCAGGCACAGAGCAGTGTCACGCAGCCGAGCCAGGCCAGGAAGAACCTGCGCAGCATGGCCAGCGGATCAGGCCCGGCCGGGCCCGCGCTCGAGCAGGCCGGCCAGCCGGCCCCAGTCGAAGGCAGGCCCCGGGTCGGTCTTGCGCCCCGGGGCGATGTCGCTGTGGCCGACCACCGCGGCCCGCCGCAGCGAGGGCCAGGCCCGGCGCAGCGCCCGCACGATGCGTGCCAGCGCCTCGTATTGCGCCGCCTCGTAGGGCAGCTCATCGGTGCCTTCCAGCTCGATGCCGATGGAGAAATCGTTGCAGCGCTCGCGACCGCAGTAGCGCGACTCGCCGGCATGCCAGGCGCGGCGGTTCAGCGGCACGTACTGCACCAGTGTGCCGTCGCGCCGCACCAGCAGGTGCGAGGAGACCCGCAGGCCGGCGATGGCCTCGAACGAAGGATGGGCCGCGGGGTCGAGGCGGTTGGTGAACAGTGCATCGATCCAGGGGCCACCGAACTCGCCCGCCGGCAGCGATATGCCATGCACCACGATGAGTTCGGGCAGGCAGTCCGGTGGACGCTCGTCGTGGTTGGGCGACGGCACCTGGCGCGCACCGTCCACCAGCCCCGTGTCCGCATCGACCACGATATCCGCCGCCATGCGCGGGATTCTACACATCGCACCGCTGCCGGGCTGCGCCGCGCCTGGCGTCGCGGCCCTGCGCGGCGGTTGAGTACACTGTCCGCGGATTGTGCCGTGGAGCCACCGATGAGCCTGCGCCGGATCTACTCCGACCAACGCCTGACCCCCGGTGCCACGGCGAGTCTCCGTGGCGACGCCGCCAACCACGTGCTGCGGGTACTGCGGCTGCGCCGGGGCGACCGGCTGCTGGTGTTCGATGGCTCGGGCACGGATTTCGAGGCCGAGGTCACCGAGCTGCGCCGCGACCAGGTGCAGTTGCAGCTCGGCAGCGGCCACGCGGTCGATGTCGAATCGCCGCTGGCTGTCACGTTGTTCCAGGGCGTCTCCCGCGGTCCGCGCATGGACACCGTGATCCAGAAGGCCACGGAACTCGGCGTCGCGCGCATCCAGCCGGTGCTGGCGGCCCGCAGCGTCGTGCGCCTCGACGAGGCCGGCGCCGGCCGCAAGCGCGAGCACTGGCAGCGCGTCGCCGTCGCCGCGGCCGAGCAGAGCGGCCGCAGCCGCGTTCCCATGGTCGCCGAACCCGGCCCACTGGAGATCCTGGTCCCGGCCAGCGTCGACCATGCCACACGATTGCAACTGGACCCCACCGGGGAGTCCATCAACGCACTCGGGCCCGTCACCGGGCCGGTGGCGCTGCTGATCGGCCCGGAGGGCGGCCTCACCGAGGCCGAGGTGCGTCTCGCTGCCGACTTCGGCTATCGCCGTCTGCGCCTGGGGCCACGCATCCTGCGCACCGAAACCGCGCCACTCGCGGCGCTGGCGGTGCTGCAGTTCGTGGCGGGCGACCTCGGCTGAGCGAGGGGTAGCCAGCCATCAGGGACGGCGTTGCGCCTGGACCCGTACCGTCACGGGGATCGCGGCTGAAACGTAGGCGGCTTCCGGATCGGATTCCATGCCGAGGTCCGCATCGCGCCGCCGGATGGTGACGTGCCCGTCGATGGTCAGTCGCGGGCCGTCCACGGTGAGTGTCAGCGGCTCAAGCACCAGCTCCCGCCCCTTGATGGTGAGCGTGCCGGCGACATCGAACTGCCCGTCACCGCGTGCCTGGATGGCGGTGCTGCGAAACGTCGCCAGCGGATGCCGGGCGGTGTCGAACCACTCTGGCTGTGGCAGCGTTTCCTCGTGCAGGGCATTGCCATCGCGTGCCGACGCGGTGTCGATCTCGGCCGTCACGCTGGCGTTGCCCGGGTCCGCGGGATCGAAGCGGATGCCGGCACGCCAGCGCGTGAAGCGGCCCTCGAACGGCAGGCCGGCATGGGCTCCCGAGAACAGGATCCCGCTGCCCGGGTCGACGGACCAGTTGCCACCCGGCAGGTCGCCGATGGCGCTCTCCGCCACCGGCACAGCCGCCGGTGGCTTCACCACCGCCCAGGCGGCCGCGACAGCCGCCATGACGATGGCCGCGCTGCCGCACCAGAGCACGAGGCTTCGCGGCCACTCGCGCGGCGTCGGCTGGCCGCCCGGGACACCGGCCAGCGGCAGCATGCGCGAGAGCACGACATCGCGGTCGCCGAACTGGTGCTTGAGCGCGGCGCCCACGTGCAGCGCCAGCAGCGCCATGGTGCCCCAGGCGAGCCAGGCATGCACATCCAGCGTCGCAGCCGCCACCGCGGCGCGTGTCGCCTGCGACGCCTGGTCGAGCCCGAACAGATGCGGCACCGCGAACAGGCCGAACCAGAGGGTCGGCACGTTGAGCGGTGCCGCCCCGCGCCATTGCGCCGAGGCATACAGCCAGCCGCTGAACGGCAGCACCAGCATGAGGACATAGAACGCCCCATGCGTCAGGCGTGCCGCAGTCCGCTCCCAGGCCGGTGCGGCCGCCGGCAGGGGTGGCGGCGCGTGCAGCAGGCGCCAGGCCAGCCGCAGCAGGCTCAGTGCCAGCACCGCCAGGCCCAGCGACTTGTGGACCTGGAACACGGCGATGGCGCGGGCCGCCGCTTCGGGGACATCGATGGCGGAGTGCATCCACCAGCCGAGCGCGACGTTGCCGACGATGGCGCCGGCGATCGCCCAGTGCAGCAGGATCGCGATGGCGGAATAGCGCGCCCCGCGGGCGTTCATTGGCCTTGCGCTGCGTCCTGGTGGAACTCGCCATCGAAGCGGATCGCCACCGCATCGCTGACCAGCGCCGGCTTCAGCAGCTCGGTCATGCCGAAGGCCGAGCGATCGAACGTCCCGGTCGCCGAGAAACCGATCGCCCCGCGCCCGAGGAACGGATGTGCGGCAACGGATCCGACCACCGCCACATCAAGCGTGACCGGCAGCGTCTTGCCGAGCAGGCTGAGATCACCGGTCACGCGCAACTGGCCCGGTGCCGTCTCCTCCACCCTGGACGAGCGGAAGCCGATCTGCGGGTGCTGGCCGGCGTCGAAGAACTTGGGGCTCTGCGCGAGGGCTTCATCGAAGCTCGCGTAGGGCGTGCCGGGTACCGCGGCCTTGTAGTCGCCGGCGTAGTCGGTGCGAATCGAGGTCGGGTCGACCGTCACCTCGATGGACGAGGCCGCCAGGCTGGCTGGATCGAGCTGCAGGCTGGCCTTGAAGCGGGTGAAACGGGCCACGTAGTTGGCGAGGCCCATATGGCCGACGCGGAACTCCAGCGTGGCGTGATCGGGATCGAGCGTATAGCGGCCCGCTGGGGCGGCAATCGGCGCTGCGGCCGCCGGGGCCGGGGCGGCGGCACCGGTCGTCTGCTGCGGCGCGGGTGGCGCGCAGGCCCCGAGCGCGACCGCCGCGAGGGCGGCCATCATCAGGCCCTGACGGCGCCGGTTCAGGAAGCCAGGCAATACCGTGGACGGGTTCATGGAAGGCTCCTTGTTGTACAGCAAGCTCAGATGATGAAACGTCCCAGCCACCAGGCCAGGGCTGCCACCAGCGCCGAGGCCGGGATCGTCAGTACCCAGGCGACGACGATGTTGCCGGCCACGCCCCAGCGCACGGCGGAGAAACCGCGCTGCGCCGAACCGACACCGATGATGGCCCCGGTGATGGTGTGCGTGGTGGATACCGGGATGCCGAAGGCGGAGGCGAGGAACAGCGCCATGGCGCCACCGGTCTCGGCGGAGAAGCCGCCCACCGGCTTGATCTTGGTGATGCGCTGACCCATGGTCTTGACGATGCGCCAGCCGCCGAAGAGCGTGCCGGTACCGATGGTCAGGTAGCAGCTGACGATCACCCACAACGGCAGGTGGTCGCGGGTGGCATCGCCCGAGGCGATGAGCAGCAGCCAGATGATGCCCATGGTCTTCTGGGCATCGTTGCTGCCATGACCGAGGCTGTAGAGGGCCGAGGACACCAGCTGCAGGCGGCGGAAGATGCGGTCCACGCGGTGCGGCGCCGAGCGGAAGCACAGCCAGGAGACCGCGGTGATCAGCAGTGCGCTCCATGCAAAGCCGATGAGTGGCGCGGCGAGGATGAAGATGCCGATCTTGAGGATGCCTGGCAGCAGCAGCGCCTCGACGCCGGCCTTGCTGACCACCGCGCCGATCATGCCGCCGATCAGCGCGTGGGAGGAGCTGGAGGGGATGCCGTAGTACCAGGTGATGACGCTCCAGCTGATCGCGCCCACCAGCGCGCCGAAGATCACGTGGTAGTCGACGAAGTCCGGCTCGACGATGCCCTTGCCAACCATGGCCGCCACCTTCAGCTCGAAGATGGCGATGGCGAGGAAGTTGAACAGCGCTGCCCAGGCGACTGCCTGGTGCGGCTTCAGCACGCCGGTGGAAACCACCGTGGCGATGGAGTTGGCGGCATCGTGGAAGCCGTTCATGAAGTCGAATACCAAAGCGATGACGACCAGCACCGCCAGGGTATTGAACGTGATCTGGACCTCCACGGTCAGCCGTTCTCCAGCACCACGCCCTCGATGATGTCGGCGACATCCTGACAGCGGTCCGTCGCGGTCTCCAGCAGTTCGTAGACCGCCTGCAGCTTGATGACCTGGCGCACGTCGGGCTCCTCGCGGAACAGCCTGGAGATGGCGCCGCGCATGACCCGGTCGGCATCGGACTCCAGCCCGTCGATCTCCTGGCAGAGCATGAGGATCGACGGTGCATTCTCCATGGACGACATCAGGCCCACCGCGGCCTGGACGCGCTCGCAGCAGATCTTCACCAGGTCCGCCAGGTGCGCGGCCTCGGGTGGCAACTGCTTGACGTCGTAGAGCATGAGCGACTCGGACGCGTCCTGGATCAGGTCGAGAATGTCATCCATGCGCGAGATCAGCCGGTGGATGTCGTCGCGGTCGAAAGGCGTGACGAAGGTCTTGTGCAGCAGGGCGGTGGTCTCGCGGGTCACGCGGTCGGCCGCGTGTTCGATCTCGCCGATGCGCGTGATGCGCCCGTTGCAGCCCTGCGCGTCGCTGAAGCCCTGGAGCAGCTCGGATACCGCCGCCCCACCCTCGGCCACGAGGGCGGCATGCTGGTTGAACAGGTCGAAGAAGCGGCCCTCACGGGGCATGAGGCGCGAGAAGATCTGCATGGGTCGCCCGGGACTGTGGCCGTCTGGTTAGCGCGCAGCCTACCAGAAAGCACCGCGCCAGCGGGCGCGGAATCAGGACAGGCGGCGGGCCGAACGGTCCAGGCAGGCGTGCAGCATCTCCTCGACGCGCTCCAGGTCGGGGATCAGCGGGTACTCGTTGATCATGCGGATCTGGCAGACCACGGGCCCCTCGGCGGGCCAGGCCTGGCGGTCGTCGGGCTGCATGACTTCGCGATTGACGCGCACCAGCTGCGGAAAGCCCTCGGTGAGGATGCCGTAGTAGCCGGTGTCGAGGCGGCCCGACATGGCATTGACGATGGCGATGCGGGTGCGGCCACCCGGCTCGCCGGCCTCGCGCCCGCAGAGTTCCTCGAACGAGACCACCGGCACCCGCAGCGTCGTCCAGGGGACCAGTCCGCGGAACCAGCCGGGCGCGGGACCCTGGCGCATCGGCGGTGCGTAGCGGATGACCTCGGCGATGCAGCTGCGGGGCACGATGAGGCGCAGCTGACGCAGCGGGATCAGCTGGCAATAGATCTCGTCGATGGCGCTGCGGGCTGCCGTCTGGCTGTTCATGTCAGGACCGCTGCAACTGGTGGCGCACCGCTTCCAGCAGCGCGCGCTCCTGGTAAGGCTTGCCGAGGTAGTCGTTGACGCCCACCTCGATGGCACGCGCCTTGTGCTTGTCGCTCACCCGCGAGGTGATCATGACGATGGGCACGGTAGCAGTGTCGGCATTGTTGCGCACGTGCTTGGCGAACTCGTAGCCGTCCATGCGCGGCATCTCCACGTCGAGCAGGATGATGTCGGGCCGGTGGTCCTGCAGCACGCCGATGGCCTCGAGGCCATCCTTGGCGGTAACCACGCGGAAGCCGTTGCGCTCCAGCAGCCGCTGGGTCACGCGGCGCATGGTGATGGAGTCGTCCACCACCAGTGCCAGCGGCCCCCTGGCGGGAGGCTCGACCACCGGCGCGCGTACCGTGGCCCCCGCGCGCAGCGTGCGCACCAGGATACCCATGTCGAGGATCACGGCGATGCGGCCGTCGCCGAGGATGGTGGCACCGGCGATGCCGCGGATGGTGGCCAGCTGCGGCCCGACCGGCTTGACGACGATCTCGCGGCTGTCGAGCATCTCGTCGGCGATGAGCGCGGTGGAATGTTCCGCCGCCCGCACCAGGATCACGGACACCCGGCTCTGCTCCTCCGGGACGCGCGCCGGGCCGAGGCCCAGGTACTCCCCGAGGTGGCGGAACTGGTAGGACTGGTCGCCGTAGTCGATGACCGGCTGCGGCGTGGCCAGGCGTGCCAGCAACTCGCTGCGCGACAGGCGGATGACGCCCTCGACGGTGGGCAAGGGCATCGCATAGAGCTCGGCGCCACAGCGCACGATCAGCGCCTGCGTGACGGCGAGCGTGAACGGCAGGCGGATGGTGAAGGTGGTGCCACGGCCCGCCACCGAGCCGATGCGCAGCGAGCCGCCGAGTTTCGCCACCTCGCTGGTGACCACGTCCATGCCGATGCCGCGGCCGGCGGCCTGGGTCAGCCGGTCCGCCGTGCTGAAGCCGGGCCGCAGGATGAACTGCATGGCCTCCTCGTCGCTGACCGCGGTGCCCTGCTCGATGAATCCCAGGTCCGCGGCCTTGCGGCGCACGGCGGCAACGTCGATGCCGCGGCCATCGTCGGCGATCTCCACCACCGCCTCGGAACCATCGCGGCGCAGGTTGATGAAGATGCTGCCGGTGGCCGGCTTGCCCGCGGCCTCGCGTTCCGCGGGCAGCTCGATGCCGTGCACGACCGCATTGCGCAGCATGTGCTCGAAGGGCCCGAGCATGCGCTCCAGGACCTGGCGGTCCAGCTCGCCTCCGCCCTGCATCTGCAGCTCGGCGCGCTTGCCGGCCTCCAGGGCGGTCTGGCGCACCAGCCGCGCCAGGCGCGGGCCGTGCTGGTGGAAGGGCACCATGCGGGTGCGCATCAGGCCGTCCTGCAGCTCGGTGGCCGTGCGCGCCTGCTGGACCAGCAGCGCCTCGGTATCCCGCGCCATGTTCTGCAGCAGGTCCTTGAGGCTGTTCACGTCGGTGGTGGATTCCGCCAGGCTGCGCGAGAGCTGCTGGATGGTCGAGTAGCGGTCCAGTTCCAGCGGATCGAAATCGCCGCGGCCGCCGCCATCGTCCTGGTGGCGGAAGAGGATCTGCGCCTCGGTCTCCAGCTCCAGCTTGCGCAGCTGCTCGCGCAGCCGCACCACGGTCGCACCGAGTTCCTCGAGGTTGAACTGGATCAGGTTGACCTGCTGGCTGAGCCGCGACTGGAAGATGCTGATCTCGCCGGCATTGTTGAGCAGCTGGTCGAGCAGCAGCGAGTCCACGCGCGCGGTCTCGCGGCGCTCCGCGGCGGGCTGGCGCGCCGCGGTGGCCGCCGGTTCCGCAGCTCCGGCGGCAGCGACGGCCGCGACGCCGGACGTGGCCGCCGGCTGCTCGAGCTCCCGGGCCAGCTCGCCGATGCGATCGAGGGCGGGAAGACTGATCTCCGGCAACGCGGGTTCGAATTCCACCACCACCGGTGCCGCGGGCTCGGCGGGCTCGGCCGGCTCGATGGGGCCGATGGGCTCGACCGGCTCGAGGTGCAACGGCCCCGGCGCGGCGGGCAGGGACTCCTCGTGCGCAGGGGCCTCGGCCACGACCGGCACGGGCGGGGCCTCCTGTGCTGCGACCACCGTGGCCGCGGGGACCTCCGCTGGCGGCAGCGGCGCGGGCGGCGCGGAAACCGGCAGTGCGGGCTGGGGTTCCTCGGCAGACAGGGCCGCACGCACCCGGGCGGCGAGCTGCGGTGCCAGCCGCTGCTGCTCGCCGGTCATGACGTCCTCGCGCAGGCGGTGCAGCTCGTCGAGGCTGGCCTGCAACAGCTCGCCAAAGGCCGGACTGCGCGGGATCAGCCCCTCGCTGACCCGGATGAGCAGCGTTTCCAGGTCATGGCTGAATGCACCCATGACGCCGAGGCCGGCCATGCGGGCACCACCCTTGAGCGTATGCAGGTAGCGTTGCAGGTCGGCCATGGCCTGCTCGTCGCTGGCGCCTCCATGGCCGTCGGCGAGGCGGGCCACAGCGGCGTCGGCCGACTCCAGCAGCTCGGCGGCTTCCTCCGCGAAGATTGCCGCGATCTCGGGGTCGTAGGGCAGCGCGGCCGTGGCGGTTGCCGGCGTCGGCGGCGGAGCGGCCGCACGGGAGATGGCCGATTCGACTGGTTGCGCCGGTTGCGCCGGTTGCGCCGGCTCCACCGGCCCGGCCGGTTCAGCCAGGCCAGCAAGCTCTGCCAGCTCGCTGGCCGCGGGCAGATCGGCCGTGAGTTCGATGACCTCAGGCAGCGGCAGCTCCTCGACGATGATGGAATCATCGGCCGGCGGTGCCTCGGGCTCGGGAACTGGCTCAGGCTCAGGCTCAGGCTCAGGCTCTGACTCTGGCACTGGGTCTGGCTCGGCGAGCAGCCCGGTCAGTTCGCCGGTGCGCTCCAGCGGTTGCACGGGCGGATGTTCGAGCGCCTCGGTGTGGTCCCGCAGCCGCTGTTCGAGGTCCGCGGTTTCCGGAGCCGGTCGCCAGGGCTCCGCGAGGTAGGCCAGCAGCGCTTCGATGCGTGAAGCGGTATCGCGCAGCGTCGCCACGGCCCCCGCCGGCAGGCGCGCCGGACGGCCGTAAGCGAGGCTCACCAGCGCATTCAGCGCCTCGGTGAGCGGCAGTCCCAGCTCCACGCGCGCCATGGCAAAGCTGCCATCCAGCGTATGGCAGGCGCGGTGCAGTTCCTCGGTCACTGCGTACGGTGGCGCGGCCTCGTCGCAGTGGGCGACGAACCTGCGCAGGTTTGCCAGGTGGCCGCTCACCTCCCGGGTGAAGATGTCCAGCAGCACGGGGTCCATGGTGGCTGCCGCGGGCGCCGGTTCCGGAGCGGCTGCCGGTGCAGGCTCCGGCCGCGTGATCGCAGGCGGCTCGGGCTTCGCGCCACCGGTCCCTGCCACCGCGACCAGGCGTGGCGCCTGCCCGGGCGGCGGGGCAGCCGGGGCGGTAGTCACGCCCTCCTCCGGCTCGCTGGTGGTCGCCGCCTGCGGCTCGGCCAGGGCATGGAGACGGGCCAGCAGGGACTTGAGTTCCCCGGCCGGTGCAGCCCCGACTTCCAGCTGCTCTAGCAGGGAAGGCAGCACGGTGACGCAGTCCTGCAGGGTGGCCATCAATCGCGGGCTGCGCAGAACCGTGCCATTGATGACGCGGTTGAGGAGCACCTCGACCTTCCAGCAGAACTCGCCGATGGCGTCGGCGCCGACCATGCGGCCGCTGCCCTTCAGGGTATGGAAAGCCCGGCGCAGGGCCGCCAGCGAATTGCCGTCGGCATCATCGCGCTCCCAGGCAGCGAACGCGCGGCCGATGCCGGTGATCTCCTCGCGCGCCTCCTCGATGAACAGTTCCAGCAGCTCCGGGTCGAGCCGCTCCGGGCCACCGCTGTATACCCGCGTCGGCGACACCGTGACCGGCACCAGCGGCGGCACGGATGGCGCCGTGATCACCTGCGTGGCCTCGTGCTCCGCCGGCAGGGCCGCCACCGTCTCGGCTGCATCCAGGCCCGCCGCGTGCTCCAGCGCCGCTTCGGCACCGTCGACGGGTGCGGTCTGCGCCAGGCCCGCCAGGCAGCGCTCGGCATTGTCGAGCATGTAAACGGGCTCGCTGCGCCCGGCCTGCAGCGTCTCCAGGTAGTACTCCAGCGCCACCGTCGCATCGGCCAGCCGGTCGAGGCGTCCGCGCTCGGCGCCCCCCCGGCCCTGGCCGAGCAGGCTGCGGATGGCACGCTGCAGGTCGCCCACGATGCCGGCAGCACGCTCCTTGCCGAGCATCAGCAACCCGGCGGTGATGCCCTGCAACTGCTCGGGCACGGCATCCATCGCGGCACCGTCACCGCCCCGGTCGGTGATCTGGGTCACCGCCTCCTTCACGCGAGCGAGGTTCACCAGGCACTCGCGCATGACAGCCGGTGTCACCTGCCCCAGGCCCGAAGCGCCTTCCTGCGAGGCCTCGCCACTGGCTGGCTCGTCGGCCCGCGGGGCGATCATGCCGATGAGATCGCCCTCCAGCCGGTCCTCGACGCCGAGCAGCGCGGCGGCGATGCCCACCAGGGCGGATTCCGCGGGGCGGCGCCCATGGCCGATCAGTTCCTGCAGCTCCTCGCGCCGGGTCTGCACCGCTTCGCGCAGATCACCGAGGCCGAGCACACCCAGGGTGTCGCCGATCTTCTTCAGCAACTCCAGTTGCGGCGCCAGCTCCTCGACACGCTCCATGCCGGTGCGAACGAAGATGTCCAGCACATCCTTCACGCGGCCAAGGTCCTCGCGGATCGCCTGCGCAACGGTCTGCATCAGCTTGACGCTGGGCGCCGAGAGGCTCTGGCGCGCCTGCTCGACCTGGGCATCGCCGGGCACCAGCTCGGAGAGGTTGAAGGCCGCGCGGATCGCCGTGGCTCGCGGACCGCCGGTGCGGGCCCGCGCCACGTAATAGAGCAGGTTGTTGACGAGCTCCGTCGGCGGCACCTTGGCAAACTGGGCTTCGCCCAGCGTGCGCAGGCGCTTCATCTCGCGGTCCACCTGGCCCATCAGGCGCTTGAGCGAGACGCTGGTTTCCAGGCCATGGTCCAGCAGGGCCTCGATGATGCCGGCCGCCACCCACCAGAGGTGATGGACCTGTTCGGCGGCAGCCGCTTTCTCCAGCCGCTCCACCACGCCGGCCATCTGCCGCAGGTTGGCCTCCGGCTCGTCACCACGGATCCAGCCAAGCAATGCCAGCTGGAAGCGCGGGCGCAGTTCGCCCGCGAGGCGCATGAGATCCTCACCGCTGGGATTCGCCCGGGGCAGCTGGCCGACCGCGCGCGGGTCGCCACCGACATTGAGGAGCAGCAGCGTGCTCTCCGACAACAGCGGCCGGCCCCGGGCCGCACGCAGGTCGTTGAGCAGGGGCAGCAGAACCAGCGGGATATCGCGCCCGCCATTGAGTACCCGCTCCACGTAGGCCGGCAACTGCACGGCGGAACGCATCAGCGCCTCGAGCGGTTCCTCGGCACCACCGTCGCGCCGCTTCAGCCTGGCCAGATGGGCGCAGGTCTGCTCCATTTCCTCGGCCAGCAGGCTGGCGCCGTGGGTCTCCGTCATGCGCAGCACGCCGCGCGCGGTGTGCAGCAGTGCAGCCACGCGTTCCAGTGCCTGCGAGCCGCCATCGCCCTCGGCGAACTGCTCCAGCACCACGCGCGCATCGTTGAGCGTGACCGCCAGCTCGTCGCTGACGATCTGCAGCGATGCCTGTGGAATCGCGGTGTTCATGTCTGGACGGGCCGCAGGGGATCCGCCGTCAGGCCGTCCGCTTGCCGATCACGCGCAACCCCCGTTCGCCGTAGCCGCCGGCCTCGGTGCCGGGGGACTGCGCCTGCCGCGGCTCCGGCCCGCGTCCGGGGCGCACATCCACCACCCCGGGCGGCAGGCGGAAGCCCGCCACCGAGCGGCGCAGCTGTGCGGCCAGCTCGGCCAGCTTGCTGATGGATTCGCGGGTGTTGCTGGTGCCGGATGCGGTCTGCGAATTGATCTGCTGCAGGAGCTCGACGATGCGGATCACGGCTGCCGCCGCACCCGCCTGCTCGCGCGCCGAGTTGGAGATGTTCTGCACCAGGCTGGCGATCTGGCTGGACACCTGCTCGATCTCCTCGAGTGCGGCGCCGGCATTCTCCGCCAGCAGTGCGCCTCCCACCACGTCGGTGGTGCTGCGTTCCATGGAGACGATCGCCTCGTTGGTGTCGGCCTGGATGGTGCGCACCAGCACCTCGATCTGCTTGGTGGCATTGGCCGAGCGTTCCGCCAGGCGCTGCACCTCGTCGGCCACCACCGCGAAGCCGCGGCCAGCCTCGCCGGCCATCGAAGCCTGGATGGAGGCATTCAGCGCCAGGATGTTGGTCTGGTCGGCGATGTCGTTGATGAGCTCGACGATGTTGCCGATCTCCTGCGAGCTCTCGCCGAGTCGCTTGATGCGCTTGGAGGTGTCCTGGATGGTCTCACGGATGGCATTCATGCCCTCGATGGTGCGGCGCACCGCCTCGCCACCCTTGTGTGCCACATCCACCGAATGGCGCGCCACATCGGAAGAACGCTCGGCATCGCCGGAGACCTCCTCGATAGAGCCGACCATCCGGCCGATCGCCTGCGAAGCGGACTCCACCTGCTTGGACTGCGCCTCGCTGGCCTGGCCTAGCTGCGCGGCGGTGGTTTCCGCGCTGCGTGCCGCGCCATCGAGCAGAATGGCACTCTCGTTGATGGTGGTCACCAGCTCGCGCAGCGCCTCCACCGCATAGTTGATCGAGTCGGCGATGGCCCCGGTGATGTCCTCGGTCACCGTGGCCTGCACGGTCAGGTCGCCATCGGCGAGGCTCGACAGCTCGTCGAGCAGGCGCAGGATCGCCTGCTGGTTGCGGTCCGCCTGGTCCGTCGCCGGCTGCACCGGCCCGGCCGGCGGTGCCTGGAAGTAGACCCAGGTCATGGCCGCAAGGATCACCGCGGCAAGCACCAGCAGGCCGATCACCAGGACCTCGCGGGCCGGGGCTCCGCTGGAACCCGTGGCGGCGGCCGGTGCGCTCACCACGCGCAGGGCCACCTGGTCGAGCTGGCGAGAGGCCTGGGAGATGAGATCAAGCCGGTCACCCAGCGCACGGGCATCGCGCACCCGGGTGAATACCTTGTCGCGCGCGGCAGCGAGCCGGCCCAGCGTTTCGGTGGCCCGCGCCCCGCTCACCGCCTTGAGGTTGAGATCCGGGTCACCGCTCTGCAGGCCGAGGATGATCTGCGCCACGTCGATCTCGGTCTGGCCGAGCGCATTGGCAACATCCGTGGGCTTGGCGGGCCCGCTGACCAGCGCCCGGACCTGCGGCACGATGCCCTGCATGATGGTGCCTAGCCGCTGCAGCTGGGCGCCGGTGGCCGCCTGGCCGCCCGCGGCGAACTGCAGTTCCTCGGCTTCGCGGCGCACCGGCGGGATGAGCTTCTCCAGGTCCGCGACCACGGCATACGCCCCGAGTATTTCCGGCCGCCCCTTGCTGATGATGGCGGCACTGGCTCGCACCTGCCCCGCCAGCGGATCGGCATCGCCGCTGCCCGGGGCATCCATCCGTGCCACGGTACGCGCCAGCGCGTCGAAAGCCTGCGGCGAACCCCGCAAGGCCTCGCGCGCCTGCACCAGCGCTGCCTGGATGTCGGCATCGGCCCTTGCCCCGGCGCCCGAAGCGCCCGGTCCCTTGAACACCAGCGCCATGGTGCCCACCAGCGACAGGAACATGCACAGGGCGAGGATGACCAGATTCCGCGACCGGTTGCTGCTGTTGAACATGAGTTCTGCGTCCTCCAAACGGGGCGCGGCCAGCGCGCCACTCCTGTCGTCTTGTTATGCGTCGCCGGGCGCGACTGCCGCCCCGGCTAGTCCTCTGCAGCCCGCTGGAACTCGCGGCTTGCCAGCAGCTTCTCCACCCTCAGCACCGGCCAGACCTCGAGCCCGCGGCGAAAGGCGCCGTCCAGGTAACGGTCCGCCCGGATCGTCGTCTGCGGGAACTCGCCGACGCGCTCACGCTGCAGGAACCTGCGGAAACCGTACACCTCGTCCACCACCAGGCCCACCGGGAACTCGTTGCTGTTGGCCACCAGCACCCGCGCCGCACGCTCGCCCGTCACCGCGCCGGAACCGAGAAAGCCGCGCAGGTCGGCGATCGGCAGCAGGTGGCCGCGGACGTTCGCCAGGCCGCGAATCCAGGGCCGGGCCCCGGGCACACGGGTGAGCGCCGGCGGCAGCATCAGCACCTCGCGTACTTCCTCCCGCGCCACGACGAAGCGCTCGTTGCCGAGCCGCAGACCGATCCCCACCCACTCCTCGCCGCTGACATCATCGCCGGGACCGCCGGTGAGGGCCACCCGCGAACGCCGCTCGATCTCGCGCAGCAGCTCGAACGGATGTTCCCTCAGGGTCCGCAGCCCGGTGCCCGCCGACGTCGTCACGATGGCCGGATCACGACTTGATGTTGGCCCTTACCGCCGCCACCAGTTCGTCGTCCCCCACGGGTTTGGTGATGTAACTGACCGCGCCCTGGCGCAGTCCCCAGATCCGGTCCGTCTCCTGGTGCTTGGAGGTCACGATCACCACCGGGATGGAGGCCGTGGCCGGGTTCTTCGTCAGGTGCCGCGTGGCCTGGAAGCCGTTCATGCCGGGCATGACGATGTCCATCAGGATCACGTCCGGGTGCTCGCGCTCGGCCAGCGAGATCGCCTCCTCGCCTTCGCTGGCCACCAGCGTGTCGAAGCCATGGCGCTGCAGCGCCTGGGAGATCACGTGCTGATCGGTCGGCGAGTCATCAACGATGAGTACCAGCGTCATGGCTACGTCCTCCGGTGGGGCGCCTCAGCGCGACACATGGCCCCTGATGGCCCCCAGCAGCTCGTCCTTGGTGAATGGCTTCGTCAGGTAGTGCTCCGAGCCGACGATCCGGCCACGGGCCCGGTCGAACAGGCCATCCTTCGAGGACAGCATGATCACCGGCGTGTCCTTGAAGGTACGGTTGTGCTTGATCAGTGCGCAGGTCTGGTAGCCGTCGAGCCGGGGCATCATGATGTCCACGAAGATGATGTCGGGGCGGTGGTCGGCGATCTTGGCCAGCGCATCGAAGCCGTCCACCGCCGTGTATACCTGGCAGCCTTCCTTGGAGAGCAAGGTCTCGGCCGTGCGGCGGATGGTCTTGCTGTCGTCGATGACCAGGATCTTCAGCCCGTTGAGGTCGCCGGAACCTTCTGCAGCCACCGAGCCCTCCACGCGGGGAATCTGCTTTTGCCCTTTTAACATAACGGTTTAGGCTCATCCACGCTTGAAGCCGGCGCGATTCACGATCGCAGGCCGGCAGGCAGATACGACACATCCGGACGGGCATCCTGGACCTGTGCAACAGCGGCCCGATCCATGGCCGCAGGAACCCCGCGCACGCACCGTCCGGATCATAACGCCGCGCTGGTGATATTTCAGCAACCGTAGGGGAGAATTGCGTTTTTGCCGCCTGCGTCACAATTCGGGGCGAGGAGCTACTGCATTGGCCAGCACCGTTCGACTCGGGATCGTGATGGATCCCATCAGCGCCATCCATCCGGCCAAGGACAGCAGTCTCGCCATGCTGCTGGAGGCCCAGGCGCGCGGCATGGACCTGTTCTACTTTGAACAGAATGACCTGCGCATCCGCAACGGCAGCGCCCACGGCCGCGCCCGCCGCCTGCGGGTCCACGACCACAGGGAGCACTGGTTCGATTTCACGGGCCAGGAGGACGTCGCGCTGGGCAGCCTGGACGTCATCCTGATGCGCAAGGATCCGCCCTTCGACACCGAATACATCTACACCACCTACGTCCTGGAGCGCGCCGCGCAGCAGGGCGCCCTGGTGCTCAACCGTCCGGCGGCCCTGCGCGACATCAACGAGAAGGCCTTCACCGCCTGGTTTCCGCAGTGCTGCCCCGACACGCTGATCACCCGCTCCATGACCGAGATGCGCGCCTTCATGGCCGAGCACGAGGCGATCGTCGTCAAGCCGCTCCACGGCATGGGCGGACGCTCCATCTTCGTGGTGCGCCGGGGCGACCTCAACGCCAACGTCATCTTCGAGACCCTGACCGCGTACGAAACCCGCCACGCCATGGCCCAGCGCTACATCCCCGAGATCCGCCAGGGCGACAAGCGCATCCTGCTGGTCGACGGCGAGGCGCCGGCGCAGGTCCTGGCACGGGTGCCGGCCGCGGACGACAACCGCGGCAACCTGGTCATGGGCGCAGCCCCCGAGGTGCGGCCGCTGACCGAGAGGGACCGCTGGATCGTCGGTCAGGTGGGCCCGGTGCTGCGCGAGCGCGGCGTGCTCTTCGCCGGCATCGATGTCATCGGCGACTTCCTCACGGAGGTCAACGTCACGAGTCCCACGGGCATCCGTGAGCTGAAGAAGTACGGCCACGAGGATCTGGCCGCCAGGTTCCTCGATGTGGTGGAGGGACGGCTCGCTGCGCGCTGAAACCGCCGCCGCGGCCATCGCCCTGTTCTGCCTCGGCGGCTGCGGGGGCGAACCCCCGGTCGTGGAGCGGGTCATGCCCGTCTTCGGTACGGTGGTGAGGGTGGAGGTCGCGGACGCGGATGCGGCCACCAGCGACGCCGCCCTCGACCAGCTGCAGGCGCTGTACCGGCGCATCGACGTGGACTGGCGCGCCTTCGGCCCGGGCGAACTCGGCCGCGCCAACACGCGGCTGGCGGCCGGCGAAACGGTGTCGCTGTCGCCGGAACTGGCCCGCCTCGTCGCCCGCGGCCTCGACATCCGCGTGCGCTCCGGCGGCCTGTTCGACCCGCGGGTCGGCCCGCTGGTGCGGCTCTGGGGTTTCGACGATCTCGCGCACCGGACGCCCACCGCCGTGCCGGATGACGCCGCCATCGACACCACACGAGCCGTCGCACTTGGCGCGGCAGCATTGCACCTCGATGGCCTGCGGCTGAGCACCGCGGCACCGGTGACGCTCGATCTCGCCGGGGTCGCCAAGGGCAGCGCACTGGCGGCAGGCGCAGCGGTCCTGCGCGCGGCCGGCGTGGACCATGCGCTGATCGTCGCCGGCGGCGACGTGCTGGCGCTCGGCAGCCGCGGCCGCCGGCCGTGGCGCGTCGGGGTACGCGATCCGCTCGGCCCGGGAATCCTCGGCTACCTCGACCTGTCGGACGGCGAGGCGGCGGTGTCCTCGGGGACCTACGAGCGCTACCTCGAAGTCGATGGCCAGCGCTACCACCACATCATCGACCCGCGCACCGGGCGGCCGGCCCGGGGCGCCGCGGGCAGCACCGTCGTCGGCCGCGATCCGGAGCTGGCGAATGCTGCGGCGACCACGCTGCTGGTGGGCGGGCCCGACGCCTTCGATGACCTGACCCGGCGCCTGGACCTGGACTGTGCGCTGCTGGTCGCCGCGGACGGCCGCCGCCTGATGACACCCTGCATGCGGCGCCGCCTGCGGCCCTGAACCGGCAGCCACGCCCGAATCCGTGACGTAATGCCAACCGCCGCGGGCGACCCACGTATAATCAGGCCGTGCGCCGCGCGGGGCGCCCTGCCCCCTGCGGGAATCCCCTGGCTGTCGATCCACGGGTGCAACGGACGGTGATGCGAAGGCCCTCGAGCAGACCGCATGCGATCGCGCTGGACCCGGTCGGCGGGCCGTGGTCGCCCGCTGCCACCCGCGACCGCCTCTCCTCGACGCTGTTCCTGGCCGCCCTGCTGCACGGCGTGATCATCCTCGGCGTGACCTTCACCGCCGCCACGCCGGAGCGCAATCCCGCCGCGACCTCCCTCGACGTCGTCATCGTCACCCGCGACTACGCCAGGGCCGCGGCGCCGCGCAACCCATCCGCGCTGCTGGCGTATCCGCAGGCGAACAAGAACGCCGCGCCCGATATGCCGCTCAAGTCGGTCAACATCATCTGGTGGTCGCGAGAGTCCGGACCTAGCGAAGTGATCGTCGATGGCGTGACGGCGCGTGTCTGCTTGCCCGAAGAACCGCGGCGAACCGGCGTGACTGTGGAGTTGACCGGCGCCGCCGACGCC
>JAANMV010000837.1_pt1 | contig 36654 bp, 35 predicted proteins | sample 7279661 | NCBI WGS metagenome assembly JAANMV01 (sample SAMN14094540, study PRJNA606508) | bioreactor metagenome | isolation source: A lab-scale SPAN reactor treating ammonium-rich wastewater day 121 | place: Ireland: Galway | collected 2017-05-16
AGCCAGCAGCACGCCGAGCTGGGCGAGGATCGCCTCGGGCGAACGCGCGAGCATCACCCCGACCCGCTCGCCGGGCTGTACGCCCTGCTCCGCCAGCGCCGCGGCGATCTCCTCGGCGCGCGCCAGCAGCGCGGCGTAGTTCAGCCTACGCTCGCCCTGACAGAGGGCGATGCGCTCCGGCTGGCGCTCGGCGTGAGCGCGGATCGCCGCCAGCACGCTGGTCACCTCGCCGAGCTGCGCCTGTTCCGTGGCCGGCGCGCTGAGGCACTGGCGAAATCGGTAGTCGGCCATCCAGGCATCAAGGACCAGGTCGCGCGGCAGCTCGGGTGCCGCCAGCCAGCGGCGCAGCAGTTCGAACAGTTCCTCCTGCAATGCCTGCAGATGCTCGGCGCTGTAGCACGCCGGGTTGGCGTCGTAGTCCAGTTGCGGAATGCCGTCGGCACCGACCTGCACCTCCAGGGTCAGGTCCTCCACCGGCCCGGCGCTGAGGTTGAGCGTGCGCGCCGCCAGCTCGCCGTAGGCCAGCGGGCGGTCGAACGGCATGATGTTGATCAGCGGGCCGAACAGCCGCTGCTCGCCACCGACGCGGCCAAGGTCGCGGCGCAGCGCTTCGTAGCGGTAATGCTGATGCTTGCGGCTGGCGCGGCGCAGTTTGCCGATCGCCTTCGCAGTTGCGATCAGGCTGGCGTCGCCATCGGCCTGCAGGCACAGCGGCGCGATGTTCATCTGCATGCACGGCACGTTGAACGAAGCCGAGCCGATGCGATTCATCACCATCAGCCCGAACACCTGGGCATCGCTGCCGCTGACCTGGCGCAGCTGCGCGCTGAGCGCGGCCAGCAGCAGATCGGCCCAGCCGATGCCGTGGGCGTCGGCGGTGGCGCTCAGCAGCTGCCACAGCGGTGCCGGGAAGCGCGCGCCGTGCCGCACGAAGGTCGCCGAGATCGGCGCGCTGCGCTCGCTGAAGCTGACCGGCGCCGGCAGCCGCGAGAAGGTCTCCAGCCAGTAGCCGCGCGCGGCGGCAGTCTTGTTTTGCGCATCGCGCTCGGCGTCCTCGGCGAGTACATCGGCATAACGGCCGAAGCCGCAGGCTGGTGCCGGTTCGCCGCGCACAGCGGCGCCGTAGAGCTCGGCGATGCGCTGGTACAGCAGGTTGGTGCCGTAGCCGTCGAGGGCGATGTGGTGCACGCAGCTGTAGAGAAAATCCTGCCCCGCCGCCCGCAGCAGGACGAAACGGCAGGCCAGTTCGCGCTCAAGGTCGAACGGCTGGCGGATGTCGGCCATCGCCCAGTCGCGCACCCAGGTTTCGGCGTCGGCAAACGCCGGTACCTCCAGCTGCGCCACCGTCAGCGGCAGCTCGCAGGGGTCGAAGCACACCGTCTCGCCGTCGATCACATATAGCCCGCTGAGTGCCTCGCACTCGACCACCGCCTGCTGCACGGCGGCGATCAGCAGCGGCGCCTGCACCTTGCCGGCGAAGGCGATGCACTCGGCGGTGTTGAACATGGCGCGGTCTTCGTTGAGCAGGTAGCCGTACCACAGGCCCTGCTGCGCATTGCCCAGCGGCCTCATGCGGCACCTCCGTGCTGCTGGATCTGCGCCCACCAGCCGTTGAGCGTCGGCGTCTTCGCCAGATCGGTGAAGCTCAGCTCCAACCCCTGCTCGCGCCACTCGCTGAGCAGCGACATGACCTGGATCGAATCCAGACCGTAGTCGAGCAGGTTCTCGTCCGGGTCGAACGGCTCGTCGATCTCATCGAGCATGGCCAGCAGGCGCGCCTGCAGCGCCTCGCGGGTCAGCCTCAGGCCTGCTGCATTCCCCAGCCCGAGCACCTCGCGGCATTCGATGACGCGCCCGCAGCGCGTGGCGACGTAGTTCAGCGCCATCTGGTGGTCGGCCTGGCTGAAGTCGGCGATGCCGTCGGCCAGCAGGAACGGCTGGATGTCACGCATGAAGGCGTCGCAGGCGGTCATCAGGCAACCGATGTGGCCGTAGATGCCGCCGATGATCAGCTGATCGCGACCCAGCTCGCGCAGCAGGTGTTCCAGCGGCGAACGCTGGAAGGCGCTGTAACGCCATTTGACCAGCACGGTGTCGTCCGCCGCCGGCGCCAGGCCGGCGACGATGCCCTGACGCGCCGGATACTGGGTGATGCCCGGGCCCCACATGTCGCTGAGCAGGGCCCGCTCGGCGTCGGCCTGCTGGCCCGGTTGTGCGGTGTAGACCACCGGGATGCCGAGCGCCTTGCAGCGCGCGCGCACGGCGGCCAGGCGTTCGACCAGCGCGGCGACGAAGGGACTGTCCTCGCCCCAGAAGTCGCAGAAGTAGTCCTGCATATCATGGATCAGCAGCACCGCGCGCGCGGGGTCGACCGGCCACTGGACCTTGTTCACCGCCCATTCGCTGGGCAGGCTGTAGGGCGTGAGCGTGGGAATAGTCATGGAGCGAAGTCCTTATTCAGTGACGGTCAGTTGTTCAGCGAGACGGCGGCGCAGGCGGGTCTTGTCGACCTTGCCCACCGCCGTCATGGGTAGCGCCGCGACCTGCTCGATGCGGTCCGGCAGCTTGTAGTCGGCGAGCCCGAGGCCACGCAGGTACTTGCGCAGGGCGACGCCCTTGAGCGTCGGGTCGCGGCTGACGATGAACGCGCAGCTCTTCTCACCCATGCTCGGGTCCGGCATGGAAACCAGCGCGGCGTGGGTGACGGCCGGATGCGCCATCAGCAGGTTTTCCACTTCCTCGGCGGCGATCTTTTCGCCGCCGCGGTTGATCTGGTCCTTGATGCGTCCGACCACCACCAGGTAGCCGTCCGCGCGCAGCTGCACGAGATCGCCGGAGCGGTAGAAACCCTCGGCATCGAAGGCCTGGGCGTTGTGTTCCGGGCTCTGGAAATAGCCGCGGATGGTGTAGGGCCCGCGAGTCAGCAGCGCGCCGACCTGCCCCGGCGCGACCGGACGTCCGTCGCGGTCGACCACCCTGACCTCGTCGTCCGGGCTCATCGGCCGGCCCTGGGTCAGGTAGACGTGTTCGTCGTCATCGTCCAGGCGGGTGTAGTTGACCAGCCCCTCGGCCATGCCGAAGACCTGCTGCAAACGACAGCCGAGCACCGCCGGGATGCGCCGCGCCTGCGCTTCCGGCAGCCGCGCACCGCCGACCTGCAGCAACCGCAGCGAGGCCAGCTCCGCCTCGTGCCCGGGCGCCGCCTGCAGCCACAGCGACAGCGCCGGCGGCACCAGCGCGACGACATTGACCTGCTGCGCGGCGATCAGCGCAAAACAGCTGGCCGGACCGGGATCGGCCGCGAGCACCACGCGGCCACCGGCGACGAACACGCCCAGCGCGCCGGGCGAGCTGAGCGGGAAGTTGTGCGCCGCCGGCAGTGCGCAGAGGTAGCGGGTATCGCGGTCGAAACCGCACAGCTCCACGCTGCGCCGCACGCTGTAGTAGTAGTCGTCGTGGGTACGGGGGATCAGCTTCGGCGTGCCGGTGCTGCCGCCGGATAGCTGGAAGAACGCCACCTCGTCGGCGGGCGTCGGCGCAAAGTCGCACTCGGCGGCCACCGGTTGCAGCCAGGCCGCCAGGCTGCGCTGCGCCAGACCGTCGGCATGCAGCAAGGCGGTGTCGATGCCGGCCAGCTGCTGCAGTTCGGCGAGAAACAGGTCGTCGTTCTGGAACAGCGGATGCAAACGGCTGGCGATCAGCAGGCGCGGACGGATCTGCTCGGCATAGGCGCGCAGTTCCAGCCGGCTGTGGCTGAACAGCGCGTTGACTGGCGCAATCCCGGCCTTGAGCAGGGCGAAGAACACGATGTACAGCTCGGCCTGGTTGCCCAGCTGCACCAGCGCCCGGTCGCCCGGCCCGAGGCCGTGATTGGCCAGCCGCTGGGCCAGGTTGGTGGACGATGCATCCAGCTCGGCGTAGCTCAGCTCGCGCTCGCCGCAGACCACCGCGATGGCCTCGGGCTGCGTTTCAGCCTGAACCGCGAGCATGTGGCTGAGCGGCTTGCCCAGCCAGTAACCGGCCTGGCGGTAGCGCTCGGCGAATGCGTCCGGCCAGCGGGTGAACGGAATCAGGCTCACACGGCCTCCTTGTCGAGGCCGAAGGCGGCGAGCATGGTGCCGAGCTTGGTGCCGGTTTCGCGCCATTCCGCGTCCGGGCAGGACGCGCTGACCAGACCGGCGCCGGCGAACAGACATACGCGAGTCTGCTGGATGATCCCGCAACGGATGACCACCGCCCATTCGCCATTGCCGGCGGCATCGCACCAGCCGACGATGCCGCCGAACACGCCACGGTCGAATGGCTCCAGTTCGGCGATCACCTGCTTGGCGGCGGCGGTGGGAAAACCGCACAGCGCCGGCGTCGGGTGCAGCCGGCAGGCCAGGCGCAGCGCCGACAGCTCGTCCTGCAGCTCGCCGTCGATCCGGGTCGACAGGTGCCAGAGCCTGGCGGTCTTGAGCAGCGTTGGCGCCGGCGGGACGTTCAGCGTGCGGCACAGCGGGCGCAGCTGGCGTTCGAGATCGTCGATGACCAGCCGGTGCTCATGCTGATCCTTGGCCGAATCGAGCAGCGCGCGGGCGGCCTCCGCATCGGTCAGCGGGTCGAGCGACCGCTTGGCCGAGCCCGCCAGCGGATTGGTGCTGAACGCACGCCGGTGCTTGCGCAGCAGCAGCTCCGGACTGGCGCCGATCAGCACGCCCTCACCAGGCAGGTCGACCGCAAAGTGGTAGGCCTCGGGGTTCTGCTGGCGCAGGCCCTGGAAGATCGTCTGCGCGCAGGGCGGCTCGTCGAATTCGAGTTGCAGCAGACGCGACAGCACGGCCTTGTCGATGCGGCCTTCACGCAGCAGATCCAGCGCCTGATTGACCGCATCGCAGAAGCCAGCGCGCCCCGGCTGCTCGATGCAGCTGCGCGCGGCGCCGCAGGGCAACCCGCAGATCGCGGTGGGCGGCGCGCTGGGCGGCAGGAACGCCAGATGCCGCGGCACGAAGAGTCGCGATGGCTGCGCCTTGTCGAAGGGAATCACCCCGACTACCGCGGGATTGCTCAGCCCGGCCCGACGCGCGTCGTCGAATGCCTGCTGCATGCTGCGCTCTAGCGCCTGTCCATCGTCGTCGCAGGGCAGGGTCAGCGAAGCGAAACAGCCGCTCGCCTCGACTCCGCCAGTCGGCGAATAAAACCGGAAACCAGGGTCAAAGATACGGCTCTGGCGGGCGCCAGAGAGTACTGCCTGAGCCCATGCGTTCACCGCGACCTCCTTAGCCATTCTTAATCAGAATTATTATCATTTGCATAGAAGGCGACGAATCTAGCCACGCCGATCAGGTGCGTCAAATTATTTCGAGGGAATTTTTTGAATCGGCATGCATGCCAAAATGCCAGTAACAAAGCGCGCGATCGAGCGCGAACTTCGGCAATCAACCGGCATCGAAATGGCGACATTCGATCGCTAAAGGAGTCGAAATGCGCGACAGATGGAGCCCCGACGCTAACCAGTGCAATGCGCTACCAGGGACCGGCGTGCGCCCCTCCGGCCGGCCGTGGCACCTGCGCGCCGGCGCGCTCGCGCTGCTCGCCACGGTCGCCGCGCTGCCCGCCTGGGCGACGAACGGCACCTCGCTGGCCGAGCGCGACGCGCACAACAAACGCCTGAGCGAACAGTTGCAGCTGGCACCGAACGGGCAATCGGCCGCGCCGACCGCGCGCTACAACCACATCATCACCTTTGGCCAGTCGCTCGCCTCGGCAGCCGAAGGCTGGCCGGCGCTGTCGACCGAGGCGCGCTACGACAACCTGATGCTCGGCCAGGCGGTGCGCTCGGCGACCTTCAGCGGCGCATCTTTCGAACCCGTCGGCCAGGCAGCCTTCAGCCCGCTGCGCGCGGTGGTGCAGCGCAAGAGCGATGCGCGGATCATTCTCGAGCCGGCGCAGGTCGCTCAGCTCGAAGAGCACGCCCAGGAGGAAGGCGAATCGGTGGATATCGGCGCGCTGAACATGGCGCGACGCCTGTATCTGCAAAAGCGCGGCAGCGACGCCGATCCGCAGCACCTGCTCCTCGCCAGCAACGCGGCAACCTCCGGACGCTCCATCGCGCAGCTGTCGAAGACCGGCGGCACCCACGAATACCGCCGCGTGCCGCAAGCCATGGACCAGGCGAAGGCGCTCGCCGACGTGGAGAACGCCAGCTATGCCGTCAGCGCGTTCTTCTGGATGCAGGGCGAGTTCGACTATTCCCACACCAACGGCGGGGTGAACGACAAAACGCGCTACAAGCAGCTGGCACGCCAGTTGCGCGACGACCTCTATGACGACACCCGCGCCATCACCGGGCAGTCACGAATGCCCGCCTTCATCAGCTATCAGACCGACGCCAAATCCTCGGTGAAGGACGGCTCGCTCGCGGTCGGCATGGCGCAATGGGAACTGGCCCAGGAGGAGCCCAACTGGTTTCTCGCCGGCCCGGTGTACCCGTACGTCGACAAGGGCGTGCACCTGTCGGCCAACGGCTATCGCTGGTTCGGCCAGATGCTCGGCAAGGTCTACCACCGGGTCGTCGTCGAGGGGCGCAAATGGCAGCCGCTGGCGCCGCGTCAGGCCACCGTGGCGGGGCGCGAGATTCTGCTGGATTTCCACGTTCCCGAGCCGCCGCTGCAGTTCGCCGAACCCTACCTCGGCCACGTCGCGCGGCCGGTGAAGAACAAGGGTTTCATGGCCTATGACGACAAAGGCGAAGTGCCGCTGACTGCGGTGGAGATCGCCGCCGACACTATCGTCCGTCTGCGCGCCGGGCGCGAACTGGCCGGACAACCGCGCATTACCTACGCGAGTTTCCAGGTCGGTGGCGCCGGCCAGCTGCGCGACAGCGATGCCACGCAGGCCGACGCCAGCTACGAATACCTGCCGGAACAGGGCATGCCCGCCGAGGCGAACATCCCCGCGCTGGTCGGCAAGCCCTACCCGCTGCAGAACTGGAGCATCGCCTTCGAACTACTGGCAAGCCCCGTTCAGGCGCCGTAGCGCTACCAGCCGAGGGTTTCTTTAAGGAATGGGATGGTCAGCTTGCGCTGCGCCTGCAGCGAGGCCTGATCGAGGCGGTCAAGCAGCTCGAACAGCGCGCTCATGCTGCGCGCGCCACGGGTGAGGATGAAGCGGCCGACATCGTCCGGCAGGTTCAGCCCGCGACGCGAGGCGCGCAGCTGCAACGCGCGCAGCTTGTCTTCGTCGGATAGCTGCTGCAGCTGGAACACCAGCGCCAGGCTCAGCCGCGATTTGAGGTCAGGCAACTGCACCGCCAGCTCCCGCGGCGAAGCATCGGCGGCCAGCAGCAGGCGTCGGCCGCTGTCGCGCAGGCGATTGAACAGGTGGAACAGCGCCTCCTCCCACACCGCATCGCCGGCGATCGCGTCGAGATCGTCGAGACAGACCAGTTCGCACTGCTCGAGGTTGTCGAGCAACGCCGGGCCGTACTCGGCGACCTCAGCCAATGGCAGATAGACGGCCTGCTCGCCACGCTCCTCGACGCGCAGACAGCCCGCCTGCAACAGGTGGCTGCGGCCGACACCGATGCTGCCCCACAGATAGATCAGTTCGTCCGACCAGCCCGCTGCCGGCGAGCAGAGGCGCTCGACATAGCCGAGCGCCGCGGCGTTGGCGCCCGGATAGAAGTTGGCGAAGGTGGCATCGTCGCGCAGACGCACGCCGAGGGGCAGCTGGATGGGTTTCATGGCTCGGATGGTGGTTCGGCCGCGACGGCGGCAGGCTTTGCGTAAAGGTCCGAGAGTTTATAGAGATCATGCACATGGCGCAGCAGAACCATGATCACCGCCGCCACCGGCAGCGCCAGCAGCACGCCGGTGAAACCGAACAGCTGGCCACCGGCAAGCACCGCGAAGATCACCGCCACCGGGTGCAGCCCGATGCGATCCCCCACCAGCATCGGCGTCAGCAACATGCCCTCGAGCAGCTGGCCGACCGTGAAGACGGCCGCGATGCCCAGCAGCGGATAAGGCTCCAGGCCGAACTGGAACAGCACGGCGATCACCGCTGCGCCGAAGCCGACGACGAAGCCCATGTACGGCACGATGCTCGCCAGGCCGGCAAGCACGCCGATCAGCAAGCCAAGCTCCAGGCCGACCAGCATTAGGCCGCTGGCGTAGATCACCGCCAGCGCCAGCATCACCAGTAGCTGGCCACGCAGGAACGCGCCGATCACTTCGTGGCATTCGCCGATCAGCGTCATCACCACGTCCTCGCGGCGACGCGGCAGCAGGCTGCGCAGCTTGGCCATGATCAGGTCCCAGTCGCGCAGCAGATAGAAGCTCACCACCGGCACCAGCAGCAGGTTGCCGACCCATGCCAGCAACGCCAGGCTCGATGCCGTTGCCTGGCTGAGGATCACCCCGACGAGGTCGGTCGTGCTGCCCAGATGCCCGGACAGCGCCGCCTTCAGCTGGTCGAGTCGCCAGAAATCTTCCTCCAGGCCCAGCTGCTGTTGCAGCCAGGGCAGCGCCTGCTGCTGCAGCCAGTCCAGCGCCAGCGGCGCAAGTTGATAGAGATGCATCAGCTGCTTGCCGAGCATCGGCAGCAGCACCAGCAGGAGCAGCAACAGCAGCAGGCTGAACAGCGTGAACACGGCGATCACCGCCCAGGTGCGCGACAGTTTGCAGCGCTCCAGACGGTCGACCAGCGGATCGCCCAGGTAGGCCAGCAGGATGCCCACCAGGAAAGGCGAGAGAATCGGCGTCAGCAGGTAGACCAACCAGCCGCACAGCAGCAGTCCGGCCAGCCACAGCCAGTGGTTGGAATCTTTCATGTTCATTGCGCGGCGCCTTGCGGTCAGGAGACTTGAATAGAGGGTTGGAGTAGCGCCTACCAGCGGTAGCGCAGCACCGTATCGGGTGCAGGTTGCGCCGCCGGCGGTTGCTCCGGCGCTACCGGCGCCGCACTGGCATCAAGCGGTGCCGGCTCGGCCGGAACCTCTTGCAGATGCGCCAACTCCAGCTGGGCGCGCAACTGCTCGGGGCTGGCGGTCACGCGATAGACCAGACGGTCGCGTTCGACACTCAGCAGCGTGCCGCCGAGCGGCTGCAGCAGTTTGTCCAGCTCGGCGAAGCGGGTGATGTCTGCGCCGAGCACTTCCAGCGTCAGCTCCTTGGCTGCGCCCGGAGCAACGACATAGCGCGGCGCCAGGTATTGGCTCACCGCGAGCATCACTGCGTCGGCGACCGCCGCCTGGCTATCGCCCTTGGCCTGCCCGCTGCCGTGGGCATCGTTCAGCCAGAGATTCCAGTGCGCCTGCCAGCCTTCCTCAGCCTCACGCGCATGCACCGTCAGCAACGCATCGGCGGCGTAGCGTTCGGACGGTTCGCGCAGCGCCTGGGCGTCCGCGGCGGCGAGCGTTTCGGGCGTTGCCACGAGCTGTTCCTGCAGATCGGCCAGCGGCAGACGCAACGGCAGGCCGCGATGCCGAGCCGCGGCCTGCAGCGTGGTCGCGCCATCCTGCGCATCGCCCAGCAGCTGAGTGCCATTGGCCGTCTCGCTCAACCACCATGCCAGCACTACCGGCCGATTGGCACCCCACAAGGCCAGGCCGGCCTCGCGCAGGGTGCGCTCGGTGGTGGCCGGATCGAACTCGACGACAATGCTGTCGCCCTCGTAGCCGTAACGGCTGATCAGCTTCTGCGGGTCCTTGCGCAGTTCGGCCAGCGCCGATTTGCCGGCGCTGCCGGCATCGCCGGTCAGGCGCAGCAACAGCGTATCGAAGGCTCGCTGCAACGCCTCGCCGCGCGCGTCGGCCTGCTGGCTGGGCACCGGCTCGCGCACCTGATAGAGCGTGCGCAGCGGTTCGGCGAACAGCGGCGACGCCGCGAGCGCGAGGCAGACGACGAGGAAACGGGAAACTAGGCGCATGGAGGGTTCTCGCGAGAGCGGCTGATCGCCGGCGGGGAACGGGAGCGCATACCTTAAACAGCCGCCGGATACCCGGCAACCGACACACGCCCGGCCTGTCGGCTGGGTCACCGCCGCGTCCGGTCGTAGCTGCCCACGCCGTGCGCCCCGGGCGGGATGGTCGCTGCGTGGCAAGCCTGATAAAATCGCGCGCTTTCCGCAGACCGACTCCGACGCCCCACCGCGGGCCGGAAATCCTGCGCCAGCCGAAGGCATGCTTCCGCTGGCCGTCGCACGGTCGAAACCCGCACTCCTCTCACAGGCCCGGACTCTATGAGCAAGCAACCCTCCATTAGCTACAAGGACGCTGGCGTCGATATCGATGCAGGCGAAGCGCTGGTCGAACGCATCAAGGGCGTGGCCAAGCGCACCGCGCGCCCTGAAGTGATGGGCGGCCTGGGTGGCTTCGGCGCCCTTTGCGAGATTCCGGCAGGCTACAAGCAGCCTGTGCTGGTCTCCGGCACCGATGGCGTCGGCACCAAGCTGCGTCTGGCGCTGAATCTGAACAAGCACGACAGCATCGGCCAGGACCTGGTCGCCATGTGCGTCAATGACCTCGTCGTCTGCGGCGCCGAGCCGCTGTTCTTCCTCGACTACTACGCCACCGGCAAGCTCAACGTCGACGTGGCCGCCACTGTGGTCACCGGCATCGGCGCCGGTTGCGAACTGGCCGGCTGCTCGCTGGTCGGCGGCGAAACCGCCGAAATGCCCGGCATGTACGAGGGCGAGGACTACGACCTGGCCGGCTTCTGCGTCGGCGTGGTGGAGAAGAGCGAGATCATCGACGGCTCCAAGGTCGCCACTGGCGACGCGCTGATCGCCCTGCCCTCGTCCGGTCCACACTCCAACGGTTACTCGCTGATTCGCAAGATCATCGAAGTCGCCGGCGCCGATATCGAGAACGTGCAGCTCGACGGCAAGCCGCTGGCCGATCTGCTGATGGCGCCGACGCGCATCTACGTCAAGCCGCTGCTGAAACTCATCAAGGACACCGGCGCGGTCAAGGCGATGGCCCACATCACCGGCGGCGGCCTGCTCGACAACATCCCGCGCGTGCTGCCCGAAGGCGCCCAGGCGGTCATCGACGTAGCCAGCTGGAACCGCCCGGCGGTGTTCGACTGGCTGCAGGAAAAAGGCAACGTCGACGAGCACGAGATGCACCGCGTGCTGAACTGCGGCGTCGGCATGGTCATCTGCGTCGCTCAGGACCAGGTCGACGTGGCCCTGGCCAACCTGCGCGCCAGCGGTGAGCAACCGTGGGTGATCGGCCGGATCGCCGAGGCCGCCGAAGGCGCGGCGCAGGTCCAGCTGAACAACCTGAAAGCTCACTGATGCCCTGCAACGTCGTCGTCCTGATCTCCGGGTCCGGCAGCAACCTGCAGGCGCTGATCGACAGCCAGAGCGACAGCAACCCGGCACGCATCGGCGCGGTGATTTCCAACCGTGCCGATGCCTACGGACTGCAACGCGCCCAGGCCGCCGGCATTCCCACTCAGGTGCTGTCGCACCGTGAGTTCGCCGACCGCGAGGCTTTCGATGCAGCACTGATGGCCGCCATCGACGCGTTCCAGCCCGATCTGGTCGTGCTCGCCGGATTCATGCGCATCCTCACGCCCGGCTTCGTCCGCCATTATCAGGGACGTCTGCTGAACATCCACCCGTCGCTGCTGCCCCGCCACAAGGGGCTGGATACGCACAACCGCGCCGTGGCTGCCGGTGATGCCGAACACGGCTGCAGCGTGCACTTCGTCACCGAAGAGCTGGACGGCGGGCCGGTGGCGATCCAGGCGGCGATCCCGATCCGCCCGGATGAAAGCGTCGCGCAACTGACTGACCGCGTGCATATCGAAGAACATCGCATCTACCCGCTCGCCGTTCGCTGGTTCGCCGAAGGGCGCTTGCGCCTCGGCGAGCAGGGCGCGATGCTGGACGGCGAAAAACTGCCGGTCTCCGGCCATCTGATACGAACCTAGGAGAGATTATGCGTCGCGCCTTGCTGCTCGCTCTCGCCGTGCTGGCCCTGCCGGCCCACGCGCTGGAGCTCAAGCCCTTCTCCGCCAGCTACACCGCCGACTGGACGCAGGTACCGGTCAGCGGCACTGCCGAACGCAGCCTGGCGAAAACGCAGGATGGCCGCTGGCAGCTCGATTTCGAGGCTTCGATGCTGGTTGCCAGCTTCAGCGAGCGCAGCACGTTTCGCGTCGAGGGTGACACCTTCCTGCCGGACAGCTATCGCCTTGAACGCGGCGGTCTGGGCAAGGGCAAGAAGATCAAGCACGACTTCGACTGGCAAGCCAAGCAGGTGGTCGGCAGCGACCGCGGCGATCCGGTCAAGCTGACGCTGCACCGCGGCCTGCTGGACAAGTCGACCTATCAGGTCGCTCTGCAGCAGGAAGTGGCGGAAGGCAAGCAGAGCATGAGTTATCAGGTGGTCGACGGCGACGAGATCGAAACCTACGACTTCCGCGTGCTCGGTGAGGAAAAGGTCGACACCCAGGCCGGCCAGGTCGACGCGATCAAGGTCGAGCGCGTGCGCGATCCGACGCAGAGCAAGCGCGAGACCATCCTCTGGTTCGCCAAGGACTGGAACTATCTGCTGGTGCGCCTGCATCAGGTGGAAAAGGATGGCAAGCAGTACCAGATCATGCTGCAGGAAGGCAGCGTCGACGGCCGCGCCGTCAAAGGCAACTGATCACTCGCGGCGCCGCTCTGCGGTGCCGCTCTCTCCCTGTCGAGTACCCCATGACCGCCGCTCGCGCCCTGTTGCTCGTCCTGCTGCCGCTGTTCGCGGGCTGCCAGTCGCTGTTTCACGCCGAGGCGCCCGCGCCAGCCGGTGATCGTCTGCAGGGCATGCTGACGCGCCAGGGCGATGTCTGGCAGCTGCAGCCGTGCAGCCAACTGCCGGCGCTGCGGTTACGCGACACCAAGGATGGCGAGCTGCTCGAGCTGGCCAGTGCGCTGATGGCGGACGGGCAGACGCAACTGTTCGCCGATGTACGCGGAGCGCTCGATCTGCAGCAAGCCACGCTGACGGTGAATCGACTCTACCGCCTGCAGGGCGAGGGGCCCGGCTGCAACGATACGAATTTCCCACGCTTGGTCCTGCGCGCCAGCGGTAACGAGCCCGGCTGGAGCCTGATGATCACTGGCGACGGCTTGCTGCTCGAACGCCCGGGCGAACCCGCGCTTGCCCTGCCCTATCTGGAAGAGCAGCTGCCCGAGGGCCAGCTGGCCTTCACCAGCGAAGCCAACCGGCAAAGGCTGCAGCTCTGGGTCACGCCACAGCGCTGCCAGGACAGCGCCAGCGGCGCCGTCACGCACCTGAGCGCGCAGCTGCGCCTGGATGACGGCAAAGTCCTGCGCGGTTGCGCCTACTACGGCGGCGTCCGCAACGATTGAAGAACCCACCGAGGCGCAGCGCGCCCCGCGACTGACAAGAACCAGAACCATGAACGACGCACTGTCCCTGCTGCAGCCCTACCCCTTCGAGAAACTGCGTGCCCTGCTCGCCGGCGTCGTGCCGCCAGCAGACAAGCGACCGATCGCACTGTCGATCGGCGAGCCCAAGCATCGCTCGCCGGACTTCGTCGCTCAGGCGCTGAGGGACAACCTCGATCAGCTGGCGGTCTACCCGACCACCCTGGGCATCCCGGCGCTGCGCGAAGCAATTGCCGGCTGGTGCGAGCGGCGCTTCGGCCTGGCCGCGGGCGCGGTCGATCCGGCCCGTCAGGTGCTGCCGGTCAACGGCACGCGCGAAGCGCTGTTCGCCTTCACCCAGGCCGTGGTCAGCCGCGCCGCCGACGGTCTGGTGATCAGCCCCAACCCGTTCTATCAGATCTACGAGGGCGCGGCGCTGCTGGCCGGCGCCACACCGCACTATCTGCCGTGCCTGGCCGAGAACGGCTTCAATCCGGATTTCGATGCGGTGCCGAGCGAAGTCTGGCAACGCTGCCAGATCCTGTTCCTCTGCTCGCCGGGCAACCCCACCGGGGCACTGGTACCGCTGCCGACGCTGCAGAAACTCATCGCCCTGGCCGACGAGCACGATTTCGTGATCGCCGCCGACGAGTGCTACAGCGAACTCTACTTCGACGAGGCCAATCCGCCGGCCGGCCTGCTGAGCGCCTGCGCCGCCCTCGGTCGCCACGACTACAAGCGCTGCGTGGTGTTCCACAGCCTGTCCAAGCGCTCCAACCTGCCGGGGCTACGCTCGGGTTTCGTCGCCGGCGATGCCGACATCCTCAAGGCCTTCCTGCTCTATCGCACCTACCACGGCTGCGCGATGCCGGTGCAGACCCAGCTGGCCAGCGTGGCGGCGTGGAACGACGAGATTCACGTGCGCGCCAACCGTGAGCTGTACCGGGCGAAGTTCGACGCCGCGCTGCAGATTCTCGCGCCGGTGCTCGACGTGCAGCGTCCCGATGGCGGCTTCTACCTGTGGGCGAAGACGCCGGGCGACGATCAGGCATTCACCCGCGAGCTGTTCGCCGAAGAGCACGTTACCGTGGTGCCGGGTTCCTACCTGTCGCGCGATATCGACGGTCTCAACCCCGGCGCCGGTCGGGTGCGCATGGCGCTGGTAGCCCCGCTGGCCGAATGCAGCGAGGCCGCACAGCGCATCCGCGACTTCCTCGAACGTCGCTGAACCGGCCGCAGGGCCGCAGCAACCGCCCGCTGCGCTCAGTAGACGCCGGGCGGTATGGCGTCCTTACCGTAGTTGCGCAGCTTCTTCAGATTTTCCGGCTTCATGTGTTCCGGCAGATCGGCCTCTCGCCGCTCCTCGTCCGGCTCCGTCCGCTCGGACCGTTCCGGTTCGTGCTGCCTGTTCTGTTCGCTCATGTCAGCCTCCTCACCTCGGTGGAGCTACCCTTCCCAGATCGGTTCACCATCGGCATCGATCTCGCGCAACTTGTTCAGCGCCGCCTCAGCGACGCTCTGCGCCTCGGATTGCAGATCGAACCGGCGCCCGTCCGCTACTTTGACTATATGCACGTGCTCGTCGCTGCCCCGCCGCTGTACGGCGATGATCGCCTGGTAGCCATCCTCCAGCGGGATGGCCGAAGACAGCGCCTCGAAATGTTCGAAATGTCTGCGTGCCATGAAGTGCCCCGTCGTTGCGATTGTCACCAATGGACAACAAGACGCTGGTAAAAGATCGCCGACCCGGCCCGAACGCGCCCGTCGTGCCACGCTCTGAATACAACCATAGCCCTGCCGGAGAAGACCGATGACCATGACCGAAGAATATGCCGCGAGCGAACCCAGCCGCGTGGCGGTCGATGCCCTCGACGGGCTGACATTGCTGGAGTTCGGCGCGCCCTGGTGCGGTCATTGCCGTGCCGCCCTGCAGCCGCTGGCACAGGTTCTGGCCGAGCGTCCGGCGCTGCGTCACCTGAAGATCGAGGATGGCCCCGGCCGTCCGCTCGGGCGCTCGTTTCGCGTCAAACTATGGCCCACGCTGATCCTGCTGCGCCAGGGCGTCGAAATAGCCCGCACGGTTCGCCCGACCACCGCCGACGCGATCGAGCAGATCCTCGGCGATGCCGGCCAGGCCTGAGCCGCGCGACATTTCCGGTCACACCCGCGACGGCGCTCCGAGGCAGGCGCGCACCGACACATGACAGCCGGGCATGGCATAATCCGCCACCGGTTTTGCAGGAGTTTGGAGAGGCATCCATGCCCAATGACAACCAGGGAATTTGCCTGTACGGCATCAAGGCCTGCGACACGATGAAGAAGGCGCGCAGCTGGCTCGACGAGCAGCACGTGGACTATGCCTTCCATGACTACAAGAGTGCCGGCATCGACCGCGCTCACCTGCAGGCCTGGTGCGAGGAACATGGCTGGCAGACGGTGCTGAACCGCGCCGGCACGACCTTCCGCAAGCTGGATGACGCACAGAAAACCGATCTCGACCAGGACAAGGCCATCGAACTGATGCTGGCCCAGCCGTCGATGATCAAACGCCCGGTGCTCGACCTGGGCAGCCGGACCCTGATCGGCTTCAAGCCCGATCTCTACGCCGCCGCATTGGCGAACACGAACTGACAGCGGCCCGTCGGCACGGACCGCCACACGAAAAGGATTCTTTTATGTCTACCACTCTCTTCAGCCTGGCCTTCGGTGTCGGCACCCAGAATCGCCAGGGCGACTGGCTGGAAGTCTTCTACTCGCTGCCGCTGCTGCAACCGGCCGGCGAGCTGGTCGCGGCGATCAGCCCGATCCTCGGCTACACCGGCGGCAACCAGGCCATCGCCATCACCATCAACCAGGCCGCCGAGCTGGCCGATGCGGTCAAGCCGCTGGATGCCAAGCAGCACGCACTGCTCACCCGCCTGGCCGAGAGCCAGCGCCCACTGGTGGTGACGCTGCTGGCCGAGGATGCTGCGCCGACCTCAACGCCCGAGGCCTACCTCAAACTGCACCTGCTCTCGCACCGCCTGGTCAAGCCGCACGGCCTGAACCTCTCCGGCATCTTCGCGCTGCTGCCCAACGTCGCCTGGACCAGCCAGGGCGCGGTCGATCTCGCCGAACTGGGCGAGCGCCAGCTGGAAGCCCGCCTGAAGGGTGAGCTGCTGGAAGTCTTCTCGGTGGACAAGTTCCCGAAGATGACCGATTACGTGGTCCCGACCGGTGTGCGCATCGCCGACAGCGCCCGCGTGCGCCTGGGCGCCTATGTCGGCGAAGGCACCACGGTGATGCACGAAGGCTTCATCAACTTCAATGCCGGCACCGCCGGCCCGGGGATGATCGAAGGCCGCGTGTCGGCCGGCGTATTCGTCGGCAAGGGTTCGGACCTCGGCGGCGGTTGCTCGACCATGGGTACCCTGTCCGGCGGCGGCAACATCGTAATTTCCGTGGGCGAAGGCTGCCTGATCGGCGCCAATGCCGGCATCGGTATCCCGCTGGGCGACCGCAACACCGTCGAATCCGGTCTGTACATCACCGCCGGGACCAAGGTCAGCCTGCTCGACGAAAACAGCCAGCTGGTGCAGGTGGTCAAGGCACGCGATCTGGCCGGTCAGCCGGACCTGCTGTTCCGCCGCAACTCGCAGACCGGCGCGGTGGAGTGCAAGACCCACAAGTCGGCGATCGAGCTGAACGAAGCACTGCACGCGCACAACTGAGCGCCGACCAGGGTTACCGGTGCGCTTGTCGCCCGGTAGCCCGCGCACCACGCCGAGGCCAGACATGATTTTGCATTCCCCCTGGCGTGCCGATTTCCCGGCCCTGGCCGTGCTCGAAGCCCAGGGCCAGACCTATCTCGACAGCGCCGCCACCGCACAGAAGCCGCAGGCGCTGATCGACGCGCTGACCGGTTACTACACCTGCGGCGCCGCCAACGTGCACCGCGCCCAGCACCAGCCGGCCGAACGCGCCACACGCGCCTTCGAGGACGCGCGGGTCAAGGTCGCGCGGTGGTTAAACGCCGCCGGCCCGACCGAGATCGTCTTTACCCGCAGCGCCACCGAGGCGCTGAACCTGCTGGCCTATGGGCTGGAGCATCTGCTGCAGGCAGACGACGAGGTCGTCATCAGTGCCCTGGAGCACCATGCCAATCTGCTGCCCTGGCAGCAGCTCGCCCTGCGCCGGGGTGCCCGCCTGGTGGTGCTGCCGCTGGATGCGCAAGGCCTCATCGACCTGCCGGCCGCTGCGGCACTGATCGGCCCGCGCACCCGCCTGCTCGCAGTGAGCCAGTTATCCAACGTGCTGGGCAGCTGGCAGCCGCTGCAGGCTGTGCTGTCGCTGGCCAGGGCGCAGGGCGCGCTGACCATCGTCGACGGCGCGCAGGGCGTGGTGCACGGTCGCCACGACCTGCAGGCGCTCGCCTGCGATTTCTACGTGATGTCCAGCCACAAGCTCTACGGGCCGGACGGCGTCGGCGTGCTCTATGGCCGTGGCGAGTCGTTGCTGCAGCTCAGGCACTGGCAGTTCGGCGGCGAGATGGTGCGCGTCGCCGAATACCACAGCGCCGAGTTCCATGCCGCGCCGCTCGGCTTCGAAGCGGGCACGCCGCCGATCGCCGGGGTGATCGGCCTGGGCGCCAGTCTGGATTACCTCGCCGGGCTGGACGCGGCAGCAGTCGAGACGCACGAACAGACGCTGCACCGCGGCCTGCTCGACGGCCTGCGCCAGCGCGAAGGCGTGCGCCTGCTCGGCGCGCCCAGCGTCGCGCTCGCCAGCTTCGTCGTCGACGGCGTGCATCATGCCGATCTGGCGCACCTGCTCACCGAGCAGGGCATCGCCGTGCGCAGCGGCAATCACTGCGCGATGCCGCTGATGAAGCAACTGGGCCTCACCGGCGCGATTCGCGTCTCGCTCGGCCTGTACAACGACGGCGGCGACCTGCAGCGCTTCTTCGAGGCGCTGGATCGCAGCCTGGAGCTGTTGCGATGAGCGCCCTGCCCCCGCGCGCCGAACAGGCGCTTGCCGCCTTCGGCGCCGCGCCGGGCTGGGAGCAGCGTGCGCGCCTGCTGATGCAATGGGGCGAACAGCTGGAACCGCTCGCCGACAGCGAGCGCTGCGAGGCGAATCGGGTCCATGGCTGCGAAAGTCAGGTCTGGCTGGTCGGCGAGCAGCGCGACGGCCGCTGGCATTTCCGCGCCAGCAGCGATGCACGCCTGTTACGCGGCCTGCTGGCGGTGCTGCTGGCCCGCATCGATGGACTGGATGGCGGCGAACTGGCGCGCGTGGACCCGAGCGAGTGGTTCAGCCAGCTCGGGCTAGCGCGTCAGCTGTCACCGTCGCGCAGCAACGGCATGCATGCCGTGCTGCAGCGGATGCGCGAGCTGACGGCCGGCTGAAGCCGCCGTCGGCAAAACTCAGCGCTTGCGCAGGATCACGCTGCCGATCGAGTAGCCGGCACCGAACGAGCTGAGCACCCCGAGGCTGCCGCTGGGCAGGTCATCCTGGTGCTTGTGGAAGGCGATCACCGAACCGGCCGAACTGGTGTTGGCGTAGGTATCGAGAATCACCGGCGCTTCCTGCTCGGTGGCATCGCGGCCCAGTAGCCGGCGCACGATCAGGTGGTTCATGTTGAGGTTGGCCTGGTGCAGCCAGAAGCGCTTGACTGTCTCCACGGCGATACCGTTTTCCTGCAGATGCGCGCCGATCAGCTCGGCGACCATCGGGCAGACTTCCTTGAACACCTTGCGGCCTTCCTGGATGAACAGCTTGTCCGCGTCGTCCTTGTGCTCTTCGGCAGCGCGGTTGAGGAAGCCGAAGTTGTTGCGAATGTTGTTGGAGAACTCGGTCACCAGCTTGGTGCTGACCACATCCCACTGGTGTTCGGAGGTCGCGAGATCGGCGCGCTCGATGATCACCGCGGTGCAGGCGTCGCCGAAGATGAAATGGCTGTCGCGGTCGCGGAAGTTCATGTGGCCGGTGCAGATTTCCGGGTTGACCATCAGGATCGCCCGCGCCTGACCGAGCTTGACGCTATTCACCGCGTTCTGGATGCCAAAGGTCGCCGAGGAACAGGCCACATTCATGTCGAAGCCGAAGCCCTTGATGCCCAGCGCGGCTTGCACTTCGATGGCGATGGCCGGATAGGGACGCTGCAGGTTGGAACAGGCGACGATCACGCCATCGATATCGGCGGCCGTCTTGCCGGCCCGCGCCAACGCCTCTTCTGCAGCCTTGACCGACATTTCGCAGAGGATCGACCACTCGTCGTTGCTGCGCTCGGGAATGCGCGGAACCATGCGCTCGGGATCGAGAATACCGGCCTTGTCGGTGACGTAACGGCTCTTGATGCCCGAGGCTTTTTCGATGAAGGCAACGCTCGACTCGGGCAGCGCCTGGACCTCACCGGCGGCGATGGCAGCCGCGTGGTCGCTGTTGAAGCGCTGCACGTAGGCGTTGAACGACGCCACCAGTTCTTCGTTGGAGATGCTGCTGGCAGGGGTGTAAAGGCCGGTACCGCTGATGACGACGTCGTACACAGTCGTTCCTCTTGAATGATTGGCTGATCGTTTCTCTAACGTTCGGAGCGCGTCGACCACGGCCGTACGAGTGCTCCCAGCGCCGGGTTAATGCCGGCTATTGTGCATTAAAAGGCAAAAGAATCCGCAACCTGGCAGCGAAACCAGAGGAAAAACCGATAATTTCGCAACGCCTAGGCGTGACCAATCGGTCGCAAAACAAAGAAGGCGTCTTGCGACGCCCTCTTTGTGTATAGACCAAACGGTCGGATTCACTTGATGCCCTGACCGAGCAGCACTCCATTGACCTCCTTGCCGTACAGATTCACCCCGTCGTTGGCGTGGTACTTGTCGCGGGTCTTCTCGATCGAACCCTCGATCAGCCGCGGATCCTGCGGGCGTTCATGGCTGTTCATGAAGGCGGCGACGTTCCACGCCTGCTCGTCGGTCAGCGAGCCACCCTTGCCCAGCGGCATGCTCTGCTTGATGAACGCCGCGGCGGTGTTGATGCGGTGCATCCCCGCGCCCCAGTTGAACGAGTCCCGGCCCCAGAGCGGCGGGAACACATAGTTGCCGCCCGCCTTCTGCCCCTCGCCATTGGCACCGTGGCAAACCGCGCACTGCTCGGCATACACCTGCTTGCCCTGGGCGATGTCGTAACCCGCCTTCGGTTGCGGCACCTCGGGGTAGGCACGGCCGGGCAGTTCCTGGCCGGTCGGCGCGCCCGTCGACAGCCAGTACGAATAGGCCGTCAGCGCGTTGATCACATGGCTGTCGGCCGCCGGCGGCTTGCCGTTCATGCTGAACTGGAAGCAGCCCTGGACGCGTTCGGCGTAGCTGTTGACCTTGTCGTTCTTCTTGCGATACGCCGGGTACATCGGATACGCACCCCACAGCGGCGCGGAGTTGGCCTTGCGTCCCTGGTCGAGGTGGCAGTTGGTGCAGTTCATGCCATTGCCGACGTACTCGGCGGCGTACTTCTGGGTATCGATGAAGATGGCTCGGCCATCCTGCACCAGCTTGCCGAAGGCGTTGTCCGGCAGGTCTTTCTCGTGCGGCGGCTGGAAATACGCCTCGCTCGGCGCCTTACTGGCGCTGGCAACCAGTTGCGACTGGTCATCCATGCCAATTTTTTCGGCAGCCTGCAGCGGCGCGGCAACGGCCAGAGCCAGGAGCGCTGGGATAAGAGTGTTCATCGGCAGTCTCCTCATGGCTGGCTCAGGTTGGCGAAATATTCCGAAACCGCCTGGACTTCGGCATCGGTCAGCCCGCGGGCAACATGGCCCATCAGGTCGTTCGGATCGTTCTTGCGCGTCCCCTGGCGCCAGGCCTGCAACTGGCCGGCAATGTATTGTGCGGGCTGCCCCGCCAGCGCCGGGAACGCGTCACCCACGCCGATGCCGCTCGGCCCGTGACAGGAAACACATTCGGGAATGTTGCGCGCCCAGGCGCCGCGTAGCGCGAGCTCTGCGCCGAGGTCATCGGCTTTTTCCACCCGCGTCACCAGTGGCACGTCGACGGCCGGCAGCGCAGCGAGCATTTCAGTTACCGCGGCGATTTCCTCATCCGTCAGCGCGGCCGCCAGGGGCTGCATCACGGGAGCGCTGCGCGCGCCGCTGCGGATGTCCTCCAGCTGCTTGCGCATGTAGGCGGCGGAAAGTCCTGCCAGGCGCGGGAAACCACCGGCCGCCATCCCTTCGCCATTGGCGCCATGACATGTCACACATGCCAGTGCAGCCGGATTGGCGCCCCCCTGGCTATAGATCTTGTGCCCATCGGCAGCGTGCACCTGCAACGCAAGTATCAGTGCACCGGCGCCGGCCAGCGCCCTGCTTGGAATTTTCATGCAAACCCTCATCAGCCTTTATTTTTTAATTTCTTCTGCGCCAGCGCCGTCAGGCAGTGCGGCAGTCTGTCGCAGCGACCCGAAGCTATCACACGCATAACCCTCCAGCCAGTAACGGAATAAGCTTAGAACCGTTGCGAATATATCGTTGCGCCCTATACCCCCAGGGGCATGCTCTCAGAGCAGCAGGCTCCGTCTCGGTTATGCTTGCGTCCCCTGACCAGGACTGCCCCATGAAAGACCAACTCGAAGAATTGCTTCGCCTGATCGGCTCTGGCTGCATGAGCGAAGAAGAAATAGCGCGGATCGCCGGCGAGGCCGCGCAGGCCTATGCCGACCCGGCGGCCTTTCTCGCCGCGAACCCGGACATCAACTATGACGACAACTTCCCCATCCCCCTGGGCGAATGGGTGGTCGTCGGTAGCCTGCCCGAAACCGTGCTGTTCCAGGCCGACGATTACCAGCAGCTGTTCGAGCGCATCGTCTCCTCGTTCGGCCCGCAGGTGTCGTTCGTGCTCAAGGCCAAGCAGCTGGCCAAGACCGAGCCGCTGAAGGCGCTTAATCGCATCCAGGTGCAGCTGAGCAGCCTCTACCCGGAGAAAGGCGGCTACGTGCTGGTGGATTTCAGCGAGCCGCTGGACGACGAACTGCAGGCCGTACTGGTCTACAGCTGCGATGTCGAACGGGTGATGCAGCTGGCGGTGGAAGTCGGCATCTATGCCGCGCCGGCGCTCGATGCGCTCAAGGCCGAACTCGAAGCGGAATGATCAGCGCCGGCGCAGCGGCTCGAGCAGCGGCTTGAGACCGTTGTGGTCGATCTCCTGCATCAGCGCCAGCAGGCGACCGATATCGCCGGGCGGAAAGCCAACCCGGGCGAACCAGTTGAGGTAGTGGCCGGGCAGATCGGCGATCACCCGGCCCTTGTACTTGCCGTAAGGCATGGTCTGGGTGACCAGACGCTGCAGGTCTTCGGGTTTCATCTGGGCGCTCGGCTTGGCGGGACGGCCATACTGCCACAGGACTGCGGCGCGCCGTTCGCTGGCCACTGGCCTTTTATCGATTCGGCATAAGCGCCGCCGCATGGGTCCGGCCGATAAATATGGCAGCACGCCATCCACCGCGGAAACCGCCGGAACAGACGGGTTGATCTCTGCCCGCCGAGGTTCCAGGCAATCCTTCAATCGGCGTCATAGGCATTGCCTATTTTTCGTTGCCCGCAAGTTGACCTAGGCCTTCAGACGGCTTTACCCGTCCACTTGCGGAGAACAATAAATGAACGCACCACTTACGCACGGCGGCCTCCTCGCGCTGGCCATGAGCCTCGCGCTGCCCGCCGTGCAGGCCGCCGAAACCGACAGCGTCCCCACCAGCTACTCGCCGGTGGTCATCACCGAACGCTTCGACGCGATCATGCAACGCATGGCCGGCGACAAGGCCGGGGTCATGCAGCGCCACCGTGAACTGCTCGAACAACGCTACGACCTTGCCGACAAGCCCGCCGATGGCGTGAAGATGACACGCGGCAAAGCGATCCAGAGCGGCGTGCGGGTCAAGCTGGCGGACGGCGCGAGCTGGGACGAACTGGCCGGGCTGAGCCCCGAGCAGATTCGCGAGCAGCAGCGCTTCCCCCTCGGCTTCATGCCCCTGCCACATCCCAATCATCCCGAAGGCGGCATGGTCTTCCCGCAGTTTCAGATCGACGAGGTGAAGAAGATCGAGAACCGCGACCTGACGCGCTTCGACCTGGATTTCGATCTGCCCGAGCATTTCCTGCCGGAGTTTCCGGCGCCGATCTTCCTCACCACTCGCCCCGACCTCGGCGACGTGTCCCAGGGCAAGCTGGTCAACATCCGCAACTACTTCGAGCTGTTCAACGGCATCCTCAATCCCAAGCAGCTCGAAGGCCTGCGGCTGCTGGTCACGACCTTTCCGCAGCAACAGTTCAACGCCACCGACGACCGTCGCAGCGAGCACCCGCACCCCGGCGTGGCCTGCCTGGACTGCCATGCCAACGGTCACACCAATGGCGCGACGCACCTGGCCGGCGACGTGCGGCCGCAGAAATTCCGCCACCGCATCGACACGCCGACCCTGCGCGGCGTCAACATCCAGCAGATCTTTGGCTCGCAGCGCGCGCTGAAGACGGTGGAGGACTTCACCGAGTTCGAGCAGCGCGCCGCCTATTTCGACGGGGACATCGTGACGGCCGCCAAGAAGGGCGTGAACGTGCTCGAACGCGGCAGCCAGGTGCATTTCATGGGCGAGTTCCAGGCGCTGCTGGATTTCCCGCCGGCTCCCAAGCTGAACGTCGAGGGTCGCCTCGATCCGGCCAAGGCCAGCGAGCAGGAGCTGCGCGGCGAGCAGATCTTTCACGGCAAGGGCGCCTGCGCCGGTTGCCACGTGCCGCCCTACTACACCGACAACCTGATGCACGACCTGCAGACCGAGCGCTTCTACACGCCGCAGGAATACAACGGCGTGATGGCCGTGGGCGACGGGCCGATCAAGACCTTCCCGCTGCGCGGCATCAAGGAGTCGCCGCCGTACCTGCATGACGGCCGCCTGCTGACCCTCGAAGACAGCGTGGAATTCTTCAACCTGGTCCTGCAGCGCCACCTCAGTCAGCAGGAGAAGGCCGATCTGGTCGCCTTCCTGCGCACGCTCTGAGGCACCACTTTATCCAGCGCCTCTCGCGGCGCTGGATAAAGCGCGGCTATCCACGGCATAGGCAGACTCCGCTGGCCGGCGCCGTAAGTGCGGCCGACAATGAGCGCCATCGCCCGCCGTGCCCCAGGAGCCGAACATGCAAGCGCCCAAGCCAACCCCCGAACTGGATGACGCCACCCTCGCGTTCGCCGAACAGGTCTTCGACTGCGCGCGCAAGGGCGACAGCGACCGGCTCGGCGAACTGCTCGCCCAAGGGCTGCCGGCCAACCTGCGCAACCATGCTGGCGACAGCCTGCTGATGCTCGCCAGCTACCACGGTCATCTCGACACCGTGCGCCTGTTGCTGCAGCACGGCGCCGATCCACAGCTGCGCAATGCGCGCGGCCAGACGCCGCTGGCGGGCGCCGCGTTCAAGGGTGACCTGCCGATGATCCGCCTGCTGCTGGAACACGGCGCCGACGTCGAGGGCGCCTCGCCCGACGGCCGCACCGCGCTAATGATCGCCGCGATGTTCAACCGTAGCGAGATCGTCGAATTCCTGATTGCCCAGGGGGCAGATCCACATGCCTGCGATGCGGGCGGTGCAACGGCGCTGGCCGCTGCGGCGATGATGGGCGCGACTGACACCCAGGCCCTGCTCGCCCGGCTGACCGGCTGACCGGCTGACCGGCTGAGCCGCAGGCTCAGAGCGCGGCGACCAGCGGAGTCTCGTGCGATCGCAACGGCGGCGCGACGCAGATGCGATTGCGCCCGTCGTGCTTGGCCGCGTACAGCGCCTTGTCGGCGGCGGCGATCCACTCCAGCGCATCCTGCATGCCCGGTTCGAAGGCGGCGATACCGATGCTCAGGCTGGTCGACAGCTGTGGCGCGCTGTCGAAATCCAGCCGCGCGATGTCCTCGCGCAGCCGTTCCATCACCTCATACGCGAGGGCGCCATTGGCGCCGGGCAACAGCACGCAGAACTCATCCCCGCCATAGCGGCCGGACAGATCGCCGACCCGCAGGTTGCGCGCGATGCAGGCCCCCACCTGCCGCAGCACCACATCACCCAGCGGATGTCCGTAGCGGTCATTGATGTTCTTGAAATGATCGACGTCGATCAGCGCCAGCGCCGCGTCGCCGCCACGGGTCTGGCGATGGCTGAATTCCAGCCGGAACAACTCGTCCCAGTAGCTGCGATTGAACAGCCCGGTCAGCCCGTCGGTGCGGCTCAGTTCGCGCAGCGCCTGCTTGTGCCGGACCAGTTGCATGGCCAGCCGGTAAAGCACCATGCCGATCACCAGCGGATGGACGATCAGCATGGGAATGCTGGCGTAGATCTGCATCTGGCTGGTACGCGGCGCGAAACCGAAGCCCAGCAGCAGTCCGGCCAGCACCATGCCGACCATTTGCACCAGCAAACCACGCAGGACGAACGCAGCACCGCCGGTGGCGCAATTGTTCATCGCCATCATCGACAACAGCACCGCGCTGGGCAGCGTGTTGTACTGCACGGCGCCGATGAAGAAGCCGCCCAGCAGCGAATCGATCAGCACCTGACGGCGCTCGGCGCGCAGCGGCGACGGTGATCGACGGCTCAGCCAATAGGCAAGAAACGGCCACAGATAACAGAAGCCGACCAGCAGCATCCAGGCCCACACTGGCGTCGCCGGCCGCTCGATGAACACCGCGGCGACGCAGAAGAAACCCACGCCCAATCCAACGAAGCGTGGGTAGAACGCACGACGGGATACAGACGAACGGGTGGTCGCTTCCGTGAACGGATGGTCTGGCATCAGGCACCTGGGAGGAACGGCCAAACCTCAATATAGCCCATCGCCATTACAGCGAAACATCGCCGGACGACGGCGCTGCGCGGTCAGTCCAGCGCGTACTGGAAGGTGCTGACCACCCGCAGGCGCTTGCCGATGGTGCGGCCGCTTTCCATGTCGCTGCCGTCGTCGTCGATGACCCGGATCACGCCCTGGTTGGCATTGCGCAACTCGCCCAGCCGTGCGCCGGCATCGTCGGCGAAACGCGTCGCCTGCTCGCGGGCATTGGCGGTGGCCTGCTGCAGCAGAACGGGCTTGAGTTCGTTGAAGCCGCGCAGCTGGTAGCGCGGCCCCGTGGCGCCGCCGCTTTCGCTGTCCAGCTGTACGCCGGCCTGGATCAGCGGATCGAGCGCATTGGCGGCCGCCGCCACCGCATCGACCCGCGCGGTCTTGACCAGCACCTGACCCTGGCCGTTGAAACGCAGCGCCACTTCCTGCGAACCCCATTCGCGCGCCAGCAGATCCTGCACCTGCAGCGGTCGTATCTCGATCTCCGCCTCGTCGAAGCCCTGCTCGCGCAGGAAGGCAACCACCGCCTGGCGATCCCCGGCCAGCCGCTGTTGCAGCTCGGCAAAGTCATCGCCACCGCGACGAAAGCCGAGCGTCCAGACCGCGAAGTCGCTCTTCACGTCCATCTCCGCCAGGCCCTTGACCGTCACCGAGCGATCGGCGACGCGAAAACGCTCGACGCCCTGCCCCACCGACCACCCGGCAAACGCCACCGCCGCGGCGAGCAGCACCGCCGAAAAGAATCCCACACGTACCATGACGCTTCCTCCTGTTGGCCGCCTCGCCGCACCGGCAAAGCGCAACCGATCAACCTCGTCCCATTCGCTCCAATGCTTCCAGACGAACCGCCAGATGCTGTTCCAGCTCGCTCAGACGGCGCTGCAGCGCCGTGCGCTCGTCCTCCGTCAGCGTTTCCTGCAGCCGTTCGCGCAAGCGGACGCGCTCGTGCAGCAGATCGATTTCCCGTGGCGGTACGCCCGCGCTCTTCAGCACCTGGAACGGCAGGCGCAGCCCTTGGGGCGTCTGCAGCCAGGCGCTGTCGATCGGCAGCGGCGCGCCGCGGGAGGTGACGCCGCGCTGCCATTCGGCGACCTGCTGCGCGATCCGCCGCTCGATGTCCTGGTCGATGGTGCTCATCCGCGCTGCTCCGTCAAAACCTGTCGCAAGCCTATCGCAGCGCGCGCGGACTGCAACGGCCGACGGACTGAAAACCGCTGTAACCAATCGACGCTGACGAGTGCCGCAGCGGGATTTATTCTTGCGCTCCCTTTGTCCTGAAAGAGCTGCATGAACATTCCCTGTACCCAGCCGCGCTCGTCGGCCATGACGAACGCGGCGCCCGTCTCCGGCTTCGGCCGCGCCACCGCTTCATTCCCCGTCCGGGCAGCAGCTGCCTGGCACCGCGCACCCCGCGTGGGTTGTTTCCTCACCACACGAGATCCCATCGATGGAATGGCTCGCTGATCCCACGGCCTGGCTGGGCCTGCTCACGCTCATCGTCCTGGAAATCGTCCTGGGCATCGACAACCTGGTATTCATCGCGATCCTGGCGGACAAACTGCCGCCGGAGCAGCGCGACCGCGCGCGCGTCATCGGCCTGAGCCTGGCGCTGGTGATGCGCCTGGGCCTGCTGGCGAGCATCGCCTGGCTGGTCACGCTCACCGAACCGCTGTTCGAGATCTTCGGCAAGAGCTTCTCCGGGCGCGACCTGATCATGCTCGGCGGCGGCCTGTTCCTGCTGTTCAAGGCGACGATGGAGCTGCACGAGCGCCTCGAAGGACGCATGCAGCAGCACAGCGGCAGCAAGGCCTACGCACGGTTCTGGCCGGTGGTGGCGCAGATCATCGTGCTCGACGCGGTGTTCTCGCTCGATGCGGTGATCACCGCCGTCGGCATGGTCGAACACCTGCAGGTGATGATGATCGCCGTGGTCATCTCGATGACCCTGATGCTGCTGGCGAGCAAGCCGCTCACCGCATTCGTCAACGCGCGGCCGACGGTGATCATGCTGTGCCTGGGCTTTTTGATGATGATCGGCTTCAGCCTGACCGCCGAGGGTTTGGGTTATCACATTCCCAAGGGCTACCTGTACGCGGCCATCGGCTTCTCGATCGCCATCGAGTTCTTCAACCTGCTGGCCCGCGCGCGCCGCAAGCGCAGCCTGCAGGGCACCCGGCCGCTGCGCGAACGCACCGCGCATGCGGTGCTGCGCCTGCTCGGCGGCAAGCTGGAAGCCGACGAGGTGGACGACGAGATCGCCGACATGCTCGGCCCGGACGGCGCCGCCGCCACGCCGTTCAACCGCCGCGAGCGGGTGATGATCAGTGGCGTGCTGCACCTGGCCGAGCAGTCGGTCCGCACGGTGATGACCGATCGCATGGAGGTGGATCGCATCAACCTCGATGACGAACCGGCGAAGGTCCAGGCCGGACTGCTCAACTCGCCGCATTCGCGGCTGGTGGTCACCCGCGACGCCGCGCCGGACGAGCCGCTGGGCTACGTGCACAAGAAGGAACTGCTGCGCGCCCTGCTCAACGGCCAGACGCCGGACATCGAACCGCTGGTGCGCACACCGATCAACCTGCCAGACAGCTGCACGGTGCTCAGCGCCCTTGAGCAGATGCGTCAGGCCTCGACGCACATCGCCTTCGTGGTCAACGAATTCGGCGGCTTCGAGGGGTTGGTGACGCTGACCGACATCCTCGAAGCCATCGCCGGTGAACTGCCGGATGCCAGCGAAGTGGAAGGCCCGGACATCGAGCCGGCCGACGGCGGCTATCGCGTCAACGGCGCGGTCAACCTCGCGGTGCTGCGCGAGCGGCTGGGGTTCAGGGCGGCGGTCACCGACGATTACCAGACGCTGGCGGGGCTGGTGATGAGCCTGCTCGATCGGCTGCCGATGATCGGCGACCGGGTGGAACATGCCGACTGGCGGCTGCATGTCACCGAGGTGAAGGAGCGGCGGGTGACTGGGGTGCTGCTCAAGCGCATCGAGGCAGCCGACCACGTGGGGTGATTGGCGCCTCTGGCTCAGCGAAGGCCCGGCAGCCTGTTGTCGGGCCTTTTTTGTGGTGCATTTGCCCATATCCGGCGTGAGATCTTTCAGCCGACGAGATCGCCACGGGGCACAAAGGCCCATACCCGCCACCCCACCGCTCTGTATCATTCCCTTCCAGCGAACCGCGCCCCAAAGCACCGGTCTGCTCATCGGCAACAACAAGAAACGACAAGGACACCCCATGCCCAGTCTCAACCTGCAGATTCTCGTTGCCGCCTGCCTCGGCGTGCTGATCGGCTGGCTCGTTGGCGGCCAGCCCGAGGAAGCCGCCCTGCGTGAAGGCACGCTGTATGCCGCCGGACTGGTCTCCAGCGTGTTCATCGGCATGCTGAAGATGGTGCTGATCCCGCTGGTGTTCACCTCCATCGCCGTTGGCGTGGCCAGCCTGCAACAGCACCAGCAGGTCCACCGGGTGTGGCTGACCACGCTGATCTACTTCACCAGCACCACGGCGCTGGCGATGCTGCTGGCGCTGACGGTGGCGAACATCTTCAAGCCCGGCGCCGGGCTGTCGCTGGACCTGTTCGCCGATCAGCTGGCGGATTTCCAGGCAAGCCAGCTGACCCTGCCGGAATTCTTCCAGCACTTCTTCGCCGGGCTGTTCCAGAACCCGTTCGCCGCCTTCGCCGCGAACAACGTGCTGGCGGTGGTGGTCTTCGCGCTGTTCGTCGGCATCGCGCTGGTCGCCGGCGGCGAGCGCTACCGCAACATCCTCAACGTGCTGCAGGAATTTCTCGAGATGCTGCTGCGCATCGTCGGCTGGATCATGTGGCTGGCGCCGCTGGGCATCCTCGCGCTGCTGATCCGGCTGGTCGCCGAGCAGGACGCCGCGCTGCTCTCGGCAGTGGGCGGCTTCGTCATGCTGATCTTCGCCACCACGCTGTTCCACGGCGCGGTGGTGCTGCCGCTGATTCTCTACTTCACCACCGGTCGCTCGCCGCTGTGGTTCTGGCGCGGCGCGCGGGATGCGCTGATCACCGCCTTCGCCACCAGCTCCAGCTCGGCAACGCTGCCGGTGTCGATCCGCTGCGCCGAAGAGAACCTCAAGGTAGAAAAACGCTACGCCGGCTTCGTTCTGCCGCTGGGCGCCACCATGAACATGGACGGCACCGCGCTGTATGAGGCCGCCGCGGCGCTGTTCGTCGCCAATCTGGTGGGCGTCGACCTCACGCTCGGCCAGCAGGCCGTGGTGTGCTTCACCGCGATGGTCGCCTCGATTGGCGCGCCGGGGATTCCCAGCGCCGGCATGGTGACAATGGTGATGGTGCTGCAGGCGGTTGGATTGCCGGCCGAAGCCATCGCCATCCTGCTGCCGATCGATCGCCTGCTGGATACGGTGCGCACCTCGATCAACGTGCAGGGCGACATCACCGGCAGTGTGGTCGTGCAGCATCTGGCAAACGACCGGGCCTGATGACCATGCAGAGCCACAACCCGTTTCACTACATAGCCAAATACCCCTCCGCCGGCCTGCTGCTGATCCAGCTGCTGGGCATCGTGCTCTATCCGTTCATGGAAGAACTGCCCGAACCGCGCGCGTTCTTCGGCGCGTTCAGCGCCATCGTGCTGATGTCGGCGCTGCGCATGGTGCGCCGCAGCCCGACGCTGCATAGCGTGGCCTTCATACTCGCGGCGGTGATCGTTGCCCTGAACGTCATCGGCGTGTTCGTGACCAGCTCCTCGCTCGACCTCTGTCTGTTCGTGCTGGAGGCCGGCTTCTATTTCTATGCGACCGTCAGCCTGATCGGCTACATGAACGAAGACCAGCGCGCCACCACCGACGAACTATTCGCCGTGGGCGCCACCTTCACGCTGCTGGCATGGGCCTTCGCCTATGTCTTCATGGCCTGCCAGATGCTCTATCCCGGCAGTTTCACCGGCGCCGCGCAGCCGGATTCGCCACGCAGCTGGATGGAGATGCTGTTCCTCAGCGTCACCCTGCTCTCCGGCGTCGGCCTGGGCGACATCCTGCCCGTGACGCCGCAGGCGCGTGCAGTGGTGATGCTCGAGGAAATCGCCGGGGTGATGTACATCGCCCTGGTGGTGTCGCGCCTGATCGGTCTGACCATCGTGCGACGCTGAACGTCGACGGCGCCGCTCGGCAAAGCCGGCGGCGCCACGTAATCAACTCGCCTTGAAGCGACTGACGTTGTCCAGCAGCGTCCCAGCCAGGTCGCTCAGGCGGCTGGCGGTGTGGTGGTTGGTGCCGACCGCCTCGCCGTTTTCCTCGGCCATGCGTGCGATGGTGCTGACCTGCTGGGCGATCTCGGCGGAAGCGGCGCTCTGCTCGCGCAGCGCATGGGAGATTTCCGCCACGGTGTCGAGCACCTGATTGGCCGCCTCGCGAATGCCGCCCATCGCCTCGCCGGCGCGCTGCGCACGGGCAACGCCTTCGTTGACGCGCACCACGCCCTGCTCCATGCCCTGCACGGCGCCCTCGGTGCCCTGCTGGATGGCGGCGACCATCTGCGAGATTTCCTTGGTCGACTGGGCGGTGCGCTCGGCCAGCTTGCGCACCTCGTCGGCGACCACCGCGAAGCCGCGGCCCTGCTCGCCGGCGCGTGCGGCCTCGATCGCCGCATTCAGCGCCAGCAGGTTGGTCTGCGCGGCGATATCGCCGATCACCCCGACGATTGCCGAGATCTGTCCGGAGCGCTCGCCCAGCTCGGCGACGGTGCGCGCCGAATCGCCCACCGACACCGCGATCTGGCTGATTTCCTCGACCACCGCCGCAACGATTTCGCCGCCCTGGCGCGACAGCTCGCCGGAACGGTGCGCCAGCGCATCGGCATCGCCGGCGTTGCGCGCGATGCTCTCGATACCCACGGTCATCTGCTCGACCGCCGCCGCCATGCTCGCCGCGGCATCGCTCTGGCACTGCGAGGCGACGTGAATCTGCCCGGATGCCGCGACCAGACTGCGCGCCGAATCGGCGACATGGTCGGAGTTGTCCTTGATGTTGCCGATCAGCCGGCGCATGGCATCGGCCATGTCGTTGAAGCTGCCGGCCACGTAGCGCAGCTCGTCACGCGCCGCCAGCTGGATATGCGTGGTGAGATCGCCGGCGGCGAGCTTCTCGCTGCCTTCGCGCAGGCTGCGGATGCTGGTCATCACCGACAGGTAGGCGCCGACCGACAGGTAGCCGATCACCGCGAGCACTCCGGCCAGCACGGCGAGGTTCAGGTACAGCACCTGGCGGGCGTCGGCGATGCGCTGGTGCAACAGCTGGTCGAGGGTCGGCAGCAGCACGTCGTGCATCTGGCTGTAGCCGATGCCGATGGCCTCGGTCGCCATGTCGAAGAACTGCACCGAGCTGGTGCTGGTGAAGTCGCCTTCGAAGACCAGCGCATGCATGACGCGCTCGATGTTCTGGCCGCGCTCGTCCATCGCCGTCACCGCCTCGGTAAGGCGCGTACGCAGCTCCGGGCGCAGCGCGACGACCTTGTCCAGGCTGTCGCGCATGTTGCCGGTGGCGGTCTTGATCTGCTCGCTCAGCACGATCAGCGCGGTGCGCCGCTGATCGTCGACGTTGCCCTGCGCCAGCGCGGCCGCGCCGCTGCCACGCAGCTGGCCGATGCGCTCGATCAGGCTGGGCATGTGATTCAGCGCGGCGGACATCAGGTAGAAGGTTTCTGCCTCGGGATCGAAGGTCAGGCCATAGGCATCGGCCAACTGGGTCTGGAAGCTCAGCAGCTTGCCGATCAGCGCGGTGTGCGCCTGAAAGTTGCGGCTCTGCGGCCAGCTCAGGCCGTCACGACGAATCTCGCCCCAGGCCTGGCCGATCTCCTGCCACTGGCGCAGTGCGCGTTTATCCTCGGCCAGCGTGCGTTCGAGCAGCGCCCGCGCCGCCTCGATATCCGTCTCGCGCTCGCTGCGGCGCGTCGCCAGCGCACTGTTTCCACCCAGCAGCATCGACGACATGCCGCGGTGCTGCTGCACCAGTTCCACCAGTTTGGCCATCGGTCGCGACAGCGAAGAGGCGACCAGCTCGTTCTCCGAGCGCTCGATGGTGCGGTTGAGCTGGCCGGCCAGGCTCAGCATCAGGCTGGCAAAGACGGCGGTGACCAGCAGGCCGAGCAGGCCGAACTTGATCGGATAGCTGAGCCGGTTCATCAAGGCTTCGGCGGGCAGGAAGAGCGTTTTCATGGGGGCGTGTCCTGAAGGGGTCGCAGGCGCTGCACGAAGCCGCTCGAGCCCTGGGGGCTATGTGAGTCACCGGCAACTGCAGAACATCCAGTTTCAGGCGCCAAAATACGGACGTGACCAGACAGTCTCCCTGACCGGAATCAAGGATGCAGGTCACAGTATGGCAATCCGCCATACCGCCTGTCCGATAGATCAGAAAATGCACTGCCAGCACCGCTGGAATGCGACGATCCAGCGTTTTCGCCCGATTGCGCCGAACTCCTGCGCGCCCCTGCAATCCATTCAGCCTGAGCCGGCGGCAGGCACGGCAACCAGAGCTTTACCACCACGCCAGCCGGTGAATAATGCCGGCCCTTTGCATTCGCTTCGAGGTGACCATGACGGCGCAAGCCACCGCAACGATGCCAGCCCTTTCCGCACGCGCCGTCCTGCTGATCGAACTGGCGCTGGCCATGGGGGGTTTCGCCATCGGCACCGGCGAGTTCGCCATCATGGGGCTGATGCCCGAGGTCGCCCGCGGCCTGGCCATCAGCGAGCCGCAGGTCGGCCATGTGATCAGCACCTATGCGCTCGGCGTGGTGGTCGGCGCGCCGTTGTTGGCGATCCTCGGTTCGCGGCTGTTCCGCCGTCACCTGCTGTTGCTGCTGATGGGCTTCTTCGCCCTGGGCAACTTCGCCAGCGCCCTGGCGCCGGACTATCACACGCTGATGGCCTTCCGCTTCGTCACCGGCTTGCCGCACGGCGCCTACTTCGGCGTGGCGATGCTGGTGGCTGCCTCGATGGTCGCGCCGGACAAGCGCGCCCAGGCCGTGGCCCGGGTGCTGATGGGCCTGACGGTGGCGATCCTGATCGGCAACCCGATCGCCACCTGGCTCGGCCAATGGCTGAGCTGGCGCTATGCCTTCGCCCTGGTCGGCGCCATCGCGTTGCTCACCGTGCTGCTGGTGGCGCTGTTCCTGCCACTCAATCACGACGAGCCGCGCAACAGCCCGCTGCACGAGATCCGCGCGTTCCATCGGCCGCAGGTCTGGCTGGCCCTGGCGATCAGCTCGATCGGTTTCGCCGGCATGTTCTGCGTGTTCAGTTACATGGCGCCGACGCTGCTGGAAGTCACCCGCGTCAATGCCGGCTGGATTCCCTTTGCCCTCGCTGCGTTCGGCCTTGGCGGCATCATCGGCAACGTGGTCGGCGGCTGGCTGTTCGACCGCCTGCGCTTTCAGGCCGTCGCCTGGCTGTTGCTGTGGAGCGCGCTGGTGCTGCTGGTATTCCCGCTCGCGGCGCATTCGACATGGACGATCTTTCCGGCGGTATTCGCGGTGGGCACCATGGTTTCGCTGTCGCCGGCTCTGCAGACCCATCTGATGGACGTCGCCGCGGATGCCCAGACGCTCGCCGCGGCCTCCAACCACGCCGCCTTCAACATCGCCAACGCCCTCGGCCCCTGGCTCGGCGGCCTGGCGATCAGCGCCGGTTTCGGCTGGACCTCTACCGGCTACATCGGCGCAGCGACTGCGGTCGGCGGCCTGCTGGTGTTCGCCTGGGCCTGGAAGCTCCAGGCGAACGCACAAACGAGCGGCGAACCGCGCACACCGTGTTGCGGCTGAGCGTAACGCGGCCGACGACGCTGCCCCACGCTAGCGCCGGCTGACGGGTATACCTCCGCAGCGCTATATACAAAACGATATAGCGCATTCCAGAATGCCACCTTTCCCAGTAGCTGCGAATCACCCATGAGCCGTTCTTCAGGTGGCACAGGAGCGAACCGACGACCAGCCGGTTCGACGGAGCAAACGATGAGCGATGCACAGCTGCCCCTGCGGGTGGACGGCCAGCTCTGGTTCAACCGTGGCGACAAGGGCTATCTGGGCGGCAAACGCATCGACCTGCTGGAGCAGATCGAGGCCACTGGCTCCATCACCCGCGCCGCCAAGGCGATCAAGCTGAGCTACAAGGCCGCCTGGGATGCGGTGGATGCGATGAACAACCTGTCCGAACGGCCGCTGGTGATACGCGCCGCCGGCGGTGCCCAGGGTGGTGGCACGCAGCTGACCGATTTCGGCCGCGAGATGCTGCACGTCTGGCGGCGCATGCAGGCCGAGTACGAGCGCTTCCTCGCCCAGGTCGCCCAGGGCGTCGAGGGTTTCGACGACATCGACCGATTGCTGAGGGCCATCGCCATGAAGACCAGCGCACGCAACCAGTTCCGCGGCCGCATCACCGCCGTCAGCAAGGGCGCCGTCAATGGCAGCCTGAGCCTGGACATCGGCGCCGGCCAGACCATCACCGCCACGCTGACCAACGACAGCATCGACGAGCTGCAACTCGAAGTCGGCAAGACCGCCATCGCGCTGATCAAGGCCAGCTTCGTGCTGCTCTCGCCCGACCCGCAGGTGCAGATCAGCGCGCGCAATCGCCTGACCGGCACCATCAGCGCGCTGCTGCCCGGCGCGGTGAACAGCGAGGTCAAGCTGCTGCTGCCGGGCGAGCGCACCCTCGGCGCGGTGATCACCAATGAAAGCGTCGAGGAGCTGGGCCTGGCGGTCGGCCAGCCATGCACCGCGCTGATCAAAGCCTCTCACGTCATCATCGCCATCGATTGAAAGGAGTCGACATGCGCCCCATGCGCCATCTATGCAGCGCCCTGCTGCTCTGTCTGTCCTTCACCGCCAGCGCCGACGAGGTGCAGGTGGCAGTCGCCGCCAACTTCACCGCGCCGATGCAGAAGATCGCCGAGGCCTTCGCCCGCGACACCGGCCACCGCGCCGTGCTGGCCTTCGGCGCCACTGGCAAGTTCTACGCGCAGATCAACAATGGCGCGCCGTTCGACGTGCTGCTGGCGGCCGACGAGCAGACCCCGCAGCGGCTCGAAGACGAAGGCCAGGGCGTGGCGGGCAGCCGCTTCACCTATGCCATCGGTAGCCTGGTGCTGTGGTCGGCGCGCGAGGGCTATGTCGATCCACAGGGCCGGGTGCTCACCGACGGCGACTTCCGTCACCTGGCGCTGGCCAACCCCAAAACCGCACCCTACGGCGCCGCAGCGCTGCAGACGCTGGAGAAGCTGGGCCTGCGCGAACGCCTGCAACCGCGCTTCGTGCAGGGCGAGAACATCGCCCAGACGCACCAGTTCGTCGCCAGCGGCAATGCCGAGCTGGGTTTCATCGCCCTCTCGCAGGTGATCGAGGACGGGCGCATCGCCCGCGGCTCGGCCTGGCGGGTGCCCGCCGATCAGCACCAGCCGATCCGCCA
>JAANMV010000838.1_pt1 | contig 36653 bp, 29 predicted proteins | sample 7279661 | NCBI WGS metagenome assembly JAANMV01 (sample SAMN14094540, study PRJNA606508) | bioreactor metagenome | isolation source: A lab-scale SPAN reactor treating ammonium-rich wastewater day 121 | place: Ireland: Galway | collected 2017-05-16
GCGCCCGAAAACACTTGATGAATTTGCCGGGCAAAAACATCTTATTGGCCAAGGCAAGCCAATTCGGAAAATGATAGAAAACAATGATGTTTTTTCTATGATCTTCTGGGGTCCGCCTGGTGTCGGTAAAACTACACTTGCTTTAATAATTGCCAACAGTGTAAATGCTGATTTTATCCAGATCTCAGCAGTATCTTCGGGAGTAAAAGATGTACGGCAGGCTATTGAAAAAGCTGAGCTGAATCAAAAACACCTCGGCAAGCGTACAATTCTGTTTATAGATGAAATTCACCGCTTTAATAAAGCTCAGCAGGATTCACTGCTGCATAGTGTTGAAAGCGGAGTTATTACTCTGATAGGAGCAACCACAGAAAACCCTTCATTTGAAGTAATTTCACCTCTTCTTTCAAGATGCAGGGTATATGTGCTTGAAGACCTTTCAGAAGATGACCTGCTTACTCTTGCAGAAAATGCTCTTAAGAATGATACTGAACTGTCGGCATTCCGAATTGATATTCAGGATAAAAAGCTGCTTCTGCAGTTTTCGGGCGGTGATGCAAGGCGATTGCTTAACGGACTTGATCTTGCCGTAAAATCCACCAAACCTGACAGTAATGGAGTGATAAATATCACAAATGATGTATTAAAAGAAGCTTATCAGAAAAATTATATAAGGTATGATAAGGATGCTGAAGAGCATTACAATATAATATCCGCATTCATTAAAAGTATAAGAGGCAGCGACCCTGATGCTGCAGTTTACTGGCTGGCAAGAATGCTGAAAGGCGGTGAAGACCCTAAATTCATTGCGCGCAGAATGATTGTACTCGCTTCCGAAGATATTGGCAATGCCGATCCTTTTGGTATAACCATAGCTACATCAGCATTTACTGCAATCGATTATATTGGTATGCCTGAAGCGCAGCTAGTGCTTGCACAGGCAGCAACTTATCTTGCAAGTGCACCAAAAAGCAATGCATCATACCTTGCTATAGCAGCAGCAAAAGGTGATGTTGAGCAAACAGGGGAACTTGCCGTACCGCTTCACCTGCGAAACGCGCCAACAAAACTTATGAAAAACCTTGATTACGGCAAAGAATATAAATATTCCCATGATTTTGAAGGTCATTTTACTCTTCAGCAGTATATGCCTGATGAGCTGAAAGATAAAGTGTATTACAAACCATCCGGTATCGGCGAAGAATCAAAAATTAAAGAACGCTTAAAAAACTGGTGGAAAAATAAAAAAAGATAATAATTCTTATTATGATAACTCTGGATACTAAAAAAAAGAGAATAGAATATGCAATTGGAATAGATCTTGGGGGAACGTACATCAAATCTGCAATAGTTGATTCAAATGGTAAAATAATTAAATATTTTAAAACAGATACTTTTTCGGAAATTTCACCGAAAAAAGTATTAAGCCAGATGGAATTATGCGTAAATACTCTGATGAATGGTTTCGGAAAAAAGATCAGCGGCATCGGAATAGGTGCTCCCGGTATTGTTACAAATGGTGTAATGAAATATCCCCCGAACTTTAAAGGCTGGAAAGAAGTAAATCTTGCTTCTCATTTCAGGAAAAGGTATAAAATCGAATCGATTGCCGATAATGATGCAAACTGCGCCGGATTAGCTGAGCTTAAATTCGGTCATGGCCCGAAGTTCAGTAATTTTATTTTCTTAACACTTGGTACGGGTATCGGCGGTGCGATGGTAATTAACGGCAAAATTTACCGCGGTGAACAAAACGGCGCCGGCGAGTTTGGTATGATGACTATTAAATATGATGGACCGGAATGCCTTGGCGGCAACCGCGGCTCTGTTGAAGCACACCTGGGCAGAAATTATTTTCTGTATCAGAATAAAAATGAAATAAAAAAACTCGGAAAAAATATTGATTTTGCAGATATTAACGTGTTTGCAAATAAGGGTAATAAAACTGCAAAAAAACTGTTAAATTTGTACGGATTTTATCTTGGTATTGGTATAACAAATTATTTCAACCTGATGGATGTTCGTACTGCAGTATTAGGCGGGGGTATTTCTAATGCATATACTCATTTCATTAAAGAAACAAATAAAACAATAAAACAGCGGTCAATAAAAACTATCAGGAACAAATTCCGTGTGCTTCGGTCAAAAATCCACAATGATGCCGGAGTTCTTGGAGCAGCTGCTTTAATTTTTGAATAAAAAATAAACGATCATGGGATTAAAAAACATACTTTATAAAGTAGAAGGCGGAATTGCTGAAATAGTATTAAACCGTCCGGAAAAAATGAATTCGCTGGATGAGGAACTTATTCATGATCTAAGTGATATTATGAGGGATTTTTCAGTGAATGAAGAAGTTAAAGTTGTGGTGATAACCGGGGCAGAAGGTAATTTCTGCTCAGGGCTTTATCTGGATTACCTTCAGAAAATATCCGAATACGATATCCTGCAGAATAAAGATGACTCCCGTAAGTTCAAAAATATGCTTATGAACATTTACAGCTGTTCAAAACCTGTAATTGCCAAGGTAAAAGGCTATTGCCTTGCAGGGGGCTGCGGAATTGCTTCTGCATGCGATATTATTATTGCAGATGAAACAGCGCGTTTTGGATATACTGAAGTAAAGATAGGTTTTATTCCGGCAATTGTAATGCTGTTTTTGCTGAAAAGGGTAAGTGAATCTCATGCTAAAGATCTTTTGCTTACTGCGCGGATGATAAATGCCGAGGATGCTTTCAGGATGGGTTTTATCAATCAATATGTTCATTCAGGCGAGCTTGATGCAAAAGTTAACGATGTATGCCAGATGCTGATGAAAAATTCAGGCACGTCACTGAAACTTACAAAAGAAATGTTCACAAATATTTCCGGTATGGATTTTGATAAAGCGCTTGAATATGCATGTGATCTTAATGCTGTTACAAGAATGACCCCTGACTGCAAAAACGGAGTTGCAAAATTTTTAAATAAACAATAACCTTGATTTACCTGATTTCCTTGATTACTATTTTTGCAGTTTTAATCTGTTTGTAAATTTTTTGAAATTAGTGTTTAAATGAAGGAAAAATTTTATTTCTATGTTACATAAGAGTACTTTTGATTTTTTAAGAAAGCTTAAAAAAAGCAATAACCGTGACTGGTTCCACGCAAACAAAAATCTGTATGAAGATGCCAGGTATGATTTTGAAGTTTTTGTATTTGAATTGATCCAGAAGATTGCTGAGTTCGATGAATCAGTCTCAGGGCTTGAGCCAAAGGATTGTATGTTCAGGATTTATAAAGATGTCAGGTTTTCTAAAGATAAGACGCCATATAAAACCAATATGGGCGCTTCAATAAATGAAGGCGGCAGAAAAATGCCTAATGCCGGGTATTACGTGCATATTTCTCCAACTGAAAATTTTATAGCCAGCGGGCTTTATATGCCTCAGCCGGATAAATTACTGCTTGTTAGGAATAAAATTGCAGCAAAGCCAAATGAATTTAAAAAAATAGTTGAAAATAAGGATTTTAAGAAATATTACGGAAAGCTGTGGGATGGCGATACTTTAAAAACTGCTCCAAAAGGATTTGATAAAGAACACCCGTTGATGAATTTCCTTAAAATGAAGAGCTTTATAGCAGACCATCCTGTTACGGAAGAAAAAGCCCTTTCAAAAAATTATACTGAATACTGTGCAAAAATTCTGAAAGTAATTAAACCGCTGAATGATTTTCTGAATGATATTTGAAAATATTTTATACTCTTCCGATGATTTTAAGTCATCGGATGAGTAATAATTCTACATATCAATCTTAATAATTATCTGCTGAATTATTGTTCCCTTATCGTCAAAATCTTTAAGAGAAGTATATGCTGTATTGTTCAGGTTATTTTTAATATACCCTACTACCAGAATATCAGATATGGTTCCGGAAACAGAAATTTCCTTATCAGGAGAGGTACTCATTAAAAGGGCATCGCCCTTTTGCGTTGCAATGACAAATATACCGAAGTACCCGGTCTTGTTATCTGATGTGAATACTTCCTTAGATTTCAGGCTGGTTTTATCTTCCTTGCGGTCATAGGCAATTGAATCAGTGGTAGTGATTTTTACAGTGACCGACGTGCCTATAAGCCCGTTTAATTTTTTATATGCAAGCACTTCCTTTTTGGCAGCTATCTCATCTGAATCATATATCTTATACATTTCATCACACAGTTTTTCAAGATCAAGCGAGCCTGAAAATGTTTTTGCTGATATAACAACTAAAACAGCTAATAAAAAAATTATAATTTTCATAGTTAAATTGATTTTATTGTATAAAATTATATTTTTATAATATTGTTTGAAACGGAAAAAACGGGTATAATTCAGGGGCAAATATTATCACTCAAAACTGTTAGCGTAAATCAATATATTTGCAGACCATAAAATTAAGTACTTATATGGCTCTGGTAAATTCATCCAAAAGATTAAAGAAAAAGATCGGAATTGTCGGTTTTCCCATGGATTTAGGCGCTGACAGGCGCGGTGTTGATATGGGACCATCGGCACTTCGTTATGCGCATGTTCAGCAAAAGCTTGAAAATATGGGATATTCCGTCAGGGATTTCGGCGATATCACCATTGAAGGCGCTGAAACTCAACGGATCCGTAATCCTAAGCTAAAATACCTGCCTGAAATTGTCAGGTCATCCAAAATTCTCGCTAAACGGGTTGAATCACTTCTGAACCGGAATTATTTTCCGCTCATTTTAGGAGGCGATCATGCTTCTGCTATAGGCAGTATTGCCGGTATTGCAAGCTGGTGCCGAAAGAACAAAAAAACCCTTGGTGTTATATGGATTGATGCTCATGCTGATATGAATACCCCTGATACAACTCCATCAGGAAACATCCACGGAATGCCGCTGGCGGTTTCATTGGGTATCGGAGAAAAAAGATTAACGCGCATCGGCGGATTTTCTCCCAAAGTTCTGCCTGAAAATGCTGCTTTGATCGGTATCCGTGATGTTGACCAGCTTGAAGCTGTAACGGTTAAGAACTACAGGGATAGAGGCATGCAGGTTTATACTATGACTGATGTTGACAAACAGGGTGTAACAAGGATAATAGCAAGGGTGTTAAATGATTTTAAAAATGAAGTTGACCATATACATATAAGTTTTGATCTTGACGGTGTTGACCCCGATTATGCCGGTGGTGTCGGTACTCCCGTTGAAGGGGGCTTAACATACCGTGAAGCTTCGGTGATTATGGAAATGGTTGCAGACTGCGGCTGCATGAGCTCGCTTGAAATGCTTGAAGTGAACCCGATACTTGATACAAAAAATGAAACCAGCGAGCTGGCTGTTGATTTTATTGAATCAGCTTTGGGTAAATCAATTTTATTTGAATAATTATACTTTCCTGCTTTAAAAAGCGTGAATAATTAATATGATAATTACTAAACCATTCCTTTTCGATCTTACACTTAAAGAGCTTACAGAAATTATGACTTCTATTGGTGAACCCGCTTACCGTGCTAAACAGGTTTATGAAGGTATATATAAGCAAGCCTCAGCATCGTTAGATAAGATTAACGGGCTGCCAAAAGAACTGAAATATAAACTTTCTGAATTATTAAGTTTTTCACACCTTACTCCTCAACTCGATAAGCTTTCAACTGATAATAATACGCGTAAAATCCTTTTTAAACTGCCTGAAGGAGCGCAGGTGGAAACTGTTCTTATGGGTTATACAACCCGGAGGACTGCATGTATTTCAACCCAGGCAGGCTGTGCGCTTGGCTGCACTTTCTGCGCAACCGGCCAGGGAGGCCTGCAGAGAAATATTTCATCCGGTGAAATAGTTGAACAGGTTATGTTTTTTGAGCGTGAGCTCCGTAAAAAAAATGAAAAGCTGACCAATCTTGTTTTTATGGGAATGGGTGAACCGTTTGCAAATTACAGTGAAGTGATGAAAGCAGTAAATACGTTGACAGATCCGGCTGGATTTAATTTTGGAGCACGCAGAATTACAATAAGTACTGTCGGAATTGTTCCGATGATAGAAAAATTTGCTGCAGAGCAAAGCCAGGTAAACCTGGCAGTTTCACTTCATGCTGCTACTGATGAGCTAAGACAGACTATGCTTCCTATAAATAAACGGTATCCGTTGGATGTTTTAATAAAAGCCTGCCGGGATTATATTAACAAAACCCGCAGAAGGATAAGTTTTGAATGGGCATTAATTGATGATATAAACGATACTCCCGGGCAGGCTCATGCTCTGGCAAACCTGCTGCAAGGGATGCTTGTTCATGTGAACTTTATTCCTCTGAACCCGACTCGTGGATATGCAGGTCATGAGTCAAAACAGAAACGAATTGCAAAATTCCGCGAAATTCTTGATAAAGCGGGAATTCAGAATACATTAAGGATAAGACGGGGGATTGATATTAATGCAGGCTGCGGGCAGTTAAGGCAGGAAGCCGGAACGGATTAAATTATTGTTTTATAATGTTAATTTTGATAATTCACTAATATAAATCATATTTCAAAATGATTTACATTATAGTTTTTACTGACAAAAAGAGCTATTTTTGAATATGAATAGCTGCAAATTTTCATTTTTTTACTCTGATAATAACAGATTTAACCCTGCTGAAATTATAATAAATTTTAAAATACAATTATTTAATTATTAAGGATTAATTTTTATGCCAACAGATAAACGCATTACTGATCTATTGAAGCTTCATAATATGCGGGAAAAAGCCAGGATGGGAGGCGGTGAAAAAAGAATTAAAGCCCAGCATGCAAAAGGCAAGTACCTTGCAAGAGAACGAATTTATATGCTTTTGGACCCCGGAACATTTGAAGAATACGATGCTTTTGTTACCCACAGAACACATGATTTTGATATGCAAAAACAGATCTTTCTTGGGGATGGTGTTATAACCGGCTCAGGCAAAATAGATGGACGTCTTGTGTTCGTATTCAGCCAGGATTTTACCGTCTTCGGAGGCTCTTTAAGCGGTGCTCATGCCGAAAAAATATGCAAGATAATGGATATGGCTGAAAAAATGGGAGCTCCCGTTATTGGTCTTAACGATTCAGGCGGTGCAAGAATTCAGGAAGGTGTAATTTCATTGGGAGGATATGCAGATATATTCCTGAGAAATGTTTTAATGTCAGGTGTTATTCCCCAGATCAGCGCTATTATGGGACCATGCGCCGGCGGAGCGGTGTATTCACCTGCAATCACTGATTTTATTTTTATGGTTAAGAACAAAAGCCATATGTTTGTTACCGGACCCAATGTTGTAAAGACCGTTACCCATGAAGAAGTATCATTCGAAGATCTTGGAGGAGCTAAAACTCATTCAACAAAATCAGGCGTAACACATTTTGCATGTGATGATGAAATGCAGTGCCTTCAGCACATCAGAAAGCTAGTAAGTTATATACCACAGAACTGGCGGGAAAAAACACCATTACGTGTTTCAGCCGATGATCCTGAAAGAATAGAGATGGAGCTTAACCATGTGATACCCGAAGATAATACAAGACCCTATGATATGAAAAAGATCATAAACCTTGTTGTTGACCAGGAAGAAAAACCAAAGACAGAGTTTGATGAAGAAATTGATAAAGATAAAAAAGATAAAAAAACAAGATCAGCAAAAGGTCCGGCAGAACTTGTAAAACCCGGATTTATTTCAAGCTTTTTTGAGACGCAGGAATTTTTTGCTCCCAATATTATTACAGGATTTGCAAGGCTGGATGGTATTTCCGTAGGAGTAATTGCAAACCAGCCATCCAAAATGGCGGGAGTGCTTGATGTGGATGCTTCTGTAAAAGGAGCAAGATTCGTAAGGTTCTGTGATGCTTTCAATATTCCGCTTGTAGTGTTCGAAGATGTTCCGGGATTCATGCCGGGCACGTTCCAGGAATGGCGCGGAATTATTAAACAGGGCGCAAAGCTTCTTTATGCATTTGCAGAAGCAACAGTTCCCAAGCTTACTGTAATCACCCGCAAAGCTTACGGCGGCGCATATGATGTTATGAACAGCAAGCATATCAGGGCAGACTATAACGTTGCATGGCCCGGCGCTGAAATTGCCGTGATGGGTTCAGCGGGGGCTGCTGAAATTATTTTTAAGAAGGAAATTGATTCAGCAAAGGACCCGAAGAAAGCATTCGATGAAAAGGTTGAGGAATATAAGGAGAAGTTCGCTAATCCGTATGAAGCAGCGAAGTTCGGTTATATTGATGATGTAATTGAACCTTCAGAAACACGCATAAAGCTGATAAAAGCCCTGAGGATGCTGCAGACAAAACAGCAGTCAAACCCAAAGAAGCGGCATGGTAATATTCCGCTGTAATACAGAAAATGTAATCAAATCCCCCAAAATATCGGTATTTTGGGGGATTTTTGCTTTTGAATATTAATGCCTTAAAATATATATTATATTTATACAAATTCCCTGGAGGTATTATGAATGCCTTTTTTGGTTTTAATCATTTCTTTAAAAAATTGTTTACTACCCTATTTTTATACAAGATTTTGATATTTGTATTTTTAAATTTTTCCTTATATGGACAATGGGTTCCAGTTTACAATCAAATATATACATTTCCCGATGATATTCAATTTATTAATCAGAATACAGGATTCTGTACAGCTGGACTAGGTGCAAAAAAAAGTACAAATGGAGGTTTGAATTGGAGCTATATGTTTTCTTATGAAAGCGGTGTTTATCCAAGAGCCTTGTATTTTCCAAATCAAAATTTTGGCTGTATAGTTTGCCAAAGCGGTGTTTACTTAACAACAACTAACAGCGGAACAAATTGGACATTACGTAATCATACAGATTCGATAAATTTAGCAGACGTTAAATTTATTAATACTTTTACAGGATGGGCAACCGGTGCACATGCTGCTACGGGCGGTTATACTGATCAACGGATTATTAAAACTACAAATAGCGGACTAAACTGGATTCCTCAATATTATGATTTTTATTATGATTACTATTCAATCTGTTTTATAAATGACCAAACTGGATTTGTTGGAGGACAAAACGGAAGATTATTAAAAACTACTAATAGCGGTATAACCTGGATTTTAAAACAATCTAATACAAGTCAATCAATCAATTCTATATATTTTGTTTCTGATGGGATAGGATGGTTTGGAGATAACTATGGAAAAATATTTAAAACAACAAATTATGGAGAAAACTGGACGTTAATATATTCCGGATCAGTAATATATGGGATTGGAGATATTTTTTTTATAAATCCTTTAAAAGGATGGGCTGTTGGAACGTATAACAGAATAATATATACATCAAACGGAGGAAATAACTGGATGGTAGAGAATTTAGGTCCATACGATGAATATTTGTCCTCAGTATTTTTTATAAATGATTCTATCGGATGGGCATCTGGATATAGATATATATTAAAAACAACAAATGGGGGCATTCCAGTTGGAATACTTCAAATTAATGGTACTTTACCAGTAGAATATTCTCTCTCCCAAAACTATCCCAACCCATTCAATCCTCAAACAAAGATAAAGTTTGATATCCCGGCAAATGTGAAAGGTCAAACGACAAAAGTGAAGCTGGTTATTTATGATCTGCTTGGCAGGGAAGTTGCCAAACTTGTGAACGAAGAGCTTAAACCCGGCACATACGAGGCTGATTGGGACGGGTCAAATTTTTCGAGCGGTGTGTATTTTTATAAAATTATTACTGAAGGTTTTGTAGAAACAAAGAAAATGATTTTGATGAAATAATTTAGCATTTTTCAGATTACTCAGATTCATCAAATTTATCAGATTGACATGTGTAAAAAAACCTGACGGGTTATTGACCTATCAGGTTTTGTTTTTATAGAACTCTGCGTCTTTGCGTCTTTGCGAGAGATTGCTTCTCTACGCTCGCAATATTATTTAAACCCTGGCTCGAAAATTCGTTTTATACCCACTGATTTGCCTGTTTGCGTATCTATATTTACAACCACAGCGCTTATTTTTACATCAGTTAATGCAACATCAGTTTTGTGCGGCGTTTGATAATAAAATCTCGCAATCGAGGCTTCCTTGTTCCCGCCTATTACACCGTCAAATGCGCCGGTCATACCAACATCGCTGATAAACGCAGTCCCCTGCGGCAATATACGTTCATCAGCAGTCTGCACATGAGTGTGCGTACCGACAATTGCGCTTACTTTGCCATCCAAATACCAGCCGAATGCAATTTTCTCAGCAGTTGCTTCACCGTGAAAATCAACAAATATCAGGTTAGTATCTTTCTTTACTTTTTCAACTATTTTATTTGCTGTTCTGAAAGGGCAGTTGAGTGTCGAAAGATAAACCCTTCCCATTACATTTATTACACACAGATTAAACAATCCGCCTTCAATGGATACCGGATAAAGCTGGTAGCCTCTGCCGTAAACATCATCGTGGTGATTTGCAGGTCTGAGCATTCTTGCATCATCTTTTAGTATGTTTACTGACTGCAGCTTGCTGAACGTATGGTTGCCGCCTGTCATACAGTGAATACCTGCATCATAAGCCCGTTTTACATCCTTATCAAGGAAACCCTTGCCGCCGGAAAGATTCTCGCCGTTTGCTATTACAAAATGAATGTGGTGTTTTTCAACAAGCTTTTTCAGGTTATCTTCAACATACTTTAACCCGGGCTCGCCTATTATATCGCCTATGAATAATATATTTAAGTTCAATTACGAATTACGAATTAGGAATTATGAATAAATTAATGTAAAAAATGAATTTTATTGCTCATTATTAATTGCTCATTGTTCATTGATTCAGTAGCTTTCAGATCTTGAAGGAAATTTTTTACTCTTCACATCCTTAATATAATTTCTGAAGGCATTTTTTGCCTGTTCGGCAATGTTAAGATATTTACGCACAAAGCGCGGGTGGAACATTTCTGTCATACCCAGCATATCATGTGTTACAAGTATCTGCCCGTCGCAGTTAATTCCTGCTCCAATACCAATTGTCGGAATCTTTAAAGAAGCAGTTACTTTTTTAGCAAGCGAAGCAGGAATTTTTTCCAGCACTATCCCAAAGCATCCGGCATCCTGCAGAATTTTCGCATCCTTCTGTATCTGCCTGGCTTCTTTCGGATCAGTACCGCGCGTCACATAAGTGCCGAAAATATTTATCGATTGCGGAGTTAATCCAAGGTGCCCCATAACAGGAATACCCACTTTTACCAGGTGTTTAACGGTTTCCGCAATACGCTCTCCGCCTTCAAGCTTTACTGCATCAGCGCCGGTTTCTTTCATTACCCTTCCGCAATTGCGGACAGATTCCTGCAGGTCAACATGGTAACTCATGAACGGCAGATCAACAACAAGCAGGGCAGTTTTAACTGCTTTCCTTACAATTTTTGCATGGTAAATAATTTCATCAAGTGTTACTGTAAGGGTAGTTGCATTACCCTGGATAACATTCCCCAGGGAGTCGCCAACAAGCATAACATCAATACCGGCTTCATCTAGATAGCGTGACATCAGAAAATCATATGCAGTAAGTGCAGAAATTATTTCGCCACGCTGCTTCATTGTTACAAGCGTTTTTGTTGTGATCTTTTTCCGCTCTTTTTTCTGCCCCGCTGTTAATGATTTTCCTGTAGATGACATAATTTATTATTTAATTCATTATGAATTTAGTTTTCATCCTTGGTTCAACAAATTCAGCTATCCGGTTGATGCCGTTAAATTTTATCCCAAAAGTATCCCTGAAACCCATAAAAACAGCTTCTGCCGCTTCACGGTAACCTGCTTTTCTGCCTAGAATGTTGTTAATGCAATCGGTTTTTTCTTCAATTTCCTTTAGCATTTTAACGCGTTCTTCCCCGGTTATGTTCAGGTAATTTACAATATTTTTATGATGATTGCCAAGCAAAATTGAGCCGTGCTGCAGAACAATATCTCCGAATTTTCGCTGTGCACTACCTACCAGTTTTTTGCCCTTATAATTTATCTCATTTTTAATTGCACTGTTAAAACATAAATTATACATTCCGGTACGGATAAGCTTCATCAGGTCAGGTGTTTCTTTAGTGAAGGAAAGTACCTGCAGTTTCGGGTCAATGTTTCTTAAGCCGTTAAGAATAGCATATGAGATAACTTTATAAAGTTCATGAACAGGTTTTGATGATCTGAAAATTACAGAATAGGTAAGCTCTTCACTGTGAAGTACAGCTCTGCCGCCTGTAGGGCGAACAACTACATCCAGGCCTTCTGCTCTGCATTTATTGGTATCAATGTATACCTCCTTTGAAAGCCTTGTCTGGTTATATCCAAGAGAAATAGCATAGGGTTTCCAGCGGTAAAACCGGAGGAATGCAGTATCTTCTTTCCTGCATTTTTCCACAAGCTTAATATCAAGCTCCATATTGTATACACCGGAACGGTATCCTGTATCAAGGTACTCCCATTTTTTATTGGAAGTCAGTCCTGTAAGTGCAGGATTTTCCTTTTCATTATTTCCTGATGATCCCGCGTTCACTGGTTTCGATAAATTGAATAATGTTCTGAACTTCAGCAGTCAGTTCAACAGTATCTTTAACTGCTTTTACAGCATCGCTTATATTATATTCATTACCGTAAATAAGGTTATAAGTACTTTTAATGTTTTTTATTTGATCTTCGGTAAATCCGCGGCGTTTTAATCCAACAAGGTTTAAACCTTTATATCCAAGATTAGTACCGCCAGCAAGTATGTAAGGAGGTACATCCTGTGTTACTCTTGATCCGAATGCAATAAATGAATGTGCGCCAATTTTAACAAACTGGTGTATTCCAACCATTCCGCCAACAGTTGCCCAGTCATCAATATAAACATGTCCTCCCATATTAACAGAATTAGCCAGAATAACATTACTCCCTATTATTGAATCGTGCGCTACATGAACATATGACATAACAAGGCAGTTGCTGCCTATGGCAGATCTGCCAAGCGCGCTTGTGCCGCGGCTTAATGTAGCAAACTCTCTGATAACGGTATTATCACCAATTTCAAGAACAGAATATTCATTATTGAATTTTTTATCCTGCGGTACACAGCTGATAACTGCACTTTTAAAAATCTTCACACCATTGCCGATTCTTGCACCGCTTTCAACCTGAGCATTATAATGTATTTCGCAGTTTTCCCCAATCTGCACATCATCTTCGATAATGGCAAAATCTTTAATAACTGTACTGCTTCCTATAATTGCTTTAGGAGATATTATTGCTTTACTGCTAATCAATTATTTGATCTTTTTTTTAAAATTCAGAAATTTATGTAAAATAAAAAAATCAGCGGTTTCTTACAATTCCTCTTTCAGAGGTTTCAACAAAGCTGAGGATATGCCCGATATCTTCGTTAATTTCCATTGAATCCTTTATTGCTTTAAGAGAATCGCTTACATTATATTTATCCGAATAAATATAACTGTAGGCTTCTTTTATCTTTGCTATTCTTTCATTTGTAAAGCCGCGCCTTCTTAATCCAACCAGGTTGAGACCCATATAAGTAAGCGGATTTCCGCCTGCTATAATAAAGGGCGGGATATCCTGCGTTACTTTTGATATGTATGAGATCAAACTGTGCCTGCCAACTTTTACAAACTGGTGAATGCCGACCAGTGTACTTACATATACCCAGTCTTCTATGGTTACATGCCCCGCAATTTCCACACAATTTACCAGTATAACATTATCCCCGATAATATCATCATGAGCAATGTGTGAGTAGTTCATTATATAGGTATTTTTACCGACTGTAGTTTTACCGGAATACGCAGTTCCCCTCGCTATTGTAGCATACTCCCTTACAACAGTGTTATCACCAATAAATAAACGGGTTGGTTCGTTTTTGTATTTCAGGTCCTGCGGATCTGATCCTACAACTGCTCCGTTATAAATTCTGCAGCTGCTGCCTATAGTAGTCCCGCTTTTAATAATTGCATTCTGTTCCACAACAGTATCATTTCCTAAAACTACATCATCTTCTATAACAGCAAAATCTTTTATAATAACATTGCTGCCAAGCTCTGCTTTTGGGGATACAACTGCAAACCTGCCGATATTAGACATTAATTGTTAAGTATTCTTATTTATTGTCTGTTCTATAATTACATTTTCTGTATCAGCAGATGTCTTTGTGATCATTTCTCCTATTAAACCGATAGAGAAGAACTGTACTCCTACAATTGCCATTAAAATACCGACAAAAAATAAAGGCCTGCCGCTGATAGGGGTAGATTCAACGAATTTCAGGATGGTTAAATAAGCTATTATACAGAATCCTGCAAATGAGCTTAATACACCTAAAAATCCGAATAAATGAAGAGGACGTTTTATATATTTGGTTGTGAATAAAACTGTGATCAGGTCAAATAACCCGTTGAAGAACCTTGAAAGTCCGTATTTTGTCTTTCCGTATTTGCGTTCATGATGGGTAACTGCTATTTCTGTTACCCGGAATCCTGATAGGTGGGCAAGTGCCGGGATATACCTGTGCATTTCTCCGTAAACTTTTACATTCTTTACAACATCTCGCACATATGCTTTTAAACCGCAGTTATAATCATGCAGTTTTAAGCCTACCATCATGCTTGTAACACCGTTGAATAATTTTGAAGTATGCTTTTTTATGAACGGGTCATGGCGGACTTTTTTCCAGCCTGAAACCAGATCGAAACCTTCATTAAGTTTTGCAATTAATGCAGGGATTTCCTCAGGGTCGTCCTGAAGATCTGCATCCATTGTTATAACATAGTCGCCCTTGGCAGCTTTAAAGCCTTCCTGCAGCGCAGCTGATTTTCCGTAATTCCGTTTGAACTTTAAGCATTTAAAGCGGCTGTTCACACGGTTAATTTCCTGAATCTTTTTAAATGATTTATCAGTTGAACCGTCGTCAATGAACCATACTTCCCAATTGCACCTTAAGCTGTCCAGAACTTTTTTTAATGCTACAGAAAGCTCGACCAATGATTCTTCTTCATTGTAAAGCGGTACAATTACACTAATAGATTTATTGGAAAGATTTAACTGCTGTGACTGCTGGTTTTGCCTGTTATCACGGCTGAAAAAACGCCTGTGATTGGGGTTTTTTCTGAAATACTTTTTATTTTGCGGTTTTTGTTCCTGCGTAGTTTCTTTATTTTGCTGGTTTACAATTACTTTTTTACCGTTTTTTGATTTGCTGTTTTTGAAGCCGTTTTTATAACCGGATTTACCTTTGCTTTTATTTTCTGTTTCTGCCGGTTTAAAAGTACCGTTATTTTTCTCGTTTCCTGTTAATTCAACATTTTCCTGTAATGGTTTTTCTGCCGTTTTCACGGTTTGATGAAGCTCTTCCACGAAATCCTTTCAAATTTTGAGTATTCATAAAAATATCGTTCAAAATTAACCATTAATGTTTGCAAAAACAATCTTAAAATGTAAAAATTGCTGAAAAATTGGAATAAATGACAAATATTTCATCAGGCGATTGTACATTTTTTATTAATTGAGGTATGTTCCAAAAGGGCAAAAAAAAGCCGCTAAGTAATTTGGGTTACTTTAGCGGCACAGAGGATATTGGTGAGTTTGAAGAATTGTGTAACACTTTTTCATTTTCATTATTTAGTGTTTGATAGTTGTACTAAAGAATGAATATTATTGTTCCGGTTATATAAAATTAATTTACCGGTTTAGCATTTTCATTAATTTGATAGTGTACAGGAGTATTCCTTTCAGGTGCAGTCCTTAAATATTCACGGTAATTATTTTTTTGTTCTGAAGTTAACAGCGCTTCGATCATATTATCAAGCTCATTGTGGCTGAATGTTGAGCGGTCATGAGATGATGCATATTCCAGTACTGCAGAATACAATTTCGTTTTTTGGTCATCAGTTAAGTTTAGCCTTTCAGCCAGCATTTTACTCATATCCTCAGCCATCAGCTCTGATTCATTTTTTATATCACTGAAAGGACCCGGTTTTTTACCCATTGGGTCATCGTCATTTTGGCCCCCATGCTGATTAACTGCCGGAGATTCATTTATATCTTTTGGTGCATCTTCGTGCTGTGCAAAAGTTTTAGAACCTGCTATCATTGATGCAATAAAAAATACCGTGTATACTATAATTTTTAATGTATCAAAAAATGGCCTGGTTATTATCGCTGAAATTTTCATTTATTATTATTACTTAACTAATATAAATCTGCACAAATTTAATCAGCAGATTGTAATTCAGTTTGTATGAATTGTAACAGGATGTAAAAAAAATCATATGGTAAAGGTAAAATGATAAACTAAAGTAAATTCTGAATTATAAAAAACAAATCGTATAATACTGAAAAAATATATATTTATAATATATTTCATGGGGAATATATTATAAAATAAATAAAAACTCCCTGTATCAGGGAGTTAAAAGTATAATAATTAAATATTTTAAACGGCGTATTTAACAAGTACAAATCCGCCAATCAGCAAAGCTGTAAATACAAGCGCAAGTATGTTGAAATACTTATCAATAAAATTCCTTATCTTTTCACCGAATTTCCAGATCAGGAAAGCTACAAGGAAAAATCTTGCTCCGCGGCTTACAACTGATGCTATTATGAACATCGGGATATTGATATTGAAAATTCCGCTGGTTATTGTAAACAGTTTATATGGAATAGGTGTAAATCCTGCTGTAAAAATTATCCAGAAGTCCCATTTCTTATATTGTATTTCAATTTCATTAAAAGCCTGCTGGGTGAAACCAGGGATATGATCAAAGAAGAATTTTGCAATCCAGGTAAAATCACCTGCTGTATTATACCATAGGAAATGACCGATAGAATATCCTCCCAATGCTCCCAACACTGATGCAATAGTGCAGTATAGCGCAAACTTAAATGATAATTTACGGCTTCCTAAACATAATGCAATTAATAATGCATCGGGGGGTATTGGAAAAAAAGAAGATTCAATAAATGATAATATAAATAATGCAACCAGGCCGTACGGAGTTTCCGCCCAGTGAAGCACCCAGTCATACAGTTTTCTTAATGGTTTCAATAAAATATCCCTGAATTTTATTTAAAATGACAAAGATATAAATTAGCGTTATTATTAAAAATGTTCAAATTTAGTCAGTAAAACACTATTTTAAAAATAAAACCGGATAAGATATTTATATTGATAAAACCTTTTAAAACAGGTAAATTTGATGAATAATTTCACAAAAAATCAGATTATGCCTACATTTTTACTCGACGGAAAAGAACTGGAATTTAAACCGGGACAGACTATAATTGAAGCAGCAAAAGCTGCGGGAATTGAAATTCCCCATTTCTGCTGGCACCCCTCATTAAGTGTTGCAGGAAACTGCCGTATTTGTTTAGTGGAAGTTGAAAAAGCGCCTAAGGGAATGATTGCATGCGCCACGCAGATCAATGATGGAATGGTTGTACATACAAACTCTCCTAAAGCAATTGCAATGCGCAATGCAGTAATGGAATTTCTTTTAATAAACCATCCGCTTGACTGCCCTATATGTGATGAAGCAGGTGAATGCAAGCTGCAGGACTACGCTTATAAATACAGCATAGGCAAATCAAGATTTGAGGAAACAAAAAATCACAAGGATAAACGCGTTGAGCTTGGTCCGAATGTAATGTTTGACCAGGAACGCTGCATAAGCTGCTCACGCTGCATAAGATATTGCGAAGAAGTAGTTGGTGATCCCCAGCTTACATTTGTAAACCGCGGAGAAAAAGTTACCATCGAGACTTTCCCCGGTAAAAAGCTTGATAACCCGTATTCTATGAATGTTATTGAACTTTGCCCTGTTGGAGCACTTACTTCCCGTGATTTCCGTTTCCGTGCAAGAGTCTGGGATATGAGCCATACAAACAGTATCTGCACTGGATGCGCAAGAGGCTGTAATATGGAAGTATGGGTAAGGGATAACATTGTAAAGAGATTAATTCCGCGCGAAAATATGGATGTAAACCAGTACTGGATGTGTGACTACGGCAGGCTTAATACCTATAAGTTTATTAATGATGAGAATACAAGGGTAAATTCACCTATGATGCGTGAAGAAAACGTTACCGGTGAAGGCTCAGGATTAAAACCTGTAGAATGGGATGACGTAATTGCAAGGATAATTTCAGAAATAAAAAATTACAGGTCTGATGAAATTGCTTTTATTGCTTCACCTTATTCAACACTTGAAGATAATTTTGTTCTGCAGCGCTTTGCAAAGGAAATAGTTGGCACTGATAATATAGTTTATATACCCAATATCCAGGGTGAAGATGACAAGCTTTTATTAAGGGCAGATAAAACCCCCAATTCCACAGGCTTAAATCTTCTTGGTATTGAACCTATTAATACAAAGTTCATTGATAAGCTGCTTAGCAGGCAGATAAAAATGGTTTACGTTCTCAACGACAGCCTTGGCAGGCTGGAAAGAACTGAAGAAATTGCAAAAGCTATTGAGGTAGCTGTTCTGCAGATAAGTAATTTCCATGAATATAGCCATAAAGCAACTGCAATTCTGCCGGCATCAACATATGCAGAGATAAACGGAACATTTGTTAATTTTCAGAACAGGGTGCAGCGCATAAGGCCCGCAGTTGCATCACTTGAACAGGAAAGACTGCCCGGTGAGTTTTCTGTAAGCAGGCTGGATAAATTCGGCTCTCATAATGACAGGTGGACTAAAGGCACTAGATACAATGCACGCCCCGCATGGAAGGTAATTTGCCAGGCTGCTAATGCTATGGGACATGATTTCGGGTATTCAAATACAGAAGATGTTTTTGACGATATTGCAGCAAAAGTTACAGCTTTTGCAGGCATGAGCTATGACCAGATCGGTGAGCTTGGGATGGTTGTTGGTGCTGCAGAAGCTGTTACCGCATAATTTTGTCCAATTTTAAATTATAATTTGTTTATCAAGGGTTCAGATTGAACCCTTCTTAATTTAGAATTAATGATTATTCTTAATGTTCTGTACAAAACATGTTTTAAAAATACTAGATGCTTAAAATCAATTGATTTTGGATATTAAACAATACGTTTCGGAAAAAATTAAAAATGCGCTCAGGTCCCTTGGTATCCATGAACCTGCTGTTATACTTGAAAGACCTAAAGACCCTTTACACGGTGATATTTCATGCAATGCTGCTATGATGTATGCCAAAAAGCTTGGCAGAAATCCAAAGGAATTTGCGCAGTCAATCCTTGAACAGCTTGCCCTGCCTGATGAATTTATTACGAAAGCATCAATTGCCGGACCGGGCTTTATTAATCTGTTTATTGCTGATAAATATTACACTGAAAAGCTAACAGAAATAAATGAGTTAAAAGGAAACTTCGGAAGGTTAAATGATAATTCCGGTAAAACAGCAGATATTGAATGGGTAAGCGCAAATCCAACGGGTGAATTGCATACCGGGCACGGCAGGCAAACAGCGTTAGGCAAAGCAATAGCTAACCTGCTGGAGTGGACTGGTTACAAAGTAACACGCGAATATTATTACAATAATGCAGGTAAACAGATGGAAAACCTTGCAAAGTCAGTTTATGCAAGATACCGCCAGTTATTTGAGCCTGATTATCCTTTTCCGGAAGATGGCTATGCAGGTGATTATGTTAAAGAAATTGCTGCCATTCTGGCAAAAGAACATGATGATAAACTGATTGATGCTGATGATAAAATTTTCCGCGAAGCAGGGGAGAACTGGTGTTTCAAATCAATAAAGCATACACTGGATTCATTCGGGATTCACCACGATATATTTTTTAATGAAAGCACACTGTATGAAACCGGTAAGATAACCGAAACTCTGGAAGAATTCAAGAAACGGGGACTTTCATACGAAAAAGACGGAGCAATCTGGCTTAAAACCAGCGAACTGCTGAAGAATAAAAAAGATGCTGCCGATAAAGTGATTGTAAAGGCGACCGGCGAACCGACTTACAGGCTTCCGGATATGGCTTACCATATAGATAAGCTTAAGAGGGGATATGATCTTATAATAGATATTTTCGGGGCTGACCATGGTGATACTTACAAAGAAGTTCTGGCTGGTATAGAGGGACTGGGATATGATTCTTCAAAAATAAAAGTAATTATTCACCAGATGGTTACATTTGTTCAGGATGGCAAGCCTGTAAAGATGAGCAAGCGCGCTGATAATGTTTATACACTGGATGACCTGATAGAAGATATCGGGGCTGATGTGACACAGTTCTTTTTTGTCATGCGCAGCGCTAATACCCACCTTGAGTTTGATATAGCTCTTGCGCGCGAGCAGTCAGATAAAAACCCGGTTTTTTACCTGCAGTATGCACATGCAAGGATTTGCAGTATTCTCCGCAATGCTGCAGAAATATTGCCAGATTACAGCTCAGCCGGCAGTATTAATTACCGCCTGCTTGATACACCTGAAGCAATAAGCCTGATAAAAGTACTTGTATTGTTCCCGGAAACAGTTGCAGCAGCAGCAGCTACTTTAGAACCGCATAAAATTATCACTTATCTGAATGAAGCAGCTGAAAATTATCACAGGTTTTATCACAACAACCGCGTAATTGATGCTGAAGCTAAAGAGCTTTCATTTGCAAGATTAAAGCTCTGCGAAGCCGCACGTATTGTTCTTAAGAACGGTTTTGATATTATAGGAATATCAGCACCGGAGAGGATGTAACTTAACCCTGAACACAGTGAAGGGTCCCATTCGGAAATGTTAGGTATTAATTTTATCAGAATAATTACCAATAATCTGATACCCCTAAATCAATAATATACGCTCAAATGCTTTTGTTCTTTTTGTCTTGACACAAAAAGAACCAAAAAAGTCAAGGCTGATTAAAATTTGCTAAAATTATCTCGCTGATAGCAAGAAAATAACTCGTTCCGATTTCATCGGAACTCAAACAGATTTTCTTGCCGATGTTTCTGCTCGATAATTTATTAACGCAAATTTTATTAGGCCGTTTATAAGAGTTTAGAAATTACTGCATTTAATACTGTCGCTATTTCAGTACATGCTGGAAAGGTCTCATGCGGTTTACTCAGGTTTTTAGATCACAGCCAACTCGGGGATATTTTTGCTGTAGAAAAAGGGAGTCTTTTGGACTCCCTTTTGTTTTGGGGTAATAAATGATGAGAACGATGTAGCTATATTCTTATTATGGAGGTTATGTTGAAATGTGTGAACCGGGGATTAATATATTTTAAATTGACTGATCATCATACCACTCGGTATCCATAACTGCAACCGGGTGAATGTTCACTGTCTTAATTTTTTTATCTGTTTTATTTGTGAACTCATGCCATTTGCCGGCAGGTACTACCATTATGTTTCCTTCTTTTACAATATAAGTTTTACCGTCAACTTTTGCTTCCATTTCTCCTTCAAGTACTATAAAAGTTTCTTCGTACGGATGGCGGTGTTTTTTGGGTCCTATTCCCGGCGAAAAATCACAAAGGAAAAACGATACAGTGGAGTTGTTTTCAAACCCGTTAAATACTGCAACTTCTTTGCCGTAAGGCATAATATTTTTTACATCTACAAATGTTACATCTTCTTTATTGATGTACGGAAAACCTGCTTTTGCTTCCATATAAGAATCTATTAATACTTTATTTAATTGATTATTCATTTTATTTTGTTTTTGTCGTGGTATCATTAAGCTTCAGGTTTTACTCACCGGATGACTTAACGTCATCCGGTGAATTGAAAAACTTAAGTTACCTCATAGGTAATTATTTATTAAAAGTTAATTGTTGCACCGGCTTTGATCGGCAGGTAATTTGCTGTACCTTCGCCAAAGATGATATTGAAGCTGGTTTCACCAAAAAGTGAGAGTTTTGGTGATACTTTGAATGCAACACCGCCACCGAACTTCATCCCGAAGTTTGTTTCGCTCGAGCCCCTGTAATATGTTACACCCTGGTATTTCATATCGCTTACGCTGTTCAGGTAAAGCCCCAAACCGGCCAGTCCGTATGGTTTTATATCTGCATCCTTATTGAACAATCCGACCATAACATCACCCATAATTGATGTTGATTTAAGGCTGTAGCCTGTGTAGTCACCTGATTCCTTATAAGGAAATGTGTTATACTGAAGGTCAAGCCTTGCAGCTATGTTTTGGTGGAATACATATCCCGCATTACCATGGATATTAAACCCTACACCCCATGCATCGGATATATCGCCAACGGGGATTGAAATAACTCCGCCAAGCGATGCAAAAGATTTCTGGTATGTCTGTGAAAAAGTTGAGACGCTGATAGCAATAAAAATTGCTGTGAGAATTAAAAGTTTTTTCATTTTAGAATAGTTAATTAAGTTAGTTAAATTAATATAGTTTTAAATTTAATAATGCAATTTAACTTCCCTGCAGCAGATGAAAAAAACGAAATTTATCATAAATTTATTATTGAAGGGTATAAATATAAAACAAAAAGCTGAAAATTTATTAAATTTTCAGCTTTTTAATATCAAAATTAGATTAAAAATTAAACCGGGATGCCCTTAATTATTTTATCAATACCAGCTTTTTAACCGAGCTGAAGCTGCTGTTTTGAGATTTTGCAGTTATTCGGTATATATAAATACCGCTTGCAATATTTGTACCGTCAAAAACAGCTGTGTAATACCCGGCTTCCAATTTTGAATTAACCAGCATTTTCACAAGCCGGCCTGTCAGGTCATATACAGAAATATTAACATCTGCATCAGCGGGGACCTGGTAATCAATACTGCTTACAGGATTGGAAGGATTAGGATAATTCTGTGACAGATCAAAATTGCCGGGTTTACCGATTTCAACCGGGTAAGGCGCATTAAAAAATTCATAATTACCGTTGTAATCAATTTGCTTAAGGCGGTAATTAAATTTTCCGTTTCCGGGTTTGGGATCTGTGAAGCTGTAATATTTAATTTCAGTAGTATTTCCGTTACCCTGAACAAATCCCGCTTTGTTCCATCCTGAAACATTTCCGTTTTTATCAATAAATTGGCGCTGTACATCAAAACCTGAATTATTTTGCTCTTCAGAAGTGGACCATGTTAACTTTACATCCCTGTTGACTGCAAATAGTTCAAATGAAATCAATGATACCGGCAGTGCATAGTCTGTTAAAAGTGTAACGCTAAGATTTGTTTTTGAAGGATCATTGGTAGTTAATACCATATTTCCGTTTGCAGCATCTAAGTCATCAGAGCTGCTGCTTCTGTCAAAAGTATAAATACTTGTTGCTCTTACGGTAAACAAACCGCTGTCTCCGGGTACAATTGCTCCCGGCAATGATGTTAAAAGTGAAAAATTAGCCGAATAGGAACCTGTAAAGTTAACAGCGCTTACAGTTAAATTAGAATTACCGGAATTTTTAAGGTAAAAATTCTTATCAACATATGAAGCTATAGGAATTATTCCGAAATCAATAGTTGTATCCGCACTGCTGTTAACTCTCGCAGATGTTGATAATGTTCCTGACGTTCTTGTGAATGTAATTCTTAAACTGTCATATGTCGGAGCATCACCGGCAGCTATATCCATATTCAAAAATCTCCAGTTACCGGATGAATAAGTTCCGTTGTAACCCCTCATGGTTATTTCAGGGTAGTATGTCCCGTTCGTGTATGGAGGTGTACCGTCTTTCCAGAATTGCGAGGCAGAATCTGATACAATTGCACCTGTAATATTATCAAGTGAACCGCCGTTTTCGGAAAACAGGCATTTCCTGTTATTATTATTATCACCGTTAGGTGACCATATGTAAAGTATAATATCGCTTACCCAGGTGTGTCTTAAGTATATTCTGACTTTGGTACTGAGAATTTTATAAACTCCAAAATTTATATTTGGTGAAATTACAGCAGCATTATCAGTAGGGCTCCATGAAACAAGCCTGTTTGTTGTTTCAGTTAAGCTGCCAACAGCAAAGTAACACAGCCAGAATGAATTAGGCGCACCTTTGGGGAAATATGATATATTACCGGAATTATCAACAGCTTTCAGATAATACTGAACTTCAGTTTCCCAGCCAAAGCAGGGGATATTGAAATAAAAATCGTTACCGGAATTTGATGTTGCATAAACAGAATCAAATGAGCTCCACCCGGCATTATTTTTATTCGAACGGTAAATAACCATGGGTCTGTTACTGCCTGATGCCGGCACAGATGAGCCATCCTGATCGGTGATATTAGCCGTAAGCAATGTCATGTAGGTGCTATTGTGACTTGCTGCATTGGTATGATTGATTGACGGAGGTGTAATATCAACACCTGCTGCAAGCCTGACTGAATTATATGCATTTATCCTTCCGTAACCAAAGTAAGCATTCCATTTGCCGTAAGTTTTAGTAGTTGAATACGGCACATTATCTATTTTATCGCAGCCGCGAAGAAGATTTTCAGTTACCTGAAGCCTTGTTTGAGATGTGTTTACTGAAAGTACAAGCGCAGCAACCCCGGCAGCATTTGGGCAGGAACATGAAGTACCGTTGAACACAGAATAATAATTTCCTGTTGTTCCCCCGGAAGTATTATAACCGCTTGTTCCCTGAACATCAGTTGTATAACATACTGTAGGTGCAGCACATTCAATATCGCCGGTTGATACACTTTCTCCGTAATTACCGCCCCACCAGTATTGATTGCCGGTTCCGGCTGCTTTTTTCTGGTCATGTGTTGTTGATGCCCCGACACAAATTACATTATCAAGATAAGAAGGATATGAAGGAGGGTTGCTTCCGTCATTTCCGGAGGAAAAGAGGATTATACACCCTAAACCGCCTCTTCCGCTGGTTGCGGCGCTGTTAATAGCATTGGTAATTGTACTGGAGGCAGTACCTCCTCCCCAGCTGTTGCTTAAAACATCAATTCCTCTGACTCTGGCTGTATCAAATGCTCGGGCAATGCCAAGATCAGTTGCACTGCCGGCTGCATTAAAAACCCTTAATGACATCAGTTTACAGTTCGGCGCTATTCCGGCAGTTCCCAGAGAGTTATTTGTAACAGCACCGATAAGACCTGCAGTACAAGTACCGTGGCTTCCGGAATCACGGGGGACTGTATTTATATTATAATATCCATCGTAACCTGCTAACAGATGGCCGGCAGACTGGAAATCAGGATGAGTAGAATCAATACCGGTATCAAGTACACCTATTTCTATTGATGAAGACCCTAAAGTATAATCCCATGCCTGGCTTACTCGCATATCTGCACCTGCGATACCTGTTGTTGTTGTGGCATCACCGGCACCGGTTACACCGCCGGTAGAAACGCTTTGTCCTGTATTATTTAATGCCCACTGAGAAGTATAAAAAGCATCATTTGGTGTATAGTGCAGCAAACAAAAGTCAGGATAAAGAAAATTCGGCTGTGAGTATTCAAATATTGTTGAATTGTAGTAAATATCGGAAAGCTCCAGTGCATTTAGTGTAACACCCGGCAGCGATTTAATTAGAAAACCTTTTTTATCACCAACGTTTCCAATTATAATACACCTGTTTAGTGTATTCAGGTTGTTCAGGGCAGTTAAATCATTTTCATTTTTAAGTCTTACAATAAATTCATCGGTTGGCACCTGTATTACTTTTCTTGAAGAACCGTAATATGTTGGTGTAATAAATTTTATACCGCTGATTCCGGTTAATGTTTGAATGGCTGAATTAACACGGGAAAAGACACCTGGTGATGAAAGAGTAATAACAATTACATTATTATCAGCAACTTTAACAGTATCGTTAAAATTGAGCCTGCTTTTTATACGATTTGCAGTATTTTCTGCATTAAAAGAATTATTATCAATAATGACTGCTATTTTATCGTTTCTTTGCTGAAGCTGAACAGGGGTATTGTTGTAGTAATAGAAATCTATTGCTGCGAATAAATCAGCAGTTACCAGCAGCAGCAAAATTAAATGATAAAATTTAATTTTCATAAACAAAAAATATTATTTTTTACAAAGATCAATTATACGTTCAAGATCTTCAGCAGTATAATATTCAATAACAATGCTTCCTGTTGTTGGAGATGACGGGCTTAACCTTACCCTGGTGCCAAAATGCTCCATAAATTTTTCTTCAAGGAATTTAATAGCAGCTTTATTCTGGTCAGTTATTTCATAAATTTTCTTTTCCCTGCCGCCAGCTTTGCTTTTTTTCTTTTTAGCCAGCTCTTCAGTTTTTCTGACACTAAGGCTTTCCTGTGTTATTCTTTTCCACAAAAGCAGGCGTTCAACATCAGTATCAAGGGCAAGTATGGTTCTGGCATGTCCTTCGGAAATTTCCCCTTTTTTAATGCTGTGTTTTATTTCATCAGGAAGCGTCAAAAGCCTTAAAGTATTAGTAACTGCGCTTCTTGATTTGCCGACTTTAAATGCAACGTCATCCTGTTTTAAGCTGCATTCATCAATCAGCCTTTTATATGCTTCAGCAACTTCAATTGCATTCAGGTCAGATCTTTGTATATTCTCTATGAGCGCAATTTCCAGGAGGTCTTCTTTAGTGCTTACATCTATGATGTAAGCGGGAATTTTTTCTATACCTGCTAATTTTGAAGCCCTTAATCTGCGTTCACCTGAAATAAGCTCAAAATTTCCGTTCTCAAGTTTTCTGACTGTAATTGCCTGGATTACACCTTTTTGTTTTATTGATGCCGCAAGATCTTTAAGCTCGCTGTCATCAAATTCCTTCCTTGGCTGATATGGGTTAGAATTGATCTTACCCAGTTCGATAAATAATATGTTCTCATCACTATGAACCGGGTTCATTTCTGTGATGTTTTCAGGGGATGTGTTCCTGCTTTCTGAATCATTTCCGCCGAACAATACATCCAGCCCTTTTCCCAATCCGCCTTTTATTTTATCTTTTGACATAAATCAAAAATTAATTTACTGCCTGTTAAGTTGATTAATATTGCTGCTGTCATTATTAAGGTTTTCTTCTTTATTATTTTCCTTTTTAACTACTTCAAAATTCGGGGCATCGTATGTTAATATATTATCAAATCTCTGCTGGTGTTCCCTGCCGTTGCGTCTTAAGAATTCATTGGCAAGCTCTGTGTAGTTTTTAGCTCCTACAGAAAGAGGGTCATATACAACAACAGGTTTGCCGTATGAAGGAGACTCGCTGATCTTTACATTTCTCATAACCTTTACAGGATACAGCTTTTCCTGGAAATATTTTTCAAGCTCTGTTGCTACCTGGTTGGAAAGCCGTAACCTTGCATCGAACATTGTTAAAAGGTAACCTTCAATTTCCAGTTCAGGGTTCAGCCTGCTTTTTATCATTTTTATAGTGTTCAAAAGCATTGTTAATCCTTCCAGTGCATAATATTCGCTTTGAACAGGAATTAATACAGAATCTGAAGCAACAAGAGAATTCAAAGTTATTAAGCTTAAAGAAGGGGGACAGTCAATAAATATAAAATCAAAATAATCCTTAATTTCTTCAAGCCTTTTTTTAAGAATATATTCACGCTCAGCCATAGAAACTATTTCTATTTCTATACCAACAAGGTTTATATTTGATCTTATAAGAAACAGGTTTTGAACATCAGTTTCAGTAATGCATTCCTTCGGATTCCTTGCCCCTGTCAGCAGTTCATAAACAGAACCGTGCATTGAGTTAGTAGGGAAACCCATTCCCGAAGTGGCATTTGACTGCGGGTCAATATCAACAAGCAGTATCTTACACCCGCTTGCTGCAAGCGCAGCGCATAAATTAACTGCAGTTGTGGTTTTGCCGACCCCGCCTTTTTGATTTGCTATTGATATTACTTTTGACAACTGTTTTGCCTTATATTTCTACTTCTTCGCCTATCGGAAGAATTACGCATTTTTTTCCAATTGATTCTATTTTACGCCGGAATTCATTCGGGTCTGTATCTATTACCGGAAAAGTACCGTAATGAACCGGAGAAACTGATTTACAGTTGATGAATTCCGCTGCTTTCACAGCATCGTCTATTCCCATAGTATAATTATCGCCAATAGGTAAAAAAGCATGATCTATTGCGTGCATTTCTCCTATCAGCTTCATATCAAGGAACAGTCCTGTATCACCTGCATGATAAATAGTTTTGCCGCCTGTATTAATTATTACCCCTGCAGGCTCTCCCATATATAATCTTTCGCTTTCAAGAGAGTTGCTGTGATGAGCAATTGTGAATTTAACTTTTCCGAAATCAAATTCTCTTTGTCCTCCTATGCCCATACCGTGAGACTTGCATCCTTTGGTAATAAGATATTCGGAAAGTTCATGTGTGGCAATTACAGTTGCATCATTATTTTTAGCCAGCTCAATAGTATCACCAAAATGGTCGCCGTGTGCATGTGTTAAAATAATAAAATCCGGTTTAAGTGCGGATGCTTTTACTTTAGCTTTGGGGTTTCCTGTAATAAAAGGGTCGATCAGGATATTGTGTTTTTCAGAAATAACTTCCAGGGCAGAATGCCCGTGATATATGATTTTCAGCATAATAATCGGAATTTTTTTGGAATATTAGCAAAGTTAGGGTATTTATTATTGTAATTCAATTTATAAAAAAGGCAGGTTATAACCTGCCTTTTTTGCATTTTTAATAATATAATTATTTTCCGGTTAAACTGATAACTTCGACTTTTTTGCTTCTGTAGCCAATTTTCTTATCACCGTTATAAATAACGATCCTCATTTTGTAACTCCCTGAAGTATTAGGGGCTGTAACAGTATATTGTAGGTCTTTGCTTTGCCCCGGTTCAAGCTCCCACGTCCCTGTCCAGTCTTTTTTAATTTCGAAGGCACCAAGCTCATGGGAATAAATATTCTCATTAGTCCATTTATTTTTCCCGATATTGGTAATTGTAACTGTGACTGTAGTACTTGAACCTGCCTGCATCTGGTTGGGCATATCGCTGATTGTAGCTTTTACTTTTCCCAAATTCTGTGAATAAATGCCGGAAACTGCAACAAATAACATTAAAAATACTGCAAATTTTGAAAATATTTTCATTATTTCTCCTTTAGATTATTTATCTATAGCAATAAGACATAAATAAATTAAAAAAGTTTAATCTGACTTCAGGGAATGAATTTAAAAAATTGATAATTTAACATAGTAAAAAAATATAAAATAACAGCACTGGTTGTTATTAATATCCGAAATATCCCGCCTTTTTTGCCGGCTGGCAGTAATAAAAACAAAATTAGGGTTAAAAAATATAATACAAATTTGTTTGATAAAAAATTTAAACTGATAACAAGAAAAAATAAAAGCAAAATCAGGCCGGCAAAAATAATTTTATTAAAAGCTGTATCTGAACTAGATTTTTTAACTGCATGTAACAAAAACAAAATATAAAATACAGTAATTAAAATTGCCGATAAAACAGTTAATATGCTTAATAGATCCGTATTCATTAAAAATAATAGTCAGTATAAATTTTAAAGTTAAAATTTAATATGTAAACTAATAGGAATTAAAATTCTAATCAATCCAGTTGAAAAGCACAAAAAAAACAGGCAGGAAAAACCTGCCAGAATATATTTGAATGTTAAAATTTATGGCGCTTTTTTCTTAACAGGGGGGCTCCACTTACTTTTCCCGAAGCGGGTTATTACAGCGATCCTGAATAAATAATTTTTATTGCTTTTTAAATTTGTGACAGTATAGTAATTTGAATTTATAATATCTTCATGTTTCCATTTTAGCGGTTTTTTTAGTGACGAACATTTTTGAAGCAGATATGAATTGGCATTGATACACGAATCCCATATAAGATGTATCTCACCTTTTTTGTCACCTTCGGCGGCACTTAAAAACGCGGGGGGAGTGCTTTCAGTTGTTTTCTTTAAGTGCCGCCCGGTGATTGTTTTACCCTGTATCAATCTCCTCATTTCTGCCATTTCTTTATCAAAAATACTATAAACCTGATTGTTTAATCAATGAAAGATATTTCAATTAGTTTGATAAATTTTTATACCGTTTTTACGCTGTTTTTGCATTATTTTACATAAATGTTATTTATTTCAGTCCGCAGACTTTGTGAATATATCGTTTTAATGGTGGAATTTAAAATTAGTATTTTTAATTTTTTTTAGTATACACTCTTTCTATTTAAATTTATCTTCTTTAATTTATATTGTTAAGGAGGTGCTGCTGTGAAAAAAACAATGTTGATAGAACTCCTTTCATCCTTTTCCCGCAAAGAAATGGGCGATTTCAATGATTACGTCCGCTCTCCCTTTTTTAACAAAAATCAAAGTCTGATTAAGCTATGCAGCTATTTAAAGCTTTATCACCCTGATTTCAGCAATGAAGCAATAGAAAAGAAAAAAGTATTTTCTGCTATTTTTCCGGGAATCAAGTTTAATGATGGATTCATGAGAACACTTATTTTCGGACTTTCTAATCTGGCTGAAGATTTTCTGTCGTATACCAGGTATAAAAATTCTTATTACAAGGATAAATCTTTTTTGCTTTATGAGCTAAATGACAGGCAGCTTAACAGAACCCTGGAAAAAAACGTAAAATCCATTACAAGAAATCTAGAAAGAGAAGTTATACGGGATAATGAATATTATTATGATAAATATAATCTTGAAAATGAAAAATACCTGTATTACTTCAGAAGGAAACCGGATGTCTACGAGAAAATAGTAAAAAAAACCCGTCTTAAGGAAATGACTGAATATATGACCATTTATTATTATACATGTATAATAGGGGATTATATCAGACTGTTCAATCTTAAAAATATATATAATGTAGATTTTGACTTTTCAGGACTTGATAATATCCCTGATATATCTAAAAACCCGGTGTTGAATAAAATTCCATGCCTGCTAGTCAGTTATTATGAACTGATGCTTTTTGTTAATAACAGCGATCATACGACGCTTGGTAAAATAAAAGATATTCTAAATGAATATGAGAACACGCTGGATAAAGACCATGTTTATAATATTTATATCAATATGATAAATTACTGCAATAGAAAAGTCAGCTCTGGCAGGGGTGAATTTGAAAAAGAAGTGCTTAGACTGTACAAAACGGGTATTGAAAAGAATATTCTGCCTTACCACGGAATTGCGCATTTCAGGTTTTATACAACCGTAACAGAAACAGCAATAAGAGCAGGTGAGCTTGATTGGGCAAATTATTTTATAAATAAATATAAAACTAAACTGCCTGATGAAATTATGGAAAATACATATAATTATGCCAAAGCGCTTTATGATTTTGCTGCCGGTAAATTTTCTGATTCACTGGAAAGACTTTCAATTGTTAAGTATAATGATGTTTACCACAAGCTAAAATGCAAATGTTTAACTGCAATGCTGTTTTATGAGCTTGGCTATACTGTACAGCTTCTTTCTCATATTGATGCATTCAATCATTTTATTATGAATGATAATCTGCTTAACAGTAATAGAAAAAAAGTGTATTCTGTTTTTATAAAATATCTGAAAAAAATTGACAGTATAAGGCTGTTTTACAATGAGGCAGCTTACGAAAAACTTAAAAATAAATTAAGTCTGGAAAAAGCTGTATATAATAAAAACTGGCTGGTTAATAAACTTGATCAGTTAGAACAGTAAACTATGCCTGCAATTGCAGGCATAGTTTAAAAGTGATTTTATTTAACAAGCACCATTTTTTTCGTTTCAGCAAAACTTCCCGCACTTAACCTGTAAAAATACACCCCGCTGGGATAATTTGATGCATTCCATTCAGCTTTATAAGTGCCTGGTTTAAGTTCACCGTTATGCAGTGTTTCAACAATCCTTCCCATAGCATCGTAGATTGTGAGGTTAACAGATTCCGCCTGGGGAATACTGAATTCGAAATTTGTCAGGGGATTAAACGGATTAGGATAATTTTGAGATAGAGAAAACTTTTCAGGTACTTCGCTGCTGATTGGTTCTATTCCAATAGGGTCGCCGCCTGTTGTTGTGTACAGGATTTTTCCTGCTCCGCCAACAATTACACCGGTTAGGGGTGAGGTTAACTGAACCCCGAAAAATGTGGTGTTTCCGATTGGTGAAAGCTGCTGGTACCATTCAGCACCGCCGTTTGTTGTTCTTAAAATCACAGATGAATATCCAACTGCATTACCTGTATTCACATCAGCAAATGAAATTGAATTAAGTGTATTTGCTACAGGTGTGGTCTGGGCCTCCCAGCTTATTCCGCCATCAGTCGTTTTTATTATTGTGCCATTTGAACCTGAAACATATCCCGTGTTTGCATCTGCAAATGAAATTCCATACAGATCGGCGGTTGTACCGCTTGAAAGATTTGTGAAAGTAGCACCCGCATCTGTTGTATACATCATTAATCCGTAAAAGCCGAGCACAATAGCATTATTACCGCCGATAAACTTTACTGTATTAAGGCTTACCTGCGGCGTTCCTGTAACCTGTACCCATGTTTGTCCTGCATTTGTTGTGCGCAGAAGCGTACCAACATATCCTGAAATCAGACCTGTATTTGCATCTTTAAAGCTGACAGAATAGTAGGGGATAAAGTTAGTACCGCCCTGGCCTGACCAAACAGTGCCGGCATTGGTTGTTCTTAAAATTTTCTGCGGGTATCCTACAGCGCAGGCTGTTGAATTGTTTATCATATGAATTCCGCCAAGCCAGTATGTGTTGTTCTGGTTAACCTGGCTCCATGTCATGCCGCCGTTAACGGTTTTTAAAATCCTGCCGGCTTCACCGCATGCCATTCCATTATTGATATCGGCGAACGAAACGCCGTAAATAATATCAAGGTGTCCGCTGGGTCTTATTACCCATTGTGAAAATAATACAGCCGGAAAAAGTATTAATACAACAATTGATGTTTTCATAGCTGAAAAATTTATATTCTCTTATTTAAAAATAATATATAAATTTTGATATTGTAAGTGATATTTTATCATAAATTAAAATCACTGAAATAAGTGGGGTGTATAATGTGCAAAAGGCAGGAAATTTCCTGCCTTTTACGGGGGATATGTAACTGTTTTCCTCTACCAGAGAAATAACAATTAGGAAAAATTGTATTTACTTAACCAGAATCAGCTTCATTGTTTTTGTAAATGAGTTTCCATCATTTCCAGTGGCATATATTCTGTAGAAATAAACACCACTTGCAAGATTTGAACCGTTGAATTCTGATGTATAGTAACCGCTTTCAAGATTTTTTTCAAGTATCGTCTGAACTTCTTTACCGGTTATATCGTATACCTTCAAAATAACTTTTGCTGAAAAAGGTATCTGAAAGTCTACTTTTGAGGTCGGGTTTGAAGGATTCGGATAATTCTGAAAAAGATCGGCAGCTATCGGTGTTCCTATTATCACTTCACTTGGCGATGAAAGATTATGATACTCAAAGCTGCCGTTGAAATCAATCTGTTTAAGCCTGTACTGGTATTTACCTGTACTTAATTTCAAATCAGAATATTTGTAATTACGCTGTTCATTTGTTGTACCGTTACCTTCAATAAACCCCACTTTATTCCATGCAGAATAATTACTGTTCTCAGTCTGATAAATTCTTCGTTCAATTTCAAAACCTCTGTTATTGATCTCAGAACATGTTGTCCAGTATAGATCAGCCTGCCGTTTAACTACATTTGCTGTGAATGAACATAATTCAACCGGAAGCGGTGCAGTAGCATCAGTTAAGCTGTAATCAGAAAAACTGTTCATACCTCTGGTTGTGATAAGCTCTGAAGCCCAGTTGAGTTCAGATTCCCAAACACCTGTTCCGGGAGTAGAAAAAACTTCCCATGTACCGTTATATTTTGCTATCCTGGTATTTGCTGAAGGTGATGATATGCTGTATGTTTCGTGCTGGCCAAAATTTATTGTGATATTATAAGTTGTTCCGGTTAATAATCCAGTTGGATTAATAGACCAATATGAGTTAGAATAACCGCCGCCAAGTACTCCAGAATGGCTTACACCTGAGTAATACTGAACATTTACACTGCTTGGATATGAAGAACCGCCGGTTCCCCAATTGATTGTGATTAGAGTCCTGCCCCATAATGTATAGTTAGAAGTAACACCGCTGCCGGGTGAGTTATCCTGAGCAGCTGATGGATTATTAGGAGGTGTAGCTGTAAATTCATGGCTTCCAATATCACTGCAGCCGCCTGCTACTGTAGTTGGTCTGCTGTTTCCGTTATAGTCTGATGAACTTCCTGCAATTGCTATACCTTTTCCTGAGACCAGCCACGCTTCCCAGTTTCCTGTATTAATATTCAGGTTGCCTGCTGCAATATTTGAAAATAAATTTGATGCTGAAATTACTGAAGTAGTTGTGCTCCAGGTATGTTTATCACCAAAGCAGGAATCTCTCCACTGGTAAATATTCTGATTTGTTGAACCCCATATTGCAACAGCATTTGCATTGGGTGCAATATAAACATTATAATCAGCAGATGTACCTGTCCAGTTTTCATAACCAACTTCATTGCCTATAGCATAATGGAATCCTGTACCTCCGGTTCTTGCATTAAAGAAGAGGTTATTCCTTAATGATGCATCTGTAGCCCAGTCTAATAAAGGTCTGTCGTATGCCCAGGAACTTGCTGAGCCGCCTGATGCTGAACCGCCAATATAAATAGTGTTGTAATAAAATAAGCTAGGAAATTCGGCTTCATCATGAATTCCTTTAATTATTACTCCGTTTGTTGAAAGGTCTGTGTATTGATTATTAAAACCCTTATCGGCATCAATTTTTGGAACAATAACATCCCTCAAATAACTTCTTGAAACATCTTCGTTAACCGATGCATCAATTTGAATTAAATTATTATTGTCATTAATTTTTTGTTTGCTGTTATTGATGTTTACTGAATTCTGATTATCAGTTGCTTCTCCGTTAGTTATAGAAATCTGGTTATTGAAAATATTCCACGAACCCCAGAATGCATTAATTCCCCATATTTTAGCTGAACCTGTTGTGGATGAATGGTTCAGATTATAAATACGGTTGTTTTCAAAGGTTCCTTTAGCTGTATTATTATAATACCCAAAACCCATTACGTATGAATCTGAATTATCCGTGCCGTAAAGTCCGCTTATAGTATTTCCGGATATTGTCTGCGTCGCAGAACTTGAGCCGGTAAATAAACCTATCAATGAAGTGTTATCAGGATACCGGTTAGCATCTGCACTTGCAGAACTTGCACAATACAGTTCAGAAATTGTGTTATTTGTTATTGAAAGTGATGCTGTTGTACTTCTGTTATGGTAAATACCCCTGATCCTTGAACTGGATGAATTACTTGTAACCCGCATATTTGAAACAATATTTCCGCTGATTGTAACAAGTATTGTATTTACCTGTGTATGTATTCCCGTAAGCTGTAATGCAAATGTTGATGAAATCTGCTGAATGCTGTTTGATACAGAACTGCTGCCTACGATATTATCATTTATAGTAATATTGGAAGACGGAGTACCGGAATAATATATACATTCCAGCCTTATCATTTGGTTATTGGTACCGCCTATATCAAAAGAACCGACAATATTGTTGCTTATGTTTCCTCTTGAAGAATGGACAATACCTCTGTTAATAATATTGGAAGTCGTACCGCTGTAAGATAATGTTATGCTGCTGTTGCCTGTATTGTTGCCAATAATATTACCTGTTATAGTACCAACATTAACGATACCTGATTCAACAATTATTCCCCCAAAATAAGCTACACCACTGCTTGAAGGTCTTGAACTAATGTTAATATTAGCTATAGTATTTCCGTCTATCGTTGATGCTGTAGATGACCCGACACTGGTCATTCTGATAAAATATAAGGAATTGGATGCATTCCCGGATATTGTCCAGGCAGAACCTCCGCAATTTGCGGAACTGCCGCCAAGGTAATTATTACTTATAACAATATTATTTGCAACTGAGGTATTAACATTTATCACATTCCAGTGTGTTGCATTTGTAGGTGTTTGTGTAGTAGTCTGGTAAATGCTGTTTCCGGTAATAGTAAAATCTGTACTTCCGTTTAATAAAAGTATTGCTGAACAGGTCTGTGCATTTCTGAAAACATCTGCAATTTCATTATTGGCAATTGTTATTCCGCTGTTATAACGTGCAGAAGAAGTAGTAGTTCCGTTAGATACTATAGCATTCTGCAGCGTACCTCCGGATGCATCTTTCATTGTACAGTATGAAATTGTATTGTTATCATTTCCGGTAGAACCGGTAGTAGTGCTGAAATCAATTATTCCGCTGTTTGAGGAAACTCTCATACCATCAACAATACAATATGTTATTGTATTGTTTGTTGCATCGTTTATGAACCGGAATGTCTGACCCCCGGTGTTTGTATTTACAAATCTTAAATATCTTCCTGATCCGCCAAACCTGCCGTCTATAGTTAAATTATCTGCTCCGTTCAGATTAATAAGCGGCGATGAAACATTACCTGAAAGTGTTTTTACGGATGCGCTTGACGGCTGGATAGTTATGGTGTAACTTGCGCCAGACCACTGATTTAATGATACACTCCCATTTTCGGTAATATTTGATGTAATTGTTGCAGTAACATTACCATTTAAACCGCGGGTATTTACCGCGTTAAAAAAGCCCGAAGCTCCGGTTAATGAAGTGTAAGTTTGCCCTGACCCCACAT